>Ga0210043_1000379_pt1 | contig 46516 bp, 43 predicted proteins | sample CryGeymet201501t_FD_183990 | JGI IMG/M metagenome (GOLD analysis project Ga0210043, IMG submission 183990) | Groundwater microbial communities from Crystal Geyser aquifers in Utah, USA - Crystal Geyser metaG 2015-01t (SPAdes) (version 2) | ecosystem: Environmental > Aquatic > Deep subsurface >... | reverse complement strand
TCACCCGCTTGGTCGGAACCATGCTGATCGAGCAAAACGATCAATGGCGGAATGAAAAAAGGTACTTACCCGAGTCTTCTGACCAGCCTGCTTTTAAACAAATTTACAGAAAAGGGGTTGCGTAATCGGTCGGTGATAAACCAACCTTTTTTGCTACCATTTCTAGAGAAAGTGGTTTCTGGAAATTTTCTGCAATATAAGCCCTGGCTTCTTCGAAACGTTTAACTATTCCGTTTCTTGACTCGAGATTGGTTTTGAGAAATTCCTCAAGCTTGGATAACCAAATGATCGTATCCTCAATACCCGATATCGTCTCTATCTGGGTTCGGTATACTTCCTTGTCTTCTAATCCAATGAATTTATCGATTACGAACAATATGGTATAGCCGATCGAGCGAATCCTATTCTGCGGGGCATTTTTGCTTTGGGCTATTGATCTTTTGAGGTTTTCGAACTCTTCGGTAATTTTTTCAAGAGAGAGGTTGTGTATCGCTTTTTGCAGGTCTTTCATACCCGCCTCTATTTCCTCTCCACCTTGAAAATGTTTCTCATTGGTCAAATGAATAAAATAAGTCAAGTTCTTAGATTCCACTATTCCGTGGTAGCAAGCTTTTTCAGACTCCTTGAATGCCCTATACAGTTCGTTACTCCCTGAGTGCATATCGCTTAACCCGAGTATAGGACGAGCATTAGTGAAGTAATGGTAGAGTTTCGTTATCTCCGCAGCGATTCGATTCATTGTCTCTATAAGTCTTTCGTGTTTTACAAGACGGCTGGTGACCGGAAAGTAAATAAGGTATGTCCTCCCATAGAGGAAGTAAGAAGAAGAGCCCTCAATTCTTAATTCCTCGCAGATATTTTTGGAAGGAATTTCAAGTCTCGCAAGTTCTTCCTCCGAAAACATCAGGCCAGCCCGAGAAACAAGTTTTATCGTCAGACAATAGTAAGGATTTGTTCCAAATTCCAATGCCGAAAAGAATCTCGTCTTTTCCCTTTCGCCCGGGGCTTTTTCGGAGAGGAGGAAAGACCGTACCCATGAGTCATCTACCTTCTCGGTTCGTTCCGGCGTTTCACTATTTCCCTTTATGAGGATCTTGTCCAAGGCTGAGATTATTACCTCTTCTTCTAGACTTCCTTTGAGGATATAGTCGCTCGCTCCATTAGTCAGAGCTTCTTTCACGAAAGTAAAATCATCGTAGGAACTAAGCATAATAAAGGTCGATGGAATTCCTTGCTTCTTACATTCAAGAAGTAATTCAACTCCGTTTAGTCCAGGCATTTTGACATCGCAGAGAACTATATCTGGCCGGGAAGCAAGAATTGTCTCTAAAGCGTCGGTCCCATTATTCTCCTCCCCTATAAGGGTATAGCCATATTTTTCAAAGTTAGTAATAGACTTGATTCCGATCCTAGCCAAAGCATCGTCATCAACAATGAGAACAGTCTTTTTTGTCCTCACTTCTCTATCTCCAAAGGTAAGGTCACTATCACCTCAGTGAACTCGTTTTCCTTGCTCTTAAAAGTAATTCCAGCAGCGCTTCCGTATTCCATTTCCAGTCTAGTTGCGATGTTCGACAGGGCTATACCGGAAAAATTCATTTTGGTGAGGTTTTCTCCTTGCATTCCATCCCCATTGTCAAAAACACTGAGAAGCAGGTTTTTTCCTTCCCGGGAGATAGTAATCTTGAGAAATGCCTCCTCTCGATTATTAGGTAGTCCGTGCAGAACTGCGTTTTCTACAATTGGTTGTAGTAAGAACGAAATGCACTTGCTTTCTAAGAGGTCTTCTTCTTCGCATTCAATTTCATGTTCGAAGCCAAATCCAAAAGCAAGTTTTTCGATAAAAATAAAGTCCTTTACAATCTCTATCTCGTCGCGGATTGTACATTTCTTTCCAGACTGCCTAGCAATGTTTCTTAGCAGGTTAGAGAGTTTCTCGCTGTATTCCTTGATATTGTCTGCTTTTTGGAGAATTGCCATCCAACGGATAGTATTCAAGGAGTTGTAGAGAAAATGCGGATTTATTTGCATTTGAAGCGCTTGATATTCGGCTTCTTTTCTCGAGACTGCTTCTTCAATATTGTCTTTAATGAGTTGTTGCAGTCGCCGGATCATATGGTTGTAACTATCGATAAGCGTTGAAATCTCATTTCCCTCATCTTTCGTATGGGCAACTTCCGCGAATTTTTGTTTCCCAATGTTGCGGATTCCTTCGGTTACCCCTTCGACGGGACGTAATATATGACTTTGGAGTACCATCAGAAGCCTGAGGGAAAACAACCAGGCGAGGGATATAGCTGCAACACAAAAGAGTAGAAAAGTCATCGCGTCGTTTGAGTCCGCTATAGAGGGTACGATCCCGGCAAGGACCCAGTCGGTATTGTCGATGGGAAAAGTCAGATAGTCGTTTCCTCCATATTCTACCTCCCTGGATGTCTTGAGTTCTTCCAGCAGATCCGTCGGGTATAGATCTTTCCTACTGGTGAGGGTATTTCCTTTTGAATCGAAAAGGCAAAAATAGATATTGTTAAACGCTTCGCTTTCAAGATGTCGATATAGGACTTCCTGGTTAATTGCCATACCCACAATTCCTATTTCTTCCCGATATCTCCTGTCGGGAATGGTTTGGAGGGTAATAAGAAAATTCTCGCTGGCAAATTCTGGCTTAGCAAGCGCAAAGTATTTTGGGTTTCCGCTGAACATGTTCTGGAATTCAGGGGATTTAAGGACCGAACTGCTGTTAATTATATTCCCACGGTTCTCGTTGAAAGAAAAAATTTCCCTCTTCGGCGAAAAGAGTTTTATTTCGGCTATCGAGTCAAGGGAGGATATAACGAGAAATTCCCGGATCGAGTGCTCTACAGCTTCGATGTTTTTCAGTTGCTCATATTCCGTGTAAGGGTAATTACTAATAAGGGTTTTAATATCCGAGGAAAGGAAAAAGTAATTCATTACCCGATCGATCTCATCGAGTTCTCGCGATATGTTCCCCTGCATATATTTTACTGTATCTTGGAAAGACTGCTTTACTCTTCCTTCTAGGAGATGGAGAGCAACCACGTAGGAGAAGACGACAAGGATGAGAGAGGTGATGACAACCGCGCTGATAAAATACCCTATGATGGTTTTTTGTATGTTAAATTTATATTTTTTTTTCATTATATTTTGCAGGTAGGTAGACCAGGCTTTGTCGTCAAATTTATTACTTCTTGTTTCCATTCTTCGCGCCTATCCATGATGGGTATATTTCATCGCCGGAGAATATTTTGCAAGGTTAAAAAATACAATTCAAAACTTTTTAGTCATGGAGGAAGGAAACACTTTCGGTAAAGGACAAGCAGTACTACCCTCGGCCAAGAGCCAGGTGTGATTCCCTCCGTAGACTATGGCCGGGGTAAGCCGAGGGGCGTCGGATAATTTTATTTCAAAATCGAAACGTTTACCTTCTTTGATCAGTAGAAGATCTAACTCGGTGCCGTTATGAGTTGCCCAGTACCGAGCCTCCTGGGGTTAGTTCCCGTGAATCAGCTCTTCGATTACAAAGCCTTCCCGAAGAGCCCTACCTTTGGGTGGGAGATTCACTCAACGAAGCTTTGTAAATCAAGGGCAGGTGCAAATCGAAAGAATTGAGCGTATCGTAACAGATCTACTTGACCGAGATGGGCGACCTGGATAGCCATTGAGACGGTGGTTCCCTCTTCTGGCTGATTCGCTTGACCAAGGTCAAACGAAATGAAGTGGATTCGAATAGTCCACGCTGGTGGGTGGCGCCCATCCTGACGTTCATAGGCATCACGATCGTCGGAGTATTCGGCATGCTTGCGTAGCCGAATATTCGAATAACGAGGGCTACTGGATCCTGGTAGAGAGATATCTGCTTCTGTTCTAGACTATGGGCTGCTTGGATTCTAACCATTTTTGAACCTGAACACTTCGTTCATATCGCATTAAATCGACTGTAAGGACTTATAAAATAAGGTTACTTATACTTTTTCATTAGGAGATGAAAATGAAAATCTATAAGGTAATTGCCCTTGGTCTCTTTCTTTTTTCTGTATCAACAATTCTGCTCGGGGCCCAAGACCTCGAACAGCTGTGGCCCCAATGGTCCCAGGCCGTACTGGGTTCCTCGTCCAACCTCGTTGCCAGTTCTATGGTAGTTCAAGAATTTACGATGGAAGGAAGAAAGGTTGGAGAGCAAGAAGTTCCCCTCAACGCCCAGGGTCAACCGACTCGACAACGAACGGGAGGATCGGGCGATCAACCCCTGACATTAGAAGAACTTCCGGTAGCGTTTTTTACTATCGATTGGGACCTAGAAGATGCTCGGGTCATCGAAGAGTCGACGGCTATAAACACGCCAGGGGCTGAGGGGCGTCGCTTGAGAGCCAGACTACCGGATGGCCAAGAAGTATTGGGGGAAATTTGGTTTCTACCCGGAAATGGAACCTTGTTACAAACTACACTTTACTTGACCCTGAAGCCTCAGCCAAAAGTAGAGGTAGAATATCAGGGAAATCAGGTCACGAATGCAGTTTTAGAAACTGTCGTCGACCGAGAGATATTAGCCGACCGGATTCGAAAGGTGTTCCTGGACTATCGGTAAGGTAAGGGTAAAACAAACCCCTCCGAGGTTAGGAGAATCCTCAAGAGTTACCGATCCACCATGGGTACGGATTATTGACTCGGTTGAAGGCAGACCCAGTCCTATGCCCTGGGTACTCCGAGCACCTTCGCCCCGATAGAATTGGTCAAAAACTCGCGACTTCTCCGCGTCGGATATGCCTGGGCCCGAATCCTCGATTCGAATTCTGACCTCGGTTTTGGTAGCCCACGAGGTAAGGAGAATCTTGCTCCCCGAAGGACAGTAGCGGGAAGAGTTCTCCAGAATGTTTTCGATTGCCCGAAGAAGCATTCGAGAATCACCACGAATCCACACCCCGGTAGCATCAAAAGCTATTTGATGGTCGAACACCATCCCTTTCAACGAACACTCTCGGCCAAAATGATTTGCCAAATCGAGAAGAAGTTCACCAATCAAAAGGGGTTCAAACTGCCTTTTCCAATCCAGCGTTTCTATTCGAGCAAAGTCCAGGAGTTCTTGAATCCTTTGTTCCAAAAGCTCGGATTTGCGCCGGACTATTCGTAAGAATTGCTCCATTTCTTCTTCATTAGAATAGATACGATCGTCGAGGGCCTCAAGATACCCCAAGATCGAGGCTAAAGGACTCTTAAGGTCATGGGATATCGCTAAAAGAAACCGGTGTCTATACTCTGAAGAGTCGTTGAGTTTTGTCCTCATGGTTTCAAAAGCGCTAAACAAAGGTGCGAGGGCCGGGTCCTGGGGAACAAGCACCTGTTCCTCGAAACTACCTCTGGAAATATTCTCCGCCGCCATTTCTAAGGATTGAAGTCGCCGACGAAGATCCCGGAGAAAAAACCAGTTAAGAAGGGCGGGTATCAAAAACAGAAAAAGTGAAACAAAGAGAACAAGGAGTAAAAAGTTCTGGGAAAGCCACGACAAAGGACTCGCGGGTCGAAGGGCGTACACTACCGCACCGTTCTCGCTTCGGTACCTAAACCTGGCGACCCCAAAGATAGTGTCAAAGGGCAACACCCGAAAACCCTCTTCCGATATAGTAATGGCACCAGGCTGTATGTCGACTTCGGGGAACAGTTCCCTCGCGTACACCCATCCTTTGTCTTCTATCATAACCGCTACCACAAATCGAGAGGATGTAGGATCTGGAGTTTGGTTTGGATTCTCGAGTATATGTACCAGTTCTTCTCGAATGATTGGAGGAATAAAACCGAGGCCTATGAGTTGACTATTTGTCGTTTGGGCGGAAAGGACAAGATACCCGACTACTGGAACAAGGAAGGGCATGAGAAGGATAAGAATCGAACTATACAGTAGTTTATTATAGAGATTCATTACCTTCTTCATCGGCAAACATGTACCCAAAACCATAGACTGTCAGAATATAAAGGGGATTTGTCGGGTCATCTTCGATCTTTTTACGAAGCCTTTGAATATGAACACTTACGGTGTTCAGCTCCCCATAGGAGTTCCCCCAAATTCGGTTGTAGAGTTCGTCTTGACTCATCGGTTTTCCCCGATGGGTCGCCAACTCGGCCAGAAGCTGCATTTCTTTTGGGCTAAGGCCCACTCGTTCACCACGTTTTTTTAGAAGAGAATCTTCGGGACAAAACACGTAGTCGCCGAAGAGAATGTTTTTTATCCCCGATACCTCTCGCATTCGTTGTTCTCGTCGAATATGGGCTCGCACTCGGGCCGATAATACCTTCGGAGAAAATGGTTTTGATACAAAGTCGTCTGCGCCATAACCAAACCCCAAAACCATATCGGCATCGTCGACCCGGGCAGAAACAACAACTACAGGCTGGGTGTAGGTCTTGCGGAATTCCTGAAGAAACTCGTATCCGTCAATTCCCGGTAGATTGAGGTCCAGTAACACTAAATCGACAGGTACTCCGGATCCGAGAATACCAAGACCCTTTTCGGCACTAGGGGCCGACAGAACCCGTATTTGTTCTCGACTCAGGTAGAGGGTTATGAGGTCGAGAATCTCTGAATCATCTTCAATTACCAAAACTTGGGCCTGCACTAGGTATCCTTTCTTGGGGTTCTAGATTTCTTGGGCGCCGGGAAGCACAAAGGCCGCTAAACCATTATGGGGGTACTGGCTCCGTATTGTCGAGATCAGCAATTGGACCTTTTCCAAATCTTCTTCCGGCAAATACATGAGAAAAAGGGTATTTTCTTCGGGCCATACATTTGTACCAAACCGGCCACCTTTTACACCTTGGCCACTCACGGGATAGATACTACTATGACCAAGACCCTTACGAATCCGTCCGAGTCCTTTTCGCACCTCTTCTTCCAAAGTAGCGTCACCAATAATTTCAATTCTCAACATGCATTTCTTCCTTTTTCGCTTCTCTCTTGAAAAAACCGAAGTAGAGTACAGGTACCAAGACGAGGGTAACAACGGTGTTTACGGTTAAGCCCCCAACTACCGTGACCCCGAGGGGTTGCATAAGGGCTCCTCCCTCTTTCGAGAAAAACGCCAGGGGTACCATAGCAAGAATAGTAGTAAGGGTCGTCATAAGGATTGGGCGTAAACGAGAAACCCCCGCCTCGAGGCAGGCCTCGTAGAGTCCAGCTCCTCGTTTTCGAAGCAAAGAAATATAGTCGACCAATACAATCCCGTTGTTTACTACGATACCTACCAGCATAATGACACCAATCAAAGAAATCATACTAAATTGTATTTTGAGAAGCAGGTAGACCCCAATGACCCCCGGTGCGAGCATCGGCATGGACAAGAATACGATAAATGGGGCCTTTAGAGACTCAAATTGGCTAACCATAATGCCAAAGACCAGGACTGCGGCCAAAAGCAATACCAGTAGGAGCCCCGAACCGGTCTCTTCAATATCGTCAATTGCTCCGCCAATTTCTAGGCTAATACCCGGCGGTAGGGTAATTGAATCGGCGATAAGTTGTCGAACCTTGGCATCGACAAAATTCGCACTAGCCCCTTCGCGAAAGGTGCCCCCGATTGTGATAGTTCGTTGGGTATCTCGGTGTTTTATTCCTACGGGACCGGTACTTTCTTGTAACGAGGCAAAATTCGAAAGGGCGACCCGCTGGCCCTGGGAATTCGGAACAAAAATTTTTTCGAAGTCTTCGAGGGTGAGGGTATCCTCGTCCCTAAGGCGAATAAGAACAGGAAATTCTTTACTCTGCTCGCTATAGGTCGTGGGCTCGATACCATACAATTGGGCACGAAGCTCGGAGGAAATTGACGAAGTACTGAGGCCGAGGTCGAAGGCCTTTTGTCTATCGATAACGATTTCGATTTGGGGCAATCCGCGAACTGTGTCGAGTCCGAGTTCCCGGACCTCGGGCAAAGAATTTTCCAGCAAGATTAACACTTGGTCGGCGACTACAAATAACTCGTCGGTACTTACGTCGCCCCGAAGAGAAACCGTTAGGTCCGTACCGCCCCCACGAATTTGATTTCTATTAATCCCCTGGGTTTCGGCGACCGAGTAGGTAATCCCGGGGATCCGGGAGGCTATCTGACTCAGTTTGCCAATCATATCGGCGGTCGGGACAGTCCTGGTTTCTAAGGCCGGTAATCCCATAACCAACGAACCTTCCCGACTCGACGGGCTACCGGCGGTCTGAATAAGGTTTTCGTATCCAGTCATCTCCTGTTCTACAAAAAACTGAATCTGGTCCAAGGCCGTTTTGGTCGACGAAAGCGCACTGCCCACCGGAAGTTCGATACTTAATTGAACCCCCTCGCTGGCCTGCCCAGGAAGAAGATTTATACCAAGTTTTGGAATCTGGGCAAAACTCATACCAAGAATCACTACCGCTGTAAGTAAGGTAAAAAAGCGATGGCGAAGACTTTGATCGAGGACCCAACGGTATCCTCGAGTAATGGCAGAAAGTCCCGCTTCGATCGTTTTGTCGATCCAACTCGAATTATGTTGTACGTCTACGGGCATATAGTGACCAGCTAACACCGGAACCAGGAAAACCGCTACTACCAAGGAGGCAACCATAGATACAACTACGGTAAACGCAAGGTCGCCCATAATCGCACCAAAGGAACCAATCTGGTCGCCCAGAATCAGGATTGGTAGGAACACTGCGATAGTTGTAAGGATCGAACCAAAGATTGGGGACACCATTTCTTGGGTTCCAAAACGAGCAGCAGCCGCCAGGGGTACCCCTTGTTGTCGGTGTCGGAATATATTCTCCAAAATAACGATCGACGCATCGACGATCATACCAACTCCGAGAGTAAGACCTGTGAGGGCGATAATGTTGAAGGTCTTACCACCCAAACTCATACCAAAGATTGTAATGAGAATCGAAACGGGAATAGAAATCGCTACAATGAGGGTGCTCCGTAGCTGGCGGAGAAAGAAAAGTAGGACAAATATACTGGCCACAACCCCAATAATTGCCGAGTTGAGGACCTCGGCCATAGACTGCTCGATAATCCGGGACGAGTCAGACAACACCGCCAACTGAACGCCCTCGGGGAGGGTCTGTCGTAACTCGGCTACCACGGCCTGCAGGCCCTGGGCAACCTCGACGGTATTGGCTCCACTCTGTTTGGATACTAGAAGGTTGATTCCTTGATCGCCGTTCACCAAAACTCGGGTTGTTTCATCCTCGGGAGCAAAATTGACCTCGGCGATATCTCGTAAAAACACCTTTCGGCCTTCTTGACCCACCAAAATCGTTGAAATTGTCGTATTCCGAATATCGTCCAAGGACTGGAACGTTCCGGTAGTTTTTAATAAATACTCTCGATCTTCGTATAAGAAGCTTCCGGCCCCAAGACTCAGGTTTTGGGCACCCAAGACCTGGGCGACCGCACCGGCACTAAGACCGTAGGCCGACAAGCGATCCTGATAAAGAGAAACCTCGACGATTGTTGAGCGATTCCCCGTAACCTCGACCTGGGCGACATCCTTCACCTGCTCAAGCCGAGGGGTAACGAGGGCCTCGGCCAGATGGGTGAGTTCTTCGAGCGATCGCTGGCCCTGGATAGCAATTTCCATAATCGGTTGGGCGTTCGGATCGAACTGCAATACTACGGGCTTTCGAGCATCGTCGGGGAGCTCGTTGGCAATTTCATCTATCCGCCGGCGTACCTCGCTATCAAAATCGCCGTCTCCGCTTCCCCAAGAAAACTCGAGCAGAATTGAACTTCGCCCCTCGGATGAGGTAGAAGTAATTTCCTCGAGCCCCGAAATATTGAGAAGCTGCTCTTCGAGTACCTCGGTTACCTCGGTTTCTACCTCTTCGGGTCCGGCGGAGGGATACGCGGTGACCACCGAGACGTAGGGAGGTGAAAGGTCGGGAAGTAGATCGATTGGCATATCGCGAAGGGAGAATATTCCTAATAACGACAAGAGAACAAAAAATGTAACCACCGTCATTGGTCGAGCAAGAATAGATTTTATCATTCGAATCACCTAACCCCGAGAGGTTCCCGAGTAGCGATAATCTCGGTTTGAGTACCATCGACCAGAAGAGACTGGCCAGAAATTACCGCCCTGTCGCCCTCTTCGAGACCCGAAGTAATCTGGACTAGACCGTCGACGGTAACCCCGAGCTCGACGGCCCGAAGATGAGACAGTCCCTCTTCATCGATGACAAATACCGAAGACTGCCCGGATCGTTGGATTATCACCTCTTGAGGTACCGCCAAAACGTTGGAATATCGACGGGTCAGGACTGTGAGGTCGGTCAGCATTCCAGACTTGAGAACCCGATTAGAATCGGCAACGTTTATAGTAATTTCCATCGTCCGGGAACGGCTATCAATAACTGGGGAAACCTCGGCTACTCGTCCTGACAGAGTTCGCCCTTCGGTGGCGATCGAGCGAATCGAAACCGAAAGACCCGTAACAACCCGCCACACATCGCGCTCGGGAACCTGGGCAAGTATTTCGAGGGAGTTTAATTGGGAAATCTGAAACACCGGAATCGTTTGGGTCACCGTCGATCCAATCTCCCCAAGAATCCGGGTAATAGTCCCCGAAATAGGAGCACGAATAGGACTGGCCACAAAGGTAGCCCCCGGCCGAGATGAGTCCACACTCCCGAGAACTTGATCTTGTTGAACAAACTCCCCTACCCGAGCATTAATACCTACCAATCGCCCCGAGGTATCGGGAAGTACGTCGACAGTCGAGGACGAGCGCACATCACCATTCAACCGCAAATACTCTTGGATATCGGTGCGGACTACGGGTACAACCTCCACAGGAACCAGGGATATTTCCAAATCCTCGGTGGGGGCAAGATCACTACCGTACTCGGGAGCCAAGAAAAAGAAGGCTCCGGAACCGACGACTACAAGAAGAAACAGAATGAGAATTCCGTGTTTTTTCATACTTATTCGCCTCCAAGGGGAACGTACAAGGGTGTGTCGATCTGGTACTCCAGATCAAAAAGATAGGAAAGGTACCGGTACTTTTCGTTGAGTAAATTCAACTGGGCCTGCCGTAACTCATCTTCTGCATTGTCTAGTTCTAGGAGATTCCGAATTCCCGCGCCATACGCTTCTTGAACGAGTTCCACATTTCGTTGATTCGATCGAAGACTGAGTTCAAGAGCCCGAATAGCCTGAAGGGAACCCTCGAGAGCATTAAGGGTGTTCGATATTTCTACTTGGCCAAGTTCGCTCAGCTGTTGGCGCGAAAGCTCAAGGGCCCTAATCTGATTCTCGAGCCTCTCTTGGTTCATCCGGGCTGGGGAACTTGGTAGGAAGCTGTCCAAGGGTAGACCTACAGAGAACGATAACGAGCCCGTATCGTTCCAGGAGGTGCTGTTGAAGGGGTCTACCAAAACAGGGCTATAGTCGAAGGAAAGAATAAAGGATGGGAAGAAGTCGGTACGAAACTCGGCGGCCTTTTGGTATTCCGCCAATTCGATTGTCGCATTTTGGGCTCGAACATCGAACCGATTTTGGGGCGACCACACGATAGATTCTAAGTCGACGGCAGGAAGTTCAATGTGACCAACAAGCTCAATATCGTTGGTTCTCTCAATTCCCAGAGTCGACTTGAATAGGTCGACATAGTAGGAATACGAGCGCTGGAGGTCGTAGATGAGCGGAATGGTATTTTCGAAAGCCACCTGGCTATTGAGGACCGAAAGCTCCGAGACCCGCCCGTTCTGATAGTCGGTAAGATTTTGCTGGTACCGGGCTTCGGCGGTGCGTTGGGTCTCGAGGTATATGTTGATTTGTTCTTCGAGGAGTAAGAGAGAATAGAACTGTTTCTTAAGGTCCCGTTCGAGCCTTCTTTCGGCCTCTTGCCGTTTGAGTAGCCCCGCGGCGTAATCGGCCTTTACCAGGCTAATTCCGTCAAAAATAGCCGGGGAAAAGGCAAGGCTGGTGGTAATAGAAAACCGTAGAAACCAGGGATCGACCTCGTAACTCTGGGTTGTTACCTTGTCGTATACCCCGGTCCCGGGTATTTCGGAGGCCGGAACTGGTAGCACAACACTCCCACTTTCGGTCGCGTTTGTTCGACCGAAAGTGGCAGAGGTATCGATTTTGGGGAAAAACACGTTAAACGACGTATCGACGGCTCTTTTTTGGTTAAGGATTTCTAGGTCGAGAGCCCTCAGGCTCAAATTATATTCTTTCCCCTGTTGGACAACTTCCTCGAGGGTCATAGTTTGGGACTCACCAAATCCCTTTGTTACCAAAAATGTAAGTAATATCAGGGCGACAGTAGCCCTTCGTGTTTTTCGTGGGATCATTCCTTTTCCTCTTGGGGGAAAGGTAAAGGATGTGGGGGGTACCTACAAACAAATAGAAGGTGAAGAAGATATAAACCTTTTGTTTATGAAGATAGTGCTCCAAAGCTTGTGGGAACTGAATTTTCCCTCGCTACGGGCCATCTAAAAGACCAGATTTATGGTCTCTGGAACCGAATAACCAGCATTTTTGCCGTCTTAACTAGGGAGTTTACACCTTCCCACAAGCTTTGGTGCACACAAAACAAGTTTAGTCCGGCCTATTCTTCAGTCTTTTCCAACCAGTGGGGTCCCAAACCCCAATGCCCGGGCGCAGAGATTCATCGCTTTGTCGTAGCTGAAAACGTGCACTTCGTCGGCGTTTTCTTCCTTGGCGAGGGCCAAGACCGTTGCCAGGTGTAGCGCGTCCAATGTTTTTACGACCACCGGGAAGCTGTCCATGGCCCGATGCTTTATGTTCCTATCAAGTTCGATCAAGTCTATCATCTTGAGTGTTTCATCGAGCCGCTCCAGGGCTTGGACAAGGGTGCTGTCGCTCAACTCGTTTTGCATACGACAGCGATTGATCGTCCGCCGGCACTCGATTTCTAGTAACTCGCTGGACACTAATCGGCTATATTCCATGGCCCGGCGTATTTCAGTGTCTCCGACCAAGAGGTAGCGGAGCACCACCGAGCTATCCAAATAAGCTACCATGAATCCGCTCTTTCTGTTTCCAGGGCGACCAGCGGGTCGGTTTGTAATAAGGGTTCGTAGGCAATCCACTGAGGTGAGCGGGAAGCCCGGTGGCTAAGAGTCAGGCCCGAGGTAAGGGGAATAATCCGAGCTACCGGTTGTTTCCGGTCCATTATTAAAAGAGTTGCTCCGGCTCTTACTTTTTTTAGTTCTGCACTCAAATGAGCCTTTAGTTCGGCAATTGCTATGGTATTCATGGCTTAATTATATGACTATAACATGACTATCTCAAGACTATAATTCTGATTGTTATTTTTATTGTAGGTATTTACAACCCAGAAACCAAAGTAGGGAAAAATTTCCGGCTAAACTAGTGAATTTGTTACCTTTTCGCCGATTTTGACCCTCTATTGGCTGCCTGAGGGAGTAGCCTAGATCGACCCCAAAACCTCTATCGCCTCCCCGGCCCGATCGGCAGGGACAAAGATATGGTCGTGATAATACCCGGCGACAATATTCGCGCTAATGCCTCGACGAGCCAAAGCCATAGAAACCGCCGCCGTCAGGCCAACCGCGGTCAAACTCGAATGGACCAAGAGGGTAATGCGGGCAAAAATCTCTGAGGCCTTAACATTCAGCCGCCGGGCCTGGGGTAACGAGAGAATCGCTGTAGCCCCTTCCTCTTCCTCGATGAGGGCCCAGGGTTTTTCCTCCCCCAGATCGACTCCCGTAACGAAGACAAATTGTTCGGCCGAAAGTTGAGGGCTTAAGGACTTCAGGATTTCCGCCAGGTCTTGGATGCCACTCATTTGGTCAATTGGCCCCGGGCGTAGGGGCACTCGGCCTCGACCTGGGATCCCGATTCTTCGGCCCACTTTAACAGTTCGGTGAGGAGGAGTTTTCCCACCCCTTTTCCCTGGAGTGATGAGTCCACTTCGGTGTGCTCAATGACGACCCGTTCCTGATTCTCCCGGCGAAAAATCATCTTAGCCAAGATCGTGCCTTGGTCTTCGTAGGAGAAGAATCCCTGGTTACCTTCTTCATGTAGTTGAATTGGTAGGCTCATTTTTACTCCTCGGGTCTGATGGTCGAACGACTGAGAATATAGAACTCTTCGTGTTGTGGGCGTACTTCTCTTGCCCTGGACTCAAAACCCGCATCAAATTTTGCCGCGGCCTCGGATTCAAAGCCATAGGCCTGGCTCTCCCGAAACACCCGTTTCCGATTTTCCAAGGCACCGGGGGACAGTTCTTTTACCAGGAGGGCGGTCGGAAATCGGTGGTCGGGGGTAGATATTCCGAATCGGGCACAGGAACGAAATCCCAGCCCGACGTAGTGACCAGGGTTGCCGAAGATGACATTCCCTGGATACCCAAGCTTTAGGGCTTCTTGGAAAGTGAAGGAAATAAGCCGAGAACCTATCCCCCTCCCCTGGTATTCGGGGAGTACACTCACAGGCCCAAAGGTGAGTACGGGTTCCTCGCGACCGGCTTCGTCTACCAAGGTAGACCGGGTGTACATAATCGAACCCACAACAACCCCGTCGACCTCGATTAAATAATCAAGCTCGGAAATGAAGTCTGGATGATTTCTAAGGATGTGGGCCAGGTAATGTTCGTCGCATCCGGGACCGTGCAAATTCCAGAAGGCAGCCCGGGTAATTTCTTCGACCCGACGATGATCGGCGGGGGTTTCAAGACGGATTGTTTCGAACACAGCCTGTCGCTCCAGAATAGTAGAATTTCGAGGCGCTGGTTACTTTATCTGGAACTTACTGATCTTCTCAACACCTATATCGAATGGATTTACAAAAGAATGAAAAATGGACCTTAGATTCTAGGCCTTGACACCCATGCAATTATGAGTTTTTTAGTAAGGTAAGGTGGTAAAAATATGAAACACTTTTTCCTGTTGAGTCTTTTCATACTGGCGATCTTACCGTCGATAGGGGCAGACCAAGAAGGACTAATGCTTGGGATCGACTACCATATGACCAAGTTGCAAAATCCCTACGTGAGCTACTCTGGATCGATCACTTCACCAGCTGGCTTACAGGAGTTCCAAGACAGCGCTAACTACCTTTTTTTTCCTTTTGGTTGGAAATCGTTCAGTGAAGTAGCTCAGGTTGAAGTCTCGACCTACGGAGTAAACTATATCCTTGGGTTGGTGGGCGGATTGCTTAGCGGGAAAAGCTCCTCCGACCAAGACATCCGAGGAGAAAACCCAACTATCCTCGATGGTCACCTCGAAAATGATCCGGAGAAGTATTTTATCGATCAGGACCTTCTTCGTTTTGCTGCTTCCATTACTGTTATCGATGGATTACCGATTTTTCTCGGAGTTCAGGGTGGCCTTGGAAACCGTGGAATCGATCCCCCCGGCAGTGGGAGCACTGGGGAAGGGCCAGGACTTGTGGGATTCGACGATGATGCGGTGGTATACGGCGGAGCAAACGCCGGACTAGGAATTCAAGTCGCCGGACTCCTCATCCACGGTATTGCGTACTACGATTGGTACTACCTACTTAGCAAGGAGTCAACCGATGGAAATACACTCACTGTCGACGTAAATGTATTGCCCTTCTATTCTCAGGAATCGGTACTCGGGGGGCTCTATATAAAGGGATCCTATCGCTACGGTAGTTTTGGCTACTACAAGCAATTTTCTGAGCTTCTTCCAGTCGACTACAGCTACTCGACCTTTACTCTAGGGGTTGGCTTAGTACTCTAAGAATGTCGCCTCCATTTGCCTACCACATCAAATTAAAACCGGCGACCATATTGGAATAATCGCCGGTTACAATTCCTTACTTCTTCAAAATCAGCTTCACCAGTCCTTCTTGATCCCGGCCAAAGTGGGTCGCCACCTTGGCTCCTGGTCCACTGGCACCGAAGGTGTCCAGACAGAATAGATCCTCGGGGGTATCAACAAATCCTTCCCACCCCGACGATACAGCGATCTCCGCCACGATTGTCCGTACGTCAGTAGGAACCACCGATTCGCGCCAGGCCTTGGGTTGTCTCAGGAAGGTCTCCCGACTAATCATACTCACGACCCGGATATTCGTGGGTCCACCGGCTGCAGTAGCAGCATCGGCGGCGGCCAGAGCAAGACTTACTTCACTTCCGGTAGCTACGATTGTCAGGTCGGGCTTGGCACCCCCATCCCGGACCACGTAGGCACCCTTGGCCGCCTCGGTTTCCCAGTTGGTCGGTTTTGGGTACACGGTCAGATTTTGGCGGGTCAGGGCCAGGGCCACGGGACCGTCGGTCTTCTTCAGGGCCCACTTCCAGGCGAAGGCAGTTTCCTGAGCATCGCCCGGGCGTAGGAGGGTCATGTTAGGGATAATCCGCTGGGCGGCCAGGTGTTCCACCGGTTGGTGGGTAGGTCCGTCCTCGCCGACGAAGATTGAGTCGTGGGTCAAAACGTAGATAACCGGCAGGCCCATGAGGGCAGATAAACGCATACCCCCCCGCATGTAGTCGGAGAATACAAGGAAGGTCGCGCAGAATGGACGGAATATGCCGTACAGAGCAATACCGTTGGTAATTGCCGACATGGCGTGCTCCCGAACCCCGAAGTGGAGGACCCGGCCAGCAAAGTTATCCGGGCTCACCGAACCACCACCCTTAATGTCGGTGTTGTTCGAGGGCGCCAGGTCGGCACTTCCGCCGATGAGGGCAGGAACAGCGGCGGCTACCGCATTCAGGGTCTTTCCACTGGCCGAACGGGTAGCAAGAGACTCGCCTATTTCGAAGGTGGGCCACTGGACCAGATCGGCCATGGACGGACCGTCGAGGGTCATGGTTTCCAGGAGTTTTGCCTTGTCGGGATTGGCCTTTTTCCAGGCCGCGAAGGTCTTGTGCCACTGGTCGTAGGTAGAGACCATTTCTTTTCCCCGGGCTTCGAACAACGTTACTGCCTCGGGGTGAACGTAGAAGGTTTGGTCCTCGCCCAGTCCCATTCCCTTTCTGGTCAATTTGATTTCATCGGTTCCCAAGGGGGCACCGTGGACGCCGTGGGTTCCGGCCTTGTTGGGGCTCCCCTTACCAATAATGCTGGTGAGGATAATAAGACTAGGCTTCTTGGTTTCGGCCTGGGCCTGGGCCAAGAGGTTTGCCATTCCCTGGAAATCGTAGGCGTCGCCCTTTAACACCTGCCATCCGTAGGCCTCGTAGCGGGCGCCAACGTCTTCGGTAAAGGTGATTTCGGTGTGTCCCTCGATGGATATGTGGTTGGAGTCATAGAATCCAATCAACTTACCCAAACCTAAATGACCCGCAAAGCTCGCCGCCTCGCCGGTAATTCCTTCCATCATACAGCCGTCGCCGGAAAGGAAGTAGGTGTAGTGATTGATGATTTCGTGGTCATTGGTATTCAGGCGGGCGGCAGCCATTCGCTCAGCCAGGGCAATTCCCACCGCGTTGGCCATACCCTGACCCAGGGGTCCGGTAGTAGTTTCTATCCCAACAGTGTGACCGTACTCGGGGTGTCCGGGGGTAAGACTTCCTACCTGGCGAAACTTTTTCAGTTCTTCGAGGGGAAGGCCGTATCCTGCCAAGTGAAGCAGGGAGTAAATAAACATGGAACCGTGGCCGGCGCTTAAGATAAACCGGTCCCGATTGAGCCACTTAGGATCCTTGGGGTTGTGGACCAGGGCTTGGCCGTAGAGAAAAGCCCCAAATTCGGCCATTCCCATAGGAAGACCCGGGTGTCCACTCTTGGCGGCCTCTACTCCGTCCATCGACAAACTTCGAATGGACAGGGCCGCTGCTTCTAATTGAGAAATGTTCATGCTACCTCCGTGAGTTCGGGTATTGTACAGGAAAGGAGGGTGGATTTAAAGTGGCCCGACGGAAGTTAGACCGGTTCCCCGTACATCTCGGATATAAGCAATCTCACCTTGAGACCATCTTCGGCGCTAATTTCGCCAATCTTTTTCTTCAACCGGAGGGTACTGAGAGTTCTAATCTGGTCCACGGCTATCTCGCTTTTCTGGCCGCCGAACGTGACCTCGATTCGACTCCTCCACCCCGGATGGATCGTGCTCGTGAGGGGACAGACTACAACCGTACTAAGGTTTCTGTTCATTTCGTTTTGACTCACCACAACAACTGGCCGTGTCTTGTCGATTTCCGCCCCGATCACAGGTTGAAGATTCGCCAGATATACATCGTATCGCCGTATTGAGACCGGCCCATCTTTCATTCCCCGGACCCTTCATTTAACCCATCAGCGACGGCGATGTCTAAATCAGACCAGTCTTCGGCTTCGGCGGCCATCGCCTTGTAGGTATCTTCCCACGAATAGGTAGCTTGGGCGGAGTCGGCAGCAATCAGTATGCCACCATCGGTTTCTTGAAGGATGAGGGTTTCTTGAAGACGATACTTCGCTATAAGTTTCTGGGGGATGCGAACGCCCTTCGAGTTTCCTATTTGCACCAATTTTGCTTCCATACGAACACCTCTAAGTAATTATAGTAATTACTTTTTAAAAAAGTCAAGCTCAATAAAGGCGTCCCCTACTCCCCATCCTTCGCCGTAATCCGGGCCATCTTCTTTAATTGCTTCTCTACTGCTGCATTCACCGAACCGGCGGGATACTGTCCCTTGGCATTCCGAACCCCTGCGGGCAGACCGGTCAGGATCTCAATCCCCTCATCGATCCGGGATATTGCCCAGATATGGAACTTACCCTCGGTTATAGCGTCGTTTACTTCCCGGTTCAAAATGAGGCTGTTAATGTTCTGCCGGGGAATAATGACCCCCTGGCTTCCAGTAAGCCCTCGCTGTTTGCAAACTTGGTAGAATCCCTCGACCTTCTCGATAACCCCACCTACGGGCTGAATTTCGCCCATCTGGTTTACCGATCCGGTAACGGCAATATCTTGGCGCAGGGGGATTTGACTCACCGCCGACAGGATCGCGTAGATCTCGGTCGAGCTGGCGCTGTCCCCGTCCACCTCGACATAACTTTGCTCGAAACAGATTCGAGCCGTGACCGAAAACGGAAATTCCTGGGCGTAGGTCGCATGAATGTAGCTTTCTACGATGTAGGTGCCCTTATCGTGAATCTCCCCCGACAGGCCTGCCTCTCGCTCGACGTTGATGATCCCGTCGCTTCCCGGTGCGGCTTGGGCAGAAATCACCGTAGGACGACCAAAACTATAATACCCCCGATCCAGCACCGCCAGGCCATTCACCCGCCCTACCGACCGACCCTCCAACTGAATGAGAAGCTCGCCGGTATGAATCTGCTGGTCGATCTTTTCCTCGGGCAGGTTTAGCAGAAACGCCCGCTTCTCCAGGGCCTTTTCTATGGCTGAACGGTCAATGGTGGACTTGGCTACTTTTCGGGCCCAGTAATGGGCCTCCCTCAGGGTATCGGCGATGAGGCTAAACTTCGTGCATAACTCGGACCGGAACTCGGCCATCCGAACTCCATATTCCAGCAGGGCCGCCGTGGCCGAGGGAACTACAGGTAAGAGTTTCTCGTCCTCCTGCACCATTCGAATGAAATGCAAGTACTCCCGAGTCGTTTGCTCGTTACGGTCCATGGTGTAGTCGAACTCGGCCGGCACCTTGAACAGTTTCTGAAAGTCGCTGTCCTGCATGTACAGGGCGTCGTAGAGCATTTCGCTCCCCAAGATTATGACTTTTAAGTTGATTTGGATCGGTTCGGGCTTGAGGGAACTTCCCCCATGAACCGCCGGAGCTCCGGGGCTGGTTCGAATTTCAAGGCTTCCATTCTGCAGGACTCGCTTCAAGCTTATGTAGGTTTCTTCTTCGACTAACAGGTCCTCGGCCTGGAGAATAAGATATCCACCGTTTGCCCGGAGCAAACTTCCTGGTCTAAGAGCAAGAAATCCCGGACGTTCGAGGCCGAGGCTGGCCGCAATCGCTGCGCCGGGAGCCATGTTGGCCTGGGTTCCAGGACCTCCGGGTCCTCCGTCGGGGTAGGTTTCGATCGTACCAAAAAGCTTCTGGAAGTCCGGGTAGCTTTCAAAAATAACCGGTGGTTTTTCGGTGGCCGAATGGTCGATGAGGACATTCACGTCGTAGCGGAGCAGATGCTCGGGCAAGTGTAAGAGATTCCCCGCGAACATTGGCGAAAAACGAGCTCCCCCAACATTACCGCCGAGGGTTCCCGCTCCCCCCAGGGCCGCGCCAGTTCCCACGCCGGCCCCAGGGCTACCGAGGGACAATCCGGGTAGACCTACCCGGCCAATAGACGTCAGCGAAAGGGTCCCTCGGCGATCGGGAAGCCCTTGAGTTTCTTTTCCCTGATGCTTCTTTTTCGGTCGAGGTGGTCGGGGCCGTCGAGCCGCGGTCTTACGATCGTGTTCGGGGCCCTCATCTTTCGTTTCTTTCGAATCCTTTGTTTCCTTGGCTTCCGACGAGTCGGCCAGGTCGGTCAGCGACCGATCGGAATCGGCCAAAAAAAGAGGAAGATGCTCCAAAATGTCGGGAATGAGCTCGTCCAGGTGCTGCCGAATCTTTGGATCCGGATGGGCCTCGGCCAACTCGGTAAAACGGCTGGCTATTTCGGGTTCTAGGGTCTGTTGAAGTAATTCCAGCATTGAATGTTCGACCCGCCGGCGGCGACGCTGAATTGTCGTAAAAACCTGCTTCATTTCGTCCATCAATTGGAAATACTTCTCGCGCAGGTTCTGGTAGTGATCTTCTTTAATTTCCCCCTGGGCCGCCATTTGGTGCATTTCCGAGAGGTTCGTCAGGTTATCGTTGATGACCGCAGCCAGGTCGGCCTTTTCCTGGTTGTCTTCCTCGATTTGGACAATCTGAAAGCCCTCTTTCGTTAGTCGGCTTTCGAAGTCGAAGAGCATTTGGGATTCTTCGCTTTCGGCCTGCAACAAGTATTGGTCTCGTGCCTGCTGAAAATGGCTTTGCCCCTGAATCTCCTGTCCGAGGGCTTGAATGTCCAAAATAATCTTGCGCATAGACTTTCGAAATCCCACGGCCTTTCCCTTTGGAAAATACAAAACCCGGGGGATGTCTTCTTGCAGGGGGCTATGCACGTAGACGATATCCTGAAGCTTATCGGGCTCTAAGGGAAGGGATTTCAGAATATGCAGTATTGCTGTCCGCTTGCCTGTACCCGTGGGTCCAGTAGCAAAAATGTTGTAGCCCTCGGAAGGTATACTCAAGGCTAAATCTATGGCTTGCATGGCCCTTTCTTGGCCAATGACCCCAAAGGTCTGGTGATCGTCAGGAACCTGAGGGAGGGTGTTCTCGTCGATGGTGAATACAACAGCAGCCGGATCTAAGTGACAGGCCTCGGGAGCAGTCGGTATTCCGGGGCTCACCGGGGCTTTTTCGGTTCTTTTCATAAGGGAGTCTATGGTATACTAAAAAGTATGTCGATTCAATTAAAAGACTTTGATGCTTGGGTACGGTCAATTTTACCCCTGGATTCTATGGCGTCAGTCGATTCAAGCAAGAATGGCCTCCAAGTAGACCGGCGGAATCAATCGATTTCAAAGATAGCCTTTGGAGTCGATGCCTGCCTGGAAACCTTCGCCAGAGCGGTACAGGCCAAGGCCGATCTCCTGTTTGTCCACCACGGCCTGTTTTGGGGCCGAGAGCAGGTACTCACGGGTAACCACTACCAACGCTTGGCCTATCTTCTTCAAAATGACTTGGGGCTCTATGCAGCCCACCTCCCCCTCGATGCCCACATGGAAGTGGGAAACAACGCAGTTATGGGCCAGGTTCTGGGCCTTTCTTCGGTAGAGCCCTTTGGCAGGTACAAGGGTTTTTCTATCGGAATAAAAGGTGTACTTCCACGACCCCAGACCATTGACGAGGTTATTCAGGCCCTGTTTGGGGAGAAACGAAATCTCCTCGCCCATCTCCCTTTTGGAAAACCCCTCGTACGAACGGTGGGTATTATCTCCGGAGGAGGAACCTACGAGGTAGACCAGGCGATGGACGAGGGTTTAGACCTCTATATTACCGGGGACGCTAACCACACGGTCTACCACCGTTGTCTGGAAGGAAAAATTCATGTACTCTTTGCAGGCCATTACCTGACGGAAACCTGGGGTCCCCGGGCGATGATGGACAGGTTTATTCGCGACACCGGCTTGGAGGGAGTCTTTATCGACGTCCCAACCGGATTGTAAAACTTTTTTCCGAGGAGACACACCACGTCTATGGGCAAACCCTCTCTTCCTAAGGATCGCCGGCTTCTCTATCCTTTTCTGCTTACCCTCGGCATTCTCATCTTGGATCAGTGGACGAAGCTGTGGATAGTACAAAATATTCCAATGAATTCTATTGGCTTTCGGGTTATTGGGGATTTCTTGCGAATTATCCACGTTCGAAATACGGGGGTTGCCTTTAGTTTGGGTTACGAACTTTCGGCACCAGTGCGAATGGTACTTTTTTCTTTTGTTCCCTTGGGCGTACTCATTGCCCTCATTGGGTACTACTTTCGGACCGCCGAATTTACCCTCTTTCAACGATGGACAATAGCGGGAATAATCGGTGGGGGATTTGGCAATATTATTGACCGAATGTTCCGTCCCGAAGGAGTAGTCGACTTTATCGACGTAAAATTCTACGGTCTTTTCGGAATGGAACGATTTCCAACCTTCAATGTAGCCGATTCTTCGGTGGTCGTGGCCGGAATTCTTCTTTTTATTAGTTTGAGTTTTATGCCCCAAGGCACAGGAGTTGTCGATACTCCCCCACCCGATCCTAAGGAGCCATCTGTATGAACAAAAAAATGAACTCGGCCCTCTTCATTCTGGGAGCAACCGTGGTGAATGTCATAATAATGGTAGGACTCTTCCTGCTCTTTTTAATCATTCACTTGCGATTTTTGGCTCCCCTCATGGGACCCGATGCGGCCCAGCTAACCCTCATTGGTATCTTCTTCGCCGCAATCGCCCTCACCTACTTCATTTATAATTGGCTTATGAAGCTCTTTGCATCGAAAGTAGACATGGACAAGTACTTTGATCCCCTGGTCAAACCCCGAAAACGCAACTAGCTCCACCCCCTCTCACCGGGTTGCCACCTTTCTCAAACGGGTAGCCTTTCCTTTTATACTTCTCTCCTTGGCTGCTTTGGGGATTTTTTTCGCCGATTCCCTCTTCCTGGTATTTCGAGAGCCCGAGACCTTCGAAATGACCGTACATGCACTTGGTCCCTGGGGGCCGCTGGCTTTTATTGGTGCCCAAGTCTTACAAGTGTTCGTCTTCGTGCTCCCTGGCGACATCGTGCAGTTTGCTGGCGGTTACCTCTTTGGGGTCATTGGGGGAATGGGCTTAAGCCTAATTGGTATCGCCCTGGGTACCGCACTTAATTTTAGCCTGACCCGATTTTTGGGAAGAACCTTCGTCGAATCGCTCTTTTCTCCGGCCCGCGTGCAGTCCTTCGAACTTGTCCTTTCGTCGCCCCGAGCCCACATCGGTTTCTTTTTACTCTTTCTTATACCCGGTCTGCCAGGAAAGGATCTGCTGTGTTACGTGGGTGGAATATCCTTCATTCCCCTCCCTCACTTTTTGGCCTTGAGTGTTCTTGCCCGCATTCCAGGAGTACTTGGATCGAGCATCATGGGTAGTTCGGTCCGAATTGGGGCTTATACCCTGGGGTTCGTTGTTTTGGGGATTGGAATTGTTGGATTTACACTGGGATTTTTCTTTAGGCACCAAATTCGTGCTTGGGTTTCGCAATTCCTTGTGAGATAGAGGTACTAATGATAGTATGTAATAACATATTATCCAAACAAGGAGCCCCAGGAATGAAAAATCTCCCCCCCGTCTCGGTTGTAGGAAACGGCATTATGGGAACCGCAATTGCGACCCGATTGCTCGAAGTTGGCCACCAGGTCACGGTTTTTGATATAGACAAAGAAAAGGTGAAGAACCTCGTCCAAAAAGGCGCAAAGGAAGCCGCCACTGCTGAGGCAGCGGCCCGAGCCAGCACGTTTGTAATTATCAGCCTGAACACCTCATCAATCGTTCGCAGGGCAGTGTTTGGATCCGAAGGGGTCGCTGGTGGATGCTCGAACGACACTCTCGTTATCGATATGTCATCAATCGACCCCGATTCTACGAAGGATATGGCCGAAGAACTTACCAAAACAAAAGGTGCAGGATGGGTTGATGCTCCACTGTCTGGAGGGGCACCTAAGGCACTTCTGGGTAAGCTAACGGTAATGGCCGGGGGAACCGAGGCGAATGTTCAGAAGGCCCGAGAGGTTATGGATTCTCTGTGCGCCAACTACACCCACATGGGTCCATCGGGAGCCGGACAAACCACCAAAATGGTAAACCAGGTCCTGTGTGCTATTGGTTTTGAAGCCGTCGCCGAAGCGGTTCGACTGGCTGAAGCAGGAGGTGTCGATGCAACAAAGCTCTCCCTTGCTCTGGCAGGAGGAAGAGCCGATAGCAACATTCTCCAAGAATTTGGTCCAAAAATGGCCGCCCGAGACTACTCCCCCACCGGCCGAATCGACAATATGATGAAGGACCTTGAGGCAGTACAGAGCTTCGCCTTCTCCCAACGATTAGCCCTGCCGGTTACCAGTACCGTTTCGGACCTCCATCGGCTCTACCTCGCTGCCGGATTGGGAGATCGAGACACGACAGAAATTATGAAGTATTTCGGGGGCCTCAAATGATCACCAGAAGTGCAATTTTTGAAGGGGAGATACTCCAAGGTAAAGAGGAAGAGTTCTATGCCGCGGTAGAGGAACGTCTACTCCCGGCGTGGAAAGGAATGCTTCACGCTATTAACGTCCGGCTCTACCGACCTACTGCCCAGGATCCCGATACCCGACCTATCTTCTTGGTGCAAGAAATTGACTACCCAAGTCGAGAAGCCCTGGCCGAGGCTCTCCAGGCCCCCCAGCGAGAAATCGCTAAGGCGGCCCTCGAGTCAGTTCAACCCATGTATCGGGGTCGGCATTACCACTACGTCTACGATATCCTCGGTTAGAAGTAACTGGGCATTATCATTCGTGGTATTGCCATAATTACGTCGGGGAAGAAAGCTACAAGAAGCAGAACCCCGACGGCTACCAGAAAGTACGGTAAAGCTCCCCTAAAAGATCGTTCAATAGAAAGCTTCGATATGGAAGAAGCGATTAGCAGACACAATCCGTAGGGGGGAGTTACTAACCCCATCGACAAAGTCATGGTTACAATAATTCCCAGATGTACAGGATTTACTCCCAGGAGAAGGGCCGAGGGAAGTATTACAGGTACAAAAAGTATCATGGCAGGAATTCCGTCCATGAAGGTTCCCACAAAGAGAAAAAATACAACTACCAATCCGATGAACACTGGCCTACCGCCCGAGGTACCGGCGAAAAAATTCGCAATATGGGTAGAAATTCCGTAATACGCCATGAGTTCACCCAGGGCACTAGCTGTAGCCAAGGCAAATAACGAAAGCGAACTGAGCAAAAGTGTCTCTTTCAGAATTCCAGGAATATCTTTCCAAGTAATGGTCTTATAAACGAAAAGGCCAATTATAAGAGCATACAAGCAAGCAAAGGCCGCAGCTTCGGTGGCAGTGTAAAAGCCAGTGAGAATTCCGCCGAGAATAATAACCGGCGTAAGCAAGGCTGGCACGCTGTCTTTAAAAAGAACCCAGATTCTCTTGTAGTCAATTTTATGGTCTTTAGGAAAGTTCCGCTTATAGGAATAGTAGACAACGACTCCCATCATCGCCACACCCACCAAAACCCCGGGAATAATTCCTGCCAAAAAGAGGGCCGAAACCGAAGTATTCGTAATTCCTGCGAATACTACCATAACTATGCTCGGTGGTATAATACTTCCAATGGTCGAAGAAACAGCGGTAACACCGACGGCGGTTTCTTTGTCGTAACCCGCATTCTCCATACTTGGAATGAGGATTTTTCCAATTCCTGCGGTATCAGCTTGGGATGAACCCGAAACCCCGGCAAAGAACATAGATACGAGAATATTTGCGTGAGCTAATCCCCCGCGAATATGACCTACCAAAGATAAAGAAAAGTCGATTAATTTTTGGGATATATTCCCATGATTCATTATGTTCGCAGCCAAGATAAACAAAGGAACGGCCAAAAGGACGAACGAATTCAACCCATTAAACATTTTCGTGAAAACAACAACTACGGGCAGGGCATCGACTAAAGAAATGCCAACAAAAGCTACCAAGCCTAAAGAAAAAGCGATGGGAACGCCAATCGCGACAAGGACAATAAAGCCCAGAACTAAGAATAGTTCGGTCATTCCGGTACTCCTTTTCCAGCAAGAACCAGTATGTGATCGACGACGTGGCTAATGAGATAAATCGTCATGGTTGCCCCAGCGATAGGAACGCACATCCAGGTATACCCCATCTTCATGCTGGGGATACTAATCCAATTATGATTCCAAAAGACCCTGACCGCCTGCATACCATAGACCAGCATTGCGACAGCAAAAACCATCATGAGCAAAGAAATAATTATGCCCAAGGCTTCTTTTTTCCAACCTTTTAAGGATAAAGACAGAAATTCAAAGGCGAAGTGACTCTTGGGAAATACCATTGCTCCACCGCCCATGAATACGGACCAAGCAAAGGCGTACATAGCTACGTCATCGGTCCAAATAACCGCAATTTTAAGGTATCGGGTTATTATCTGAATCAACACTGCTACCAAGAAAACGGAAAGGAAAAACATTCCAATTCCAATCTGTATTTTTTGGATCGCTCCGGCAACTTTTCGCACAGTTACTCTCCTTCGATTTAATACAAAACGAGCCGCCCTCAAAGTCCTTGAAGGCGGCTAGGAAATTAGCTTCGCTGAAACCCTCTTTTAGCGGTTCGCTCGAATCATTTGCAAAAGATTGGTTACATTGTTGGTACGGGCGAATTCATCCTGAATAGGAACTCCAAGGGCCCGGAAAGCAGGCAGATTGACCTGATTTACCACAGCACCGTCGGCGATAACCTTGGCCTTGGACTGCTCAATCATGTCGTAGGTCACTCGTCGTTCTTCTCGGGTGGCGGCGGCAGCGGCGGCATCGAACCATTGTTTTTGCTGAGTAGTGAGGGCATCGTACTTTGCGCCACTCATTAGAAAAAGGCGAGTTGTATAGTCATGACCGGTTTCGGAAATGAATCGTCCGTTCGGAGTTCGGTGGTGATCTTGGAGCATGAAGTTGGTATAGTCGTTTTCGGCCGCATCTACCGTTCCCTGTTGAAGAGCTTGGTACAACTCGCCCCAACCTACTTGGGCAGGAACAGCACCGGTTCTCGACCAGAATGCTTGTTGTACGGGAGATGATTGGAGACGAATGCGTTGGCCAGCGGCATCGGCAGGCTCAACGATCGGCTTGCTTCCGTAGTAGTGACGGACACTGGAACTCCAGTAACCCATGATACGGAATTGGTTGTTGGTCTTCTGAAGAATAATGTCCTTCATTTGATTTCCGAACGTACCATCTACCGATCGTTCCCAATGGTCAAAACCATCGAAAAGGTAAAGCAAGGAAAACAGGTCTACTTCGGGTACACCTATTCGGGTCATAAACCCAGGCGATGCAACTACCAAGTCAACAGCACCTAGTTGCAGTTTTTCAATGAGCTCAGATTCGTTAGTTCCCAAGGTTCCTGCGTGCACAGTAACGATAATTTTGCCCCCAGAAAGTTCCTCGATTGTCCGCTTGAACTCATTCATTCCAAACTGATACGGGTTATCCGTCGAAGTTTGGTTATGGGCTACTACCAGTTCGAGGGTGTCCGAAGCTGTAGCTGTTTGGCCGGCGCCTCCAGCGAACACACCGCTGATAGCCAGAACCGAGATCAATAGGATGCTCAGTAATCTTTTCATGTTTCTCTCCTTTTTACGCCTTTTTCTTACCGAATGAGGTCGTACAATATGTAAAGACATTCTTATGTTAGACCCTGTTTTTTCGGCTGTCAATAATAATCGATATCCTCATTTGGTATTCTTGTTGATACTCACTTCAAAAATGAACTTACTTCGATCCCCTCGATACCAGGCGGTAGCGAACTCGATTGGATATTCCTCTTTGGTAAATACGAGGGTTTCTAAATACTGACAAGGACTGCCCACTTTTACCCCAAGGAGGGTAGCAACTTCTTCCGGGGTAGAAATTGCTTCGAGTTCGCGGACAGCTCGAATAGGAATCAACTGAAATTTGGTTTCGAAGACTTCGTAGAGGGCCATTTTTTCGAGATCCAGCTTTTCGAAGCCAGGCACCCGATCATAGGGGATAAACGAGTTCACTATCATGAGGGACTTATCGTCTGCAAAACGAAGTCGACGTAAAAAAACAACTGGAGCCTGGCTCGAAATTTTCAACTTTTCGGCTATCGATTCTTCGGCGGGAATAATAGAAAGCCCAAGAACCTTGGTAACCGGAGTTACCCCTCGACTGAGTAAGTCCTGATTAAAACTTCTCAAACCATAGAGATAGTCTCGACTAACCTTCGGGCTCGTAACAAAGGTTCCCTTTCCTTTGCTCCGGGTCAAATGCCCTTCCCGAACTAACTCAGCAATGGCTTGGCGAACGGTAGGACGACTGACCTTAAAATGATCGCACAATTCGGATTCGGTCGGAATTGAGTCTCCATCCTTCCTATGTTTAATATATTCCTTCAAATGTTGCTTCAGTTGATAGTAAAGAGGAATTGGAATTGACTTATCGATCTGCTTTTCTTTTAGTTCCATGAATATTGTCCTTAATATGGTACCAATTGCTATGGTGTTTTTACTATATCACATTATAATAATGTCATGTCATTTATACGTTGCATAGAGGAGATTTTTTCGTGATAGTAGACAACATCTTTACATCCATGACCGATTACGGTTTTGCTGGCCCTCTATTTGTTAGAGCCTTTGACTGGCTAAAGGCGACAAACCTAGAAAACCTACAACCGGGAACTACTGTTGTAATCGACGGGGAGCGGGTGTTCGCCCAGGTTCAAGCCTACACCACGGGAAATCCTGAAGACTTCCAATTCGAATCTCACCGGTCCTTCATTGATATACAATATATTGTGAAGGGGCGGGAAGTAATAGGGTGGACACCCTTATCGAAACTTACTCAGGTATCAAAACCCTACGACTCGGAGAAAGATATTACCTTCTATGCCGATCCTCCTACCTCGGTACCGGTTGAACTCTATCCGGGAGATTTTGCGGTCTTCTTTCCCTCCGACGGCCACAAACCAAAGGGCAACGGCGGCAAATCCCAAGAAATTATGAAAATTGTCATTAAGCTTTCAGTGTAAGGGGGAAAAAATGAAACTAACCTATGATGAATTAGAACTAGTACTTCGACAGATCCTTGTGGCCCATGGGCTAAACGAAGAAGACGCAGCAATCTCGGCGGGAATCTTTGCCGATACAACCGCCGATGGCGTACCCTCCCACGGGGTTAATCGCTTTCCCCTCGTCATCAGCTACATAAAAATGGGATTTATCGATGTAAAGGCTAAACCCGAGAAGGTCAGCTCCCTGGGAGCCATCGAAAAATGGAAAGGTAACCTGGGCATGGGAAACTTAAACGCGACTATTTGTATGAATCGAGCTATGGAACTAGCGAAAGAATACGGAATAGGTGCGGTTGCCCTGGGAAATACGAACCATTGGATGCGGGGAGGAAGCTACGGACACCAGGCAGCCCAAAAAGGATTTGCCGCCCTGTGTTGGACCAATACGATGCCAAACATGCCCGCCTGGGGGGCAAAAGATCGCCGAATAGGAAACAATCCCTTAGTCATTGCCCTACCCCGCGAAGGGGGCGAAATGGTTTTCGACGCAGCCCTAGCCCAATTCTCCTACGGTAAAATAGAATCCACCAAACTAGCCAAGAGCCAACTACCTTTCCCTGGCGGTTACGACGAACAGGGAAACCTAACAACCGACCCAGAAGAGATAATGAAGACCTGGAGGGTGCTACCTATTGGCTTCTGGAAAGGGTCCGGCCTATCGATCGTCTTGGATCTGCTCGCGGCTACGCTCGCGGAAGGTAATTCCACCCAGCGGGTTGGGAAGCTATATAAAGACGAATATGATCTTTCCCAGTTCTTTGTTGCCATCGACATTTATAGGGCAACCAATCGTGAAGTAGTTGAGAGCCTCTTAAACGATACAATTGACGATTTACGTCAATCGATTCCCGTAGAACCCGGACAGGATATTCGATTCCCTGGAGAAGGTTCCTTAGCAAAGCGGGCCAAGAGCCAGAAGGAGGGCATTGTAGTGGATGATTCGGTTTGGAAGACCATTATGGAATTAAGGGAGAGCGCAAAATGAACACAGAAAAACGTGTAGCCCTCGTTACTGGGGCAGCAGGAATAATTGGAAAGGCTATTGCGGTTGGGCTTTTGGCCGACGGCTACAAGGTCGCCTTGGCTGACACGAACGCCGAAGCGGTCGCAATGGTGGCCACCGAATTAGGTTTGGACACCTTTTCGGTGGTAATGGACATAAGTAGCTACGAATCCTGTCAAGTAGGGGTCGAGAAAATTGCCAAAGAATTTGGGACTGTAGACATCCTGGTGAACAACGCAGGAATATTATCGAACGCTAAGCTGGCGACCACAACCCCCGAGGAATGGCATAAGGTACTCTCTGTCAACCTGGATGGGGCCTTCTACCTCTGCCAACTGTGCGTGCCTGCAATGAAAGAAAATAAATGGGGACGTATTATTAATATGAGCTCCTACGCGGCAAAATGTGGAGGAATTACGGCCGGTACGGCGTATTCGGTTTCAAAGGCCGCCCTTATTGGACTAACTTTTTCGGTGGCTGCGGAAACCACCAAGACTGGAATTACGGTCAACGGAATTGCACCAACTTACGTGCGAACCCCAATGGTAGAAAAACAACTTACTGCCGAACAACAGGCTGCGGTCATCGAAAAAATTCCCGTAGGCAGATACTGCGAACCCGAAGAAATTGCCCACACGGTACGTTTTTTGGCATCACCCTTGGCAGGGTTTATAACCGGCGAAATTATCGACCAAAACGGAGGTTTCCAGTTCGACTAAAGGGTCAAACTGGCAAACGATCCGCCGAACTCAATACCCGTCGGACATCGAGCGGTTAATATCTTTCTTGTACAATTCGGCGTAGACAAATCCCCTATTCTTCAGGCTATCTTTAAGATCCTGGGGAAAGGGGATGTAGCGCCAGAAAATATCCCGAACATCCCGTTCGAGCTTCTGGGTACCCTCGCTCTCTTTTGAAACCCATAAGAGATAGTCCTGTATAAATTGCTCTTTTACGTCGCCCTTCATTTTTCGGCCGGCAAACCATTGGTAGTACCAACCGGTGAGCCCTTCTTCCATCCAGTAGTGACCAGCCTTCTCTTTTGCAACCTGCCAACGCAAATCTCCCAGGGCAGAAATAATTGCTAACTTCAAGTCTCGTGGATACATAGGAATCGCGATACGGCCCCGACTGGTAGCCCGATTGAATTTCTCGAAGGGCTCCCAACAAATACCCGACTCCCCGTAACAAGGAATGAGTATTATGTTAGGCACAATCCTATTCGTCTGCTGTTTGAAGGTCCGTAAGAAGACCCCCTGATCCAGGGCCTCAACCTCGGCCATAGTGTTAATAATTTGTTCGCGGGTTCCAGTATCTCGAATGGCCCCATGCCAATATTGTTTATGGAGGATGGGAAAGTGATTCCCCTGCCTACCGACCGAAAGCTTGGCCATTTGGGCCAGGGTATTCATTTCTTCAACTGCAGCCTTGGTGTCGGCGGGCTTGTCTTCGACATCCACATTTCCGGCGGCTTCTTCCGCAACCCGAAGCTGATCTCGAATAGTTTCAAACTCGCTGTAGGCCATGGTTAACTGACGATTTATATTCGTAAGGGTTCGAAGAATGCTGTTAATTTCTCCGAAGCTCCCCTTTTGAGAATCGTTGTAAGGCAGAATAAAGTTGTCAAACCCCAACATTGAATCGTGGTAGGCAACCCGTCGAGCGGAATCCATGAGGACGTTTTCCTGGGTTCGCATTTCCAGAATCAAATTCTCAATGAGTCGGCTGTGGGCGTCGAATTTCCCTTTCATTCGCTCTAGGTTCGCAAGAGCTTTGGTTCCCTGATTTGCAAGTGCGGACTTGGTTTCGTCGGTAGCCGAATTGTTTACCCGACCATAGGCAACTTCCCGCAGCCATTCGTCTTGGTAAAAAATGGGCTCACCGGTGGTGTTCTTTTCGGGGATTTGGGAAATAAGCTTGCGCTGTTCGGGACTTACAATCGTAGGCAGTAAGAGGCCAAAGCGCATCATATATTTTTTTGGAAGAGGCATGGCACTGCCGGTCTTCGAGGCAATCGACTTGAGCAAGTCTTGGGTGGCGGGAATGAGCCGATTACGAAACTCTGCCTTATCTTTTGGGTCTGTAGCTTTGAGAAACGAACCCAGAAGTTTGTGTACCTTTTGGGACACCTCGCCCTCGCCGGTCATAATCGTCGGGTAGTAGGCCTCGGTGATTATTGGCTTTGGCTCTTCGAGAATATCGGTAATCTTTCGGAAGGTTGGATGTACTTTCCCAACCCCCTTGTCATTCGAATCGAAAATGTCGTCGGGAGAAAAGGGATCAGCGGAGGAGTCGGAATCCCCAAACAGATCAGAAAAATCTGGTACCCCCGAGCTCTGGCCTTGCATTTCGTCTAAAGCTCCGGTAAATAGATTGTCCATGTCCGATGAGTTACTCATGGCCATTAGTATATTGCCATCTGGTATATTTGTCTTGACCCACCTTTAGAAAGCAGGTACTTGCATGGGAATTTTTTTCGCCGGTCTTTCGGCCCTCTTGTATGGTAGTGGCGACTTCGCCGGAGGTCTTGCAACCCGCCACAATCCAGTCCCCTTGGTCCTGGTCAGTTCCCAGGTCTTTGGCCTGGCTATAGCCTTGGTCGCGGCCCCTCTCGTGGGCAGCCCGGGGGTGTTGGTGTCCGATGGCCTGTGGGGTGCCGCCGCAGGGCTGTCGGGGGCAATTGGGCTGGCTTTTCTCTACAAGGGTTTGGCGGTAGGGTATATTGCCCTGGTGGCTCCCGTGGGGGTGATTGTGGCTGCTGCCGTGCCGGTCTTGGTGGGATCCTTTCTGGGCCAACTACCTTCCTTGCGCGGCTGGGTTGGCATTGGACTGGGTCTCTTGGCCATCGGATTTTTGGGCTGGGATCGGGTTGAGTCGGTGGACTCGAAAAAGGTTCGCCGTTCCCTGGGTTACGCTACCGTAGCAGGGCTTACCTTTGCGGGTTTTTCTATTCTGATTTCTCAAACCTCCGCCACCTCGGGCCTGTGGCCCCTGGTGTTTTCCCGGTCTACCTCGGTGTTGGTTGTAGCCATGTTGCTAAAATTGCAACGACGACGGATTCGGGTGGCCCAGTCCAGCCTGGGTCTGGTCGCTACTGCCGGAGTGTTAGATACCCTGGCAAATGTCGCTTTTTTGCTGGCTACTCGGTTAACAATATTGCCAATTGTGGCGGTGGTTTCGGGTTTAGCCCCCGCTCCCACGGTGCTCTTGGGACGAATCATCCTGAAAGAGCGACTATCGGCTGTACGGATTCTAGGCTTGGTGCTGGCGTTGGGAGGTGTAGCCCTATTGGGATCGGGATAGTTTGGCCATAAAAAAAACCCGTCCGACAGATGGATGGGTTCAAAAGGTCTCAAAAAAACCGTGTGGAGGTACGGGGACTTGAACCCCGGGCCTCTTGCATGCCATGCAAGCGCTCTAGCCAACTGAGCTATACCCCCTTAAGACTGAGGCAATAATGCCGAGAAATCTAGGCAGTTGTCAACATCTGGACTTCAATTTCCTTCAAGTATCCGGTTCGAAGGCAAGAGGCAAAAAGTTCCTTCTGAAGTATTTCTTCGCTGTCCCGGGTTCCCATGATCGAGTGACTGGTCATTAATATGGAGTAGGCGTCGCCCAGGTCGGCAAGAATCGTAATAGTGGTATCGACCCCGGTCATTCCCTGGACTCGAAATTGTTTACGTAGTAAGGATTGGCTCGAAAATTGCATAGTAGACTCCTCTACCCTAAAAATCGACCACTGAAGTGCCACCCTTAAGGCAAATTTTTGCAATTCTATCCTCTTACCCCCTGGAAACTTGGGGCCCGGTTGCCTATGCTAGGGTAATCCAGTTATCTAGCAGTATGTAATAAAGGAGGCGGCACATGGTAACCCACGTCGTCATGTGGAAAGTCAAAGGTGCGAATCCCGATGAAAAGCAACAGAATATACGGGCAATACTCGATACCCTGTCTACCCTCCAGGGAAAGGTTCCCGGGCTCCTTGCTTTGGAAAGGGGAGAGAACGTTCCAAAGAGCCCCGCAGCCTGGGATGTAGTGCTGCGAACCCAACACCCTAGCTGGGTAGCTCTCGATGAGTATCGAGTTCACCCGGTTCACCACGATGCAGCCAGCATCATTGGCGCCCTCACGGTGGACCGGGCTGTTGTCGATTGGGAAGGGTAATGACCGAAGGCGTTCGAAACCTCATTCAAGAGTCGTGGCCAAGAGGGAATGGCTTCTTGTATGTTTTTCCTTCGGAGATGGCCGCATCCTTGTGGGCCAAAGATTTTGCCCAAAATGGCGGGGTTGGAACCGTAAGTGTGCAACGGTTTATGTCCTGGGATTCGTTCAAAGAACGATTCTTTCGAGGTACCGAAGAACGCCGCCCGGCCAATACCTTGGTTCGAACCCTGTTCGTCCAAGCCTTGCTCAATGAATTCGCCAAGAATGCTGGAAAAGCAGATCCCCAGTTTAGGGTACTTGTCCCTCCTGGAGCTGACGGAGACAGCACAGGGTTTGTCAATACCCTCGTTCCCCGACTCCCTACCCTTGGGTTGCTCTGGGGAGCTCGATTTAGAAATCAGCTTCCAAGTCTCTTAGAAACCGGAGATAAGGACCTATGGACCGATTATACACTCTTACTCGACCGCTACCGAACCTTTTTGGATACCCACCACTACTACGAACCTGGTTGGATGGATAAAGATCCCGTATGCACCACCGCCCAGGGGTATATTTTTTTCCCCGAGCTTTTAGAGGATTGGCTGGAATTTGAGCCAGGAGTTCGTCATCTTCCTGGAGTCCGGCCAATTTCTTGGGAAGACTTACCCACCCAAGCCACGACCAGAACTCCAACCCTACAGGTCTACCCCAATACTACCGAGGAGGTAGGCGCCCTCTTCGACTGGGTCGAGGGGCATCTGGACCGGGGAATACGCCCAGGAGAAATACTCTTGAGTTTGGCCGGCTACGACGATCTACTGCCCTTGGTCGAACGAGAGGCCAGGCGGCGATCAATTCCCCTGGAAGGACGTAAGGGCCGAGCCCTCACAGATTTTCGGGGGCCCGGATTCTTCGTTCTGCTCGCCCAGGCTCAATCCCTTACCTTTGAATCCCTTGAGGCCGTCTTTTTGTCGCCCGCGCTTCCACTGCTCCCGGAGGTTCGCGCCTACGGCCGTAAGCTTCTTCGTCAAGGAATCGAGAGGAATGCCGCCTTTGGCACCGAAGAGGGCTGGAAATGGGCCCTGTTTGGAACCGATCTAAGCGATTTTTTTCAAGATCTGACAAAAATCCTCGGTACTCTTTCGAAAGCAAAGACCTTTGCAGCCCTACGAACCGCCATAGAGCAGACCCTGACTTTTTTTGTCGGGCCCTCAGCTGCCTGGCATTCCGAAGACCTGGGTGCCCTTCAACGAGCCAGAGAGTTGGCCAAGACCCTCGAGGAAACCCAGACGACCCTGGGACTTCCAACACCAAATCCCTTCGCCCTTTGGGTAAGCCAAATGCAAGCCGCCCAGTACGTGCCCCAAGGCCAGGCAGGGGTTGTAGAGGTATACCCCTATCGGGTAGGTGCAGGGGTTCCTGCCCGGATCCACGGTATCCTCAACCTAAGCCAAGAAGACTCGGGGGTAGTAACCGGTGGATTTTCTTTCCTCCGGGACGACCAGTTAGAGCTCTTGGGCGCCGGTTACCGAGTTATGACCGACGATTTCTTGCGAGCCTATGGGGAATCGGGAAGATCCCTGTGGCTGTCTACCTCTTTAGTGGCTCCATCGGGGCCCCGAATTCCTGCCACCTTCTTTCAAACCTTTGGTACCCAAGTCTCCAGGTCCTGGTCCACTCCCCCTACCGATTACGCCAACTATCGTTGGGCTGGGGATGGGGTCGAGTATTTTGGGTCGATTGGGGGCGAGGGAACCCGAAGTAATCTTTCGGTCTGGACACCGGACCAACTGACCCCCCGGTTAGCCGGAGAGCATCAGAACCGAGGTGGTTTTGTATACATAAGCGCCCGACAGGTGAAACAGGCAAGTTCCTGTCTAATGGAGTACCTGGTGAGCCATGGGCTGAAGGTCCAGGATCGGCGCTGGAAACCGGAAATTGACAGCCCCATGGTCGAAGGAAACGTGTACCATCAGGTTCTTGAAGCCCTCCTGGCCCCGACTTTCGACCGGGCTTTTTTCGCGGCTCAACTACCCGCAGAAGTCGCGAAGGTGTGTAGGAAACACTATCCTCCGGTTCCAGCTGCCTTCATGGCTCCCCGGATTCTCCTTAATCTTGGGGTCGTGGGGCAAAAAATCCAGGAATCCCTACCAGCCTACCGAACCTGGGGACAAGAACAGGAGTGGGCTCGGTCGTTGAACAAACCCTATCCTCTGGGAAATCTCCAGGCCGCAATAAGCGGTAGAATCGACTGGCTGGCAGAAATTCCCGGATCCCAGGATACTGGTTTGGCTATTATCGACTTCAAACGAACGGTTGGATCTGCCCATAATCCGAAAACTATTGCGAAGGCGGTGCGAACAGGGTTTTTTGCCGAATTTCTGGAAGAAGAATCCGAGGACGAGGGTGAAACGGAGTCGACCCCGGGGGTTGAACTTCAATTACTTTTGTACTCTCTCTTGGTAAGCCCGGACTCACGCCTCAATCTCGGCGGGGTACTAGTTCCCGACAAATCAACCCTTGGGGGAGCACAAATTCGGAACTTGACGTACGTTCAGTTGGCAAAAAAAGGAAGGCTCGAGGCCGGAAGTGAGGAGGTTGCCTGGAAGGAACGGCTCTTTCCTGTCTATTCCCGTTTTCCATCGGAAAAGAACGACACCTTGGGAGGTGTCGAGGATTTGCTCTTGGCCCAAACCCAGGTGTTAACTGGGGTCGACCGTCTTCTGGGAGCCATAGAAAAGGGGAGTTTTCCGGCATCTTCCGAAGGCTGCGCCCATTGCCCCTGGCGGGGAATTTGTCGAACCAAGTTTGTCTTGACCATGGAAGGAGCGAAGAATGGGTAACTTACCCTTGAGCGAGGGACTTAGTTCCTTCCAGGCCCACGCGGTTACCCTGGCCGAGAACGGGGTCTGTAGCGCCGGGGCTGGGGCAGGAAAGACCTTTGTACTTTCCCAACGCTACCTTGCCCAGCTGGTCCGAGAATCGAATCCCCTTGAAGTTCACCAGATCCTAGCCCTCACTTTTACCAAAAAGGCCGCCGGAGAAATGTACTCCCGAATCTACCAGGCTCTGGGAAACCACCAGGATGTGGACCCCCGTATTGGGGCGGGTTTTCGAAATTTTGACCGGGCAGCAATAACGACCCTCGACAGTTTCTGTAAACAGATAGCCGTCCAGGGTTCTAGTCGTTACGGCATTCCACCAGGGTTCACCATAGACCCCCGGGCCCTCAAGGGCCCCATAGACCAAGAAATTCGATCCTTTCTCCAGGACCATCAACAGAACCCGGTCTTTCGCTCCTATGTTTCGATTTTTGGCCTCGGTACGGTCTGGAGCGAGGTTCTATCACCCTTGGCGGTTAAAATGGCAAACCCCGTCCCCCTGGTACCGTCCATCGAAGAATCCCTTGAAGAACAAATCGCAAGAGTAACACAGGTGGGCAAAAACGCCCTGAAAGATCTGGCCGTTCTGGGCGAAATTCTTTCAAACTACATGGATTCCCGGGAAGAAGAAAAACGGACAACCGGCAAGTCGGCGGCAGCCCGAAGCCTTACCCAAAAAGAAGAGGAAGCCCGGCAGTTGACCAGAACCTGGGCAAACCTTTCCCCGGACATACCCTTTGCAGATCTGGATCTCCAGAAGTTAAGTACCCTTCCCCGACAACCGAGCCGATCGGAGGTCTTAGACGACGAGTTTGTGGAGCACTGGCAGAGAGCTAAAAGACTGGCCCAGGAACAGCTACCGTTGGCAGTGGCGCTCGAAAGACTCAAGCCCCAGGGTCGAACCTTGGCGCCAATCTTGGAAGACCTGCGACAACGAATTATTGCCATAAAACAAAGGACCGGGTTTCTGGACTTTTCGGACCTCATTTTGCTTGCTATCCAGGTTCTGGAAGACGATGGTGAACTGGCCGACTACTACCGAAATCGTTTTGGCAGCCTTATGATCGACGAATTCCAGGATAATAACGGTCTACAAAAGCGGTTGTTATTCCTCCTGGCCGCCAAGCTAGGCCACCGTGGACCGGTTACCCCCGCCGACCTTCGCCCGGGGGTACTCTTTTTTGTCGGGGACGAAAAACAGTCAATCTACCGATTTCGAGGTGCGGACGTAGGAGTGTTTAAGTCCTTGAGTACCGAACTCTCCCAGGCCGCCCTAGCCCGGGGAGCCCGAGCCGAAGACGCCCAGGCGGTGTTGCCGGTCAACTACCGGTCGAACCCCGCCCTCATTCGATACTTTAACACCCTGTTTCCCAAGGTATTTCATTTTCCTGGAAAGGTTTCCGACAACCTCCTATCGATGGCTGCAGATTTTGTGGCGATCGATCCCCGGACCGAAGATGCAGCCGAGCCGGCTCCTCTCATCGAGGCCTGGATTCAGCCTCCCCGACCTGACGAGGATACCAGCCCCCTGTCGGTGCAGGAGGGGGAGTTTCTGGCCGTGGCCCAAAGAATTCGAAGGCTCTTGGACGAGAGCACTTTAGTGTGGGTTCGAAACCCCAAGGGAGAAGGGTTTATTCGCCGGCCGGTCGAAGAGAGCGACATTGCCATACTCCTGCGCAGTGGTTCGAACCAAATGACCCTCGAGCGGTTTCTTCGGCTCTACGGTATACAGTATAAGGTGCAAACCGATCGATCCTTCTTCCTCGATGCCCTGGCGACCGATATGAGTGCCTTCCTGGCGGTGATTCTGACCCCCGACGATCAGGCCTCGTGGGTTACCCTTGGCCGGTCGCCCTTCTTGAACCTAAGTAACGATGGACTTTTGGAACTCTCGGACTGGGCGCTGGATTATAATCCCGAGGTAGAACCGCCAAACTTCTCCTTAGCCGAGGATAAAACCCGGTGGTTGTCGTTTCAGAACCTCTACATGCGGGTGCACGGCTTTGCCGACCGAGCCCGACCGGGAGTCCTGGCCGATGTCCTGTGGGACCAGGGGGGGTACGGACACTTTGTATCGACCCAGGGTTCGGCCCGGGGGTTTCAGGCCCAGTTCGAGTTCTTCCGGGCCTATTTGGATTCCTTCGCCGATCATCCCCTATCGGTCTTGGTGCAGGAACTTCGTCAGCGGGTTGGAACTTTCGAAAAGGTCGATGAACTTCGGGTTCTTACCCCCGGGTCCACGGGGGTTTGTATTATGTCGGTTCATGGTTCAAAGGGACTAGAATTCCCCGTCGTTGTACTGGCGGATTTAGGAAACAGTGGACGAAACTCCACGGGCAAAACCAGCCCCGGGGTCTTTGCCAACGACCAGGAGGGTCTTGCTCAGCTGATTCTCCACTACGGATTTACCTCTGAGGGGGTCTACGATCACCCTTTGTTGGTGGCCGAAAAAGAGCGAGAGCAGTTTGCCCAGGCCGCCGAGCTTCAACGTCTGTTCTACGTCGCCTGTACCCGGGCGGAACAACATCTCTTGTTTTTTGGAAGTTATACAACGAGGAATCGTAAAGATCTTGCCCTGCCAGGTACCAAAAAACGGGCACCCGGTTCATCACCCTACCCAAAAAGTTTCTTGCACCTACTCATGGGGGCCTACCTGCCCGATCTGTTTGACTCTGTTGACCTCAACTCCGAGGATGAGTTTTTGGAGCTGAAAGACCACAAATTTGCCGACGGCCTGTCTCTGCGGGTCATTACACCGCCAACGAGCAATGAATGGGAGACCATTCGCCGCGCCCAATGGTCGGCTCGGCCCCGCCCTTCAACCAAACTTGTACCTATCGAACGCCGAGGGTGGGACCCTATTCCCCTGGTCATTTCCCCTTCTTTGGTCAATTCTGATTTGGTTATTGGAACCGGACTGGGAAGCGAACATGAGGCCCTCACATCTTCCGAGCCCAGGTCCGAAGAATCGGCCTTGCGAGCCCGAACCCTGGGGACCCTTACCCACGGTTTCCTGGAACTGGCCCTTCGAGTTCCCGGCCCCCTGGCCCACTCCATGAGTCACGCCCTGGGTACCACCCAGCCCGTAGCAGGACTGCTGCCGAACCAGCTTCAAATCCTCCTGGACCAGACCTACCCCAAAGCCCCGGATCGCCAGGCTGCCTTAGCCGAAGCCTGGGACCTGGCAGACCACTTCCTATCCGGACCCCTGGCAGAAAAGATTCGTGCCCGCCTTCCCTCGGCCCTCTACTCGGAAATTCCGTTCTTGCTCTACGCCCAAGAGAATGAAACCTGGGTCCGGGGAACCGTCGACCTGGTTGCCGAATTCACCGACCAACGAACCCGATGGATTATTGATTTTAAGACCGACCAGGTCCTGAACCCCGACCACTACCGGACCCAGGTTGGTTGGTACCTTCGAGCCATGACCGACATGGTGCTGGGCCCCGATGTTTCCACCGAGCCCTGGCGGGTCCAGGGTTACCTGGTTGGCTTACGAACCGGGGAAGTTTTTGCGGTTGAACCCCAGTAGCCACACCAAGTTGCGCAGTGCCTTACCATGCCGCGCCGTGTAGCGCCATGCCGATTCGAACCACCCAGCCGGGTCGTGCCCCGCTCCGCCCTGCCATTTCGTGCGGCGCCCCTCTCCCTGCACCGCATCGCACCCCGCCGTGTCGAACCGTGGCCCCCTGCGCCTAGCCCCACCTTGCTCGCTCGTTAAACTGAATGAGGTAGAGACAGAATTATTTGAATATCGCAGACATTGGTGTTGGTAGGTCCTGTTTTGTATAAAGCCCCTAGTGCCTCCAGATAAGGATACGAATCGTTCGTCTCCAAAACCTGCTGAAGGATAGGGGTTTGCCCTAGTCCCGGGGCCCCGTCACCACCCTCGCCACCACTCCTCGCCCGCTCGACCAAAGCGGGGGTCACAATACCTCCGGCGGCATCGGTTGGCCCATCGGAACCATCGGTTCCGGCACTCAAAAATCCGGTGGTTTGGAGGGTACCGGGCTCTTTGATAGCCTCGGCCAAGAAGGCGGCAACCATTTCTTGATTTCGCCCCCCCTTTCCTGGCCCTTTCAGGGTAACGGTGGTTTCGCCTCCAGCCAGGATGCAAACCGGGGTATCGGTGGGTAGGGGTAGTCCCCGGCCCTCTTGGTCCCGGGCAATTCCAAAGTACATCTTTGCTACCTCCCGGGCCTCGCCGTAGATTTGGCTGGAGAGTACAAGGGGGTGGTACCCCAGAGACTGGGCCTTAGCAGCAGCGGCCTGGAGGGCTTGGGCATTGCTGCCGATGAGGCAGTTCGACTGGCGGGCAAAAACTGGGCTGCCGGGTTTTGGGGTATCGGGGTGGAGGCTCTTCGCCCCGGCTTCGAGAATTTCCCTTACCCTGGTGGGTACCTTGTCGGTCAAGGAATAGCGCTGGAGAATTGCCAGGGCGTCGTTAAAGGTCGATGAATCCGGGGCGGTTGGTCCCGAGGCGATGCTTTCAAGGGAATCGCCAAGGACGTCGCTTAAAATAAAGGTTATTCCCCGGGCACCTTTTTTACTAATCGCTTCGGCCAGACGGCCACCAGAAATATCCGAAAGGTGTTTACGTACACAGTTCATATCTTGAATAACCGCCCCACTGGCCAAAAGTAGGTGAGTTGTTTCTTGTAACTCTTCGAGACTAAGCGGCTCGATTCCCGTCGATGTATCAAAGGAAGCCCCAAAGGGCAGGGTCAACAGGGCAGACCCGCCCCCAGAAATGAGCCCAATAACCAGGGTTTGGGAGTCTGCGGTTTGAATCAGTTCCAAAACCTTGCGGCTTCCATCGACTGACCTTTGGTCTGGTACCGGGTGGCCAGCCTGGACTATTTTAACCCGAGAAAGGTCTGCCAAATGGCCATCCTTGACTAGGACCACACCATCGGAAATTCGGTTACCCAAGATCCCTTCCAGTCCCCGGGCCATGGAGGCCCCAGCCTTTCCTGCCCCCACTACAAGTATTCGAGAGATGGAGGATAGGTCTATTTCTTCTTCGGCTCCCGGGGTAAGGACTCTCAATAGCGAACCTTCTACCCGAACTTGGTCACGAATCATGACCTCGGGATCGACCCGGGCTACTCCGGCCATAAAGATGGCCTTGAGGTCTTTTTCGAGGGTTTCTGATAGGCTCATGATTGGCCTCCTTCGGCCGAAACCCCGGCCAGGGCCCGTTGACGGTTCACCAGAATCCAACCGGGTTTATCGAGGGCCAAGGCCCGGTCGAAGAGTTCGAGGGCCAAGGCATAATTGTTTTCTCTATTCATTACCAAGGCACCCCAGTTGTTTAGGGCCCCAAGATTGGTAGGGTCTAGCTCAACGGCCTGTGTGTAGAGCCCTAGAGCCTCGAGATAGCTATCCTTTGCCCGGGCCTCGGCCTTTATTCCCTCGTCGTAGGCTTGGAGGGACTGGCGAGATTTTTCCCAGGCCCGGGAATCGGTACAAATCTGTTGCCGAAGGGCCAGGTACCGCTGGGCTTGAAACTCATCCCTCTCGTTTTCTTTCGATTGTAAACACTGGGAGTAGTAGGTAGCAGCCTCCTGGGGTTTGCCCCAGGTGTAGTACAGGTCGGCCAGAGCCCTTAGCCGTGGGTAGTAGGATCCGAAGTCTTCTAATTCGGCAATAAGAAGGCCCTCGGCGGTCAAAAAATCACCCTGAGCCATTAGTGACAAGGCTAAATTGTGGCGAATAGCCCGAGTTTGGGGAGCCAGTTCGTAGATCTTGCCAAAATGATAGGAAGCCGCGGGGAAATCCGAAGACCCAAAGGAATTTAATGCCCGTCGTTGGTGATAGGCGACCTGTAACTTTTTAATCATAGAAAAACTCCGAGAAAAAGAAGGTTCCAGGGCCCGAAGGCCCCGGAATTTTGGTCAGAAGATACTTAGAAGAACAGCGAAAGGATAGCGACTACAATGAAGGCCACCGTACCTTCAATGAGGGTAGCGGTACTGTAGGCCTTGTAGGCGATATTTACGGGCATGTTCGAGAACTGAGACACTACCCAGAAGTACGAGTCGTTGGCGTGGCTTACAACCATCGAACCAGCACCAATGGCAATTACTGTCAGGGCAGGGTTGAGGCCCAGGCTAGCCAAGAGAGGGGCAAGGATAGTAGCAGTGGTAATAATTGCTACCGTCGAGCTTCCTTGGGCGGTCTTAATGGCCGCAGAAATAAGGAAGGGCAACAGAATTCCTAGGGGAAGTCCAGCCAGGTTGGTCTCTATAAAGGACACCATGGGACTTTGTTGCAGAACTCGACCAAAGGCTCCGCCGGCACCGGTAATGGCCAGAATGAGGGCTGCACTTTTGATACCTTCTGCCGACCATTCGTTCATAGCCGTCGAGAGCATCTCTTTCTTGACTAAGAAGAAGGACAAGATAACACCCAGAATAAGGGCCGTAACCGGGTCTCCAATGAAGCGCAAGAAGGTTGCAAATCCACCTTCCCCAAAGGGCTTGGTGGGGAACTCGGTAATCGACTTCAGAAGTATAAGGGCGATTGGAAGAACGATAGGAAGAAAGGACATAAAGGTTCCGGGGAGCTTTCCAAACTTCTTTTGAATAGTAGCAAAGTCTTCGCTCAAGTCCGGCTCAATTTCGTAACGCTTGGCAAAAAGAATCGCCCAAAAATATCCCGACAACATAGCGGGGATCGAAGCAATCAGTCCAAGAAGAATAACCAAACCAATGTCCGCGCCAACCAGTCCTGCGGCCGCGATAGGACCGGGGGTCGGGGGCACCATCGTGTGGGTTGCGTAGAGTCCCGTAGCCAATGCAATAGACATAACCGCCATCGACTTGCCGGTCTCTTTGGCCAGCGCCTTGTTGAGGGGAGTTAAGATAACGTAGCCCGAGTCACAGAAGACTGGAATAGAAACCACGTACCCGGCGATACTCATGGCCAGGGGCGATTGTTTCTTTCCTACCAGCTTGAGAATCGCATTCGTCATGGAGAAAGCCGCTCCGGTTTTCTCTAATACGATTCCCATGATGGTCCCGGCAAGAATGACAATACCAATGTAGCCCAAGGTATTGCCAAAACCTGTACGAATATGGCCCACCAGGTCCAGCATCGGTAAGCCGATTGCCAAACCGTACCCGAAGGCCACCAAGATTAACGCGATAAACGCGTTCAGGTTGAGCTTGGCTGTCAGAAATATAAGCACAGCCACCGCAACCAACAGAAATACCAGTGCTAATCCGCCTGATACCATACAAACCTCCTCGTGGTTGATGTAGGGTTTATTGTCCGGCGGTTTTTTCTCGGCTGCAATGGGAAATTTCGCTTATAGAAAGCCTAATTAATGTGCATTATGCCTAGTTACGAAGATACTCTCCCTCGGGATTTCTGGCTAACCGGTAACAAAGAATTTGGGACAATATCCTGTCCCGGTTTCGATTTAAGGGGTCGAGGCCCAGTAACTGACGAATTTTTTCCAGCCGCAAAATGAGGGTATTTCGATGCACTCCTAGTTCGGCGGCGGCCTCTTTCATCCCCATTCCAGACCTGTCGAGGGCCGAGAGGGTTTCCAGAACCACTCTTCGGTCTTTGCCCCGAAGTTTTCGGTCGAACATAGCTCCCAGGCTTTCGAGTTCCACCGGTGCCGCCAAAGAAAATAGGTATTCGCGGCTGGAGTCCCAGAACCAACTGATCGAGTTCTTCCAACCCGGCCTATTAGTCAAGACAGCAGCATCGTTCAGGTGTTGGTGGGTCCACACTGCGTGGTGGTAACTCATGCCGTACAGTTCGGGAGACCATTGCAGACTTCCGCAGAAACATTGATACTCGCTGGAACCAGTAGCACTCCCGGCCGCCATAATAGCCGAACCCTCCCCTGTCAAAGTTCGAAATACTTTTTCGACCCAAATCTCGACCTGACCAGTAATAGTATCGACCAGTGGTCCGTTACCCAAATCGAGGGCCTTGAACACTACGGGTCGACCATCGGGAGTCTGTAGGAAGAGGTCTTGGCTTCCGTGGATGGCCGGGCTTTGAAGTACCTGGGTTAAACCTGAATTCTGGGGAAGAGGTACGTCGAACACCAAAGCGATTCGAGGGGCGTCGGTCCGAAGGACCATATCTTGGAGGATTCTGTTTCGCTGGGTCTGGGTAGTCGGGTCGTGGAACAAAAGGGCGTTGGCCAGTATGCGTCGCCGGTCCTGGGATTGTTGCTGTTCTTCTCGCAGCCGCTCGTACTCGAGCATGGTCTCGAGGCTCGACTTAAGGGCCGCGGCCACGTTGGCAAGTTCGGGGGCATCGCCGGTAACACCTATAACTCCTTCTGGATTTCCATCGAGGACTACCGGTAAGTTTATTCCAGGCCTGACCCCCGGGGGAAGGATTTCGTCCCGGCTGACTGACAGACCGGATAATCCTTTCACCAACACCTCTCGAGCCACTTCATGAAAGGTTCCAATTCGCAAGGGGTCGCGGCTGGCAATAATTATGCCTCTATTGTCCATTATGTTAATATTAAAGTCGAGCACCCGGTCCAATCGATCGATAAACCGCTGGGCAATTTCCTGATTCAGCATTGCGAATCCCCCGGATCCATTTTACCATAAAATAACTGGGGCAACTTCAAACAGAAACCTATTTACCAAGGAATTTGCCGAGCGAATCGTCCAAACCCTCCACGGAGATATGGGCTCCAACGTAAACGTCACGGGTGAAGGAGGGGTGATAATTGCTGCGGTTCAAAAAGAACGAATCGGTTGCATCGGAATTTCCGGCGACTCCGAGCTCACCCGTCCTCTGCAGAAGTTGGCTGCCATTATTTTCCAGGAAGACCTAGCCAAACGGCGTTCGAAGGGGACCCGCAAATAAATGCTCCTGTCCCTGGCCGACGAGATTGAAGAAGTAGCCGACCAAATGCGGGTCTTGGCAATTAACGGATCTATTCAAGCGTCAAAATTGGTTGGTCAAATATCGGAAACCTTGGATCGAGTACGATTCGAGGCGTCGGAATAAAGAATCTTCCAGTAGCAGAAGTTCGTTCCAACTTTTCTTCCCTTCTCAAAGAAGTGGATATTCCACTCCAAACCTGCCACCAATTCCGGCCATAAACTGCCACCCCCCAAGGTGAATATTCCGGTCTAAAGTTGCCACTTTTGACTGGAATCTGTGGCAGGAAACGGCCGGAATCCGGTCC
>Ga0210043_1000378_pt1 | contig 46638 bp, 79 predicted proteins | sample CryGeymet201501t_FD_183990 | JGI IMG/M metagenome (GOLD analysis project Ga0210043, IMG submission 183990) | Groundwater microbial communities from Crystal Geyser aquifers in Utah, USA - Crystal Geyser metaG 2015-01t (SPAdes) (version 2) | ecosystem: Environmental > Aquatic > Deep subsurface >... | reverse complement strand
CGTCGTGCACGGTTCAAGTATTTAAGTGTGTCAAGTTCAGTCTTTGTATCGATGATACAGCTAATCGTTAACTCAACACTCTCTTCAATACCAAACTCTGGGACAGGCTTACGACGACCCAAGAACGATTTGACTTCTTTTTTCACATCATTGATTTCATCACGCTTATCATTGATAGCGATTGAGATTGAAGATGTGAACTCGTCATTGAGATAGAGGTATGCATTCTCGAATATAGATTCGAATGTCTGAATGGCTGACTGCTCAAACGTTGATACTGTCGAAACAGATTCGATGTAATACTCCATCATTTGACCAGAAGCAAATCTATATGTGACGAACTCTTGTGCCATCCCAAATTCTCCACGACCTAGCAATTCCCATTCAGTTGAGTTATCAATCGTGTATGCTCTGCCATAAACATTGACATAAGACATAGAGACTGTCGATGTGTCTGGTGCATCATATACGATTACATGGTCTGTGCCATCTGTTGTGTAAACATTGGTGATTACTGGCATGGTAGGCTTTTCAAATAGTGTACTGAATGTTGCACTAGTTGTTAGCGACTCATTACCATAAGCGTCGTATGTTGTGATGTACCAAGTGTATGTTTCACCACTTACGAACACACTACTTACCAACGTGCTATTGTCTGATGTTGACCTTGATTCTTGAAAGACGATTTGACTAAGCGAATCCTCTATACGAATAGAGTAGGCATTCTGTTCATCGGCAGACCACATAAAGTTAATGTTCTCTGTGACAATAGTCTCTCCATCTACTGGCGTGATGATTACTGGTGCCACAGCAGGGATAGCAAACGTTACTGCGTTGTACTCAGACCAAGGTGACTGCTCACCATTGGATGCCCTAGTTCGAACAATCCAGAAGTAATCTCCTTCGTCAAAAATATCAGCAGGGAAAGACTTACGACCTGCCGTTGACTGCGCCCAAGTACCTACCCCCGGAAAATAAGTCCACGATGACGAGCCACGCTTACGATATCCTACTTGATAAGCGGTTTGTTTAGAAGCGTCATTGGTACCATTGTGTTTCCAAGTGAACGTGACAATCTGTGATGGGTCTAGGATTGCGCCGTTTGAGGGTTGCATGTTCGTTGGTCTGTATGGTTTGTCTTCAAAGTCACCTTCGATGATGATTTGGAAAGAGTTAGAGTCATTGGTGATACCATAACCCTGCATGTAGTTTTGACCACTTGCTCCATACATTACGATTCCCTTGTACCCATAACTTGTTAGTGCTGTTTTGAATGAGTAGCCTGCACCAGAAAGTAGTGCGTTTGTAATCGTCTCTTCACGCCAACCAGTAGATACAGTTTGCTGTATACCGATATAGCGATAGAAGATGTTTGCTTGTCTGTCATTCGTTGTCTTTTTGTGTGCTCCATAAGCGACAACTCCACCATCAGTTACACGATACCTTACCTTGATGACTACAGACGAACCTGCGTTCTTGATAGCATCAATGGCAGATTGTGGAAACCCTACAACAGTTGTGTAAGGTGTCCCACTACCTGCTGAACGGATGGGCGAGTTACTGCCGACATACGACGAGCCACGATAAGTGTAAATGAAACTTGGTTTAAAAACTTTCGATGCCATTAGAATCTCGACCCCCCGTTCTGTCTGATTACAGTTCTGACTCCACTGAGTCCACCTTCATAGCCAATTGAGTCACCGACATACTGGTTCGCTTGATTAGGCGCTCCATCACCGACAACATCAACTTGACCTTGGTGAACGTGGTAAACTGTTAGGTATTGCTGTTGACCAAACATCTGTGTTCCTAGTTCTGTTGAAAGAGAAGCACGAGCCTGTTGAGCCAAGTAGCCAGTTGCGCTCTGAACGTCACTAGCTTTCTTATAAATCCCGTTTGCAAATGTCGTTGCCAACGCTCCACCAGAGTAGGTGAGGTCTGACAATGGGCCGGTTTTAGCGTCAGATGACGGTAACATTGAACGTACCTTCTCCATGATTCCGCCTACTGCTCGTGTTACTAATCCTACAGCAGAGCCGATACCGCCTGCGAATGTACTGATTACCGATACACCATAGCTTGCCCAGTTCAAGGCTTGAACGACTGACACACCGCCATCACTTGCAGTCTTGGTTCCTGCACTAACAGCACCACGACCAGAAGCGATACCACTACCGTATTGTGTAGAAGCTTGATAACCAACGTTGCGAAGTGCAGGTGGCAACTTACTCGCTTCTGACTTAGCTTTGTTACCTGCATCAGTTACAGCCTTGCTGACCTTTGGTGCTTCTCGAACTGCGCTACTAGCCATTTGGCTCATTGATTTCTCAATGTCCATACCTGCACCTCTAACCTTAGAAGCACCTTGTTTAGCACCGTCACCGCCTTTGAGAAGACCCTCTCTTACTTTTGAACCTGCTTGTTGAGCCTTGGTGCCTGCTTGCAACATGCTAGTTCCCATGCCTTGCGACTGAACACGGACAACAGAGTTAGCTGTCGAAGAGCCTTGTTTGATTTTACCGAAACCAACATTGCTCAACTCACTTGCTCCAGTTACCGAATCAGCTACTTGTGACATAGCTGTGCCAGTACCGTTCTTGAACTCGTCAATCTCGATACCTGCTTTATCCAAACCAGACTTCATCTCTTGATAAAGCTTGCTACCGATACCTTCTCCTGCGATAATATCTCCGATAGCACCAATCGATTCAGAGGTTGAATCTTTGAAGTTTGTCATCGCATCTTTGGCTGTGTTCATTGCACCTTTGAAGTCACCTTGCATGGCTTGTTCAACCGCCCATAGCATCTTGATTAAGAGGATAAATCCTTGTACAACCAAGTTACCAGTGTGGTAGAGGATTGTGAATGCATCGATAACGCTACCGACAATTACAATCAAGGCACCAAATACAACGAACCCTGCACGTAACATCTCAAGTAAGAAGATTACCTTTTCACGGTTCGTGTCGAATGATTCAGCGAGTGGTGCAAATGCTGTGCTGATTACATCTTTGATAATGCCAATCATATCCATGATTGAATCTTTAAATATGGTGAAAGTTTCATTCAAGACTGGGAACTTATCTTTGAGTGTGTTGTACCACTGAACCAACTTCATAATACCCAACACAAGACCACCAATAATTGCTGTGACGAGAGCCACGGCAGGATGTAACCTAGCAAAGAAACCTGCTACCGTACCAATGCTTTTGGCGAGTGTCAAGAACTGAGCACCCATTGTCACCAACTTACTGGCAATATTCCACGCAAAGAAAATCATCAATGCATTACGAATTTTGATTAAGTTGTTTTGAACTGTGGTACTCATATTTCCCCAAATCGATTCCCACTTACCTTTACCTGCCCTAATATCTTCTGTCACTGTTTCAAGATATTGTGAGAAGGATTGTATATATCCCTTCATATCTTGGAAAATGTCTTCCTGCAAGGCACCAGAGAATGCTACCCATGCATCTTTAAATCTGTTGACGACCCCAGTCATGGTTCCTGCATAGTCATCAATGTATTGCGTTCCTTCCAAAAATTCTCCATTCAAGAAAGCAAGGGCTTGCTTAGTTTTCTCAGAGTCCTTACCCAAGTTGTGAACCTCTTCCCTAGTCCATCCAAACTCGTCTTGTAAAATCTGGTAGATAGGTACACCTGCTTCAAGCATCTGGTTCATCTCTTCGGCTTGTAGTTTACCCTTACTCAATGACTGAGTGAAACCAAGAACGAATCGTTGTGCTTCTTCATTGGATAAACCATACTTAGCTTGGATGTTAGCAAGACCCATTAGCTTACCTTCTAGTTCATCTACTGGAATACCTGCCTGTAAAAGACGGTTGGCGAAGGATGAAATCTGGTCAGTCGTAAGAGATGTTTCTTTTACAATCTGACGGAACATGTCAACCATTTGTTGACCCTTCTCAGCAGAACCAGTGATGTTCGTCCAACGCATGAGCATAAGCTCCATCTGTGAGTTGAACTCGAAACCTGCTTTAGCAGATGCTACAAGACCAACTTGGATAGCCATAAGACCTGCGAACGCTTGGAACTGTAAGTATTGAAAGGCAATCTGTGAAGCTTTGAATGAGTGTCCCATTCGCTCTGCATCTTTGGCAACTGCTTGCAGTTGAGATGAAGCCCTGTTGACTACCCGTACCATAATCTGAACATCTTGCAAACTCTTCACCCCCTATCAAATATATTTTTTCTTACGAATGGTGTCACCTTTAGCACCACGCTTAGAACTAGTAGTACCCTTATCTTTTTCATCGTAAGCCTTAGCTTGCTCTTGCATGATGATGAATAACGAATCCATAATGATAGGGTCTTGTCTAGCGATTTCATCTGGTGTCCATCCGAATCGTTCACAAAGCAAGAAGATTTCGATGTGAGGGTGTGGGTTTTTGACCCGACCACCCTTCCCACCGAATATGTCTTTGCTCTGCTTTTTGATTACTTTTTTTCCTCTTCCGAAACTTCCTCTGGCAAATGCTTGGCAATTTCTTCCATCATTGCTCGAACAAAGTCTGGGTCAAGTAACTCCTCTACTGTGTGCATGTCGATTGGAAGTTTGTTTGAATCTTCATCAAGCAAGTCCCAATCTTTAATTTTAGCAAGGTGAAGTCGGTCATCCATCTTGAAGAGGTTATCGTTATCGACTTCCATCTGCAATGTCTTTGGATTCATCTTCATAAAGCTAGTCTGAATCTGTTTCCGTTCACCGTAACCAAGAGGGGCAATCTTAAGTTTCTGCCCCTCAACAACAATCTCGATAGTGTCTTTCTTACGCAAGTAACCCATCTAATCTCTTCCCTTCGTTTAGTTATTAAAATACTGTAGCTTGTGAGTTTGCAAACTCTACAATCAAATCCGTTCCGATAAAATCAATCTCGACCTCTTTCAAATCCTCTGCTGATGTATCAATAGATTTAGTATCGAATACAACGTCATTGAGAGTGATTGTGAGTGTGCGAGTAGGTGTAGCTTCATCAACAAAAGTCAATTCAAGGTCTACACGAGAGCCGTCACGGAATTTCTGAATCAATACATCATCAACCAAATCGGCTGTAATAGAACCCTCGATATCTGTGCCACCCTCTTCAATACGAACAGGGAACTTAGACTGGTTCAATGTGAACCGTGCTTCCAAGTTGTTTGATACTTCAACCTCAAACTCTGTTACGGCAGGGTACAGCGTGCCATCGATGCTCAATGCTCCTTCAAAGAACGTGAAGTAAGGTGTAGCCAAATCAAGCGCTGTAACAGCAGGAGACAACTCTTCTACTGACTTCTGAGCCATACCTTCAAGTTCAACCATCAATGCTTCCTGTGCAGAAGCCGAGATAGTCATTGTGTCAATCTTACAACCAAGCAAGTTCTCTGCTTCACCGATACCTTTGTCGTTGGCTTGGATAGTGAAAGATGGTGGTGCATCCGCTTCCTGTGCCAAGGTGATTGTATGAGTGTAAGGTGAACTTGCACCAGTAGTAGTTACTTTGCCTAGCCCCATGAAAAATGGTTCTGGGTTTTGAACACGAAGTGACATAGAGAACTCAGTCTGAATACCACCTTGGCGCAACGAGTGAGCACCACGCTTACCTAAAGAACGAGCAACATCAGTGTTGTTAGACTCTTCAACCGAGAACTCTTCGATGATACCGATTTGTTTGAAGGTTGTAGCCTTTGTGCCATAAGTAGTTTCTTTACCTACAGCGACGGTATTGTTAAAACCTCTACCTTGTGCCATTATTCTTTCACCCCTTTATCTTTTTTGTCTTCTTTTTCTTCTACCAATTCGAAGCCAAGTTCTTCAAGTTCCTTCTGAAACTTTTTATAAACCTCAACTTCGTCGCCCTGTTTGACCAACCCGATTTGCGGGTAAGTAACATATACCTTAGTATTTTTAGCGAGTTTCATTTTAATCATTTATAACCACCCTCCGTTTCACATAGACAGGGATGTTTAAACCTTGTAAGAAATTCTCTGGGTCTTCAACAGCCCCGAACTCGAATCGTTCTTCTGTCGGTTCAACATCTAGTTCGTCCCATAAACCTGTTCGTTTTCTCATTCCGCCCGACTCAATAAACTCTAGGACTTCCATTCCAATGTCATTGAGCAAAGCTTCTGCTTCATCTGGGTCATAGATTTTAACAAAAATCCAAACACGTAAACGAAGTTGCTTCTCTTTGACTCCACCAATAGCTACCTTGCGTTGATACATATCGACTGTCTCGATATTGATTGCAGGGAAACTAGCTGTATTGAAATATGGATGACGGTAGATTGTGATGTGGTGGGTGGGAAATGTAGTGTCAACAAAAGCTTGTAGTTCATTTTTGATTTCTTCTTTGATTAAGTTGATATCAAAGTTAGCCATCTTATTTCCCCCATGTAACAAATGTCTCTAGATACTTGCGAACAAATAAGGCAATCTGTCTTTCCTCAGCAGGTAAGACTACAAAGAACTTGCGCTGTGGAACCCCGTCACCGAATTGGTGATAACCTGCATACCTGTTTATAACCGTCATTTCCATGACATAGTTTGTTGGGTAAGAGACGTTAGGATTTACTGCGTCAGAACGCAAAAGACCTGTATCAACCAAGATGACGCTACTGCCTTTCTTTGCAATGGTGATAGGAGACAATGGCTTCCAAGCCGTCTCTGCTCCACCGTATCTAAAGCTTTGTGCTGTTTTCATATTAATGTACTTTGACGCACGTTGAAGTGGTGCTCTGTAATCTCTCATTGCTGTGTGTAGTCTGTTGAGTTTTAGAGTTAACTCCTTGATGCCATGTACATTAATTGTCAAATGAATTGCACCGCCACCTCTAGCCATAGGTTACCACTCCTTATCTGGGTCGATTGTAAAGAACAAGTCGCCCTCGAAAGTAGAGCCATATCCAATTGCGTCAAATGGCTTAATTGGTTCGACACCAACTAGTTTGATATCACCGTTTCGAATGTCTCTTAGCAACTCTGTAGAGCGCTGTAGTCTGACTTGGTTTCCCTCTTGTGCGTTAGGCTGAAAGCTTGTGTACAAAGAGTCAGTCAAATAGTAGACTGCCAAATCGAGGGTAATCTTTTTGATGATTGGTGGGGGTACTAGAAATGGCGTTGTGTATACCTCTGATAAAAACGAGTCCACATGAGCCTGTGCTGTTTCAATGAAGAACGCAATGTCTGTGTCTGACAATTTATCTGATGATGGAAGTGTTCGCATCACCTGTTTAATATCTGCAACTTCGATATACATTAGTTGCCACCCCCTTCAAGAATCTCAATGATATCTTTGATTAGGGTTTCCTTACGTTTGCGACCTATGTGAATATCATATTCACGAGCAATCTCTTTGACACGTTTCTCTGTCATAGATTCTAATGGTCGTTCAAACTCTCTATTGCCGTACTTAGCTTTTGGTAGAACTTTAGACTTGGTTCGGTAAACGTCAACTGGTTCGGCTAATCCTTTCTTAATCAAATTCTTAGCTTTATCTTCTGGCAAATCCAAATACCCTTCTTCGTTCGCCCCTTCAAGTCCTGTTACTAAAGCCCGAACAATCATCCATTCCACCTCCTGTGCATAAAAATAAGGGGGAGAGGAAGCGTGAGATTCTCCCTTTCCCCCTCCTAGAAGAGTAGATATAGTCAAACAGTCACACCGAAAGCAAGACCGTATCAACCCTTCTATATACTATACCCGAAAAGTATAGTTTCTAAACATTAAGTCAATGCGTTCTTGATAAGGTATACTGCTTTAGGTTCGTTAAGTGTAACAGCCGAGAAGCGTGTCGCACGAATTACTGTGCGGTCGTGCTGTTCTTCGTTGTACATCTTAGTGCGAAGACCTTCTGCATCAACCAAGTCACCTGCTGTGACACGCTCAAGCATGAGAACGTTATCAACAGCGCCAGAGATTGAAGCAAAGCGCTCGTCAACGATGAAGTTGATGCCCATGAACGAGCCAATGTAACCACGAAGGAGAACCAAGTCTGCACCTGTTCCAACGTCCTTACCGACTTTATCACGGAAATCTTTGTTCTTCATGAGAGCAAGTTCAAGTTCTGGTGAGATGATAGCTGTATCAAGCATGAAACCATACTGTTTAGCTTTTGCTTTAGCATCGAGCAAGTCGTTGATGAAGTTGTCTCCACCTGCTGTAGCATCGTCCCAATAAGAACCTGCCTTAACTTTACCTTCAATCTGGTCACGAGTTGGTGAGCCGACTACAGTAAACTCTTGCGAGATTTTCTTGTAAGCCATCTCGTTAATCATGTTTGCAACGTTACGAGCCAAGCGACGCATACCCCGTTGAAGAGTGCCTGCCAAGCCCCATTTCTGCATTTCGTAAGTGATTACGAACTCAAGACCATACCGACGAACGGCTTCCATTTTCTCTGTTTCAGTGATACCGAAACGACGAAGTGCCGAAGCTTCCCCGACTTCTGGTACGTCTTCATATGTGTGTTTGCCATACCCATTGTCGTCGCCATCAATGTAATACTTGACTGCGAGCGAGTCTACTGTTTGACGACCAAGCAAGCGCTCACCAATCATATCGTGTTCCATAAGTTCACGGATTGTGCGGTCAATTGCTTCGACGTTAAGTAGAGGGTGCATTCCTAATGCGAAATCTGCCATGTTTTATTTCACCCCTTTTTTAATTAATTTGTGAGAACGATTGCTCGTTCGCCTGCTACTGCGCCTTTGATAACCAAACCAACGACTGCGTGTGCAGAGTCAGTTCCGAGTGTTGCTTTAACACCTTGACCAGAAGCGTCAGACTTAACTGCGTCTCCTGCTACCAAACCACCTGTACCTGCTTTAACATATACTTGGTTTGCTTTACCGATAAGAACAACTGTAACAACGTGCTTCTTGTCTCCTTCGAAACCGTCATTGATTCCATCGATTCCAACAGTACCGCCATAGACAATACCGAGAACTTTCTCAGAACCCGCACCTGCACGTTGAACTTCAATGTCGCCAGAGATTTCGACTAGTTCACCGACCTTAACGACTTGCCCTGCTTTGACTTTGAATGAGAACATACTCGCATCTGCGATATGAACTTCAACTAAGTTTTGAGCCATTTTATACCACCTCCGTTAATTAGATATCTTTACCGCCTTGTAATTGTGCTTTCCACTCAGCATAAGCTTGGTCAGCCTTGTCTTTATCAGACATCTCTTCTTGCTGTTCTCCCAACTCACCAAGTTCGATTTTCTCTTCAATCTCTAAGAATTGTGTGAGAAGTTCTACTTGTTCCTCGTTCAACCCAACAACAAGCTTAGTAAGAACTTCTGCTTGTGCAGGTAGAACCTTTTCTGAGTATTGCGAGACAAACTGTTCAGCTTTAGCATGTAACTCACGCTCTTGCATCTCTGCTAGTTTAGCTTCAAGTTGTGCATATTGCTCAAGCTTCTCAGCATATTCAGCGTGAACTGCACGAGTAATCTCTTCTTGCAATTGCATTTTTTCTTGCTCTCCCATTTCTGGTTCACCTCCGTCTTCTTTGAAAATCGTTGCCGTCTTAACCTGTGGAAAAGCTACAATCGAAACTTCTCGAAGCGAAGAAGGTTTACGAGTCTTCCCATCAACATAGAATCCAATCGAAAGCTTTTTAGATAAACCTTTCTCGATTCGCTGTTGCATCTTTTCATCGACAATCTGTAATTGACCCAAAAGCTTGTTGCCATCAATCCATACTTTCTTGACAAACCCTACAGTGTCTTTTGTAGATGAACTGTGGTCAAGTTGTACTGGGACTGGGTTATCTGGGTTAAATGATTGTGCTAGGATTTGTAAATCCTCTGTAGTAAAATCTTTACCACGGTGTTTGCCAGTCTCGAAAAGCAAAGCATCCTTCAAGAAAGTGCCATCTTCTTTGATTTCGGTTGACATGAACTCTGCAATATCAAGGTTTTCAAAATCCATTCTTTCACCTCCGAGTAAGCTGTGTATTTTTTATCAGCTTTATCCAGTAGTATAATACATGTTACTACGTTTTTAAGCCAATGTTTAACAATTAAATAAAACGGGTATAACTAAAGTATATTTGAATATGAGGTATTATCTGAATAAAATATATTTGTATATATATATTAAAAGATTATCTAGTTCATGTAATATATAAAAGAATATATTTATAGGTTTAATATATATAATAAAGGGTATATATCTATAGACAATATATATATAAAGGAGTAGTATATATGAGAGTAAGGGTATATAGAAATTTAGTTAAGAAATGTATATCTGTACAATCTACTAAAACTAATTTAGTTATAATGCACAGTGAAGCAGTATCACTTAGAGATTGTAAGTTTGTTGTTAGACAAAAAGGTAGAGAAAGAGTATTAAGAGAAAAGGTAAAGAATGTACATGCTTTTGTTGTAGGTGAAATAGACGATGTTTATAAATCTCCAGAAGGGGAATTAAGAAGAGGAGTAAGACAAGCTAGTTACAATCCCTACAGGTATGATTTTTTCTATGATGTGATTACTAATGAACCAGTACAAGAAGCTAGTTATGTATGGGTCATGAGCGATGGTACAATCTTCTACAAGGAGTGATACAGATGAAAATGTTTAACACTATTCTTGGACTAACAATTTTGCTTATTTCAGTTTTGAACGGTGCAATGATGATGAACGGATTTGATGTCAACGCAAGTGGTAATAACGACATCGCTTACTATGTACTATTCCCCTTTTCTCTAGCGTTTGCTTTCTTAGCCAAAGGAATGGAGGATTGATTTGATGTATACTTTGATTGGCACAACACAAGTTGGTGAAGCGATAGTTTATCTTTTAGAAAATAAATCTTCTGGTGATGTAAGAGAAGTCAGCCGAGATGTTTATGTTGATTTGGTGGGTCGGGGGTTGATTGGGTGAGCAAGTGGGATAATTATTTCGTTGACATTGTTTCAGCCGTATCGAAGTTGGGTAGTTGTAAGAGAGCACAAGTTGGTGCTGTTATAGTCCGAGACAAGCGAGTGATTAGTACAGGTTACAATGGCTCTCCATCTGGTACTGACTCTTGCCTTGATACGGATTGCTTGATGATTGATGGACACTGTAAGAGAACGATTCATGCAGAAGTAAACGCTGTGCTTCATGGTGATAGGAGGGATTTAGTTGGGGCAACTCTCTATTGTACACATCTTCCTTGTCATGATTGCACCAAGGTCATATGTCAAGTCGGGATTAAAGAAGTGGTTTACTTGAATGAGTATAGACCAAACCCACATTCCGAGAAGTTATTTTTAGAAAAGGGTGTGCAAGTCAGACGATACACAGGAGGTAAGTGATATGAGGTTCATCGCTACAGACTGGCACCATGGGTCAAAGATTACAGCACGAGAGACTTATGAAGGTCAATATGTTGCAGATGGGGAATTGATTTTAATTTTCTACAATGACGATAGTGAACCAGTGGTCTTGCCAACTTATCTATTTGAGGAGGAAAATTAATATGAAAAGTGTTTATATGGCTGTGATGAAGCAAAAGGTTGGTGGGACTGATGGCATTGTTTGCGGTAGTAGTGGTCAGTGTGCTTTCACAACAATTGGCGGTCTAAACAAATCAATGCGACAGCGATTATCTTATGAGTGTAAAATTGCAGGAATCAGTTACAACGATTATCGTGACTTGTATTATATCTATGAAGTCAAGCAAGGTGTGGTGCAAATTTATGGAGAAAAGATTGAGAAATAACAATGAAACGTGTCATAATCGTCTCTAACGTGTCTATTGCGCTCTGTGTTGGCTTCTATGTATACTACCATACCCTAGGTATGATACATCGACACGAGCGCTCACAGGCACGTATAATCAAAGGTAAGCATAAGTACGACGAACAGTTTGAGGTTTACTATTCTAGAGTAGCTTGGGAAAAGGAGATGAGTAAATGAAAATTACAGACAATGCTTTAACAGCCAGAGATATTGATAAAGGTGATATCGTTATCGAAGAAGGAACGCCATTCATGATTGTGCAAGATGGTATTACAGGCGATTATGGATATATGAACTTAACAACTGGCGTTGTACTTTCTGTTGAATATCGTTCTGCCAAAAATGTTTATGAAGCTTGTTTTAGTCCAGATAAATACGATACCAAGATTAGACTAATCGACGAGATTACTTTAAAAAGTCTATAAGAAAAAGGACGGGGGAATTAACCCTCGTCCTCTTCTTGTGTTAAGGTGATTACCATCCCTGCAATCAAAGCTTGATACAGGATATCAAAGATGTTGAAAGCCTGTGGCACGAAGCCTTGCTCTGGAACATCTGATATAGCCACTCTACTTGGCTCTGGTTCTTCTTCCATTACTGGAACCCAGATAGACCGACAACGGTAGTGAGCAGGAATCATATAGCGAACCTGTGGGTCTAGCTTATCATAAATCTTCCCATCACGTCCACGACAGATAATAGTTGTACGTTCATCAAGTACAGCCGAGTATTCAACGTATCGAACGCTGTCATCGTCCATGTAACTGATTAAGCCACCGATAGCGAAGCCACGAGCAGATTCAGTTCTTGCAACTGTGTCAGCGTGATTCATACTAAAGATGCTGTCAACCTTATCAAACAATTCTGCTTTGATTACATCATATCCTTTTCCTTCTGCAATACCTCTCGAAACAATTTCCTTGACTTCTCTAACCGACTGGTCATCACGGAAACGACTCAACTCAAATGCGTATTCACGAATTACAGTAGTTGAACGCTCGTCGTAATCAACCCGATACTTTTCTACAATATCATCTCTCCAGATGTTACGGAACTCATCAAACTGCTCTGTGTCTTCTGTAGTCCATCGTGCAAAGATAGCACCGATAGAAATAGATGTTTGTACAAGTCTAGCGTTAGCCTTGCCATTCTCCTTAGACATTGGTAGGATGAACTGACTGAATCGGTCTGTCAAGCGTTGGTCAGAACCAGAAGCAACATCGAAAATTTGTTCAATGCGCTTCTTAGATTCTTCCTTACGTCTATCGTAAAGTTCAGTGATTTCATCCATGTAAGCTTTCTCAATGTCCTTCAAAACCTTGTCGGCTTCATAGGGGATTTGGCTAGAGAAGTTTACGACTTTGGGTCGTCTTCGAACTCTACATCTTCATCGAGACGAACAGCACGTTCACGTTCTACTGATGCTCTCTCGTCCTTTGAAGCGGACGTTCCTTTCGCTTTAGTTACTGTAGCCGAACCTGCACCGTTCTTGACAATCTTACCGCCAGTTGGTTTAGTCTGACCGCCTGCACCTTCTCCGCCAGAAGTGTAGTAGTCTGCAAGAGCAATCTTCTGTTCAACTTCTGCATCGAGGAGTTTTTGTACGATAGCTTTGTCTTCGTCACTAGCCTTGTCGAATCCAAGTGCTTCACGAATCCAATCCTCTGTAGGCATTACAACACCTGCTGTAATCATAGCTACGATAACATCAGACAATTGTTTCATGTCTTTATCAACGAGTGGTGAGAATACTACTTTCGGATATTCATCAGCGTTAGGGAAGTTCATATCAATCAATTCCTTGATTAGCTGTTCTTCCATAATGGACTTGATATCACGCTGTAGTGATTGAAGTTTCAATGTGAACACGTCAAGTTGGTTACTAGACAATGCATACGAACCTGCAATCGATTTAGAAGACGACGCAAGCATAGATGGAATGTTCATTGACTCGTAAATCTGACGAGTGTGGTATTCCAACACGGCTACCCAGTCAACGTTCGATTGGTTCTGAATCGCTTCGATAGTATCTTCTCCACTAATAGATAGTGAAGTCATACCATTAATCTTTTGAAGAAGCTGTTTCATTTTAGGAACGTCTGTCTTGTCTTCTACTCGACCAATGATGAGCGGGGTACCATACCGTTCGTAAGCGACGTTAGCGAACTTAAGAATCTTGTCCTTAATGTACCAGTTCTTGTAGCAAGAGATAAGTTCTGAACGACCGTGCATGTCTCCAAACTGCTTGTCGTGAACCCACCAAATGATTTTCTCTTTAGGGATTTTAATATCACGACTACCGATTCGTTGGTTGTACCAGAGCACGTTTCCATAAGCATCAGTCTTTACATGCATTGTTTGTGGGTCTAGGGTCTTCAACTTCTTCATCATGATTCGGTCTTTGCCATTAGAGTCCTTACGACGCTCGTAAACTTTCTCTGTAGCTGAATAACCGAACTCTAGGCACGTTAGCATCTGCAAGAGATAGTCTTCGATGTTTCCATCCATGTCGTCAAAGTTCTCTTGAATGAACTCAGCCATTTCATTGTTCTTATCATCCTTGACTGTGATTTTGAATCCACGACTAAGGACTGACAACTTCAAGATATTTAAAGCCGATTTGATTACGCTATCCTCTGTCATCTTTCTGATAATCTCAGGACTAAGCTTCTGCGGTTTTAAATCTTCCCAACCATTGTCTGTACTTGGGTCTGAATAAACCAATAAGTCTTTGTACATTTCCGTCAACTTCTCTGAGTCAACTTCATAAGCCGTTGGCTTCTTATCGGCTCTACGCCACCGTCCACCAAATAAAGGCATTTCAATCACCTCTCCATGTTTAATTTTCGTAGAATCGGGTATATATTAATATCACCGTTTCACAACAGAATAATAAGCAAGACTACGTTTAGGGGGTCAATTATGGAAGAGTATTCTTTAGCGTTTACAAGGGATGCAATAGAGCAAGTAAAACATCATGACAGAAAGATTACAATCTTTTTCGATAAAGAAATAAGAGATTCAGAAGAGGAATTACCATCGGTAGAATCACTCAGACGCTTCAAACCAATTTACGATGATATGCAAAACTACTTGGAGGACGCTGTAGAGGAAATGAAGGCTATGGAAGTGATGGGTATGGGGCTTGAAGAAGCACCTAGTTCCAAGGAAGAAGAGTTGCTATTAACAGAGTTACTACAAGCCATTCACGTACTCACAAGAAAGATTGAAATCATCCTAGAGTTTTTCTTAAGTAACTTGGGAGAGTCAGTTGTGGTGGAGGTGCTAGACCTTGAGTGATAAGTTATATTTGGAAGTCCTGAGAGATATTTATGAGAACGGGGTTACAGACAAAGACAGCAGGCGTAGCGTAAGGGCTATGTATCGAGACGGTGAATATGCATATGCACTATCATTGCCACGACCAGTCATCATGCAGTTTGATGCAACCAAAGGGGAGTTTCCCTATACGACTGTTCGACCGTTGGCTTGGAAGAGTGCTTTAAAAGAGATTGATTGGATTTATCGAGACAAGTCAAATTCAGTTGACCTATTAGAAGAGAGATACGGAGTGATGTGGTGGAGAGCATGGGCTAGGGATGATGGGACGATTGGTGATAGTTACGGTTGGCAGATTGCTAACAGAAAGCGTTGGGAGTGGGGTATGCATTTAGACCAGATGGACTGGTTGATTCATAAGCTTACACATTCACCAGACCGCAGAATGATTATGTCAATGTTTGAACCAGAAGGTGAAGCGCACAAACAACTACAAGAATGTGCATACGAAACCATCTGGCAGGTCGTAGGCGACCAACTGAACATGACACTAGTTCAGCGCTCTAGTGATTTTGTCGTGGCAGGCATGATTAATTCATTCCAATACTACTGCTTGATGTTGCAGGTTGCTAAAGCGACTGGTTACCAAGCAGGCGTCTTCACACACTTCATTCAAGATGCTCACATCTATCATAGACACTTGCCAGTTGTTGAAGAAATCCTGTCACGAGAGCCACGTAAAGCGCCAGAGTTACATTTTGAATCAACAAAGGGTGACAGCTTCTATAAACTAGGTCACCAGAGATTCCAACTAGTTTACCCAGAGGGTACACACAAGCAAGTAAAATTAGAGATTGCAGAATAGGAGAGATATATATGCACGATGTTGTTGAAATTTCAGTTAAAGATGTACAGGGAACAGAATTTATTATGTTGGCACGAAACATGGACGAAGCATTACTATTAAAACTTGACATTCAAAACGAAGGTTCAGTTCAAGTTAACAACGTACTGATTATGAAAGACGGTGAAGTTGCAGGCTATTGGGAAGATACGCTAATTATGTTATCTTTCCTAGATGACAGCACAACCTATATGCGTATCTGTAAAGATGACAAACCAAAATTCGCCCTCCTTTGAGGGCTTTTTGGCTGTTTAACGTAGTAAATAATATTATGTATAAGGAGGTGGCATTTATATGGCAGAACGAAAGAAACCAAAAAATGACAGAGGTAGTAAGGTGATTAGGGATGTTATCGAACGAATCGAATCTGGTGAAGAGGGTGCCGTTCAACCAATCAGTGGCGAAGAGTTGCGATGGATTGAGCGAGAATATGAGCAAAACCCACAAACTGCATTAGACAAATACAATGAGATGATGTATGAACTAGAAGTCTCTCAGTCGTATTGTGGATTCGTAGATTGGACTACAGGCAAAATGAGAGTGTGTAAGAACCCACCATTCACACCTGCTAACGGCAGAGGTAACGGACGATGCAAACAACACTTCATGAGTGGTCAATTACAATATCAAGATACTATGCTACAAAAGATTGAAGAAGCACAGGTCAAAGCAATCTTCCTCAGCTATCAAGATAAGTTCATGACACAGCAAGAGAAGATGCTTTATATCTCAATCATGAACTGGTTCACTCAAGAGGAGCCAGACTACACACCCATTGACCTAATGGTTCTAGACCGTGGCTTACGTTCTTATATCAACGCTGTACGGAAAGAAATCGACTCACCAGAGTTTGGTGTACCTACAGTACGCAAGGACGATATCGACTTCGATACCAAGTTCCTACGAGCGATTACCACACTTGGTCTTGACCGCAAGTTCAGAGTTAGCAAGAAGAAGGGAGACGATAAGTCGGAGGTCACAATCTTCGATATGATGGAGGACGAATAAGATGAATGATGAAAAGAAAAGAGAACTGGCGAGGAAGCTAAAACGTGACCCTGCCTTTTTCATCGAGTATACGATGACCTTAAAGGGGAAGCCATTCTCTTTCGAGGGTCACGAACCTAACAGGGAAATTTACTATGACCAACACCCACGTATCATAGTTGTAGCAGGACGGCAGGTTGCCAAGACTGAAACAGCAAAGAACTTAGTAAGTGTTAACTTATTTCAGAAAGCTTTCCACACGTTGCTTTATGCTACACCGACTGACGAACAGACACAGCGCTTTGTACGTGACCGTTTGAAGCCTGCTCTTAGACAGAGTAGGGGCGGAGTATTAGACAAGGCAGTAGATAAAGACCGTGACCTTATCTCAGCCATTCGTATGAAGAATGAAGCTTTAGGCTACTTCGGTTCAGCCTACGGACAAGGTGACGGACTTCGTGGTATCTCTTCTGATATGGTATTCTTTGACGAGGTACAGGATATCTCACAGGATGCTATAGAGAACACAATCAAGTCTGCATCTCACTCACAGATTTACAATGAGGAAACAGAGATGCGTGGACGTTTCTGGTTCTTCGGAACACCTAAGCAAGCAGGCTCTTACTATAACAAGATGTGGGATATGTCAGACCAGAAGAAATGGCATGTAACTTGCGAGAACTGTGAGTACGAACAGAACGTTACTATGAACAACATCAAGGAGCGTCCGAGCGGTAATGGTTACTTCTTTGCTTGTAAAGAGTGTGGATGCGAACTTAACCGTTCCCGTGGACGATGGATTCCAATGAAGCCACAGAACAAGGCTTTCAGTGGGTACCACTATTCACAACTTGTATTCGAACACAACACCGCTACTTCAATAATGTACGACTATGAAACTATGTCGGCAGAACGTTTTGCGAACGAGGTAGAGGGTGAATTTTACTCTGGTTCTAAAAAACCTATCACACGGGATGTATTTCTACGGAACACAAACAGTGCTATCGATATGGAGTACCAATCAGTTCACGGTACATACATGGGCATTGACTGGGGTAGCGGTACCACCTCTAAGACAATCATGACAATCGGTAGAATGATTAATGACAAGTTCCGTATTATTTATGCAGAAGAAATCCGTGAACAGGACTATGAGAAGAAACTTATGTACATTGAAGGTATGATGCACAAGTATTCAGTTGAGCGAGTATGTCTAGATATTGGTTACGGTGGATATGAGAATGACTATCTCTATCAGCGATATGGCAAGAAGATTCTAGCCCTCCGATACACTTCATTCGATTCAAACCCGAAGAAGAAGAAAAAGGATGGTCAGAACATCTTAATGGTTGACCGCACATTCGTTATGGATAAAGTAGTTGACATGTTCCACAAGCACCGTTTCGAGTTTCCATATCTGAATCAGCAATACTGGGAGACTTTCATCGACCACTACACCGCTCTCGAAGTAGACTACAAGGTTCTACCATCTGGTCAAGGTAAGAAGGTGTACACACACCAAACACCAGACGATGCGTTCCACTCTCTTCTATATGCTTACATCGCATGGAGAGAAGCGAACAACACCTTTGAATACGACTACAACGAGCGCTCAGTTACAGAATTTGACATTCTGGATGGTAACATGGATGATTTACCTAATTGGTGGGATTGATTCCCACCTTTTTGTTTAGAACTAGGTTTAAGTGGGTATATGTAAGTATAAGGAGGAAGATTAAAATGGCAAAGTATGTTACACCTTGGAACGTCGGAGGGGGAATGAAAGCTAATGCCTACTATGGCACAAAACTTTTAACTAGACGTAAGCGACGTAAAACTTACCGTAAACCTTCCCAATTCGAGATTAATTTTGGGAGTGCTGTTATAAAAGGATTTCTAATCGTATGGGCAATCATTGTGATTGGGTTGCTAATATAAGGAGGGGTTTTATGGAATATGTAATCAAGATGGTGAGCACATCACCGCTATGTTATTTCACTACGAACAAGAAGGGCAAGGTTGAAAACGTGAGCGGAATCAGCAAGCAGGAGTTGAAGAAGTTTATTCCAGAACTCAAAATTGACTTCGATGCACGTCTTACAGTATACTTCCGAATCAATGAATGGAAAGCAGGTAAAAAGACATTAGTGATTGAGGAAGTCTACAACCGTGAATATAAGCGTTACGCTTCGCCAGATATGCTAGACGTTATTTATTCAATCGGTATGGACTGGACGCTACCTGTTAAGATTTGTAACACGTTTATCGGCACACTAGACGAAGCTAAGGTTGTTGCAGACAAACTGACAACAACTCAATTAAAGCTTGTTCAGAAAGACCAGTTAAAGCGGAAGCGCCATGAGTTTTACCTACCAACTGGCGAACAAGAGGTTGGGCGTATGGTGATGGCTCAAAAAGAGCATTATGAAAAGGAGATGGGACAATGAAGAAGACTGTTCGCATTTATCTACCAAATGGTCAATCAATCGTTTTCAAAGAAGGTAAAAACCGTGTAGTATCTATCGAAGAAAACAACAAGCGAGTTGAGGTAACTTTTGTGGATAGTACAATGAGAGTGTTTTGTCACATGCCATATGAACTAGGGGAGACATTCCGATGATTGCACCTTACAAACGTACAGCTATCTATGCAAAGTGGAAAGAGACTGCTAGAAAGTGGGGAGTACCTATTCGTGATGACAGACCTTTCAGCGTTTACAAAAACGGCAAAGAATTGCGAATCAACACAGACCATTCAGTTATCATTGCCTATAATGGTCTTGGCATTAGCGTATGGAACAAACCGCTTCAATATGCAGGTAAGCCAGTAACTATCTCTGAGTTACAAATGATGCGTGATATTATGGCTCATGTATGGGTCGAAATCGAGGGTGACGTTGAATGAGTTGGTCTTCAAGTATCAACTGACTAGAAGCGAAGAGGATTTACTAGCAGTAATAGAAGCTACCAAACCTCTACGTGATAAATTCCTATACAAAGATATTGATTATAAGTACAGGGAGGATTGGGCGCAAGAAATGATACTTGAAGTTATCAAATTGGCTCAATCCTTCCAAGACGGTGACTTCGAGCATTTACTGGCGAAGTCTTTTTATTATCGGAGAATTGACTATATCAAGAAGTCAAGTTCTCACGTATACACCTCCGACGAACAAGCAGAAGAGGTTGTATACATTCTAGGTAGTGACCTAGAGAAGTTTGAGGAAGCTAAAGGAAAGTTGACCAACAAGCAGAGAAAGATGTTTGAAATGTTGCAGGAAGGGTATATAAGAGTAGACATACAAAAAGAACTAGGGATTCAGAAGTCTGCATACTACAGAATGCTAAAGCGAATCATAGAAAGGGTGAGAGCACCGTGAATGATAGATTAATCGAAAAGCTAGACAAATTGAAAAAAGATGCAATTGAAAACCAAGAAAATGATGAAAGAAAGGTTGACTTATATAGTAGTGCAGGAGAAGTATATGAAGTGGCATTCGATGAAGGATATTGGAGCGGTATGCTATTTGTGATAAATATGGTCTTGGAGGAAATCAAATGAAAAGAACATTCAGAGTCGGACAGGTAGCTACAATCCGTACAATCACCGAAGCGGATAAAGAGCACTACCCAGAGTTGAGTGTTGGTGACAAAGGTGTAATCGAGAAGGTATTCCAGTTCCATGTAGCTTTATCCATTGATGGCAAGTGGTATGGGATGGAGAAGTTTCAGTTAGAATTGGAGGAAGCGACATGACAGACCTAGAGAAGCTGTGGGAGCGGTTGCGAATGATTAATCGTGATGCTCAAGATGGTATTGAAACAAATTCTACCCAGTTCATATTACTTCTTGAAGAGGGTGCCAATGAAGATGAAATAGAAAAATGTTGCATTGAATATGAGAGATTGGAAGAAAGACAGATGACCGTTGTTGAAATCATGGAAATCGTAGAAGGGATGATGGAGAATGAGTAAATTTAAAGTTGGAGACAAAATGCGAGTTATTGAACTTGACCCAAAAACAAGGGATGAAGAGTATGTAGAGTTAGGTGATGTGCTAGAAATCATAAAAATAGACGAGATTGGAGATTTGTGGTTTACGTCTAATAAAATTGGAACCTTTGGATGGCGCTATTTCATGCGACCTAACCAAGTTGAGAGGGTTGAAGGGGTTGGCTTGAGTTTTGGGGTCAAAGGGTATAGCTTCTTTTACTCAAAAAAGAAAGACCCTATCGAATCACGTATCGAGGAAATACAATTACGACTAGACCAATTGTCAGAAGAGATTGATAGACTAATGAAAGAGGAACAAAAGTTATCACAGCAGATGGACACACTACGTGAAGCACAGAAGATTATGAAGGAGGTTTGATTTATGTCGGTAACAGTCTCAGATTTAAAGTTATTGCTCGAATCATTGCCCGACGATATGGAGGTTTATACGTGTGGTTCTGGGATAGAAGTAAAGTCGGTTTTTTGTAAGCCTAAAGTTACGAAGATTGTTAGTACCACTCAAAGAGAACACCTATCATTGTTTGTTGAAGATAAAAAAACAAAGTTAGTTCTGCTATTTCACACATAAACAAAAAGACCCCCGAAAGGGGGTTTTCTTATGGCTCAATCACCTCAAGTTCACTATTACAGTCTATAAAGTCTCGAATCGTCTTGTTTGGGAAGGTGTAGAACAAAAACGGCTTATCCTGTGCCACCTTACAGCCCTTTGAAACTTTTGTGAATACTAAACCCTTCTTAGCGTCTCGAATCTTGTAGCCACGCTTGTAGAGCGTTACAGCTTTTACATATGAGATTTTCACCTAAATCACCCCTTTGAAAGTCTTGTTAGTGCATCACCGTTTCGTTCAACTATTCTATCAAAAACATCACGTACTCTTTTCTTGCGCTCTAATTCTTTTTTAGCACGTTTGTAACATTGTCTCTTAATCGCTCTATGTCGCATCTTGCTTACGTGATTCGGCTTACGGTATTCGTCTTTTAAGTCCATGTAGGCAAACAAGCAGTTGTTTTCATACTCTGTAGCAAGAACGAATAACTCTGGGTTTTTATTGTAATCTTTAAGAATCTTGTCTATCGCTCTCATTCGTCACCATCCTCCAAATCATAGTATTAACAATCACAACCACAGCAAGTACAACACCCACAAAGATACTGACCAAAGTTCTCCATAGACCACAATTCATCTAGTTCAAGTTGTGAGCGGAAGTCATACCTTGGGTCACCCTTGTAATAAGTCACTAGCAATTCAACATGAACCTCACCATGAACATCGACACCTAAACAACCACGAACCAGTTTACGCTTCTTCATTATACAAACACCTCCTACTTGTATATACCCCTTGTACACAAAAATAAACCCCATCATTCGATAGGGTCATAATCTCCTTCATATTTTTCACGGTAGTATTTAAGTTCTGTTTTGTATGATTCGTTCTTTTCAGCCAACTTATCTAGATACTCCTGCATATCATAGATAGTGTCAGTTTCATGTGATAGTAGTTCTTCGAGGTGTTGGTTCTCTTCTTTGACACGCTCATAAGCTTCTTCAAATCCTGTTGCCCAATCATTAGCGTTGTCTAACTCTAATTCCTTGTGAGCAAGCAATTCCTCTAGTTCAGCTATCTCTTCATTCAACTCTTTGATTAGGATAGCCTTAGAGCGGTTCTTACGTTGTTCCTCTAAATAGTGTGACCAATACATTTCTGTGTACTGCTTTTCAGTTTCATAGAGTTTTTTATACATATCTGCGTCCATGCGAACAAGTTTCTTCTCAAACGTCAGTTCATCTACACGATAAGACAAGAACATTGCGAACAACAGAAGTAATACAAATATAACAGTGAATAATAGTGTGGTCATTTGAAAACCCCCTCAATAGTCATTAGAAGCATGATTAAGCCGATTGAGACTGATGCTAAGAACAATATAACCCAAATAGCGAACTCAACTGGTGTAGCAAGTTCTTTTGCGTTAAACATTAAAACTACAAAAACAAGCAGACAAAATGCGAAACCTAGCGCTGTTAATAAAATCAATCGAATATCCCTCCAATCGAGATAGTAAGGTTCCAAATGTTCATGACCACTACAAAGATTGCAATAGCATAATCAGTAGGTGTAACAGCTTCAATGAGCATGAGAATACCTGCACATAGCAGAACTATTGAAATAAAACTGAATAAGAATTTGAGCATATTATTCACGCCCTCTCATTAACCCTGCAACGTACATTCCATTAGCAATCAACAGAACAACCCAGAACTGCCAGTTTGTTACGTTATACCCCATCATTGATAAAACAATACCTAGAAGTATCGCTAAGATTAAAATTAAAACTTGACCCATATTATTCATCCTTTCTAACTGGTGATACAGGTATTTACCCTTATATTTTGGATTCTAAACGTTTTTGTACTCTTTTTAGCATTCTATAGAAAGCAGATTTATCAATGCCCAGTTCTTCCATCACTAATTGAGGATAGCCTAGTCTATTGACAGCAAAAGCAAAATCTTGTTGTCTCTTGGTTAGTCGTTCAATCTTGCTTAGGTCAAGCAGGTATCTTTTGGGTCTTCTTGGGGTACGTCTTCCCGATTTAACCATGTGCTCCATATTCTCTTTATGAGTTACCCATTCAAGGTTTTCTAAGTCGTTATTGGATGGATTTGAATCTATGTGATTGATATGTGGTTTATTATCTGGATTCGGGATGTAGGCTAATGCTAACAGTCTGTGTTGTTTTAAAACCCTTCTTTTATCCCCTCCACTCAAACAATACACAATATATCCATCACCTCTATTGATTGGCTTTAAAACTCTTCCAGTCTTAATGTTGACTAAATCACCATTTCTCTTTATGTGATAGTTTGGAAACCCGTCTACATTTGGCTCCATACATAAAACCCCCTTTTAAGATATATTACCCGAATCATGGATTATGTAAACAAAAATGTAGACTCGTTTGTAGTAATTATATATAGATACCTATTTACTTAAAAATATTCTATAAAAAATTTAGAAGTCCATTTTAAAACATGTACCCCCTAGCTAAATCATAATGTAGAGAAATGTCAGTTATACCGAGATGACAATGACCCCCAGTTAAAATCTGACTGGAACTTTTTCCCAGACAGAAATATCCATTACAATAACTACCATATACTACCAACCCTACCATATATATACATATACCATATACTGCCATTAACAACTGGTATAAGATGGTAGTGAGATGGTAGAGAATGGTATATGTGTATACCTACCAACCACTACCAATAACTACCACATCATACACATGATACACCATATACTACCATATGTAATATATACCCAAATCACTATAGCAATATAGGTATATCAATATATGATATATATATACTATATCTAAATCATATACACATATAATATTACATATACTTAAATACTATTTATATATACTATTCTTATATATATTTAATATTATATTCCTATATTATGTTTATATATAAATGTTATTATACTGAAATATTATTTATATATACTATATATTATTGTAAGATAATTCCCCGAATAAGCTATATTAGAATAATCATTCTTATTCTGATATATTATCATTTAGCTATATTCATATAATAAATAGTTTATATATAGAAATACTTTCTTTCTATATTAATTACGAGTGCCGAGTGTACATTTTTTGAAAATAACATATTTATGCATGATTATGCATATTCATAGTGATGTATATTTATTGGATATTTATGCACGTTCATGTATAAGCGTATTACTTGACAATTCCTTAAAAGTGTGATTCGGGATAATTATATCTCTATATAAATTACTGCGACCGAGTGTACATTTTTCGAATATAGTATTTATAAGTGTTATGTAAACCGCCTTTCTGGTGCATCGGGACGTATAACTACCCATGAAACGGATTCTCAATGCAACTGAGAGCGAATTTTAAACCGCATGGTTGAGCGGTATTCTTGAAAACAATTCATGTAAATTAGAATGATTCTAGAAGAAAGCGCTTACATTCTCATTTACATTGATAATTCGCTACCTGCTGTTCAATATGGCTAAAACGGCTTGAAATATAGGGTATTGACAGATGGGTGATTTTATGGATGAACTAGCCTACATTATACTACAATAGATGAAGCTAAGTTTCATGATTTAGGCACTCATAAATTTCAAGATATATGGGCAGGTGAAGTAGCCCATTCACTGAATCGTTGATATAGCTTAAACAGGCACGTAAATAGCCCGTATTTTAACGCTTCATACCATCCGAATACCAATACACCTAGGAAGGCTAGGAAGCCTTAAAACGGCCTTTAAATGCGTCTAAATACTGTCAATGAAAATTACTTGACGCTTTCATAGTTAAGTTGTCAGACTTCTTTCTTAGGTAACTAGGTTTAACGAGGATCGGTGTAAAAAAGGCACAAAAAAAGACACCCGTTAAGGTGTCCTTCGTTGTTACCATGTGTTCTCATCGTTCCATCGCGTGACGTACTTGATGAGACGGCTAATCGTTTTGTACCGTCTCTCATCAACTGCCGTGTATTCGTCCATCGGATAATCACGTTCAACGTGAGCCGATACAGTGAGGATGAATGAGCCATCCTGTTCGTCTATGATGACGCTGTAAGCGTATTTGCTATCAAGCTTGCTTCCACCATCAAAGAAGATTTCCAAGCCCTCTGTAACGTCTCCAAAGATGCCAGACATCGTATTCGGGAAAGCCGTGTTGATTGCCGTCAATAACTCTTCCGCTCGTGCGTCTAATTGTTGTGTTGTTAACATCTCAAATTCCTCCTTGTGTTGTCGTGAAGTACTCTGATTCGTCGGCTACAAAGTAGGCTTTGCCGTCCACCTCTAGCACTACGCTGTGCTGTTTGAATGTGATACGTCCTAGCTGTGCCATCTCATGCGCTAGGTGCTCATTATGGCTCTCTGCTAGGCATTCAAAGCGGTAACCCTTTTCCTGAATCATGGTGCCGTTTTCATCAATCCATGCACCGATTGTTTCGAATACCGTGACCCCTCCAAATTGGTGGGCTAGTCGTCTCATAACCTCATCCCGCTTGCGTTCCGGCTGACTGACTTTAGCGCCCGTGTAGTCCAGTTGTGCGCCGATTGTGATTGTGATTTTCATTTTCAAACATCCTCCCGTGTACCAAAATCAAAGTCTTCAATACGACCCGTCACCGAGCACACGACGACGATACAACGAGCCGTCTGGCACTCTAGATAGTGAGTGTTACTAAGAGTCATCAATTGGCTATGCATCGCCACTTCTTCCCACTTCCCATGGACTAAATCCGATGCGAACGTGAGTGCGATTGTTTGAGTGTTTAACATGATAATTATCCCCTTTTCATAAATAGGTTGGTGTGAAGCCGTTTGTTTGAAAACTATTCAGTTGTCAATGTGCCAGTGAGGGGTGAAACGGGGCTGTTGTGCCGTTTTCTTGAAAACTGCTATGAAAGCGTTTTCTGAAAATGGATGGGGTGGGCTTGCGCCCTTACTTCACTATGGCACCATTTGGGGCAAATTCAAACCAAAATCCGAAAATCTTTACAATACGTTCGTGTTTTATTTTTGATTATGCGAACAAACTGTGAAGAATCGAGTTTCTTCTATATAAGGCACGTAAGAGGTAAGTTTTCTCAAATGAAACACAATTGAAGGTTTTCAGAAAACACTTTAAATAGCACATCATGAGATGAAAGTCAAGTAATTTGAATTGTATGTACATTTGAGAATATTCAGAATTGTGTTTGAATTACAAACAATCAGAATATTCAGATTTCCTTTAGTGTGATACAGAGCGTTATGTAAACCTCGGTAAGAGGTCTGACCTCTGACAGCGACTGGTAAATATTAGGTGGACTATACAGGTGGTTTAGAGTGGGTGGTATGGTGGTATATACAACTATGCAAGTCGGTGGGCTATACCACCATTAGTGTAACACATTGAAAATGGTAATGAAAACCAATTGAATAATATGGTAAATCCGTGAAAATATATTGAAAACCAATCATTTCCATTTTCATGGATGCACAAAAATATGAGGGGCTATGAAAGCACCTCATTTTCTCGTTTTGATTTTTGACTTAGAGTAAAGCGATTCGCTTGGTTCCTATACGTGCGCACACACACGTTGGGTCAGTCTAGTTGCTCCAGTAGTTCATCAAGATAATCAAGATTTCTAACAAAGGCTCTTGCTTCAAATGATGAATTAGTTAATTCGTCTCGACCTTGGATTTGAATTGTTGTAAGCAAGTTGTTTGTTGCTCGATTGTGAATTGAAAGATAGTGGTTCAAAAGCGAGTAATCAATATCACCAACCATATACAAATTGACCATTGATTGTAAAGCGCTGTTCATTCTGCTACTGATTGATGGGTAAGCGTCTTTATAATTAACAGATGACAAACTATTAGTTGCATATCTAACACTGAAAGCACTTACTAAAAACCTAATGTTGTTCTTTGCGTTTGTTGATTCGACTTCCTTATCAATCTGATATCTCATAGTAATTTTCCTCCTCAATCTGAAAGTAAAATTGCCTGCATTATTTAAGTAATTTTTTGCTACACTTTTTAGGCATTTTTTTCTGCATTAATTTCAGTGTTTTTTGCTAGGGTAGAAAGTAATTTTTTTGCTGTTACTTATCTTTACCCTAGCTACACTGATTTTAAACTTTTTTAAATAATTTCTTCTACAAAGATGTTTGCCGATTCTAATATATCGATAGCGCTTTCTATATCTTCTGCTGTCACTTGTTCTTCAAACTCAAACGCTTCACCGTTGAGCAAATCTGAGATGAAGTGTGCGGTGTCCATTAACTCACGTTCATTCATTTTTACCTCTTCATATTCTGGCACATCGTTTACAAGAAAGTATCTAGCCATTTTGAGTCCCTCCTATTTATAGAAAATGGTTGATGGGGCGTTACTTATATATACCCCACCAACCGACTGTTAAACCACTTATTAATCAATCTTCTCAATCTCGTGTGACTCTAACAACTGTGAAGTTTTACCATTTTGTGGAAATAGTCGCCCAAAATCAATCTTGAAAAGTTCCCCACCGAACATGATTTCTTTTACGATACCCTCTTCACCTAGTTTAGCATGGTGCTCTTTAAGACCGCCCACCATTTCACCTTCTTGTGTTACACGTACACGGTCACCGATTTTTAGTTTAGTCATATAATTTCCTCCTTAATTTTGCGAGTTAGAATGCGATAGACTGTAATCATCTTTCGACTCTTTACGTCGATGATTACAATAACCGAATTTTTGTGATTCGATTGATAGGCAATTTTAACCACATCTCCATCCCATGATAGAACACGGAACGTATCGGCAACCTTTCGCTGTGACACCCACACTTTACGCTGTTTACTACGTTGAATGAAGTGGCTAGACGGCTTGAGCGATTCCGACAATAACAGTTCCCGTAACAATTCCGTGTTCATGATTACCATTCCTTTCTAGAGTTTAGTTGGTGTTACTAAGTATATTCCCACCTAGTAACACCTTAAAACCTAGAAACTTAAATTTCTTCTACTCGAAAGTAGGTCAAACTTCTTCTCATACACAACATCATCGTTATTGTACAATACCAAAACTGTATCTCCTACTTCATAGTGTGAATCTAGCTGGTAGGTCACACCAGTTTCTGACAACCCTTGTGCTAAATCAAATTGTGGGTCGTGGTGTGTGATTGTGAAAAATTGCATTGATATGGCAAGGATTGTCGCTGTTAGCATGTTTTAGACCTCCTCAATCAATTGTAAGTCCTGCGGTTCGTAAGAATAAGGGATGAATGAGCGCTTCCCTTCTAGGAAAGCCCGTACATGCCCATCATCGTCCACAAACTCTACTACAATAGTGTCACCAACCTTACCCATGCTATCTACCCAACCCACACTCTGTGCTGTGCTCTCGGTACTTACAATCAACATTTTATCTCCAGTTTTAGCCATTTAAATTTCCCCTTTCATCGTCTTAGTTAAGTATACCCGACCGTCTTCAATTTCAAACACAAAACATTTTTCTTCACCGAATGAACCTTTACGACAAAATGCCATCACATCATCACCATCACGCTCCATACTGATTAAGCGGAACCCGTGGCGCTCAACTTCCTTGGTAATCATGTTTTCAAGTTTCGTCATACTCAACAACCTCCAAATCCGTCAACTTCACTGATTGTGGGATGCCACCAACCCAAACGTCAACGGCACCATAACCCTTATCTTCTAACGTTGATGCCCCTACTACGTTCAGTGGGTGGAAATGATACATTTGACCGCTTGCTAGTCGATTACCTGTGATTAGAACGTCTTTCATGATGTTGCCCCCTTAATTTCATCTGAGAATGCGAGCAATGTGATTCCAGTTGCTAGTTCAACCTTATATACCACTTCCCCGTTATGCTCCTCGATAAACTCCATTTTGATAATTTTTGTGTGATTCAATTCCGACGCATGATAATGCTTTACACGGTCAATATCCCATACCGATGAATCTTTAGTGACGAATGTGATATACATCATCTCACTTCCTTTCTAGCAAATAGAGCCATCAACACAATCATGCTTAGAACAAACAATGATTCCATTGGTCTAACAACCCTTCTATATGTCTTTTCCCAATATCATAGGAAGTTAAACAATGAATGATGTGATTTTTATCAAGTTTAATTCCTAATGATTCGGCATTTCTTAGTGCGATGTTCCATGCACCTAGTTCATGTTCTGCTGTTGATAGTGATAGGTATTCCCTAGTTGAGCGGATAGCGTACATTCTAGCGTGTCCTAGTTCGTGTAGAGCGCTTGAAATGAACTTCTGTTCACACTTATAGTAATTCGGATTCAGTTTGACGTGAGCACGTTTTCGGTCATACTTATTGCAAACGAATGAAGCATAATTGCGAGTTTTGTTGTGAAGGTCTAGGAACATGCCTAGACCATCCAACTCTTTTTCCATATAGTAAATGATATCCTGCTTGTTCACATTCATTCCCCTTTCATAGTTCGACGAAACGTTTAATTTCGTCGCCTGCTCTTTCTAGGTCAACCAACGTTTGATTAAAATCACGGTAATAACTGCCTAGGCAAACCATGATTTCATTCCATGCTTGCGATACATCTTCTTTAGTGATGTAGCCGAACACCAACCCGAAACGTAAACCTAGTTTCCATGCCTGCAACTCACAATTCATAATCTCATGTGGTGAGTTATCAACCAGTACATAATAACCACGCTTTTCTGCATCAATCATGTGTCCAACTTCATGTAACAAAGATACTAGATACATAAGCGACTTAGAGTTGCCAATACAACGCACTCGGTAGAATCTGCCATCATCATTGTGTGATTGTAACTGAAACACGTTCGAAAGGCTAGGAGTTGAATGGGCTAGTTTAAATTTGACCGTTACATTTTCACTTTCATATTCCCTCACAACGTGTTTTGCAATCGACTTTAGCGTTTCCTGTAAATCACGACCCTCAAAATCTTTGTTGTTTTCTGAATTGATGTAAACATGCTCAAACAGTTGAGAGCGATTGTCTGTAAAGATATCAGTGTAGTTCATTTCTCTTCTCCTCTCTAGAGCGACCATCCGTTGCTGTTACTAATAGATACCCGACACACAAAACTATAAACCGAATTTGATAAAAAAGTTTTATGAATTAGTTTCTTCTATATAATACGTTTCAAAAATCATATAAAATCTGCCCTATTACCCACTCGATTTGGTGCTTAAACCTAAAAAGTTTAAAAAAATAAAATAAAGGGTATTGATTTATACAGCCAGATATGATAGGTTGCAAAAAGATTATGTACTACCAGTTTATTTACAATGAACTATATTTAGATGGGTGAAGCTACCAGTCCTAGCATTTGGTAGTTCTATTTTTGTTGACAAAAACTGGATAAAATAAAAAAGAACGAGAATTGTAGGGTCATTTTTCGACCTTACTTTCTCGTTTTAAATTTGTATATTGAGTAAAGGATTTCTCTTGGTTATATAGGCGCGCGCACGTTGGTCACTCGAAGTGAGAGTGAACTAGACCATCTAATTCAATGAGTCTAGATAATAATTCTGTCATTAAAACATGATAACTTACATATTTTTCATAATCTTCTCTATCAGAAAATCCATCTGTATGACTAAAGGCATATTCGACTAAGTAAAAATGTAAGTCTTGTAGTCTTTCAATCATATCAATCATTACAGCCATCTTAATTTTGAAATTCATTGGAATCGTTTCACGACTCATATGTTTTCTCAAATCAGCTTCAAGAAAATTCAATTCAATAGCTTGATTGCCAGTTGATTCAGCCATTGATTTCTTCAACTCAGTGATACGAAAATCCAAATCAAACCTAAGACCATCCATAATATTTCCCCCTTTCTTAAAGTAAACTTTTCTCCATCAGCGAGAGTAAATTTGTCTGCACTAATGGAGAAATTTTTTGCTGTACTAAAAAGTAATTTTTTTCTACACTAATTCAGAACTTTTTTCTGCACTAGAGTAGCATTTTTTTCCACTGATAACAAATTCAATCTCTTTTGATTTAATCAGAGGTGCCAACACTTTTGAATTAATTTTTTCTAGGGCATACACTACAAACATAGTTTTTTCATTGCCCTCAGCATCAAGGACAGTTGTTTTCATCACTGATGCAGGAATAATTTTTAGGTAGGCGTACATCTTTCTTTCGAACGGTGCAAGAGACTTAACATCTTCACTCAAAGTTTTTGGGTCTGTGTTTCCGTCCAATAAATCGTTGAGCATACTACTAATTGTCGTGATAAATGAAAACGGCTCCGACATATCAATCAAATCCATTACATTTTCTGGACGTTCTTCTGGTTCAACAACAAAGTGATACTCTTGACACTTGTTGTAGAAGACCAAGCCATCATACAATGACTGCATAACCTCGAAGTTCTCTGACATATTGAATCGTTCAAGTTCATTTTTCTTCTTTCTCATATTCATCTCTCCCATCTAGGTCTGTGACTTCACCGATGTATACTAAGCTACTAGGAAGAACTCTGACTTTGTGTATACTACCATCTACCCGTTTAGTGAAGGGGTTAAACATGGTATCAACTGGAATCTCTGAACTACCGAATCTTCCCTTGGTGGTGATTGCTTTAAATGATACAGATGGAAGGTAAACAATCTCGTACTTGGGATGATAGAGGAATGTCACCTCCATCAAGTTATCTTTTCCTGTCTCGTAAATTCTACCATCAAACCCTTGAACTTTAAGAATGTCTGGTTTAAATGAACTGCCACTCTTCTCAATCTCTAGTACGATGACTAGAGAGTTGGAAGGAATTACCTGCGATGTGGCATTGATTAGTAAATCACCTACTTTAATCGCCATTATTTTCCACCTCTTGTTTGTGCTCGATGATTGCTTCAACCATCTCAATTAGTGTTTCCTCAAACTGCTCAATGAGTGTGTCATTACTGTTTACGATTCTCAAGTCTGCATCTTCATAGAATTGTTCGACCATCTCTGTTGAGTGTGATGGTGTAAAATCTTCTTCAAGGTCTAGGCATCTTGTGTGCAAATCAACCAGTGGCACATCAACATAGACAAGAATGAACCCGTTCTCTTTGCAGAAATCTACCTCATTCTGTTGACGTACATCATCAATAATAAAGTGGCTTGCCCCAATCAGTTGTGCATGGTGCATATCTTGTTCAACTTGTCGAATCCAGATGTAGTCATCATAGTGTCGGTGTAACTGACCGAACAATTGAATCATCTTGCGATGCTCACGCTTATCAAACTCTTCACCAGTAAACAACTCAAACTCTTCCTTCATAGCTTTGCCAAATGAAGAAGTAATAACACGAGTGCTTTCCCAATCCAAGCCACCTGTTGCTAGGAAATGTAGTTTTAAAGCATTGGCACCAGTAGTCTTACCACTACGCTGTCGTCCAATGAATGCGATTTTAATCATTTGCGATACCTCTCTCTCAGTTTCTTGGCTACCTCTTTGTGTCTTCCAGAGTCTTGAATGTGTTTGTGCACATCAATACCCTTCCGAACAAACAATTCGTAATCACTCTTTTTAAAATAATAAACTGCGCTACGTCTTTCTAGGTTCAAGATGAGAGAGTTAGCCATCTCTTCTTCTGATTTGAAAGTCCGAAACTTTAGTTCTGATGATTTAGTAAATGAAACAGACATATACAAATCGTGATTCTGAATCATGAAATGCATGTAGGCTTCTGAAATGTCTACACCTTCTTCTAGGAAATCAAAAAAGTTCATCCAGTTCCACTCCTTGCTCGTATAGTACCCAGACAATAGACCTTGGGTTTGTTTTCAAACGTTCTATTTCATCTGCCATGACTAGTACGAGTTTTTCGTTGCTAAACTCTTGACTGAATAAACTAAGTCTCTTGGTAGAGCGCTTATCCATAAAGCCCTTTACCTCTATCCAACAGTCAAACTGTGGTAAATAGAAGTCTGGCAAGTAAGTCTCTTTGTGCTTATGACTGAACACGAATCTCTTTGGCTCATACAGGAAATCGATTCCAGACTCCCTCAGGGCGTTGGCTGTTGTAATCTCCCAACGTGAGCGATAGTATTGACCATCTACCTCATTCAAGAAGCGTCTACCACTCTTCTTGCGTGTCTCATGTTCACTAGCTTCTTCAATCGTTTGGAATTTCTTCCCCTTACTACACCATATACCCTCTTCAAAGTTAAAATAAACCATCTTCTTTCATCTCCGTGTACGCTTTGCGTAATTTTGTCTTGGCTCTGTGAAGTGCATCTGTTACGGGTCTTAGCTTTGTACCTTCCACCTCTGCAATCTCCGTGCATGTCATACCTTGAATGATGTGACTCTCCACTACACGTCTCTCGAATGGACTTAAGCAATCAAGCAACTGATAATATTCGAAAGACATATCTTCTTCGGGTGGTTCTAACTCCTCTATCTGCACCCAGTCTTCGTCCATGGTGACTAGGGTTAGCTTAGGCTTGTTAGACTTAATGAAGTTCATGGTAGCCCATTCCAAGCGCTTAGAAATGATGTAGGCAAAGTCAGAGCGTGTATGGTCATACTCGTCGAGAAACGTGAAGAAAATCTCAACAAGAAGCAAGACTAAATCCTGCCTATCTTGTAGGTTGTTGATTCGTCTTGCTTGCTTTATGAATACAGTCTCATACATGTTCATCAATTCCATTGCGTACAGTTCATCTCTAGTTGTTCTGTATGAACGAATCAAAGACAGAGTGTGCTGTTTGTAGGATTCTTTGGTATAGTCTTCAAATACGGTATTCTGCAAATTCACAACTCGGTCTATGAACATTCAATTCACCTCTCTCCAACCACTGGCATACTTCCTAATCAAGATTAGGTGAAGGTCTGGGTATCGTTTGTCGAACAACTTTTTCTTTAACTTGAACACGTCGGTTACTTGACCCTTAACATCAATGACCTCAAATGTCTTATCCTTGTATAATACTTTGAAGTCGGCAACGTATTCAATCTTCCTAACAGTCTTGCCATCTTTCTTAAAAGCTTCTTGTAAAAGATAGCGAGGTTGTATCTCAAAGCAGACAACCTCTTCACTACCCTTTAGCAGTTTATAGAACTCAGACTCCATTTCACTATCAAACGTTACACCATCTACAGTCGTCTTTCTTGCACCATATTTGTTTCTTTTACCTCTCATTTGAAATCACCGTACTTAGGTACTGCTCCCCATCCACCTGCACTCTTGCAATCACTCGTACAGAAGAAATGCATGGCTCGTTCATCGAACTTGCCTGCTACTACATCGTCGTGTACTTGTTGAATGATTGGCAATGCATCAAAAGCATTGAAATGAACGACTGGTTCACGTTGGTTCTGGTATTGATAGATACCGTCTCCCAAATGAATTGCTCTCTGACGCTTGTTAATGACGGGATAGAAGTATTCAATCGAATTAGGGAATACTCCATACTTCTTGTGCATTGCCAGAGCATAGATAGGCATCTGTAGGTCTGTGCGCAAGGCTTCTTTGGGCTTGGTTGAAGCAGAAGTCTTATAGTCTACGATGTTCCATGTGCTAGGCATATCTGGGTTGCCATAAATGAAGTCGATGAAGCCGATAATAGATGGTGTGTTGGGCAATAGCTTTGCGTTAAAGCGTACCTCACGACCGACAGCTTCTAAATGATACAAGTCACTCGCCGTGTAGTGAGTGATTGCATCGGTACCTTTTTGGTAGAACTTCATGGCTTCCTCTTTGTCTTCATACAAGTGTGATTCTGAAATCAATCGCTCTTTAAACACTTCACGCATCATGGACTCGTTACCTGTATAATTCTCGAACACATCGTGGATGATACGTCCGAATGATAGGAACTTTGTATCTTCCTGTTCTGCGCCATCAATGTACTTCACTCGAAAACAAAAGGGGCATCTTAAATATTGGTCTATCTGTGAATAGCTCATATACTTCTTTGGATATTTACTCATAGTCATCCTCCCAGTAATCTTCTTCGTCATCATAGTCTTCTTCTTCAATCACGTCACCAATTGCAGGTTCTAATGGCTCACCCCCTTCGTCCTGCTCGGTGTCGTCATCAAGGAACCCGATTCGTTTCTTTTTTAAACCGTGTGGTTGGTGCTCAGACACAGCTTCGTCCACATCTGATGCTTCTAGTTGGACGGTGAAGTAGTCATAGCTACCCGTCTTCATTTCTAGAATACCTGTGGCAGTTACAAACGTTGAGTGGTGCTTGCCAGTTTCATAGTCATTGACACCATCAACTAGAGCAACACGAACATCACCTTTAATGAACTGGATAATCATAATACTACCTCCTTCATTTTGTCTACAAGAATTTTACCACCCTCTTTGGTACCAGTTACAAGAATCATTCCATCAGTTTCTAGCAGGTGAGCAAACTTCTTATACTCACGAGCAAAGATGACTAGTTCAACTACACCGAATTGAGTTTCGATGTTGGCGAATCCCATCATATTGCCTTTACGGTCACGGTGCTTCTTGACCTTGGCAATTGCACCTGCTGTGATTACTTCGTCACCCTCATTGTATTCTTGGAAAAAGTCTCTGAAATAGAATTTGTCAAGTGGATGTTCTGTGACGAATCCTCCTAGGAATTTCTTCTCTAGGTCGTACATCTTCATCTCGAACAATGGTCGATACTTCTCTATATCTTTTAACTTCTTATTGATTCGGCAGTATTCAGAGAACGCATCCAGTCGTGTCTGTCCTTGCTCAACAAGAACATCGAGGACTCCTAGGGCAAACATTGATGCTACCTTAGCGATTGTTACAGAGCGCTTGACGATTGAGCCAGAGAATGATTCCACATCAGTCAAATCCATGTCCTTCATTCCCTCTAACGTCTTATAAGAGAAGCCCTCAATCATTGTCAGTGGGAACACGATAGCGTTCTCTTCTGGCAACGTCTCGAACTGGTCTGTAGACACCTCAACCTTAGGAACTAGGAATTTGATACCACGGTCTTTCAATTCCTTAATCAGAGAAGGAAAGTCTTCTTTGTCAGCACGTTGCAAGTTACTTGCGAACCATTCCAGTGGATAGTGGTGCTTAAGCCATGCACAGGCATATGCTAAACGTGCGTAACTGACTGCGTGTGATTTGTTGAACCCATAACCCATATATCCGACAACCCGACTCCAAAGTGAATCAAGGTACTCGTCATCTAGTTCTGGGTGAAGTGCCAAGGAATCGTCAATGAACTTGTCACGCATCGCTTCAAGGTCTTCCGTACTTGCTTTACGAAGCTTGTCACCGACACCATATTCCCAACCTGCGAAGTCATGGGCAATCTGCATGACCTGTTCTTGAAAGGTTATGATATCATAAGTTTCTCCTAGGATTTTTTCCTCCATGCGATTTTTCATATTTGGGTTTTCCTTACCACTCGATCTGTCAGCATATAGCCATGCTTCACCAGATGACAAGGTGGCAGGTCGATACAATGCGTTAATGGCTACAAGGTGTTCAAATTTTGTAGGCTTAACTTTTTTAGTCAGCCCTGTGATACCACTACTACTGAACTGGAATACAGTAATCGTATCACCCTTTTGAAAGTCCTTGTAAACCTCTGGGTCATCGAATCGGTACATCGGTTCTGAAACATCCACACCATGATTGCGCTCAATCATACGACGAGCACGACCAACAATGTTAAGAGTGGTAAGACCAAGGAAGTCGTATTTAACTCCACCTAATTTTTCAATCTGGTCTTTATCCAAATCACAGACATACCCACCATCATAACTGACTGGGAAATACTTCCACAGATGGTCTGGTGTGATTAGGATTCCTCCTGCGTGTTTGCTTAGTGATTTGATTACTCCCTCAAAACCAATAGCTAATTTAATAACTCGTTCTGCTTTGTCACCACAATGGCGCTCAATGATTTGGCGAGTTGCTTCATCAGCTACAGCTTCTTCAACCGTCATACCACTCGGAATCATCTTGGTAACTTCTAGTGATTCTTTAAATGGAATCTCGTGAAGTTTCAATGACTCTTTCATGGCAGACTTACCACCTAATCGAACGTGGTTACGAACGTGCGATACCTTGGACTCACCATGCTTGTCACGTAAATGTTGGAACAATTCATGGCGACGTTCATCCTCAATATCTGAATCAATATCTGGCATCTTCTTGCGAGTTACATCTAGGAAGCGCTCAAAGAATAGTCCGTGTTCAATTGGGTCAACGTCAACGATGCCCATGACATATGATACGAGTGAACCTGCACCACTACCACGACCACCACCAACCTCGATACCATTTTCCTTACACCACTCGATAGCTTCTGCCACTTCGATGAAGTAGTCTTCATAACCACGTTCACTGATAACCATCATCTCATAACGTAAGCGCTCGATGTATTCAGTACCCTTACCAACCAACATCTTCTTGGCACCTTCACGAACCATCTTCTTAAACTTCTCTGTGCTGTCATCTGAACGAACCATGATTGGTTCATCAAATCCGATAGGGTATTCTTCGATTGATTCGGCTAATTGATTTGTGTTCTCAATAGCTTGGCGAATCACTTCTAAATCATAACCCTGTCTCTCAGCCCGTTCAAGCAAGGTGTCAGCGTCTTGAAGGAAATAGGTATTACCAGTATAGGCATGTTCTTTGCCGTCGTGTAAGGTACCACCACGTCCACTGGCTACCATTGCTGTGTGAGTGTCTTTGTCTGATTCAAGTGTGTAGTGAACATCTGATGTGATAATCATTCGTATACCACGGTCTTGAGCCAGACGAATTAGTTCATCATTAACACGCTTTTGAACTGGAACATCATTGATTTGAAGTTCGATATAAAAATCTTCAAATTCAGCGTTTAGAACATCCAATGCCCAACCTGCTTCTTTAATGTCTCCACGTTGAATAAGACGTGGTACACGAGAAGCTAGACAACCAGTAGTGCTAATGATTCCTTCGTTCTTGGTTGTGTAAACCGAACTATCTGTCCGTGGCTTCCCATTATACTTACCATTCTTGTGAGCATCAGCCACAATCTCCATCAAGTTCTGATAACCTGTGCGATTCTTAGCAATCAGTAGGAAGTGGTAGTGTTCTTTCGTTTCTGTTCGGTCATCTGCTTCATACATCTCGACCCCGATGATAGGCTTAAGCCCATGCTTTTTACAAGCTGTGTAGTGTTCGTATACAGAAGAAAGGCTACCATGCTCGGAAACTCCAAGCGATGTGTAGCCCAACTCTCTTGCACGTTTCGCCAAATCATTCGGGATGGAAACTGCATCACGCAAAGAGTGGCATGTATGAAGGTGTAACTCTGTGCATTTCTGACACATTCCCATCATCCTTTCTTATTTGTTGCTTAGTCTCTCTGACTCGGAAATAATATCTTTTGCCATGTTGATTCGTTCCCCCTGAACTCGACCACTCTCTGAATCTGATTCGATGTGATAAGCTAAATCTCGCAACTTCATAGCAAGAGCGTGAACAAGGACTTTGTTATCCATCAATTAAACTCCCCTTTCCACGACTAGGAATGCCATACTTCTTGAAGCGACGACGGACTGTGCGTTCGTGTACATTGGTTAACTTAGCCACGTCACGGAACGACAAGCCTTTGTGATATAGGTGAGCCATCAAAAGTATATCATCTTTCATTGCCTGTTCAAGCGTGATTGATTGTGCAATGATATCTTTGGGAGACTTTAAGTTCTTTGGTTTGCGCTCCCCCTTCACAAGTTCTAAGTGTTGTGGTGAAATATTTTGATACATGGTTCCTACACCAACACCAATAGCACTTGTTGAAACGTGCTCTACCACACCAACGGTACCAATCGTGTAGTGGTGGATAATACCCTTAAACCCACCATTTCCGGTGATGCGAACCTTATCTCCGACCTTAAACATTTAACATACTCCCTTTCTCCATGTATTAATCTGCGTTTCCAAAGCGCCCATGTGAGCAACGCTGTATTTACCATTACCCTCATGTTGAACTTTATAAACAAAGTAACCTTGTGTCCGCAACTTCACAAAAAGGAAAGCGTGTTGTAACTCTGTCATTTCCAAGTACTCACATAGTCTAGCATACGATTCATTGAATGGCTTAGAACGTGAGTATTGAACGTGGTCGAACGTTGACACCTTGATTACTTTAACTGGCGCACAAAGACCACAATCGATAGCCAACAGGTCGATGCGCTCGTTGGTTGCCTTGATTTGGTGAACCACTTCATAGCCTAACTCTTGTCTTAGGAAGTTCTTCACATCGTATACAGCAGGCATCTTGTTGCGGTAACCCTTAGAGTTACTCATTTTTTATTCCCCTTTAATACCATCACACCTGCGATGACGAATAGTGGCAATCCGAACAGGGCGATTGCAATAGTTGTTGGTACGTTGGCTTTCTTCTCATTGACATGTTCAGCCAACAAGAAGATAAGAAGGTTCACGATAAAATAACTGATTAGAAAATAAATCATTTGACACCCCTTTTCATAGGTCATCGAATCCATTGTCTTTGCTAGTGCGTTGATAGCTTGATACCTTCTGCTCGAAGAAGTCTGTGAACGCTTCTGTAGGGTCACCAAAGGCTTTGAGCCACGGAACAGGATTGTCACCTGTCTCTGGGTAAATCTTCTCTAGACCTAGCGTAGAAGCCCTTACGTTAGCATTATATTCACAGAACTTTTTGAAGTCATTAGGGTTAGCTTCCTTAACTGCTTCGACTGATTTGACAATCCATTCCTTCTCTAGTTCAGTAGCTTCATAGATGAAGTCACGGATACTTTGTGTCAACTCTGGTGTGTTCAGTTCTGGGTGCTCTGTTAGGATGGAACGTAAAGTGTGAGCGATGACGTAAGCGTGTTGTGTCTCGTCACGATGGATGAAGCTAATCATCTTAGCTGTACCATTCATCTTCCCTTGACGTGCCAAAAGGTAGAAGAACGTGAAACCACTAAAGAAGTAGATACCTTCTAGTGCCATGTTCGCTACCAATGTCATGATGAAGTTTTCAGTTGTAGGATTCTGGTGAAACTCTTCGTACAACTCGAAGACCTTCTCATAACGCTTCACCATGTCTGGGTCAGTTTTAGCAGATTCAAATACCTCTCGTTGCTCTTTCAATGAGAACAATGATGCAAACGTATAAGAATATGATTCTGTATGAACCGTTTCATCCTTACCGATTACTGAGAACACATGGTTAACAGCAGGGTTAGGAATATAACGTGACACATCCATGATGTACTTTGTTTGAATCGAATCAAGCACGTTCAGTGAACCGATGATTCGTTTGTATGCTTCCTTCTCTTCCTTGCTTAATAGTTTCCAATCAGCGATATCATGTGACATTGACACTTCGTCGGCAGTCCAGTGATTCGCTAACAGCTTCTTATAGAAAGTGTAGAACTGTGCAGGTACGCTGTTCCAGTCTAGGACACCAGAGGTTTCACCTAGGATAGAGTAGGCTTCATTTGATTTATCTTTCTGCAATAGTTTTACAACCTTACGCTTCTCCATGTTCACCCTCCTTTGCCATTAGAACTGTGTCGATTTGATTGATGCCGTGAATCCCACAAGCATATCCAATCTGTTCGTCTACTTCATATATTGAGACTCCATTCAAAACAACTGGGGGCATGATGTTGCCCCCGTCGTCTACTCCAAAAATAGTTAACTGATACGTCAAATGTTATCACCTTCTGCATCGTCGGCTTCACGAATCTCTACAAGAGTGAACGAGCCGTGTTCATCTAGCATGTGTTTGTTGAACGTGCCATCTTCAATGTCTGACTCTGGTACGTCAGTAATCAACACCATCTCTTCTTGACCATCACCCATTGGAATACTAATCACTACATCTTTCATTCATGTTCCTCCTCTAGTTGAAGTAGTACAACACCTTCTGGGTCAACACCCAGTCGGCTTGCTACCATCTCTAACATTCCCTTTTCATTTTCAATTGCGTACTCATGTGGTACACCCTTAATCATTGCTGTATCAACATAAGTTTCTCCCAACACAAGAGGAGGTAAGTCTTGCGACTCACGCTCCTTGTTAATCTCTCCTAGGTCTACACCAGAGAGCAACAGAACTTCTTCTGTTAGCTCAATGGCGTAACCAACAACTACGCTGTAAGTTTTATCCACTCAATCACTCCTCGTCCAAGAAGCCACTTAGAACTTCCAAGGCTTCTACTTCTTCTTCTGACACCGAACCAGTAACTTCAAGCAATCCATCCTGAATCGCCTGTAGTGGTTGACCATTCGGGAAAACTTGACCATCAGTGAAAGCTACAATGTGGTAGTCTGGCAACAGTGGGTGGTAATCTTCAAAGATTACAACTCCCTCCGAACCAATCTCAGCAAAGTGCTCAATCAATCTGTCTTGACCAGTAACCGTTACTACATCACCTTTTTTAGCCATATTATTTTCCACCTTTCAAAGCGATTTGAGATTCCATTACCCATTGCGTCATTACTTCACCATTAACTTCACCAAGTACACCATACGGTTGGAAGTCATCGTGCTCGTCAATCTCCACAATTGTTCCGACACTACCTACTTCAAATTGGTGACCACCTTCACCAGTAAGTCGGTGAAGCAACATTGCATCCATAAATGTTGGTGCGTACCCACTAAGAATCTCTACTGTTTGACCTACTGTATATTTTTTACCCATTTAAAATCATCCTTTCGGTGTGTGATAGTTATATATACCCCGTCTGCAAAATCTTAAACATTTATACTGCACATGACTCGCAATCCTCTGCATCAGTGTCTTGAGCACGTACATAGTAGGTTGATTTAAGACCCTTCTTCCATGCAGTCAAGTGAAGGTCTAGCAAATCCTTAGCCTTGATTCTGGAATCAACATAGATATTATGAGAAATACCTTGGTCTATAAATCGCTGTACTCGTGCTGTCTGAGTGATAGACTTCTTCTGGTCAATCAACCAAGCGTCTTTGAAGAACCAGTAAGTCTTTTCAGTCAGACCACCTGCGATGTTCGGAATACGGATTCCCTTCTTCTCTGTAATAAAGAAGCGTTTGAATGCAGGGTCGTGTGATGGGGAGACACCAACGACGTGAGAAATGGTAGCGTTAGGTGCTACTGCCATCATGTAGGCATTGCGCACACCATGCTCCATAACCTGCGCTTTGAGTTTAGTCCAACGTTTAGAAGTCAATCCATGTTCATCGAACCAAGAGCCATCAGCCCATTTGGATTCAGAGAACTTAGGGAATGCTCCCTTTTCCTTAGACAACAACATTGAAGCTTCAATAGTGAAGTAAGCGATATCTTCATAGATACGCTCCATCTCTTTAACAGCACGACCCTCTTCCCAACGGATTCCAAGGTTGGCTAGGTAAGTGTGTTTGCCCATTGTACCTGCACCAATTGGTCGGTACAACTTGTTGGTCATGCCTGCTTCTGGCACTGGCAACTCGTTCAAATCAATGACATTATCTAACATACGAACTTGGTGACGGATAGCCCACTTCAACTCATCTTTCTCATATCCTTTTCCACGAGCACTCTTTTGATTGTGACCAAACGTGAACGATGGTAGGACTAGAGAAGATAGGTTACAAACAACATAGTCGCCTTGAGTGTAAGTCTTAATCACTTTACCGTGTTCTGTATCAATGAATGATTGGAACTCGGTAGAAGCCGACATGTTCTGCATAATCTCTGTGCAAAGGTTAGACGAGTAAATCATACCAGTCTTCATGGTGTTGGCACGATTGGCTGTATCACGGTAGAACATGTAAGGGCGACCAGTCTCTAGTTGCTCCTTCATGATGGTCTTCATGATTTCGATAGCAGGAAGACGTTCTACAAGCTTCAACTTACCTTTCTCATAAGCATCAATACATTGACCATACTTATAAGAGAATGCGTGGTCTACTGGTGATGGTAATAGTCCGATTGAAGGGTCGTACTTCAAGCGGTCGAATGAGTCCTCAAGCGCAAAGCCCATCACATCAGCCACTTCTTTAGGGTCAAACAAATACCACTCACCACGTTCTTCTACTTTTCTCATGAACAAGTCTGGCAAACAAACACCGATGAACAAGTCATGAGCCTTCATCCGTTCGTCTCCGTTGACGTTACCAGATTCAAGGAAGGTCACAATGTCACGGTGCCACACATCTAGGTAGACTGAGATAGCACCCTGTCGTGCTCCTGTCTGGTCAACTGCAATAGCTGTATCATTCAATAAGCGCATCCAAGGCAACGTACCTTTAGAAGCACCTGCCACGTTACGAACAGCGTTTCCACTCGAACGAATCTTACCCATGTAAACAGAAATACCTCCGCCACCTTTTGAGTTTTCAGCAGAGTTTGATACAGCGTGGTAGATGCCAGTTAAGTTGTCGTCCATCGTCTCGATGAAACAAGAAGACAGCTGACCATAGGTACGACCTGCGTTCATGAATGTCGGTGTAGCCAACACTACTTGAGCACGAACTAGCACATCATAGAACTGTAGTGCTTTAGTTAGTGGACGGTCTGTTTCATTCTTGGCAAGGTATAGTGCAATAGCGAATAGGCGTTCTTCAATTGTCTCGAAGATTTTGCCGTGCTTGTCACGACCTAAGTATTTAGACTCAATGACCTTTGCACCTGCGAACGTTGTTTTGCCACGGAAACGACCAACGTACTCCATCTTTCTAGCAAAGTAACCCTCTTCACTACTTTGAATGTCTACCGTATCTTCACGGAAAAAGTTACGCTTCATGAATCCTTCTTTCATATAGCAGTCACGATAGACACCTTCTGCTACACCCATCTCAATCATGCCATTGAACCAGAGTGAATAGCCAGACTCTTTACGGTTGGCATAAGCTTCTTGTCGAAGGTACTCCATGTACATCTTACCAGAAAGGTATGCTAGTGTAGGGTCTTGTGCGCTAATGTGGTTGGCAATAATCTCTGCCGAACGTTTGAGGAAGTGGCGTTCTTCTACCAATGTCTTACCATCGAAGAACTCCCAAATCTCTGTTACCCAATCACCACGTTTGGCTTTATTGCCAGACATGTGATAGAGGTGCTTAAACATTGCTCCCTCCGTGGCAAACGTTTGTGTAATCTTTGTGGGCTTACCATGCCCATCTGCTTTAAAGTATTTAATCATTTTTCTAAATCAACTCCTACGTCCCTCAACCATTGAGAGTAATGTATTTTCTTGTCATAATATTCTCTTGCTTCTTCAAGTGTAAGGTCACCAAAGTCTTTGCCTTCTGGCAATGGGATAACGTACACATCAAACATGAACTTGGCTTTCTGAATAGCTTTGCGCATTCCGTTTCGTCCTGCTTTGTCTCCATCCATTCCAAGTACAAGCTTGGTAGCCAGTCCTGCGCAAATCTTTACATGGTCATCAGTGAAGAAGACTCCGATAGGTGATACAGCATTCTTGATTCCTGCATCCCATAAGCGAGCAACATCGAAGATGCCTTCTACAACAACCACTTCATCCTTCTCGATGATTTCTTTTTGGTTGTTGCCTGCGAATGGCATGAAGCCACCCATGTTCAATCCATGTGGTACGTGGTAGAACTTTGGCTTACTAATATCATTCCCCACTCTGCGACCTGTTAAACCTACTAGCCTGCCATCTAAATCATATAGCGGTACAGCTACACGTCCTGCTAAGTCTCCACTGACACAGTGAGCAATCTTAAAGTGGCGCATAGCTTCTTCACTAAGACCACGGTAATCACTGATTGCTTCAAACTCCCACCCCTTAACACTAAACTTGGGCAAAGTCTTCTGCTTCTTAATCTTACGGAACTGTTTAACAAACTCTTTGTTAGAGAACTTAAAGTCTTCTTTCTTGACTTCATCAAAGTCGATTCCACTTGTATCAATCTCACAGATATCACAAATCTTTTGTAGAGCCATCTGGAAGCCACACTCTTCCATCTTCTCTACGAACGTGATAACGTCTCCACCCTCCATGCAACCTGTGTGGCAATAGTATACCTTCTCGTCTGGGTCAAATACAAACGCCATATCATTGTCGCCATTGTGGATTGGGCAGGTTGAACGAATCATTCTGCCGTGGTAGGCAAAGCTTACTGAATAGTAATCAAGAATCTTTTCAACATCAATTCTCTCTTTAATAAAATCAGTCTTGTTCAACCTCTCTCAACTCCAATCCATAGCGTTTTAGGTAAATCTGTCTAGGTTCGATAGCACCACGGGAACGCTGTGCAACAATCTTCATGGCAATGTCAGCGCCACCAATCAATGGTCGCTCCTCTTCATCTACCTTACGAAGCAACACAAGACGGTTGACAAGGTGAACGATACGGTCTGAACCTGCTACCTGTCCCTCGTTCACATAGTCACTACCAACTGCCGAACGGTTCAACTGTACTGCTGTGATTACAGGAATCTTTAGGGTACCTGCAATGTCTTTGAGTTTGCCTGTAAGTTTACCTAGTTCAATGTACTCACGACTAGTATCTCCACCCTCGGGCAATTTGATATAGTCAAATACTAACAAGGCAATGTCAAGTTGTCGCTTGTACTTCTTGGCTAGTGCGCTAATCTTCTGTGGCGTGAAGTTGGGAAGATAGACGTGATGTAAGCGACCAGATTCAATCACTTCGATAGCTTCATATAAAAGCTTTGTCTTCTCTTCTGCTGTACCGTTCTCATTGTCCTTACTGAAATTACCAGTCTTGATTTCATATTCATCCACACCAGATACGAGAGAGAGTAAACGATATTCCTGCTCCTCTGTCATCATCTCTGTGTCGATGTAAAGAACATCACGACCTAGGTTGATAGCTACGTGCTTACTGATGTTGAGAAGTACAGTTGACTTACCAACCTTTGCTCGTGCTCCGAAAGCTGTTAACTCTCCATTGACCAATCCCATAGACATTAAATCAAACTGTGGCATACCAGTTGAAATACCATACTCCATGACACCCTCTGATAGAGATGCCATCTTATCCCGAAGCCCCTCGCCAACCTTGACAACATCAGTCTTCACTTCATACTTCATCGACAACTCGTTACGAAACTCTTCAATCTCCTCTAGGATTTCTTCAACATCACCTTCATGTGACAAGACCTTATCTTTATAATCTTCCATGAACGTGTGGATTTCTTTAGCCATATGAGACTGAATAATTTTATCAGCAAACAGAC
>Ga0210043_1000374_pt1 | contig 46948 bp, 52 predicted proteins | sample CryGeymet201501t_FD_183990 | JGI IMG/M metagenome (GOLD analysis project Ga0210043, IMG submission 183990) | Groundwater microbial communities from Crystal Geyser aquifers in Utah, USA - Crystal Geyser metaG 2015-01t (SPAdes) (version 2) | ecosystem: Environmental > Aquatic > Deep subsurface >... | reverse complement strand
CCATTATCCGAAATTTCTCTCTCCTTTTGCCAAACCCGTAGAAGACAATCCAGATTTAACAGAGAGATTTCAACTGATTGTTGACGGGATGGAAATTGTCAATGGCTTTTCCGAGTTAAACGACCCCGTTGACCAGCGCCAGCGGATGGAAGAACAGGAAAGGAAATACCGGGCCGGCAATCAGGAGGCCTCGCGCTTGGACGAGGATTTTTTGGAGGCATTGGAATACGGAATGCCGCCAGCGGCTGGCTGGGGTGTTGGTATTGACCGGTTAGCGGCCCTAGTGACAAAAAGCCATAATGTTAAAGAAATAATTGCTTTTCCGACATTAAAACCGAGATAATATGCTTGATATTAATTTAATCCGTCAAAATCCGGAAAAAGTCAAAAGCGGCATTGCCGCAAAAAATAGCGACCCTAAATTAGTTGATGATTTTTTGGCTTTGGATGAAAATTGGCGGAAACTGACCAAGGAAATTGACGATTTAAGAGCCGAACAGAATAAATTCAGCGATGAGAGAAAGATTGAACAAGCGACGAAAATAAAAGACAAAATCCAAAATTTAGAAAGCGACCTTAAAAAACTTGAACAAAATCGCCAAAATATTTTGGAACAATTGCCGAATTTGCCGCTGGACGACGTTCCGGTCGGCAAAGACGAAAGCGAAAACGTAGTTATTAAAGAAGTTGGCGAAAAGCCGAAATTCAATTTTCAGTCAAAAGACCATTTGGAATTGGGTAAATCTTTGGATTTAATCGATTTTGAAACAGCTACTAAGGTTTCTGGCTCCAATTTCTACTATCTTAAAAACCAAGCAGTTCTTTTGGAATTGGCTTTAACAAATTATGCCTTTGACATTTTGACAAAAGAAGGATTTACGCCACTGATTACGCCTGATTTAGCCCGGCAGAAATTTTATACCGGCACTGGCTATCTGCCCCAAGGACCAGAAGCTCAAACTTATAAAATCAAAGATTCTGATTTAGGTTTGATTGCTACAGCTGAAATTACCTTGGCCGGAATTCATAGCGATGAAATTCTGGATGAAAAAGATTTACCAAAAAAATATGCGGGCTTTTCTCATTGTTTTCGTCTGGAAGCCGGAAGCTATGGCAAATATTCAAAAGGGCTTTATCGGATTCATCAATTTTCAAAAATTGAAATGTATGTTTATTGTTCGCCGGAAAAATCGGAAAAAATTCATCAATACCTGTTATCGCTTGAGGAAAAAATTTTTCAAGGATTGGGAATTCCTTATCGGGTAGTTGAGATGTGCACGGGTGATTTAGGCGCGCAAGCTGCTAAAAAATATGACTTGGAAGCCTGGATGCCCGGCCGAGGCGATTGGGGAGAAATTACTTCAACTTCTAATACCACGGATTATCAGGCACGGCGTCTGGGAATTAGATTTAAAAGAAAAGACGGCAGCGTTGAATTTACATACACTTTAAACGGCACAGCAATTGCCATATCCAGAACAATTATCGCCATCCTCGAAAATTACCAGCAAAAAGACGGCTCGGTTTTGGTGCCCAAGGTTCTCCAAAAATACCTGAACTTCAAAAAAATCGGATAGTTGCTTTATACTGAAAATCATTGACAGAATAGTATAAATATGCTATCCTATTACGGTTACGGTCCATCACTGTATTACTCCCATCCCTATCATCGGTATCATGACTCTGGCTACCGAAGATAATTATTTCTTTTCGCTGATTGCTAATGGCGACTTGAACTTCCAAGTCGCCATTTTAATTTGCCAAGCCCGGTTTACCCCGTTGATTTTGCAAAGCAAAATTTTTGCGGGGTGGAAAGTGAAAATTGACGGCGTTCAGCCGAGAGGGTAAAATAAGGAGAAAATCGGCTAACCCCCCGCGACCCGAAGATTTTGGAGGAGATTGAAAGTGGTGAGAAAAAACTTAAAGCTGCATTGGGCGAAGTTAATAAGTTGCTGTAACTATGGCTTTAAATTCACGTTATAATATGATGTAATAGTTTTCTACTTATCCACTTGACAAGATTTCTTTACAGGAGTAGTATGTTAATATAAATATATGGCTAAGGAACTATATAAAAAACTTAAATTACTACGCGAGCAAAACCAATTTTCGCAGAAGCAGCTTGCAGATGAGCTTGGCATCTCGCGCCCTACTTATATGCAGATTGAGAAGGGTGAACGTGAAATTACTATATCAGAGGCAAAAAAACTTGCCAGTATTTTTAGTTTGAGTTTAGAAAGTTTTTTGACAAATAACATTTCTGCCTCACGGGAAGTAATTCTTGAATCAGGAATAAAGAGCAAAAAACAGAGCGATATTCGTATTGTAATGCCGCGCGCGAATGTAAAGAAATTTAAGGAAATCCTTCTGTATGTGTTAAATAAGGTTGGCGCAAAGCCGAATATCGGTGAAACCGCACTGTATAAGCTTTTATATTTTATTGATTTTGATTTCTACGAAAAATTTGAAGAACAACTAACCGGTGCGCGCTATATAAAAAACCATTATGGACCGACTCCGATAGAATTCAAAAAAATTATTGAAAATATGGAGGAGAAAAAAGAGATTGAACGCGTCAAAAGTAGCTACTTTCAATATGAGCAAAAAAAGTATTTGCCTCGCAGAGAACCAGACTTAAAATCACTTTCCGCGCAGGAGATTAAACATATTGATGAGGTTCTAGCTCGCTTGTCTGATAAAAATGCCAATGAGCTTTCTGATTATTCACACAATGATATTCCATGGAAAGTGCATAAGTCGGGAGAAATAATCAGTTATGAGAGTGTATTTTATCGTGATCAAGAGCACTCTGTAAGAAATTATGAAGATGAACTTTAATGAAACTGATGAATTTGCAAAAAATTTCAAGCGGTTATCAAAAAAATATCGATCTCTGTCTGATGACCTGGTTGAGTTCAAGAAGGTTGTCTCCGAGTTTCCGTTGGGAAGCGGGAAGCATTTCGTGATTCTCCATAGCCAAGAGGAAGTAAAGATATTAAAGGCGCGCCTTTTTTGCAGATATTTGCGAGGCGCGTCTTTGCGGATTATATATGCGTATCAAGAAATAAAAGGGACAATTGATTTCATTGAGCTGTATCCCAAGAATGAGCAAATCAATGAAAGTAGACAATTAATCAAAGAATTTTTAAGCCAATTTTCAAAGTAAAAACATGCCCAACAAACTAGAATCACTACCAAAAACAATGGAGATGAGAAACGACACGGTCGTTGAGGTTCGTTTTCCTGATAAAATTAGCATTGAACTGGTACAAGCAAATGAGCTTAGGCACTACGAAATTTTTACATGGTGCGCATCTCTTTTAGCGACCATCACAGTTGGATTTTGGACTGCCTATTTTACTACTAATCCTAAAAGCACGCAGTTGCTTTGGACAGCGATAGCAGCTTCAGTGCTTTTTGCAGTTTCTTTGAGTGTAGCTATTTATTACCGAAGGAAAGTCTACTGTGGCAGTTTGATTAAGACATTAAAACTATCCGAATTCAAATCAGAAAAATAATATGCCCTGGCCAACGAAAATTAGGCGAATAAATTTATGGATTTTTCACAAACTTTAGAGTGGTACGGATTTATTGGATTGATATTAGGAATAGTGTTTATTTTTGGTTGTACTATTCTCGAAAAAAATATAAAAACTTTCTTTTCGGCATTATTATTTTTTCCTATAGTTGTTGTCTTCTGGCCCGTAGTAATTTATGAATGGATTACCGGTAGGCAAATCTTATTGAAATTTTTGTTTTCAAAAAAGCCAACAAAAAATTAGGCCAGTAAAATTTAAAAATCGCCAATCGGGCGATTTTTTGGTAGAATAAGATATATGAAAAAAGAATATGCTGCCTTTTTAGTTTCTTTTAAGTTAATTTTTCGCAAAAATAACAGAATATTAATTTTAACCGAATCCGCAACGGGATTTTTAGATTTTCCGGGTGGCCGCGTAGAAAAGAAAGAAATTACGTTACCGATTAAAGATTTATTCAAAAGAGAAACAAAAGAGGAATTAGGAAAAGATGTTAAATATAGAATTTTAGGACCCGCTATTCAATAAAGAAATTAGGTTATAAATAATATTAGGCAAGAAAATTTATGATAAGATAAATCCATGCAAAGCGATTTTTATCTTGACGAAAGACAAAGGAAAAAACGCCGCCGGCGCTTGAAATTGAAAATTTACGGCGGTATTTTCCTCTTTTTTATTTTAGCGGTCGGCGTCGCTTATTTAATCGTTTATTCGCCGTTTTTTCAAATTAAACAAATTACCGCAGACGGTAAAGAGGTTGACGGCAAGGAGATAATTGAGGATTTAAAAAATTTTTTCGCCGGCCAATCAAAAATTACTTCGTTTTTAGGGGCTGGAAATATCTTGATTTGGGACAATAAAAAATTAGCCGAATTTCACAAAAATCCCGAAATCGCCGACTTAACGATTGAAAAAGATTATCTTGAACGACAAATAAGGATTAATATCAGAGAAAGGGAAAGGTTTGGCATGTGGTGTCTCCAAGCGCAGACCAACGCAGACCATACGCAGACTAACGCAGAAAATGAAATTAGTCCGCGAGAGTCAGCGTTAAGTCCGCGTGAGTCCGCGTTTTGTTTCTGGTTTGATAAGAACGGCGTGATTTTCGCTGAGGCACCGTTCGTAGAAGGCAATCTAATCAATAATGTTGACGATTTTTCCGGCCGTTCTTTGAAACTCGGCGAATTGGTATTGGCAGAGAAATTTTTCTCAAATTTACTTAAAATTTTTGAAGTGCTTGAAAAATCGGATTTAGGGATAAAATCATTAAAATTGGAGAAACTTGAATTTCAAGAGATTATCACCGAATCTTCGCCTAAAATTTATTTCAGTTTAAGAATTGACCCAAAATTCACTTTGGCCGCGATTGAATCCATAAAAAATCTCGGTTTGGAGAGAATTAAGTACATTGATTTACGCGTAGAAAATAGGGTTTATTATAAGTTAAAATAGTTTGTATATAAATATCGATTTTCCTGCTCTGAAATCCGGTTGATACGGATTTTTTATTTTTTGAAGCCATCGATATTCATCTTCGGGATTGCGATTTTGGCCGGGATGCAATTTACCCAAAGCGCCTTGTAAATTATTAATTGAAACCGCCAGCCATTCAATTTCTTCTTCTTTTGGATTGCCTTTGGATGACTGCCAATATTCAACTTTGCCGTCTAAATAATATTTCGGATTGCCGCCGCCAAAATAATCAACGCTGATTTTATCAACACCATTCTCCTTAACCCATTGAGTCAGTCGTTTCAAATCCTGGCCCCAATCATAATTGGAATCAGTCACATATTGATAACCATTATCAGTCCCGCCGCCAAACTGGTTAAAATAAGAAAGAAAATGAGGGGCGGTGAATAAAGTTTCGGTCAGATACCAAGCGAGCAAAGCCCCGATTAAAGTTCCTTTTAGGGAAAATTTTGCAAGAGTGGCGAGCGAAGCCAATAATTTTTTCCAAAAACTGCCCAGAATAACTATTTTTCCATTCATCCATTTTTTTAAACTACTGGCAGTCAGAATGTAAATAAAAGGCATGGTTGGCAAAATATGCCGAACCCCAATATTTAAAGGGCTGTTGATGCTATAAGCCCAATATAGAACTATAAAAGCAAGCATTGAAAATTCGGCGAAATGAGTAGCCAGATAATCCCAGAACTTTCTGAAGCATGAAGTATAAAACTTGAAACATTTTAAAACCCTCCAAATACCCAATAATAGCGCAAAAGCGATTAAAATTAGCGAGGGAATGGATTCTTTTAAAATAAAAACCACGGGGAAATAATACCACCAGCCAGCCGCCGACACCTCGCCTAAGAAATAAGCAGTATTGCCGCCGGCCGAACGCTGAAATACCATCAAAACTCCCAGCATATATTGTCCCAAAGGTCTTAAAATTTTATTTTGACTCATCCAGATGTTTATTTCTGCCAAACATCTGGCGCGGCGAGCTAAAGAAATTTTGGAATCTAATCTGCAACTTTCCCAATTACGGTCCGGTCCACCAGCAAAAGAAGTTAGAGTAAATTGCGTGTCAGATTTTTGTTTTTCAACCGGATAGTTAAGAGTAAAAACAAAGTAAACTAGATAAACAATAAAATAGCCGATAGCAAATATAATTATCAGATAAAAAATATAGCGGAAGAAAATTTTAAGTAATTGACCAAAACCAGCAAATAATCCATATCCTTTATTTTTGAATTCCCAGAGACAGAAAACAATAATCAGAAATCCGAAGAAAGGAATGAGCAAAACCGCCGAGAATTTTGTCAATTGGGCGATGCCAAGAGCGACGCCCGCAAAAATTAAATGCCGGCGGCTCGGCTTAAAAAGAAATTTTACAAAATAATAACTGGCGATAAATATTCCTAAAGCCGCGCCAATGTCGGTGGTAACATAATGTCCGTGAGCCAGAACCGTCGGAGAAAAGCCAAAAAGAAAAGTCGGGAACAGGGCCCACCAGCGACCAATCAGTTCTTTAGCCCAGATATAGATAAAAAAGATTAAAAGAATGGTCAGAAGCATTGGGCCTAAGCGCGACCACTGAATAATTTTATCAGCGTCATTGCCGGATTCGTAAAGAAATTGCGCCCCAGTCTGCCATTGGCCGTTGACATCACTTTGCCAGGCGGATTCATTAGACGGAAAGTTAAGCTTTTGGAATAATAAAGGCAGCGCAGCTAAAGCTTTAACCAAAGGCGGATGTTCAGGATTTAAGCGATAATCTAAATACCGAACATAGCCATAGCCAGATGGAATATGGGCTAATTCGTCCATAGTGGCTGATTCTTGTTGGGAAGCATTAAACATCAAGATAAACGAGGCAAGAATAAAGAGTCCAAGAATCAGCCATGGAATAATTTCTAAAACTCTAAACCGTTTCATTTTGTTTATTATAATATTATAATATAATAATAAATTTATGCCCAGTAACTCAACTCCGAATCTCTTTAACTCAATTTATCGTAGTTGGTTGCTAAGGCAGAATATAATATAAAATATCAAAACCAAATTAATAAACAACTGCCAAGAGTTAAAGAGAAGATAAATTACATCGGAGTTGAGTTAACTGGGTATGGTAAAATTATAAGTGGAAAGGTCGGCTAAAAAATTATTAAAATAATGGCTAAGAAAAAAATTAAGAAGAAAATTGCCAAAAAGTCAGCCAAAAAAGTTTGCTGGTAAAATCTGATTTCAAATCTCTGTGGATAAACTGATTTGGACAAAGCATTCTGAGGCGAAAATGAGTTTTTATCATTTTTCAAAGCAGCGAGTGCAGCGAGTTTTGCATACGCCGAAAAGAATAGAAGAGGGAATTGCGCCCAATACCATTGCCATGATGCAAGTAGCCGGCAGCCAAAAACATCCCTATGAAATTTGGTTGATGGTTCAAGAAAAGCGACAAGCAAAAAGAGACAAGCGACAAAAAATTACAAAAATTATTTCGGCTTGGAAATATCCGGGCCGGACCAAACCGGGCGAACCGTTGCCCGAGGAAATTTTAAGAGAAATAAGAGAAGCGGCTATTTTATAAAACTATTTTTGTTCCCGCCACTTAAAACTAACTACCTTATAATTAAATAATAATTTATTTAAAATTATAGTCAAATGAAACTATCAATCGGCATCGTAGGCTTGCCCAATGTCGGCAAATCACTACTTTTTAAAATCCTGACCAAGCAGGAGGTGAATATTGCCAATTATCCTTTTTGCACGATTAATCCTAATGTGGGGGTGGTGCCAGCCAAAGACGAACACTTGAAGAAGGTAGCGGCCATGATGGGTTCAAAACAAATTTTACCGGCGGTTTTTGAATTTATGGATATTGCGGGTTTGGTTCGCGGCGCTCATCAGGGTGCGGGTTTGGGCAATCAATTCTTGGCCCAAATTCGGGAAGTGGATGCTATCATTCATCTGGTTCGAATTTTTCAGGATAGCGAGATTGTTCACTTTGAGGGCAAGATTGAACCTTTAGCTGATTTTGAAGCAGTGGAGAATGAATTAAAAATGAAAGATGAGCAGTCAAAAGAAAAAATAAATCTTTTGTCTCTCAAACCCCAATTGGTTGTTTTAAATGGTCAAGAAAACGAAACGCCGCTTCAGTTAACTGAAGCGCTTAAAAAAATTAATCGTCACTATTTATTTTGGGATTTAAAAAATGAATTTGGGGAAAAAAATCTTCAAAAGATTTTTAGTGCTTTCAAAAATTTACTTGATTTGATTACTTTTTATACCGCCAATGAAAATGAAGCCCGGTCTTGGTTCGTCAAAAAAGGCACCCTGGCGCCGCAGGCGGCTGGCGTGGTGCATACGGATTTTGAAAATAAATTCATCAAAGCCGAAGTAATAAGTTGGCAGAAATTGGTTGATGCTGGTTCTTGGCATAATGCCAAGCAAAAAGGTTGGCTTCGTCTGGAGGGCAGAGAATATGTCGTCCAAGACAGCGATGTAATAGTTATAAAACACGGATAGCCCACAAAATCCTAAATTCTAAATCCTAAATTCTAAAACAATATGTATCGAAGCGGTATCGCCACATTTACTTTGGATTACGGAAAATGCCCGCCGTGGCTTTTTGAGCGGATGGTTAAACTTGGCCGGGAGATGACGCGCGTGCTGATTGAGGAATACGGACCGGATGAATTTATCAAAAGAATCGCTGACCCGGTCTGGTTTCAGTCATTAGGCACGGTTTTGGCTTTTGATTGGAACGCTTCGGGCTTAACCACGATTTTAACAGCCGCCCTAAAAGAAGCGATTCGCGGCCAGGAAAAGGATTTGGGAGTTTTTATTGCTGGCGGCAAAGGAAAAACTTCGCGTAGAACTCCCGATGAAATCATCAATTGGGGAGAAAAATTGAATTTGCCGGCGCCCAAAACGCAATCATTGGTCTACGGTTCTAAAATGGCGGCCAAAGTTGACAGCGCTCTGATTCAAGACGGCTTTCAGATTTATCATCACAGTTTTTTCTTTAGCCGAGGTGGAGCGTGGACAGTGGTTCAGCAGGGGATGAACCCCCCACATAAAATTTATGTGGGGGGTGAATATCGAATGACTGAGGGTACCGCCCGCAGATACCACTGGCATTCGGAAAATATCAAAGATTTTGTCTGTGAACCGCATTCAGGAATTGCCAGCCAAACAAAAGTAAAAAGTCCCTTGAATTTAACCGCTGAAAAAAGCGAAAAAACCAGAGAGGTTAGCACTGAATTGGTCAAAGCCGGTTATCACAGTTTGATGAAAGACATTGAAATTTTGCGCAAGCATTCATCGGAATTGCATAAGACCTTAGCTTTAAAAATAAGTTCGCCAGCCGGAGATGAGAACTTAGTAAAATTACTAAAATTGGAGAATATTGAATTTCAGCATCATCCGGTAGAAGCGGAAGATTTTTCAAAAAGCAGATATCTGGAAAAAATCCTCTGGCAGGTTTGCGACCAGCAGCCGGAGAATTATGAGAAACTTCTGGCAATTAAAGGCGTTGGCCCGAAAACCATGCGGGCTTTGGCTTTAACTGCTGAGGTAATTTACGGTGCCAGGCCCTCTTATGAAGACCCAGCCAGATATTCATTTGCTCACGGCGGCAAAGACGCCACGCCATATCCGGTTGACAAAAAAACCTATGACCAAACTATTGAAATAATGAAAAACGCGGTTCAAAAAACCAAATTGCCGTTTTCGGAAAAAAGAAAAATAATTGAAAGATTATTTTAAGATAGTTGTATAACTATTTGGCGGAATTTGGCTAACTTGATTAGGCAAAACATAAAAAATATTTTTCTCCTTTTGTTTTTCCGGGGTGAAGGTGTCGGTGATAAACATCACGGTCTGGGCTGGCATCGGAATACCGCGGACGTCAATGCCCGACGCCTCAATCACCACATATTTCGGCGTTTCTTTGGGTAAATCATTCAGTCCTTTAGCCAGCCAGACATAGTCAGCGCTAAAAGCGTCAAAGGTGTTGGGATTTTTACCCCACTTTACAAAGTAAGTTGTATAAGCTTCAAAAACAAAAAGAGAAAGGAAGAGAAAAACAAAAACTTTCAAAATTTTGACTCTTAAAACGCTATGACATGTCATAGCGTTTTTGAGCCATTCATAAAGCCGAATACCTCCGGCGGCAGCCAAAATAATAGCGGGTGGAATCATCAAAATAGCCCGCAAGGCATGAGGCAGGCCTTCGTTGGAAACGACCACCGGCAAGGCGGCAATAATAAGCCAAGCGAATAAGATAATGAAAGAGAACTTTTTTTTGAGCAGGAAGTAAAAGCCGGATAATATTCCAATAATGAATAATATTCCCACTGGCCAGAATAATTCCGACCTGCCTGCGTAATTATGCCGCCAGTTCCAGTCGCCGCTAAAATTAAACATTCCGGCAGTTTTTGAAATATTTAATCCCAAATCTTTTATCGGCGTGGGAGAATTGAAAATTGAAATTTGGGTGGTGCGGCCGAAAAAATCCTGAGGGTTTTTGAGAAAGTAATACCCCAAAGGCGCAAAAACAATTAAAGCGACAAGCGTAAAGAGACAAGCGACAAGTAGAATTTTTTTACGGATTAATTTTTGGACGTCTGACGTCCTAAGGACGTCTGACGTCCTTAGTATTGAAATCCAATAAAGTAGCAAAATTATGAAGATTAAAATCGGTGTAGCTCGGTAAGCAATATAGGAATAAAAACCCAGTCCATAAAGTATTCCACCTAAAACAGCCTTTAGCTTATAGCTTTCAGCTTTTAATGATTTCAACAGAAAATAAACCGCCCAAGTCAAGAAAAACGGCGCCATAATCGCCCGAAAGCCGATGCGGGAAAAATTGATATGCCAAAAACTTGTGGCCAGAAGAAATGAGGAAAGCAACGCGACCCCCCGGTCATTAAATAATTCTTTAACCAAGAAATATATTCCTAAAACAGTTAAGATTCCAAAAATGGCGCTTGGTAGGCGCAACGCCCAAGGCTGATTGCCGAAAACCGTCAAGAATAATGCCTGAATATTCATAAATAATCCTTCCCGGCCGTTGTTTTCCGGATAAAAAACTTTGAAATTGCCAGTTGAGAGTGCTTCCAAAGCATTATTACCATTCATCGCTTCATCCGGATAAAGCCCAGGCGGCACTCCAGTTATATTGTAGAGACGCAAAAAAGCGGCTATAATTAAAATAATAAACAGAATATAGAATTTAGAATTTAGAATTTTGTTCATATGGACCAATTTAATCATAGCATAATAGAAAAAGATATTGAAAGATTAAGCAAAGAAATCGCCGAGAAAAAGAACTTGCCGGAATACAAAGAAGTACCGGAAAGAGAATTAATAAAACAGACGCTCCAGCCATTGGTCAGACAAGCAACAAGCGACAAGCAACAAGTGACAAAAAAAGAGGAGGAAACAAAAGAAACCGTTCTTCCCGACTATCTTAAAGATTCGCCGCCGGAAATTAAACTTCGGGTGGAAAAACTGGTTGATTTAGTTTTTCATCAGGGTATTGAAAAAACAATCAAAGAGGCCAATCAGGCCGGGCCTTTTATTTTAGATGCTTTTCACGATGCCTTGACAGATAAACTTTATGATGAATTAAAGAAAAGAAATTTGATATAATGTCCACTTATTTTATAACTTTTGCCATCGTTATCGTCATTGTTGCGTTTGTAATTGCTTTCTTTTTTATTTCTAAAAATTTAAAAAAGAAACGCCTGTCCAAGGCGCTTGGTTTGAGATTGCTTTTAATTCGGCTGCCGCAAAAAACTTCAAAAGAATTTCCGACCGAAACCAGGGCAGCCGAGGCCTGGAAAGAAGAAATTAATCTTTCCAGTCAGCTTTTCAGCATTTTGGCCGGTCTTAAATCAGCGTTTGGTTTGGAAGCGGCGGTTCATCATATCGGCGAAGAAATCTTTTTTTATGCGGCAGTACCGAAAGAATCAATGGAATTTGTCAGTCGTCAGATTGAGGGTCTGTGGAAAGAAGCAAAAGTGGAACAAATAGACGATTACAATGTTTTTAACCCCAGTGGAGTTAATCAGGGAGTTTATCTTAAACAAAAATTATCTTACGCCCTGCCAATCAGAACTTATTCCGAAGCCAATCTTGACACTTTCGCGCCGATTCTAAGCGGTTTGTCAAAAATTAACGAGGTTGGCGAAGGAGCGGCCATTCAAATTTTGGTTAGACCGGCTCCGGCCTCAACCAAAAAAACAATCTCTCAGATGATTGAAAATCTTAAAAGAGGAGAAAGATTTGAAGATATTTTGAAAGGCGGTTTGATTAAATTTAAAGACATCGAAAAGGCGATCAGGCCGGAAGAAAAAGAAAAGACGGAAAAAATAATTGACGAGGAAGCAATAAAAACTCTGGATTCCAAAATCAATAAGCCGCTTTTGTCGGTCAATTTAAGAATTTTAGTTTCCGCCCCCAGTCAATATCAGGCCGATACGATTTTGGAAAGCATAACCGGCGGTTTTTCCCAATTCAGCGCTCCGCTTCGTCAGGAGTTAAAAATCATCAAGCCCCGTAATTTTCAAAAATTAATCTATCAGTTTTCTTTTCGGGAATTTGACGAGAATCAATCAATGATTTTAAGCACCGAGGAACTGACAAGCGTTTTCCATCTGCCGGCCTCAAGCACCGCCATCCCGAAAATCAAATGGCTGAAATCTAAGGAGGCGGCTCCGCCGGCTAATCTGCCGACTAAGGGCATCCTGATTGGCGAAACTTTTTTCCGAAATGAGCAGAAATCGGTTTATATTACCGAAGATGACCGTAGACGCCATATTTACATTGTCGGTCAGACCGGCACCGGTAAATCGACTTTAATGACTAATATGGTGGTTAATGACATTCGTCAAAATAAAGGCGTGGCCATCATTGACCCTCACGGCGATTTAATTGAAACGATTTTGGGATTAATACCGGGAAAAAGAATGGACGAGGTAATTGTCTTTGACCCTTCGGACAGGTTGCGGCCATTGGGAATCAATATGCTGGAATACGATTTCAACCGGCCGGAAGAAAAAACTTTCATCGTCAATGAGATGCAGAGTATTTTCAACAAACTTTTTCTAGCGGAAACAATGGGACCGATGTTTGAACAGTATATGAGAAACGCTTTATTGCTTTTGATGGAAGATATACCCAATGAGCCGGCTACTTTGATGGAGGTGGCGCGGGTTTTTACTGACGCGGATTTCCGCCAAAAAAAATTAGCCAGAATTTTCAATCCCACTGTGATAGATTTCTGGGAAAAAGAAGCGATTAAGGCCGGCGGCGAGGCGGCCCTCGCTAATATGACGCCCTACATCACTTCCAAGTTCAATAATTTTACTTCCAATGATTATATGCGGCCGATTATCGGCCAACCGAAGTCGGCTTTTAATTTCCGTCAGGTGATGGATGAGGGGAAAATTTTACTGGTTAATTTATCAAAAGGTAAAATAGGGGAAATTAACGCCAATTTACTGGGAATGATAATCACCGGCAGAATTTTAATGGCTGCTTTGTCCCGGGTTGATTTATCCGAGAACAAGCGCCGCGATTTCAATCTTTACATTGACGAATTTCAAAATTTCACCACTGAGTCCATTGCCACAATTTTATCCGAGGCGCGAAAATACGCCCTCAATCTGACAATGGCGCACCAGTTTGTCGCTCAACTGACGGAAAAAATCCGAGATGCGGTTTTTGGCAATGTCGGTTCAATAATTTCTTTCCGAGTCGGAGCCCAGGACGCGGAATTTCTGGTTAAACAGTTTGAACCGGTTTTTAGCGAGAACGACTTGGTTAATATTGACAATTTTAACGCTTATGTAAAAATCTTAATTGCCGGTCAAACCTCCAGACCGTTCAATATCAAAACCCTAGTGCCGGAAAGAGGCGATAGGGAAACAGCGGATAGAATCAAGGAAATGTCCCGGTCCCGCTATGGTAGAGACAGACAGGAAGTAGAAGTAGAAATATTGAAAAGATTAAGAGAATAAATTAAAATAATCTAAGGACGTCAAACGTCCTTAGATTTGCTTTTTTGTGCCGCCCTAGCTCAATGGTAGAGCAATCGCTTCGTAAGTGAAAGGTTGTCGGTTCAAGTCCGACGGGCGGCTCAGTATGAAATCACCCATTATTAAAAAAGTTATTATTCCAGTAGCTGGTTTGGGCACACGATTTTTACCGGCCACCAAGGCCCAACCTAAAGAAATGCTGCCGCTTATTGATAAGCCGGTAATTCAATATTTGGTTGAAGAAGCGGTTAATTCCGGCATAAAAGACGTCATTTTTGTGACTGGCCGCGGCAAACGGGCGATTGAAGACCACTTTGATTATTCGCCAGAACTGGAATCATCTTTGCTTCAAAAAAATAAAAAAGACGTTTTTAAGGAAGTTAGAGCGATCTCCGAAATGGCGAATTTCTTTTATGTGCGCCAAAAAATGCCTCGCGGTGATGGCGATGCCGTGGTTTGTGCTAGTCACTTAACCAATAATGAACCAGTCGCCGTACTTTTTGGCGATGACATTGTTGAGAGTCGCGTCCCTTGTCTTCTTCAGATGATTAAAGTTTTCGAAAAATATGGGGACTGTGTGGTTGCTTTAACCGAGGTTCCTCGGCAAGAAGTTAAACATTACGGTGTGGTTAAAGCGGTAAAAGTGTCTGATAATATTTATGAAATCAAAGATATCATTGAAAAACCCGAACCCGAAAAAGCCCCTTCAAATTTAATAGTTGTCGCCAAATACATCCTTACGCCGGAACTTTTTCGGGAATTAAAAAAAATAAAATCGTCCAGGACAAAAGAACTGAGAGTTGCTGACGGGTTAAAGAATATCTTAAAAAAGCGCCCCGTTTATGGTTTAAAATTTGAGGGTAAAAGATATGACTGTGGAGATAAATTGGGATATCTTCAAGCTACGGTTGATTTCGCTTTAAAACACCCGGAGGTCAAAAAGGGCTTTAAAAAATACTTAAAGAATTTAAAATTGTAATTATGCAAGCAGTTGTTTTGGCGGCTGGCCGGGGTGTCAGGATGGGCGATTTAACCAATGATTCGGCCAAACCGATGCTTAAGGTCAACGGCAAGCCGATTTTAGAATATACCTTGTTTAATCTTCCGGAAGAAATTTCGGAAGTTATTTTTGTCATCGGCTACAAGGGCGATTTGATAAAATCGTATTTCGGAGATGAGTGGAAAGGCAGGAAAATAAAATATGTTGTTCAGGAAAATTTGAACGGTAGCGCCGGCGCTCTTCACCAAGCCAAAGATTTTTTGGAGGATAAATTTTTGGTTTTGAACGGCAACGATTTATATCAGCGTTCGGACTTGGAAAAATTTGTCAACAATGAACCGTCCGCGCTTTTAGTCAAAGAAATTGAAAATCCGGAAAAGTTCGGCGTCGTTAAGACCGATGACGACGGATATCTTTTGGAGGTTATTGAAAGCGGAAGGCCGAGAGATAAAAACCTTAATTTGGTTAATATCGGCGCCTATCTTCTGAACAAAAAGTTTTTTGATTATCAATTAGCGAAAAAATCGACGGAAATTTCCGAAAAAGAATTCGGCTTGCCCCAAACCCTGGCGACGATGGCGAAAGATTGTAAGATAAAGGTGGAAAAGGCGGAATTCTGGCAGCCGGTTGGCTATCCCGAAGATATTTCAAAAGCCGAAAAAATTATCAGTCAGTTTTCTTCAAAATTGACGCAATGAGAATTATGAAAAACATAGTGACAGTTGGGGGCGGAACAGGAAGTTTTGTACTGCTTTCAGGTCTTAAAAAGTATCCGGTTCGCTTATCGGCTATTGTTTCAATGGCAGATGACGGAGGTTCTACCGGAGTTTTACGCGATGAATTGGGTGTTTTACCGCCCGGAGACATCAGGCAGTGTTTGGTAGCGCTTTCGGATTCGTCGGAGAAAATGCGGGAACTGATGAATTACCGTTTTGAGAAAGGGGGGTTAAAAGGGCATACTTTTGGCAATCTTTTGTTGAGCGCGTTGGAAAAAATAAATAAAGGATTTTTGAGAGGAGTAGAGGAGGCAAGTAAAATTTTGAATGTGAAAGGAGAAGTCATTCCAGTTACGGATTCGGATATTAATCTCTATATGAAACTAAAAAATGGAAAAATTCTCAAAGGCGAGCACCAGATTAATCTTAATTTTGAGATAGAAAAAAGAGGAATAAAAAAAATCTATTTAACTCCCAAAGCTAACGCCAATAAAAATGCAATTCAATGCATTAAGGAAGCCGATATGATTATCATCGGGCCGGGTAATTTTTACTGCAGCATTCTTCCCAATTTTCTTGTCAGGGGAATTTCAGAAGCAATTTGTAAATCAAAGGCGATAGTGGTTTTTAATTGTAATCTGGTAAATAAAAGGGGGCACACGGAAAAATTTACCCTTGATGATTATGTAGATGCGATGAACAAGTATTTAGGAAAACGAAGAATAAATTTTGTCACTTTTAATTCGTCAAAACCGCCGGAAAAATTAGTTAAAAGGTATCAAAAGAAAAAAGAATTTCTTATTCCTTTTCTTAGGGAAGCAAGGTCAAAAAGGAATTATAAAATTATTCTAACTCCGCTGTTAAACACCGAACAGTTAAAATTCAGCAAAGCCGATCATTTATCAGAAGAACGGTCTTTTATCCGCCATGACCCGGATAAATTGGCCAAAACGCTGATGTTTCTTTTGGAATTATAAGAAAACAAGAATTTTATCAAGGCCATTATTTAATATTTAATTTTGTGGAGTAGTGATTGCCTCAATTAGTCAAGTATCTCACGATCGTGAAAGACTTGACTAAAATAAATATGAAAATTTTTATTGATTTCGACGATGTCATTTTTAACACCAAACTTTTAAAAAAATCCCTTGTTAAAATTTTTTCCGAAAATGGTGTCCCCAAGAAAGATTTTGAAGAATTTTACCGGCTGATTTTTAAAAATCAAAAAACGACTCATACCCCTCTGAAGCATATCGGCTTTTTTGCCAAAAATAAGGAAGTTGATTCTTCAAAAATTTCATTTCATATAGAAAAATTATTAAAAAATTTGAAATCTTATGTTTTCAATGATGCCAAAATATTTCTAAAGCATTTTTCCCAATTGAAAAATTTATCAAAATGAGCTAATATTAAATCAATGGATAAAGATTTATCACAACAGCTTCAAGAATTAAAAGAACGGGCCCGGCGTTTAGCCGGGTGGCTTTGACGTAGAAGCCAAGAAAAATCGTCTTAAAGAGCTGGAATTTGAGTTCTCCGACCCCGATTTGTGGAAAAACCGGGAAATTGCTGATGCAAAAATTAAAGAAACAGGCGAACTGAATGATTTAATCAAACGCTTTAACGAAACCGAAGAATTGCTGGACAAGACGGAAAATTTAGAATTGGCTGAAAATAAACTCCGTCAATTGGAAATAGAAAGATTATTTACCGGTAAATATGACAAGCAGTCGGCGATTATTTCAATTTACGCCGGTGCTGGCGGAGATGACGCCGAGGATTGGGCAGCTATGCTTTTTGAGATGTACTCAAAATTTTGCGAGAAACGCGGCTGGAAGACAAAAGTAATTAATGAAAGTTTAGCTGATTTTCAGTCAAAAACAGGCCGGCATCCGGTAAAAAACGTTACTTTCGAAATAAAAGGGGATTATAGCTACGGCTATCTTAAAAAAGAGGCCGGCGTGCATCGCTTAGTACGAATTTCGCCTTTTTCACCAGAGAAAAAAAGACATACTTCTTTTGCTTTGGTTGAGGTGTTGCCGGAATTGAGCGGATTATCCACCAAGGAGGGAGAAGACGAATTAAAAATTCCAGCCGAGGATTTAAAAATAGAATTTTTCCGTTCCAGCGGTCCGGGCGGTCAGAATGTCAATAAAGTGGAAACCGCGGTTCGAATTGTTCATTTACCAACCGGCTTAACCGCTGCCTCCCAAGTTGAACGTTCTCAGGTCCAAAACCGCGAACGGGCAATGAAATTACTTCAAGCGAAATTACTGAAACTGATGGAAGACACTCAAATAAAAGAATTGGATAAATTACGCGTCAAAGTAAAGCCGGAATGGGGGAGTCAAATCCGCTCATACGTGCTTCATCCTTACAAATTAGTCAAAGACCATAGAACCGGCGTTGAAACAAGTCGGGCCGAGGAAGTTTTGGAAGGAAATTTGGATTTATTTATAGAAAGCGAAGTAAAATAAGGAATAAGTTCATGACAAAAAATTACCTACTTGATGTCCCTATATAAGATAGGGTATAATAAATAAACAATGGTTATTTTTCAAAACGTTTCTAAAATTTATAATAGTAATGCCCATCAATCAATAGCCCTAGAGGATGCCACTTTTACCATTAACCCAAAGGAATTTGTTTCCATTGTCGGAAAATCCGGCGCCGGCAAGTCAACGATTGTAAAATTATTGATTGGCGAAGAAAGGCCAAGCAAGGGCCGGGTGGTTTTTAGCTCTTACGACGTTAATAAATTAAAACACAAAGATTTGCCGCAACTGCGGCGTCGTATCGGCGTTATTTTCCAGGACTTCCGACTTTTACATAATAAGACCGTTTTTGAGAATGTGGCTTTTGCTTTGGAAGTAGCCGGTCGTCTTGAAAAATACATTAAAGAATTTGTCCCTCAGGCATTGGAAATGGTTGGTCTAAAAGATAAAACGTCTAATTTCCCGAAAGAACTTTCGGGCGGCGAAAAACAGAGAGTGGCGATTGCCCGGGCAATGATAAATCACCCCGACGTTATTGTCGCCGATGAGCCGACCGGGAATCTGGACCCCATGAACACCTGGGAAATTATCAAGCTGCTTCAGAAAATCAACGAATTGGGGACAACCATAATTTTGGCCACTCACAACAAAGACATTATCAATTATCTTGACCACCGAGTCATTAGTTTGGAAAACGGCCGAATTACTAGAGACGAAGAAAAAGGAAAATACATTTTAATGTAATGCTAACCACTCTTTTTCGCATAATTAAATACGGATTTCTGGGATTTTGGCGGAATGGCTGGTTGTCCACGGCCACGCTTTCCATCATAGTGCTGGCCTTGTTGGTTTTTGAAGGTCTGATGATTTTTAATGTTTTAACCAAAACTGCACTGGAAGCCATTCAGGACAAAATAGACATCAGCGTTTATTTCAAGATTGATACCCCGGAAGATGACATTTTACAAATAAAAAAATCGCTTGAAAGTTTAGCCGAGGTCAAAAGTATTGAATATATTTCCCGCGATCAGGCGTTGGAAATTTTTCGTCAGCGCCACGCCGACGACCCGACCATTGCCCAGTCCCTTAAAGAGCTGAAGGAAAATCCGCTATTGGCTTCGTTAAATATTAAAGCCCACAACCCCAAAGACTATGTCACCATTGCCGATTATCTTGACAAAACCCATTCTAAAATCTGGTTTGAAAAAGTTACTTATGCGCAAAACGCCGTGGTGATTGAAAGATTGGGTAAAATAATTGATACGGCCGAGAAAGGGGGATTTGTCCTTATTGTTTTTCTCGCTTTGATAGCGGTGCTCGTGACTTTTAACACTATTAGATTAGCCATTTATTCCAGTCGGGAAGAAATCGGAATTATGCGACTGGTGGGCGCTTCCAATTCTTTTATCAGGGGTCCTTATGTGGTGGAGGGAATAATTTACGGTTTATTGGCCGGAGTTTTAAGCGTGATTATTGCCGCTCCGATTGTCTATTTTGTTTCTCCCTACATTAAAATTTTCATTTCGGAAATGAATCTCTGGTCTTATTTTACTTCTAACTTAATCGGTATTTTAGGTTACCAACTGCTTTTGGGCGTTGCTTTGGGAGTGATTTCCTCAACTATTGCCATAAGAAAATATCTTAGGATATAAAGGGGGAGCAGAAAGTTCTTTTGAGTGAGTATTGCATTGCCAAATCGCCTGCCTGCCGGCAGGCAGGGAATTTTCTGCTTACGTCCTCCTCATTGTTTCCAAGTCCTTATTTTTTAGTTGTTCTAAAATTTTTAGTTCCGGGTCAACAGTAATGCTCCTGCCTAAATATTGCCCGGAAGTAAGATAAGGCAACAAGACGTAATCCGCGCCCTGCTTGTACAAAAACTTGGCGTCTTTCTCGTCTTCGGCCCGAAGAATAATTTTGGGCTTATTTTTTATTCCTTCAACATTGCTTGAAATTTCATTAAGCAATCTCAAATTATCTTCCAAGTCAGGGCTGGTGCAGATAATTAGCCGGCTTGATTTTAAATTAGCCCTCTCTAAGATTTCGCTGTCGGCAATGTCTCCGAAAATGACGTTGTAGCCCTGTTTTCTCATCTGGGCTATGACATCAGGGTCAAAATCAATTATCAAAACGTCTTCTTTATCAAGGTGGTTGGCAATATTTTGACCGATCCGATGGCCGCCAATTAACACTATCGGTTTGGAGAAACTGAGTTCTCCGTAATATTCGGCTTTTTTGAATCGGCGTTCAAAAATTGACAGAAATTTAGAGAGGCGTTGAAAAATTTGTTCAGCGTAAATAATTAGATAAGTAGAGAGCGTGATGGTAATAATGCCAACCGCAGTAATCAAAGAAACTACTTTTTCGTTAAGATGACCTAATTTTAATCCTAAGGCAGCTAAAATCAAACTAAACTCTGAAATCTGAGTCGTAGTCACTCCGCATAGAAAACTGGTTCTTTTCCGATAGCCCATCAGTCCCATAATAATCAAGACAATTAAAGGATTGCCGATGAGAACAAAAAGCGAAAAAATTATAATCGGCAGGGTGAGGCCGGAGAAATCAGAGAAGATAAGCGAAGAGCCCAAAATGACAAAGAAAATTAAGATGAAAAAGTCCCTTAAAGACTTGATTTTGGCGGAAATCTGGAAGTGTTCGGAAGAATTGGCCAAAGCCAGGCCGGCCAAGAACCCGCCGATTTCAATTGAGAATCCGGCCTTAACAACCACCGTGGCAATTCCGAAACACCAAGCCAAACTCGTCAAAAATAAAAGTTCTTGGGAGCGGCTGATTTTATCCAACATTAAAGGCAAAATTTTCCGGCCCAAATAAAGCATCAATATAAATAAACCAAGGCCTTTGAGAGTAGTTAAAAAGATGTCATTAAAAACGATTCCTTTCTCGCTTTCAATTCCGGCCAAAAAAATCAAAATTAAAATTGCCACGAAGTCCTGAACCAATAAAAAGCCGATGCTGATTTTTCCGTATAAACTGTTGGTGTCTCTTTTTTCCGAAAGCAGTTTAATGACGATGATGGTGCTGGAGAAGGTGAGAGCAATGGCAATGTAAGCTGACTGAAGAAAATTGAAATCAAAAAACCGGGCGATGTAAAACCCGGGAATGAAAGTGAAAACGATTTGAACCAAGCCGACCAAAACCGAGGCCTTACCCACCAATTTTAAAGAGGTGTAATTGATTTCCAAGCCAATTAAAAAAAGCAGAAACATTATGCCGAGCTCAGAAAAAATCTGAAAAAGCTCTTTATTGGCTAAATGAAAAAAGCCGAAAATTCCGATGGCGACACCGCTAAAAATATAAGCCAAAATAATTGGCTGTTTAAATATTCTGGCGGCAATTCCCAGGCCGGCCGCGATTAAAATGACAATTGATAGTTCAAAAATTCCGGTACTCATTTAGATAATGTTAAATTTTGAATATTTTTTACCTCTTTTGATAAAATTTATTTCCATTTCTTTCAGTTCAAAAACCTTTTTGAAATACCTGATGATAAAGCTTTTTTTAAGGCCGTTTTTATTACAGGTATAGGCATCAATACTGACAAATCGTCTGGCCGGGAAAGTGTGAATACCATCGATCGTCAAATGTTCGCCGAAATTACAGGTTTTGGAAATGTTCTTAGCCATCTTAAGAGTTATTCACATCACTTAATTTAATAATAATAAGAAAATAAAAAATAATCAATGCTTTTTAGTCCAAAAAGAAAAGGACAGCTTGTAAAGACACCGTCCTTTTTTATCCGTGCTTCAGCCTTCTTTTGCCTGTTTTTCTCCAAGCGGAGATAAAACAATGTCATAATGCCCGGATGCGAGATGAGCTTCGTTATCTAATGTCGTTCCGTGCGCTTCAAAAATTATCGTAACCATTTATATTTTTAAACACTAGCGCTATGACATGTCATAGCGCTATGCTATAGCATAGCATCAGTTCTAACTTTCCTTTTTCGGAGTTTTAGAAAGTTTGTCTACAAACTGACGGAGGTGTTCTAACCCTTGCTCTTGGTGGTTTTTCCATAGATTTTTACCACTTTTCTCTGTGTATCTTTTTATCGTTGAAATCAGCGTTTGTGTGAGGCTCGATTTTATTTTTAGGATAACCAACTGGGATAATATTAACTGCCCGAAATTGTTCCGGAACGGCCAATAATTTTTTAACCCCTTTTTCCCATTCCGGCCGAAGGTTTTTCCAAACCGTTCCGAGTCCCAGAGCCGCGGCTTGTAAAAACATATTTTCAGATGCAACTGACAAGTCCTGAACCGGCAGAATGGATTTGGTTTCATCAATAACGGGGATTATCAAAACCGGCGCTTGTTTCACATATTCCTGACCCACGATTTCAAAAATTTTCTCTTTTGTTTCCTGCTTTCTGACGACCACAAACTCAACCGCTTGATTATTTTTCGCGGAGGGCGCAAATTGACCGGCTTTTATAATTTCAATTATTAATTCATCGGTCACATCGTCAGGCTTATATTCCCTGACGCTTCTTCTGTTTGATATTTCTTTAATAATCATAAAATTTTAATTTATTTGCTAAAATCTTTTTATTTTGGCTGCCGGGGCTGCCGGGCTTGGATTACCCAGCCCTTCGACAGGCTCAGGGCAAGCGGGCAGGCGGAATAATACGACTTAAATATTGGTGCTATGACATGTCATAGCACCATGCTATAGCATAGTGCCGGTTCTGGTCTATTTTTTAATCATTTTTACTAACCACTGAAACTGAATAAAAAACCAATTTATATCCATCCGGGTCTTTGACGACGAATTCGCGTTTGCCCCACGGCCAGGTTTTTGGCTCGGTTGAGTGAATATTTTTAATTTTGACAAATTGATAGTAATTATCAACTGGATTTTGAGCCGGATTCATCTTGAATGGGGGTTTTGTTCTCGTCTATAAACGCGAGCGTAAAATCGCCTAATTTTATTTTAGCTTGATCCTCCGATTTTTGAACGTTAAAACCACAAGTCCCTCATAAAACTGGATAGTTTTTTCTATATCGCTTGTGAAAAACAATGTGAAATGAACTCTTTTAAGCATATTTTTACTGGCCTTTAATTTTCTGTTTTTTTAATTTTGTAGACCCTCAACGAAGTACGTCGAGAGAAATCAGAGCTCATTTTTTATAGACAATAAATAAATTTCCGTATAAAATTATATCATCTTAATATTATTGCCGGGTCGTCTAATGGTAGGACAGCGGCCTTTGAAGCCGTTTATCGGGGTCCGAATCCCTGCCCGGCAGCCAATTATTTCAAATTTTCAATAATCGCCACCTCCAACGGTACTATCGCAAACGGACTATATCTCATTTCCGTATATGCCTCAATCAAAGATTTAATTAATTTTATGGTTTTTTCCGGCACAATCATCTGGCTGTGTTTTTTTACCAAAGCCAATTTCTGGTCAGTCAGTTCCCGGCTAAAATGATTTTCCAATTCCGGAGCAAATTTTAAAGCCAAAACCCGGCGGAAATAATGAATCAAATCCTTATTAAATTGCACCAGATTATAACCCTCCTCATTGATTTTAGAAAGATAATCTAAACTCGCTGATAGGTCGTTTTTTACCAATAATTCCGCCAATTCCGCAGTCCGCTTAAAAGCCACCTGACCTAAAATTCTTTCCACATCCTCCACGTCAATTTTTGTCTCTTGTCTCTTGTTTCTTGTCTCTAATGAAACTAGCTGGTCCAGCAATGATTCGGCATCTCGGAAACTGCCGCCGGCTACTGAAGCAACCAATTCTATGGCTGAATCGCTGATTTTTATTTTTTCAGTTTTGGCAATGCTCTTTAGTTTCTCAACAATTTTTTCCAATGGCAATCTTCGGAACTGAAATCGCTGGGTGCGGGAAACAATGGTGGCTGGCATTTTTTCAAACTCACTGGTCACCAAAATTAAAATCGCATGCGCTGGCGGCTCTTCCAGAGTTTTCAGTAAAGCATTAAAAGCGTCTTTGGTTAATTGATGCGCCTCGTCAATAATATAAACCTTGTGAGAATAGGAAGCAGGGGAGACGCGGATGCTTTCTTTTAAGTTTCTGATTTCATCAATGCCGCGATTGGAAGCCGCGTCAATTTCTATCACGTCCATTGCCGTGCCTTTGTCAATTTCCAGACAGGGTCGGCACTGATTACAGGGTTCGCCCTGTTTTTTGAATTCTTTGTCGCTCTGCCTTTTTTCGCAATTGGCGATTTTGGCAATAATCCTGGCGGTCGTGGTTTTGCCCGAACCCTTTGGTCCGTAAAACAAATAAGCGTGAGCCAATCTGTCCAAGCGAGCTGCGTTTTTCAAAATTTCCGCCACTGCTTCCTGGCCTAAGACATCGGACAAAGTTCTGGGGCGGTATTTACGATAAATTGCTAAAGCCATATGCCTTACATCTTATATTTTTTGGCTTTTGTTTTCAAGTTTTTGGCCCTTTGATCGAGATATTGACAAATCCCCCCAGCCGAGTATACTTAAAGCATATGAGTAAATGCGCAGTATTATTACTGCCTTTTCCCCAGTCGAGTATACTTAAGGCATATGAGTAAATGCGCAGTATTATTACTGCCTTTTTTTATTGGCAGTTTAATAACGGTTGAACCGCTGATTAGCCAAAGTTTCACGGATTACACCTTGGTGAATTCCGGCTTGAATATCGTAAATGACCGGTTTCAGAACCAAGGCGTAGAGCTTTTGGCTAAAAATTGTCCCAGAACGACAATTGCTTCAGGATACGCTTCTGAAGAAAAAGAACCAAAAGTCATGAAAGTATTGATTACGGCTTATTCAAGTTCCATTGACGAGACGGACAACACGCCTTTAATTACCGCTTCCGGAAATTACGTCAGGCCCGGAGTGGCAGCAGCCAACTTTTTAGCCTTCGGCACTAAAGTCCGACTGCCTAAAATTTTTGGTAACCAGATTTTTATTGTTGAAGACCGGTTGCACGAAAAAAACAACGACCGGGTAGATATTTGGTTTCCAAGTAAAGAAGAGGCCTTGAGGTTTGGTTCTCAAATAAGCGAGATGGAGATATTATAAACAATTATGACTATTGACGATGACTATTGACAGCGCTATATGCGGCAGCGAGCAATTCTTTTTGGGATAATTATTTTTATCTCAATAACTTTTTTTTTCGCGGGCTATAAGCTCGGTCTTTTTTTATTTTCTCCAGACGCGGAACTACGCGGACAACAAGCAACGCAGAACTACGCGGAAAAAAATACGGAACTAGGCGGGTTGACTGAGAATTCAGAAGTAAATGTTGAAGAAAATTTCTGCAGCGATGAAATTAAATTTATCAATGAGGACGATAAAAAATTTTGTTTTCAAAAGTCAAAACTGACTGAGCCCCGGGGCATTGAAGTGAATTTAACCAATAATAAAGCCCTGCTTTACGATAACGGAAAATTAATCAAGATTTTCCCTCTTTCTTATCAATCACCGGAGAATAGATGGTATGAAGCACCCACCGGATATTATCGGGTCGGCGTTAAGCACGAAAAGCATCTTTCTTCGCTTTTTCCGGTGATTATGCCTTATGCCGTTCAGTTTTATGAAGACTTTTTTATTCACGGCATCCCTTATTACAGGGACGGAAAAGACGTTTCTTCGGAATTTACCGGCGGCTGTCTTCGATTTAATAACGACATTGCCAAAGAAATTTATGATTTCGCCAAAACCGGAGACCAAGTTGTAGCTTACAAAACTTTTGATGATTTAAAAATAAAGGAGGAGTTTTATCCACCAGTTGACTTAGAAAATTTTTGGATTAAACAGCGCTTTTTAAATCCTTATCGGCAATTCAGGTTTTTTGGCGGAACAAGTGTTCTTGAGAAAGATTATTATCAGCATACTGGAGTTGACTTACGACCAACGACCAACAACTTACAACAATCTGTCTACGCGATTGATAACGGTAAAATCGCTAAAATTCAAATTAATGATGGCAATGATCATGGTCTGGGCAATACCGTGATTATTGAACACCACCCTTCGACAGGCTCAGGGCAAGTTTATTCTTTATATGCTCACTTGGCTTCTATTAGGTCTGGATTAAAAGAAGGTGATATAATAAAGAAAGGAGAAATAATCGGTGAGGCGGGCAATAGCGGCTACGGTTGTCAGAATTATTGGCGGATCGGTCCTGACGGCTGCGAAAGTCAATCTCCTTATGATATCCATCTTCATTTTGAAATTAAAAAAGCGCCGGTCTTGGAAAACTCTGAAGCCGGTCAAGTTTGCCAAGATAAAATAGATTGGCCCAAAAGATTTTGTTATGGTTATGTGCCGGACTATCCGCAGAAATACGGATATTTGGACCCAATGGAATTTTTATTTGAGAAAAAGGCTAATTAATGTTGAACCCGTCAAATATTTATACCAAAGGAGCATTGGAAATCAGCCAATAGTGAATTTTTTCGAGTTATGTACGAATTGAAACTTGAACAATTTACCGGACCGATAGAAAAGCTTTTGGACCTGATTGAGGAAAGAAAACTGGAAATCACCGAATTAAATCTGGCAGAGGTGACGGCCGATTTTTTAACTTACCTTGATATGCTGACAGACGCAGACGGTACGCAGACAAATGCAGAAAAAAGTCCGCGCTTGTTGGCTGATTTTATCGTAGTGGCTTCGCAACTGCTTCTTATCAAATCCAAAGCGCTTTTGCCTAATTTTCAATTAACCGGCGAGGAAGAAAAAGACGTTAAAGATTTACAAAACCGCCTTCATTTTTATCGGCAATTTAAGCCGGCCATGGGTCATTTGAAAAAACTTTGGGAACAGAATAATATTTCAATTTCGCGGCCGCTTTTCAGCGGCCGGCCGGCGTTTTTCTATCCGGCCGATAATATTAAAATCAATGACTTATACAAGCTCGTCAAAGGAATTTTTGAAACCATCCAGCAATTATCGGAAAAGAGTCAGACCATTAAATCTTCACTCATCACCTTAGAAGAAAAAATTGAAGAAATTATGAATCGTTTGGGGCCCGCCCGACTGAATGACGTCAGTCATTCGGGCAGGCCCGATTTAAATTTCGGCAAATTGGCGAAAGAGAAACCTCGTTCGGAAATTATCGTCTTATTTTTAGCCCTGCTTCATTTATTGGCAAAACAATTAATTAAAGTTGAACAAAAAAAGCAATTTTCAGATATAATGATAGAAAAGAGATAAAAGAATTGTTATGGAAAACGCAAATAAAATATCAGCCGCCATTGAAGCCATTCTTTTTGTTTACGGCGAGCCGATGGAGATAAAGAAAATTACCAAACTATTCAAAACCGATGAGACTACAGTAAAGGAAGCGCTTAAAAACCTTGAACAAGAATTTTCGGCTGAAAATAGGGGATTGAAATTAATTTTTAAGGATTCGCCGGCTGGCGGTTCTGTCCAATTGGCAACCAAGCCGGACTTTGCCTCTTTCTTTGAAAATTTCATTAAAGAAGAATTTAAGGAGAATTTGACGCCTGCCTCTTTGGAGACGCTCTCCCTGATTGCTTATTTGGGACCGGTATCGCGTGCTCAAATTGATTATTACCGGGGCGTCAATTCCACCTTTATTTTGAGGAGTTTATTAATTCGCGGATTAATTGAGCGCTATCCCGACCCGAAAAGAACCAATATTTATCTTTACGAAGCAAGCTTTAATTTGTTAAAATATTTAGGAATATCCAAGGTTGAAGAGCTGCCGGAATATGAAAAATTTAAAGGGCTTTCTCAGAATTTTTGAGCTGATAGACAAGCGATAAAAATTCTGCAACAAAACCTTTACCCCGCCCATACTTTGCTGGCGATAATGGCTTAAAGATAAATAGTTTGTTCTGAACAATCTTTCTTATTCTGGAACCAACATCATTAGCAAAGTATGGGCGGGGTGCTCAATTTTATGGTAAAATTTACTTCACCAAAGGTTCATAAATTTTAATAAAATTGGCATGCGTTTCCAAGCAATATTACTTTCTTTGATCATTTTAGTTTCGCTTTTGATAAGCGGAGCTAAATTTCCGTCAACCCCGTCTTCTAAGGAGAATGTTTCTCAGACTGCTCCGGCTGAAACGTCTGTTTTTGTGAAGGATTTATATTCAGCCCTGTCAGGGAGGGTTGCTTTGGTTGGTCAGAATTTAACCGTAGCTAACCGGAACTTAAACCAAAACTTAAATCAGAATTTAAATGCACTCAGCCGGAATTTAACCGTTACCGCCGATAAGCTTGATCAAAACTTAGCCGCTCTGAAACAAATTGCATCCGCCAATGTCCATGATTTTCTCGCAAAGGCTTCGGACTCCAATCCAGAAAATCCTCCTTCCGTTATTTCGTATCCGGCTCTAATTTCAAAGGCAGAAATCAATGCTGAACAGATTTTTCCCTGCAATGCGAACCAATCCGCTTTTGTCAGCAAAGCCATATTAATAAAATATCTGGATTACAATTTTAACGTTTTTGAATTAAATCCGGAAAAACGCTGGCCCATAGCTTCTTTGAGCAAATTAATGACCGTTCTCGTGGCTATTGAAAAAATTGACTTGGACAAAGAAATAATAATGACCGAGAAAGCCGTCTCCAGCGACGGAACCGTCGGCGACTTTAGAGCCGGAGAAATTTTTAAAATACGTGATTTAATTAAAGCAATGCTAATCGTCTCAAGCAATGATGCGGCTGTAGCCGTCGCCGAAGATTTTGGTGAAAAAGAATTTATCAACGAAATGCAGAAAAAAGCGGCTGAACTTAAAATGTTTAAAACAACGTATTTGGAGCCAACCGGTCTTTCCTTTATTAATCAATCAACCGTTGATGATTTGGCCAAATTGGCAACTTACATTTATTTTAATCATCCGGAAATTTTGGAGATTTCCCGCCAGAAAGAAACGGAATTAACGGAATTAAAATCAAATACGTCAAGAAAATTACTCAGCATTAATAAGTTTGCCGGAGAACCGGATTTTATCGGCGGGAAAACCGGCTACATTGAAGAAGCTTTGGGCCGTAATTTAATAGCCCTTTTTGAAATTAACGACAAAACGGTTTTGACCATTACGCTCGGCGCCGATGATTCTTTTAAAGAGACGGCAAGATTGAAAGAATTTGTTCAAAATTGCCAAAAATGACATGTATTTTACCCACGTCTTTTTAATCGTAAAAATCATAAGTTTTTTTATTTTATCTTTTGCGTTAGCCATTATTTTGGCACCGATTTTAATCCGCTTTTTATATAAATACAAGGCCTGGAAGAAGAAGCCCCGCGAGGAAACTTTTGGCGGCGAAAAAACGCCGATTTTCACAAAACTTCACGCGGCGAAAGAAGTAAGCACTCCGCGAATGGGCGGCATTCTCATTTGGGGGACCGTGGTCATTGTTGCTTTAGGCACTTTTTTGATTTCTCAATTTCTTCCCGATTCCTTAGCCGCCAAGATAAATTTTCTTTCCCGTTCGCAGACCTGGCTGCCGCTTTTTACTCTGGTTTCCGCCTCAATTTTAGGTTTGGTTGACGATATTTTAGTTGTCAAAAACAAAGGGAAATACATTGCCGGCGGCATGAGATTAAAGGTGAGATTGGCTTTAATCTCGCTGATTGCCATTATCGGCGCCTGGTGGTTTTATTTTAAACTTGATTGGTCAAGTATCTACATTCCTTTTTATGGTAATTTGGAAATTAACGGTCTCTATCTTTTAATTTTTGTCATTGTGGTTCTGGCAACTTTTTCCGGCGGCGTGGTTGACGGACTTGACGGGTTGTCAGCCGGGGTGATGATGCCGATTTTCGGCGCTTTCGGAGTAATTGCCTACAGCAAGGGGCTGTACGACTTAACGGTTTTAATTACCATTATCATCGGCGCTTTGTTTACTTATCTTTGGTTTAACATTCATCCGGCCAAGTTCTATATGGGCGAGACCGGAATGATGGGCTTGACCGTAACTTTGGCGGTTATCGCTTTTTTGACCAATTCCGTTTTATTTCTGCCCGTCATTGCTTTTGTTTTGGTGATGGAATCGGGTTCGGTTATTTTACAATTGCTTTCTAAAAAACTGAGAGGCAAAAAAATATTTTTATCCGCTCCAATTCATCATCACTTTGAAGCTTTGGGCTGGCCCGAGACCCAAGTAACAATGCGTTTCTGGATTATTTCCGCGGTTTGTTCCGGTTTAGGATTGATATTATTTTTCTTAAGTAAATTTTTATAAAATCTTCTCCTTTCCAGAACGGATCTTTTTGATATAATAGTAGTGTGACCATCCTTATCAAAAACATCCAGCTTCTTGACGGTTCGGGTAGGCCACCGGTCAAGGCCGATGTTTTGGTAAAAAACGACAAAATTTCCGCCATCGGCAATTTTCCTAAATACCGGGCTGATGAAATTATTGACGGTTTGGGCGCTTATCTGGCACCGGGATTTGTTGACATTAACACCGATTCTGACCATTATTTGACTCTTTTTTCCAATCCCAGCCAGAAAGATTTTTTGCTTCAGGGCGTGACCACGATTATCGGCGGCCAATGCGGGGCATCGCTCGCGCCCTTGATTTACGGCTCCTTAGAATCAATCCGCGAATGGGCTGACATCAGTAAAATAAACGTCAACTGGCATACTTTGGCGGAATTTTTGAAGGCGATGGAGTGCCGGCCTTTGGGCGTTAATTTCGGCACTCTTGTCGGACACAAAACCATCAGGCAGGCCTTGGCAGGCGAGACCACCAGAGATTTATCACGCAACGAGCTGCGCGTTTTCAATTTAATTTTGGAGAAGTCCTTAAAAGAGGGTGCTTTTGGATTTTCCACCGGCTTGGGCTACCGACACAGCCGTAAAACTTCTTACAGCGAAATTAAAGCCCTGGTGGAAACCGTGGCCAAGCTCAAGGGTCTTTACGCCACCCATCTCCGCGATGAAAAGAGAAATTTACTTTCCTCGGTCAGCGAAACAATTAACATTGCCAAAGAAACCGGCGCCAAAGTTTTAATCAGCCATTTCCGACCTCTGATTGGTTCGGGAGAAGATTACGAAGAGGCCTTAGATTTAATTGATAAAAATACCGATAAGGCCGACGTTTATTTTGACATATATCCTTTTAACGCCAGCACGGTTTTGGTTTCTACTTTTTTGCCGGATTGGGCTCAGGAACAAGACAAAGAAGTGATGCTGAAAGATATTCAAACTCCCGGCTTTAAAGAAAAAATTCTCAGAGGATTGCCCCGATTTAAAGGAGAAAAATTTATCATTGTTAACGCACCCGGCAACGAATATCTGGTCGGAAAATCATTAAAAGAATTTTCTCAAAATAGAGATTTGACCGTTTACGAAGGATTATTGGCTTTAATGAAACTGACCAATTTCCGGGCCGTGGCTTCTTATGAAAATATCAGCCTTAAAAAAGTTGTTAAAGCCATAACCCATAATCGGGCCATTGTCGCTTCCAACGGCGTCAGACCCGAGCGTTCTTATCGCACTTTTATAAGATTTTTGGAATTGGCGGAAAAAGCCCCGACGCCCGAAGTGGGTCGGGGTCCCGACCGAAGCGTCGGGAAAAAAATTATGCCCATCGAAACAGCTATTCATAAAATCACCGGTTTGCCGGCCCAAAGACTGGGCCTGGGTGAAAGGGGATTAATTAGAGACGGCTGGTTTGCCGATTTGGTGCTCTTCAAAGACGCGGAAATTCGGGAGGTGATTTTAAACGGAAAAAGAGTGGTTAAAGACGGGAAGTTTCAGGATGTTTTGGCGGGAAAAATTTTAAGACACAGTACATAACAACAAAAGTCAATGGTCAAAAGTCAATGGTCAAAACAGGGTCATCATCCAGATTATGTCTTTATTTCCTGTATTGTCATACTGGTGGTTTTCGGCTTGGTTATGCTTTCCAGCGCTTCTTCGGATTTGGGCAAAATTAAATTTAACGATACCTATTTTTATTTGAAGCACCAGTTGCTTTACGGATTAAGTTTGGGAATATTGGGATTTCTAGCCGGCAGCCTGATTTATTATCGCTGGTGGCAAAAATTAGCCGTTCCTTTATTGCTTCTCAGCTTGTTGGCTTTAATTTTAGTCTTTACTCCTTTGGGTTTTTCCCATGGCGGATCCAACCGCTGGCTCAATCTTGGATTTTTATCGGTTCAGCCTGCAGAAATTTTGAAATTTTCTTTTATTGTTTATTTAGCCGCCTGGTTAAGTTCCAAAAAAGGAAAAAGTTCTTATCGCCAAACAAATATTTTATCGGGATATTTGCCTTTTCTGATTATTTCCGGTCTGGTGGCTTTTCTTATTTATAGACAACCCTCAACCACTACGATTATTATTATTATGAGTAGCGGTCTTTTGGTTTATTTTACAAGCGGTGCCCGGCTGTCCTTTGTCCTTGGCACAATATTTTTAGGATTAATAGCTTTGACTTTGGCTATTTCTTTTAGTCAGTATCGTTTGGAGCGAATAGAAACCTACGTCAAAACATTTTTTGGCCCCGAGGCCGTTGATTCCCAGGTTAAAGGCTATCATATTAGCCAGGCTAAAATGGCGATCGGTTCTGGCGGTCTTTGGGGCGTGGGATTCGGCAAATCAACCACCAAGTTTAAATATCTGCCTGAGCCAATCAGCGATTCAATATTCGCCGTGATTGCCGAAGAACTGGGTTTTGTCGGCGCTATTCTTTTAATTGGAGTTTTTATTTTGCTCTTCATCAGAGGAATTATGATAGCGAAAAATTCCCGTAACCAGTTTGCCAAATTAACGGTCATCGGTTTTATTTTAATAATTACCATTCAGGCCTTTATTAATGTTGCGGCCATTTCAGGGTTGCTTCCCTTGACCGGCGTCCCCCTGCCATTCATCAGTTATGGCGGCACTTCTTTGGCTATTTTTTTGACTATGGCCGGAGTTATTGCTAACATTTCTAAGTACACTTAACTACAATGAGAATCTTATTTACCGGCGGAGGCACCGGCGGACATATTTATCCGATTATAGCCGTGGCCGAGGAACTCCAAAAATTATCCGTTGAAAAAAAGATTGAAATGGATTTGCGTTATTTCGGCTCTCCGGAAATGTTCCGTTCGGTTTTGGAGCAAAACGGCATCGGGGTTTCAAAAATCTTTTCCGCTAAGCTGCGCAGATATTTTGATTTAAGAAATTTCCTTGACATTCCGATTCTGCTTCCTTTAAGCGTTATTCAGGCGTTCTGGAAAGTTTTCTGGTTTATGCCCGATGTTTTGTTTTCTAAAGGCGGACCAGGTTCTTTGCCGGTTGTTTTGGCCTGCAGATTTTATTGCGTCCCGATCATTATTCACGATTCTGACACTATAATAGGATTAGCCAATCGATTGGCGATTTATTGGGCTAAACGAATTGCCGTTTCTTTTGATTCAACTGCCAAAACACTTCTTGAGAATGAAAAATTATCCGGAAAAGTGGCTTTGGTCGGCAATCCGATTCGAAAGTCGTTAATCAGCCCCGACGCCCCGACCGAAGCGTCGGGGGTCGGGGTCCCGACTTTACGTCGGGACGGAGAGATTTTAGAGAAGGGGACAGCCAAGAAAATTTTCGGCTTTAACCCGGAAAAACCGGTAATTTTAGTTATTGGTGGTTCACAAGGCGCGGTAAAAATAAACGACCTTATGCTGGAGATAGTCGGAGAAATAATTAGAGATTTTCAAATTCTTCATCAAACTGGAATTAAAAATTTTGAAGATTTCAAAAAGGAATTAGACATTATCTTAAGAAATTACCCGGAAGAACAGCGCAGCCGATACAAAACAGTTCCCTATTTTGAAAAGGACTTGAAAGACGCTTATACGGCAGCTGACGTCGTGGTTTCCCGGGCTTCCAGCGGCTCAATTTTTGAAGCCGCGGCTTTCGCTAAACCATCAATTTTAATTCCTTTGCCAGAAGAAGTGGTCGGCGACCATCAAACCACTAATGCCTATGAATATGCCAGGACTGGCGCCGCCGTCGTCATTGAACAAGCCAATCTGGAACCAAATATTTTCTTAGGTCAGCTTAAAAAAATATTTTCCGAACCGGAAAAATTGAATCAAATGTCTCAAGCTGCCAAAAATTTCGCCAAACCAAAAGCAGCCAGAGCAATTGCCGAGGAAATAATAAAATTAGGAAGTAGGGGATAAGCGTGACTTTTAGAGGATTAATTAAAAGAAAAATTTTATAACATTTATTCACGATCGTGAGTATTTGTTATATTTTATTTTGCGACAGGTTGGGGTTGACAAATTAATAAAACTATGCTATCTTTTTAGCAACATTTCAAGGTGAGATGTCTGGTCAAAAAAAGAGCAGGCATCTCAAATGAGGTGTTTGCTCTTTAAATTAAAAAGAAGGGGGGGTGAAAAATGCAAAAATTTTGTTACAGGGATAAGCAGCGTCCATGTGATGAAAGTTGTGAGGCTTTTCATTCGAGTGTACTTTATGGACTTGATTCTCGTCAAAAGGTCTTGAGCGGAGAATGTATTGAACTCGGTATTCAATCTATGATTGTTAGCGAATTACGCTCCATAAAAGACGCGATAAAAAAAAGGAGGTGAAGAAAAATGGGAGAAGGAATAAAAATTATAGTTATAGTTGTTGATACTGATGGCGCAATAAAGAAAGGTGTTACCTACATTCTTCCACGCGTATCAGATAATGGGTTTTGGTTCACTCCTGATGAGTCTGACCCCGACAAGAAGGGGGGCCGGAGATTTATTCCCCTCTATGCTATTAAAGAATTAATAGTGGTGGAGGGGTAGACAAGTTTAAGCCCGTTCAAGGATAAATCCCACGACATAAAAATTTATGTGTGGGATAAACCTTGCGGGCTTCTTTTATTTTCAATTTTTTAACTGGCTTCCATTTTAACCGGTCCCAAAATGTTTCCATTTTCAGACAAAATTCCCAACCTTAATTTCAAAATCTTAAAATACTTCACACTTCAGTTAACTGAAGTGTGGTCTAATGATAGACATGATAGATCAGTCAACCATTGGACGATCGGAATTTAGTTGACTAAATTAGCTTTATAAATCTCATTGGTCTTACATGATAGATTGGTCTAACGCGATAGACTGGTCTAATACATTAGACCAGCCAATAAAAAACTTTTCTAAATCAAGAAACAAGAAACAGGTTCAACATCTAAAAGAAGAGTTTGAGATTTTTATAACCGCTCTAATTGGTTAGAGCGCTCTAATGTGTTAGAGCGGTAAGTAGTTAGAGAAGATTTAAGGGAGGATAAGGCCAGGATATATGTAAAAATCTTAAAAATATGCTAAAATAAAAGTTAATGACAGATAATCCTAAGAAGCATATCGGGCCGGTGAGGGTGCGTTTTGCGCCTTCGCCAACAGGATTTTTCCACATTGGTTCAGCCAGAACCGTACTTTTTAATTGGCTTTTCGCTAAGCAGAATAATGGTAAATTTATTTTGCGGATTGAAGATACGGATATTGAGCGTTCTAATCCCGAACACGAAAAAGATATTCTTAGTGGAATAAAATGGTTAGGCTTGGATTGGGATGAAGGACCAATACTTGAGAGACAAGAGACAAGAGACAAGAGACAAGATTATATCGGTGAATATGGGCCGTATCGGCAATCAGAGCGTTTAGATATCTATGAAAAATATCTGAAAAAATTGCTTGAGGAAGACAAGGCATATTATTGTTTCTGTTCAAAGGAATTATTGGAAAATGACCGTCAAGCCATGCTGGCTCAGGGACTGGCGCCCAAATACAGCGGCCGGTGCCGCAACCTCTCAAAAGAAGAGGCTGAGAGCCGTCTTAAAAAAGGCGAGCCGGCCGTAATTCGTTTTCGAGTGCCGGAAACCGAAATAGAATTCAACGATTTAATTCGTGGAAAAGTTAAATTTAATACGGCTTTAATTGGCGATGTCGTAATTGCCCGAAATCTAAGGTCCCCTCTGTATAATTTTTCAGCTACGGTTGACGATTTTGAAATGAAAATCACCCATGTGATAAGGGGCGAAGAACATCTTTCTAACACTCCCAAACAGATTTTAATTCAAAAAACACTGGATTTTGAAACGCCGGAATACGTCCATGTCTCGTTGATTCTTACTCCGGGCCGGGCTAAATTGTCCAAGCGCTTTTTAGAGAGTTCGCTTAATGATTATAAAAATCAGGGCTATCTTTCGGAAGCCATCGTAAATTTTTTGGCCTTGCTCGGCTGGCATGCCAAAGATGACAGAGAAATTTTATCTCTTGATGAATTAGTTGAAGAATTTGATTTAAAACGGGTGCAAAAAGCCGGAGCGATTTTCAACATTGAAAAATTGGAGTGGTTAAATGGTCAGTACGTCAAAAAAATGACTGCCGATGTTTTAGCCGAAAGAATTAAAGATTTTATCCCGGCGGAATGGCTGGCTGAAGAAAAAAGAGAATTATTGATTAAGGCAGTGGCCGCCGAAAGAGAAAGAATAAAAAAACTGACTGATTTTAAGGAATTGGCTGATTTCTTTTTTGAGTTGCCGGACTATGAAATAAATCTTTTAGCTTGGCCGCGTCCGGTGTCAGCCGCGTCTTCGGAGAAGGGGATTGGCGAACCCAAAACAGACAAAGAGAAAACTCTGGCAAATTTAAAACTTTTAATTGAAGAAATTGACAGAGTTTTCAAAGTTGATTTTAACAAAGAGGCCTTGGAAAAATTGATTACGCCGTTAACTGAGGTTTGGGGTAGGGGAGAGTTGCTTTGGCCTTTGCGAGCCGCTCTTTCAGGCAAAGAGGCTTCACCAGGACCGTTTGAAATTATGGAGGTCTTGGGCAAAGAAGAGACACTAAGGCGTTTGGAAATAGCCGTTAAAAAACTTGCCCCGTAACGCATCCCTATGAACGTTACGGGGCTTGAATAAGCATGAAAAAAATCTTGTTTCTTGTTTCTATTTTTTATTTTCTATTTTCTATCACTTCATTTGCCGCTGCTCCGCAGGAGCTTAAGAATGCCATTAACCAAAAAACTCAGCAACTTCAGGAAATAAATAATCAAATCAAAGAAACCCAGAAAAACCTTGAATCTATTCAGGGGCAAGGACAGACCCTCCAAAAAGAAATCAAACAAACTGATTATAATATCAATCAGCTTAATTTAAATATCCGCTCCAGCGAAATTACCATTGATAAACTGGTTTTGGAAGTTAATTCTCTTCAATACGAAATCACTGATGCCGAAAATGAGATTGTCTTAAAAAGAGAAGCCATCACCAGGATTCTTCAGGAATTTCAAAAAACTGATGGCGAAACACCCTTGCTTATCTTTTTGAAAAACAAAAGTTTGGCGGACAGCGTTTTTGAAATGCAAAATTTGACCGACCTTAATGCTGGCTTAAAAACGGAGATTGATAATCTGAGAAAGGTCAAAGAGGAAATGGCCGACAAATTAGACCAATCCGCCAATAAAAAACAATTGACCGAAATAGAAAATAGCAATCTTAAAAACAGAAAAGTGATACTGGATGACGTTAAAAAAGAAAAGAAAAATATTTTAGTGCAGACAAAAAGTCAGGAAAAAGTTTATCAGAGTATAATCAGTGATTTACAGAAAAAGCAGATGGAAATTGCCGATGAGATTAACACATTGGAAGAAAATTTGCGTCTTAGTTTTGACCCAAGGGTTTTGCCGAGTAAACGACCCGGCGTTCTGGCTTATCCGGTCACCGACCATTATGTGACGCAGGAATACGGTTATACCGACTCTGCCAAATTGCTTTATAAAACCAAATTCCATAACGGCATTGATTTTAAGGCGTCTCTGGGCACGCCCATATTGGCGGCTGAAGATGGAGAAGTGATGGCTGTCGGCGACAACGGCCGGGTTCAATACGGAAAATTCATTTTAATAAAACACAATAATAATTTGGCAACGCTTTACGCTCATCTGTCGCGGCAAATTGTTCAAAAAGGAAGTGTAATTAAAAGGGGACAGGTAATAGGATATTCCGGCAATACCGGTTATTCTACCGGCCCCCACCTTCATTTCGGCGTCTATTGGGCGTTAAACCTTAAAATGCAAAGTTTTTCCGGCGCTGGTCTAGTGCCCGTTGGCGTAACCATTAACCCGGCGAACTATTTGTGATATAATATTGTTCGTAATATAATTCAAATATTATGGAAGAAATCATTCAAAAATTATCTACTTTTTTGAATTATTTTGGCGGGTGGTTTGAACAATATATCGGTTCAGGTCTGGTTGGTTTTATTAAGGCCTTAGGCGGTTTATTCATCAAAATTCTGGAGTTTTTTATTGATGTTATAAGGTGGATTATGTCATATCTGTAACTGGTTGTGGACCTGCCTGCCGGCAGGCAGGTAAGTCGGTTGATTATGTTGTGCGACAGGATTATGATTTACATATTCATCAAAAGATGTTAACCTATAAAAGCCACAAGACTGGGAGGAAAAAATGGATTGATAAAACAGGGTCTATTGGAAGGGGATAATTAATATTTAAGATTTAGATCCGTTACAAAATATATCTTTTACGACAGATTAGTAATCTATCATAAAAGATAACGGCCATAATGGCCTTAACATAATGACTAAACCCAAAGTCCATTTTATTGGCATAGGCGGTATTGGAACCAGCGCATTAGCCCGCTGGTTTTTGTCTCATAACTATAATGTATCTGGCTCTGACGCTTCTCCTTCAGAAATTATTTCTGAACTTAAAAAACAAGGCATAAGAGTATTTATCGGTCATCAGGCAAAAAACCTTCCCAGAGGGGCAAATTTGGCGATTTTCAGCGCAGCTGTGCCCATTAATAACCCGGAACGCCGGCAAGCAGCCAAATTAGGCATCCCTGCTAAATCTTATGCTGAGGCAGTCGGCGATTTGGCAAAACAATACAAAACTCTGGCTATAGCCGGCGCTCACGGCAAAAGCACTACTACTGCCCTCTTATCCTTGATTTTAATTAAAGCCGGTTTTAACCCGACGGTGATTATCGGCACTAAACTAAAAGAGTTCGGTAATTCAAATTTTTGCAATGGCAGAGGGGATTATCTGGTATTGGAAGCTGATGAATATAGCGGTTCATTTTTAAACTACTCCCCTTTTGCGGCAATTATTTTAAATATTGACGCTGAGCATCTTGATTATTATAAAAATTTAAGAGTCATTAAAAATGCTTTTTTGAAATTTATCAAGAATATTCAGTCGGGCGGAATTTTGGTTCTTAATAAAGATGACAAAAATTTATCGGGTTTAAAAAATAAAATCCAAAAAATCAGCCAAAATAAAAATATTAAAATCATCTGGTACGGTATAACAAACCCTGAACGATCGTCAATGATTTGTTATAAAATCAGAGAAATATTAAAAATCTCCGGCGAACACAATGTTTCAAACGCTTTAGCGGTTTATTCCTTGGCTAAGGCATTGGGAATTAAAAATAGAGATATCTTTAACGCGATTGGCTCTTATCGCGGCGCCTGGCGAAGGATGGAATACCGAGGAGAACTTAAATTTCCAATTTTCAATTTCCAATTTCCAATTAAAGTTTACGACGACTATGCTCATCACCCGACTGAAATCAAGGCTACCCTAGCTGGAATAGCCCAAAAGTGGCCAAAAACAGGCCTAATTTGCGTCTTTCAGCCCCATCAGGCTAAACGGCTATCCCTGCTTTTTAAGGCCTTTATAGGGGCTTTTGACGAAGCAAATGCCCTGGTATTATTGCCTGTCTATCAGGTAGCTGGTCGCGATATATCGGATAAAGTGTCGCAAAATAGAGGTTGTTGCAACGCCCAAACTGGTCGTCGCAAAACCTCGCAGATATTTTGCAACAATAAAATTGTCGCAAAATATCTTTCTAAAAAACTGGCTGAAGCAATTCAAAAAAGAATAAATTCAAAATTCAAAATAGACCCTCCGGGGATTCTTCGAAAACAAAATTCAAAATTGCGAGAAGTGGTCTATCTCCCCTCCCCTAAAAAACTGAAGCAAATTTTAAATAATTTACTCATAACTCATAACTCAAAACTCAAAACTATTATTGTAATGATGGGCGCTGGCGATATTTACAAGTTGACGGATAAACTGGTAAGATATAAGGCATAAGATTTAAAGGATTCTGCAGTACTTACTTCTTATACCTTAAACCTTAAACCTTAAACCTTAAACCTCTAAAATATGTTCTATTCCAATCTTAACCATTTTAAAGGGATGTCCGGTTATGAAATTGACGGTATCTGGTATCCGCGAGTGACTAAAATCGTGGATATTAAAGCCAAGCCGGCTTTGTATAAATTTTATGCGGAAATGAATAATTTTGATGAAGGCGAAGCGGTTAAAAAACAATCAGCCAATGAAGGCACCTTAATTCATGAAACAGTTGAAAAAATATTGATTGGCGAAAAGCCGGAAATCGATTCTTCAATAAAGCCGGCTATTAACGCTTTTTTGCGATTTTTGGAAGAAAAAAACATTCAGGTTGATCCGGAATTCGTGGAAAAGCAGGTCGTTAATTTTGACGAACGTTATGCTGGTACCCTTGATGCTCTGGCTTTAATTGACGGCAAATTCGGGGTTTTAGATATTAAAACTTCTCAGGCAATTTATCGAGATTATAATTTACAAACCAGCGCTTATACGGCCGCCGTAGAAAAGGATTTTAAAAATCTGCAGAGCCGCTGGATTTTGAGAATTGACCAGACTAAAAAATGTTTGAAGTGTGGTGCCACGCTTCGGGTGAAGGGCGGCCGGGAAAAAATAAAATTGCCGTGGACCAATGGCGGCTATAGCAAAGAAGCTAAAAATTGTAAGCATGAGTGGTCTGATTTGACCGGCGACATCGAACTCAAAGAATTCCCTTATTGGCAGGAAGATTTCAAAGCATTTTTAGGCGCAAAAAGATTATGGGAGTGGGAAAATGATTATTGGTTAAGGCAGCTGGGGTATTTATAAAAAAAGACCCTTGCTCAAGGGGTCTTAGTTTATATCTAGGGCACAAGGGCACAAGTAAGAAGGAGAGATTATTTCTTCACCAGTCATCTCATTAAGATTCTGCTATAAGAATAATATATCCCACTTAATTTGTCAAATTTAAAAAATCATTTTAAGTACTCCCAAAAATAATTTCACTTCAACTAACCGAGCACTATGCTATAGCATAGTGCTATGACATGTCATAGCGGTTGTATGACTGTTATGCTATAGCATAACAGTCATACATAGAAAAAATATTGAACTTCGTAAAGCTACAACAAATCCTTGCGATCGTGAGTGATTGTTATAAGGGTTAATCCCGCCGTTGGCGGGATGCTCTATTTTGTGATTCCTCCCCTATGGCTCGGAGACAAAATCGGCACATTTTTCAATCACAATCGGCGCGTGGTTAAATTCGCGATTAACAAGGTAACCCAAGCCGAAACTAAGGGAACTTATAATAAAAATTAGAAGAAAAAGAATAATGTCGCGTTTATGATTTTTTATAAATTCAGATATTTTTCCCATTTTTCGTAAAGTTCTTTTGTCGCCCTCAAATCTCCTAAATTATATTTGGCAATCTCTAAAAGTTTTCCTTCTTTATAAAGCCGGCCAACATCATCGCCGGTAATCCCCTGTTCTTTTGGGCTTTTAATACCAAAGGCCTTTGTCCAGAAATGAAGATTGAATTTTTTTCGGACTGCGCCGTAAAAAGTTAACTGGTCCAGTAAATCAACGTGAATAGCGTCGTATTTTTGCGAACTTAAATAGCGATTACTTAAAAGATTTTTGCTGGGTTTTACGCCTAAAATCGCCGAACGAATCATCAAAAACGGTGCATCAAAACTCCGGCCGTTGAAAGTAATAAAATAATTATATGGCTTAATCGTTTCCCAAAATTTTTCAATAATCTGCTTCTCGTCCCCGGTCTCAATTATAATCCCTTCCTCTAACTTGTCGCTTGTCACTTGTCCCTTGTGGCTAACTCGTAAGTATACTGCTCCCTTATTCGTCTCCGGATTTAATATGCCGATGGCCACAATTTCGCCGGTTAAAGGATAAAAACCCAACCTTTCTTTGGCTTCTTCCTTCTCTTCTCCGCTTTCCGCATACTGTAAAAGATATTCTTGCGAAATTTTATCCAGAGATTCAAAATCAACGCCGATGGTTTCAATGTCAAAAACGAGCTTTTGCTGGCCGAATGAAGTTGACATAATTTTGATTATAGAATAAACTTGAAAAGTATTAAATAGAAACAAATATGGCACATACCAAAGCAGGAGGTTCAACTAAATTAGGCAGGGATTCCGAATCAAAAAGATTGGGAGTTAAAAGGCAAGACGGACAGCGAGTCAATGCTGGCGAAATTTTAATCCGTCAGCGCGGCACCAAATATTTGCCGGGATTAAACGTGGCTCGCGGCGCTGATGACACCTTATACGCTCTTAGAGCCGGAATCGTTAAATTTCTTTCCAAAAAGAAAATTTGTTTTAATAAAGATCAACGCTACGTTAAGGTTGTAACGGTTCAATAATAATTCTAATTAAAGCTTTCATTTCCTTGCCCAAATCAATTTCCACTTGGTGCTCGCCAAGTGTTTTTATTGGTCGCTCAAGATTTACTTCGATATTAGGCATTGATAATTTATTTTTAATGTCGTCTCGGGTAACCGAACCGAAAATTTCCCCTTTTTTGCCTGTTTTAAGCGTAAATTTGAATTCTTGACCCGAAAGTTCTTCAGCTAGGGTCTCTAATTTATTTTTTATTTCTTGTTCTTCTTTTGACCAAGCGGCTTTTTGAGCTTCTAATTCTTTTATTGTTTGTTCAGTAGCGATTTTTGCCAAGCCTTGAGGAATTAAAAAATTTCGGGCATAGCCGTCTTTGACTTGTTTGATGTCAAACTTATTGCCAAGTCCTTTTATTTCCCGAAGAAGAATTATTCGCATTATTTAATTTCCGATTTCAATACTTCCATCGCTTTCTCTAATTGCGGGTCGCGATTAGCCTTAAAGTCTTCGTCAGTCAGACCAACTTCATAATCGGGGTCTAGGCCGTTTTTTTCAATTAGTCCGCCGCCGGGCATCCGCCAATGAGCAACAGTGATTTTAATAGACGAGCCATCTTTTAGAGGTTCCAGTTCCTGCACTGTTCCTTTGCCGAAGCTTTTTTTGCCGATTAATTTAACTGAGCGATTATCCCGAAGAGCGCCGGCTAAAATTTCTGAGGCCGAAGCAGAACCTTCGTTGATTAAAATTACTATCGGCACGTCTTTAAATAACCCATTGCCATAGCTGGTGAAAACTTGTTTTTTATCAGAACGAAATTCTTCACTGACTACTGTTTGTCCGGGTTTTAAAAACCAGCCAGTCAGGTTTATCGCCGCATCCAAAAAACCGCCGGGATTGTTTCTTAAATCAAGAATTATGCCTTTTGGATTTTTAAAAGCAATCTCAACAGCCGCTTGATAGAAAAGAAAAGGCGCTTTCTCGTAAAAATTATACAAATGAATGTAAGCAATGTTATTTTCTTTTATTTCCCAGTCCAGAGTTGGGACTTGGATGGTGTCTCTGATAATTGAAATTTCTTTCGGCTTGTCCCAGCCATTTCTAAGGATAGTCAAAATTACGGTTGTTCCCTTTTGTCCCCTAATTAATTTCACCGCTTCATCGGTAGTTAAATTGGCGGTGACGGTATCGTCCACCTTCAAGATTTTATCAAGGGCTCGCAAGCCGGCTCGTTCGGCCGGCGTATTTTTGAGCGGGGCAATAATCACCAATTGGTTATTACGCGTTCCGATTTCTGCGCCAATGCCGCCGAATTCACCGGAGATATCTTCGTTGAACTTTTGCGCGTCAGTGGGCGGAAAAAATACCGAGTTTTCATCTTTTAGGGCGCCTAACAATCCTGAAACAGCGCCATAAAACAGGGTCTGATTATCAATTTTATCAGCTTCAACGTATTTATCTTTAATTGTTTGCCAGACATCCCAGAAAAGAGAAAAATCAATCGCTTCCAGCTTGCCTTCCTCTAAATTAGCCACCCCGCGAATAACAACAGTTTGCGGCTTTTTGATGCCCTGCTGATAACCGAAATAAAAACCTCCGCCGCTAAGAGCGACGGCAATGATGATTGAGATACCGATTACAAAATAACGATTTTTAAATATTTTTTGCATTTGCTTTTATTTTATCAGGTTTATTTGATAAAGTCCATTTTTGATAAAGTTTCATACTCGGCGCCGGCGCGTTTGAGATGGGATTCCATTAGGTCTAAGGATTCGGCGGTGAAAAATAAATTTTCAATATTAGGAAATCCGATTTCCTTGCTGAAGTCGGATTTCCCGAAATTAAATCGCGCCAAAGTAAGATGAGTATTAAACGGCCTGTTTTCTTTCTGAAACCCCACGCCGTTTTTTATCAAAGAATCATCAAGGTATTTTTTAATTTCTCCCAATGCTTTTGAGGTTTCTTTTGTACCGCAGAGCCATATCATTCGCGGCGTTTTTCCCGGCGGCGCCAAAATTATTTTTTCAAACTCAATGGTGGACATCGGAAAATGTTGGGCTGTCTCTTTTATTGACTCCAAAATAGGACTAATCGTTTCATCCGGCTGATAACCCAAAAAAACGAGTGTCAGATGCCAATTTTCCGGGGAAAGCCAGTGGAAGTTTGATTTGTCCGAAAATTTTTCAGGGTTAATCTGTTTAATCAACCCTGTTATTTTACGTTTGACTTCCTCAGGTAAATTTATTGCAATAAAAAGCCGCTTCATATAACATTTATTATTATGGGGACAATTTATATTGTAGCAACGCCTATCGGAAACCTCAAGGATATTACCTTGCGGGCCTTGGAAACCCTAAAAGAAGTTGACCTGATTTTATGCGAGGATACGCGCCAAACTTTAAAATTATTGAGCCATTACGGGATTTCCAAACCTTTGGTTAGTTATTTTCAGCATAGCAAAATCTCAAAAATTGATTATATTATTGGTCAATTAAAACAGAATAAAAAATTAGCTTTAGTGACTGACGCGGGGACCCCTGGAATTTCCGACCCCGGTGGAAAATTGATAGAAATTATTATTACTCGCCTACCCTCTTGCCAAATTATCCCTATTCCCGGGCCTTCGGCCTTAACTGCGGCTTTAAGCGTTTCTGGTTTTCCGGCTGACAAATTTATATTTATGGGTTTTCCACCGGCGAAAAAAGGCCGGGAAAAATTTTTCAAAAAAGTGGCAGAAGCGGAATACACTGTTGTGTTCTACGAATCAGTTCATCGGATTTTAAAAACCTTGTCGGAGTTAAATAAAATATTTCATGCTTCATGCTTTATGCCTCATGCCGTTGTTTGCCGTGAATTAACCAAAAAATTTGAAACAATTTATCGGGGAGATATTGATGAAATAATCAGCCAACTGAACGGCGATAAAAATAATTTAAAAGGAGAATTTGTCGTGATAATAAATAAAGCCAAACATCGCCTATCGCAAAATAAAATATAACAATTTATTTGCGATCGTAAATAAATTGTTATACGCATGAGATAAATAATAAAATGTTGGAAAAAGAATATTTGGAAATTTTAAAAGAGCGGGGCAAGCAATCGCATGTCTATAAAAAATACCAACTGACCGGGCTTTTGATTGCGCAATTACTGGAAGACGAAAAACATAAATCGTTTTATATTAAACTGGCGAAAAAACACAATAGCGATGACCTATTGAGCATTGCCAAAGACGTTTCGGAAAGAAAAAAAATAAAAAATAAGGGAGGATATTTTATGAGAATATTGACCAAAACTCACCCTGATATTTTTAAAAACAAGAAAAAAAATGAAAATCCTAACCATCAATAATAAAAAAGAGGAAAAGTTTTTACGTAAAAAAACCGCAAGGTTTGATTTCTCTAAATCTAATAAAAAAGAAATCAATGCGTTGATAAAACAAATGCGCGAAATAATGACCGAGGCAGTGGGTATCGGATTGAGCGCTAACCAGTTGGGTCTGAATTTGCGGCTGTTTGTCGCTCAAATCCAGGCGACTAAACTGCGTAGCGCTAATTCCATCGTTTCTGAAGATCAAAAATTCTACGCTATCTTCAATCCCGAAATTATAAAAGCATCAAAAGAAAAGTCCTTTCTGGAAGAAGGATGCTTGAGTGTTCCCGGTTACTACGGTGAGGTTGAACGGCCGGAAAAAATCACTCTTGTAGGTCAGGACCGATACGGTAAAAAAATAAAAATCAAGGCCTGGGGATTATTGGCCAAGGTTTTTCAGCACGAAGTTGACCATTTAAACGGGATATTTTTCATTGACAAAGCAAAAAATATTCAAAAAATAGAAGCAAAGAGTAAAATTTAAAAGTATAACAAACTATGTCCGATCGGATATAATTTGTTATATTTTTTAGAATATGAAATTTATTTTTTTCGGCACGCCGGAATTTGCCGCTATAATTTTAGAAAAACTAATTCAGGCGGAATTGATGCCTGAAGCTGTAATTTGTAATCCCGATAAACCAACTGGCCGAAAACAGATTATCACTCCCCCGCCGGTCAAGGTCTTGGCTCAAAAATACGGGTTAACGATTTATCAGCCCAAAGATAAAAACGAACTATTGGAAATTATAAAAAAACTTCAGCCGGATTTGGCGATTGTAGCGGCTTTTGGAATGCTCTTTCCGAAGGAAATTTTAGCTGTCCCAAAGTACGGTTTTATTAACATTCACCCTTCGCTTTTGCCGAAATATCGCGGCCCAACGCCGATTCAAAACGCAATTCTGAACG
>Ga0210043_1000369_pt1 | contig 47074 bp, 68 predicted proteins | sample CryGeymet201501t_FD_183990 | JGI IMG/M metagenome (GOLD analysis project Ga0210043, IMG submission 183990) | Groundwater microbial communities from Crystal Geyser aquifers in Utah, USA - Crystal Geyser metaG 2015-01t (SPAdes) (version 2) | ecosystem: Environmental > Aquatic > Deep subsurface >... | reverse complement strand
CGTTTCCTACCCGTAGGCGGCTGGTCCGCCTCCTACGGTCCCTGAACCGGGGGGCCTCCCGCCGGCGCGGTGGAGGCGCAACGGCGGGCCCGATCAGCTGAGGGCGCCCTTCGACAGGCGCATCAGCTCGTGCTCGATGCGCTGCGGCAGCACCCGGGCGACCGTCGAGGTGAACGCGTCGGCTGTCGCGCCCTTCACCATCTCCGCTGGGATCGCGACCCCGGACTTGGCTTTGGCAATCGGAAGTCGCGCACCCTCGCTGCGGTAGAAGACGTGACGGCCAGCGATAAATCCCTGCCTACCGCCAGGCCACTGACCACCGCGCATGAAGGTGGCTGGATAGACCGTGCTTCTGCCGAACGGCTTGGCCACGACACCGATGTCGCCCTCTTTGGGATCGAAGAACTTGAGGCTGACGTCACCGCCGCGGGTCGTCATCGTGTAGGTGAGATCGCCCCACTCCGAACGCTTCGGCTTGCCGATCGCCTTCACGATCACCTTGCGCTTCAGTCCGGTCTGGGTGGTCAGCGCCCGGACGACCTGCGTCTTCGCCATGTCGCCGGCACGATTGATCGCCCGGTTGGCGACCTTGCGCATTTCCTTGTCGCCGAGCGACCTGAGCATGTTGTCGAAGCGGCGAAGCCCCTCGACATCGCCCCAGGTGACCTTCAACGACATGACGGTCTCCCCAACGCAAAACGCCCCGGTGGGTGACCGAGGCGTCTGAACTTTTACAGTGTTCATGGCTTGCACCAAATTCCAGTCGCAAGTCAAGCCACCTTGCGCTCCCGCCTGTGGGTATCATCGTCCTGATCCACGAAATTGACCGCGAAGGCGCCGCCGCTCGCCTGTGCCACTCGCCTGTCGTCCCACGGCCATAACCGCCGCGACGGCCCATCGACCCGGTGCTCTGCGAGCGTTCCGTCGAGGTCGGCGGCCAGCGCCGCCAGCGCCAGGACGAAGACCTGATACTCCGCCCGGTCACTGACCAGCCGCGCCGGGTCCGGCGTCAGTCGGGCCTTGCGATAGGCGTTCGGGTACGGCCGCCGCAGGACACGGTCGAAGCCATCCGCTTCCACCATCATCAGCGGGCGTCCCTCGCCGGCGGAGCGCTCCACCATGCGGAACCACGCCTCCTTGCCGTTCGCCCCGCAGACGGGCTTGCGCGTCACCGCTTCCGTCGCCCGCCATTCGGGGAACTGGCCGAGGATCGCGAGCCGGGCGATAGTGGCCGGCATACGCCCGCCGTTGATCTGGGCGATCGCCAGTCCGCGCATGTGGCAATCGTCCCGCTCAGTCTCCGTAAGTTGCGAGCCATCCGCCAGCACCAGATCGGTTAGGACATCGTAGCCAGGCGCCGCGTCGAAGCTGACGCCCGCCAGCCGCGACACCGCCTGCCCGACCAGCACCGCATCCGGATGCGGCCCGTCCTCGGACGAGAAGTCCGGCACGCAGCCCCAATGGTTCGACATCTGGATCAGCGCAAGCGTCTCGCCGTATTCGCTCACAGGGTCCCAGCCGCCACGGCTGGCGCCGGGCCCGGCATGGCGAACAACCAGATCCCCACCCGCCTTCGGCAACTCCTGCCGATACGCCCAGGCCAACAGCGCTTCAATTCCGATCCGTTTCATCGTCTGTCTTTCCTTCAAGGATGGTTATGCAGGGTTGATGCAGGGTCTATGGAGAGACTGTGATGGATGAATATTCAAAGTTTACAATAACTTGAGAGGATGGATGATGGGTTGGTGGGTTGTCTCTTATCTATGAGGTTTCAAGCTCTCCCCCGAAGCCCCTCTCTTACGCGGGCGCACGCGAGAACCCTGCACGACCCACCACACCCCTTGCGGAGCAACGCCCCGCACCCCTCCCCGAACCCGCCAAGGCCACTACCAACCCTCCAGAACCCTGCAATATCCTTCGAAGTCAGACCGGTGGCGTTCCCGCGAATGGTGGGTCGCGGGCAGTTCGCGAAGCCTCGAAAGGGCTCGCGGGAGAGATGAGAGGATCGGAGCCACCACGCGGCGGCGCACGGGTGCGCCGAGGAGGGTCGCGATTGCCACCAAGGGGCTTGCGGGTCACGTCTCCCGCGTCTCGCGCACGGCCGTCGCCAGCAGGTCGAGCCCGCTCGCAATACTGGACCCGGCATCGCTCGTCGCTTCGGCGAGCTTCATGAACGACAGGTCGATCGCCTGGACCGCCACCGGCGGCCCCGCCTCCCGGACGGCCTCGGCGAGCGTCAATATGGCCGCGGCGATGGCGAATTGCCCGTCGTTCACGGCCTTGCGTTCGATGGCCTCTCTCTGCTGCGCTGTCAGCATCATGCGTCTCCCTGGTTGATCCGGCGCAGCACTTCCGCCTTGAGCCGCAGCCCAACCAGAATCACCCGCCGGCGCAATCCTCGCGGCAATGGCCGGCGAGCGCCATGCTGCAGCCGAACATTGCGTCGGTCATCCGCCGTACCCCGCCGGATACGACCCGTCCTCACCGGGCGGCTGTGGCACGTTGATCAGCGTGATGCCGACATAGCGGCGCGCCTGGGCGCCTTCGAGCCGCTGGAACTTCTTGCCCATGATCCGGCCGAAGCGCGTCTCCGAGATCGGCTTGATCGCCGAGGCGCCGGCCCAGGCCGTGTAGGCGCGGTAGAGATCGCGGGCGAGCACCTCCTCGTCGCCCTTCGGCCGCACGCACTGGCTGACGAAGCCGCTGGTCGGGTCCATGTCGTCCCGGTATTTCTGGGTCTCCTTCGCCACCTGTTCAGGGATCACCAGCCCCTCGGTGAGGAAGATCCGTGCGCCCTCGATCAGCCAGTTGAGGATGCCAGCGCTCTCTTCCATGAATTCGCCGACGACGTCCTCGAAGTCGCGCTGCTGATCGTCGGGAATCGTCTTCGGCCACAGCACCACGGCCATGCGCCGCCAGATGCCGTTGTCGGTGCCGGTGATCTCCGGATAGTCATTGCCGCTCATGTGAGCGGTGAAGATCGGTCGGAAGGTGAAGTAACCGGCATAGAGGTCGCGCACGCTCATCTCTTCGCCGCCCGTCAGCTCCTTCACCAGGTCTTCGCGCAGGGGCTCGCCGCGCGGTAGTTCCTTGACCCGCAGGAGCCGACGCCCGTGCAGCAGCGCGATGTCCGGCGAGGCGCCGCCGGCCTGGCCGGATGGTCCGAAGAACGAAGAGGACGGCAGCGTGACCGCCGCCTCGCCGAGCACTCGGCACATCACCTCCATCGCCACCGACTTGCCGTTGGCGCCATTGCCATAGTGGAAGAACAGCCGCTGCACCGTAATCCCGAGCAAGCCGATGCCGAAGCCGACCTGCACCATGCGCCGCTGCTGCGCGTCGGGCTGGAACTCCTCGATGAACCGCGTCCAGCGCGGGCAGGTCGCCTTGGGATCGTATGCTACGGGCACCAGTTCGCTGATCAGGTCGTCGCGATCGTGGCCGCGCCGCGCCACCATATTTCCACGCCGCACGGTGATCGTCGCGGGCGTGTCCGCCGGTGCATCCTCACGCTCGGCCTCGGGATTGACCTCCTCGTCCTCTACGATGCCGAAGGTCAGCGTGGCGTTCTTCACCGCGACCTTCAGCGGGTCGGCATTGAAGGCGTCCGGATCGGTCATCAGATGCGGCGCGACGCAAGTGAGCATCGCCTCGAGCCGGCTCTTGTTGCGGCAGGAAATGCCGTACTTGCGCCGCTCCGTGCGCGCCCCCTCAATCGCGCCCCGCGCCTTCTCCGCGGCAGTGATCGTCTTCTTGTCGGCGGCCGTCTGCTCGCTGGCCGGCTTCGCCGCAAGTTCCCGTGCCGCCTCGATCAGCGCCGCCTGGCGCTTCGATGGCGTCAGCAGCCCCGCCTCGGCCTCGATCCGCTTGCCGACAAGCTGGGCGATCCGCTGCGCCCGCTGGTTGCCTGTGCCGGTATCCCAATGCGTGCCGGTCCAGACGACGAAGGACGGACGCGTCGCCTTCTCCTGTGCCAGCACCCGAAGATCCCGGCCGAAATGCGCGATCAGCCGATAGGCGTTGTCGGTGTCGGACTGGTCGAGGCCCGCGCAGAAGGCGAGCGTCGATTCGTCCACCGCCTCGGGATCGCCGGCCTGCGGGATCTGCAGGCCATTGACGACGACCTTGCCACCGGCAACGGGTTCGCGGGCTTCGGGCTCGGGCGGCGGCGCGGCCACTAGGTCGTCTTCGGAGAAGGCGCGAGTGAGTGCCGCCCGCACGGCCGCCAGATGTTCGTTCTCGGTCTTTGCCATGGTCAGGCCGCTTTGCCGGTACCGGAGAGGAGGTCGGTGAAGTCCAGGCCGCGACGGCCGGGCCACAAGGTCCGCACGCGCCGGCCTTCCCTTGCCAGGCGCCGCTCGGCGCGCAGCATTGCGGCGACCGTGGCGTAGGGCTCGGAATCGCCGTCGGCGACGAGCAGGATCTCGGTTACCTGCTCGGGCGCCTGCGCGGCATCGTCCGGCGCCTGGTCGGCCTTCGGCACCGGCCCCTGCACCCGCAGCGGCCGCGCCTTGCCGTTCCTGTCGTCTCGAGTCAGATTCGGATGGCCGAAGGCGCTCTTCGGATCGGCGGGCCCGGCCAGATTGCCGAGATCGCCGGCGGCGGCGTAGAGCGTGTCACCACGAAACCCTTCCGCTACACCGACGGCCAGAACGTTCTCGATTCCCTCACCGATCACCAGCCGGTGCCGCCCGGCCTCCGCCAGGATCCGGTCGCTCATCTGCACGAAGCCGACCAGCGGGATCAGCCCGCCTTTCTTGGTCCCGCGCATTTTTTTGGTTGGCAGGCGTTCACCCGGCGTGCCGGGGTCGGTCAGCACCGGCCGCCCCTTGCGCTGGCCCAAATCGATCCAAGTCAGATGGCAGCCGACGACGACGCCATCGGCATCGACGAATGGCGCGACCATTGCCGGCCCCTCGTGCACCGCTACCGGATTCTGCTGATCATCTTTCCCGTGCCAGTAGGGGTCGGTGGCAATCGTGCGTAGCGTCGGCAGATGAGGCAGAGCATGCCTGCCGAGGCGCAGCACCAGATAGTCGTGCACAATCCGGCCTGGGCCGGCCCGCTCCCATTTACCCTTAGCCTTCGCTCGCTCCCGGTCGCGCCAGGCATTGGCGCTCTGCTCGCTGCGCTCACGTTCGGCCGCCGCCGTCCGGCGCCGCTCCACGAGCCGCTTCTCGCGAGCCTGCCGGTCGGCATCCGTCTCGTCGACACCATCCGGTACCGGCCGCCCCAGCACGTCGGCGCAGGCGGCAAGGAACCCATCGCGGCGCACGACATCGTGCCCACCGAGATGGGCCGCAAGGCTAATCGCATCACGCCCGCCGCCTTCGGCCGAGCCGCGGCAGTTCCAGGCATTCTTCATGCTGTTCAGCGAAAATCGGTCGGTGCCGCCGCAGACCGGGCACGGCCCGACGCTCTCGGCGGTGCCTGCCGGCTTCATCGCGGCAACCCCCAACCGCGTCGCCACCTCGGCCACCGTGACGGCCCGCGCTTCCTCGATGAAGAGATCCGTAGCGCTGCTCATTCCGCTGCCTCCCTCGCATCGACAAGCTGCGCATCGGTGAGGAAATCCGGCCCCCAGGCATTGCGGCGCACGGCATGGCCCCGCGCCTTCGCCCGCTCGATGACGTCGGCGAATTTCAGCCCATGCGCTCGCACCGCGCCGCGCAGCGTCTCCAGCGACAGCACCGAGCCGTGCCGCTCGCACAGCCGCGCCGAAAGAAAGCCGTCGATTGCATCCGCCGGCTCGACGATGGTGCCCGTGTCAGCTGAGCAGTCCTCATCCTGAGCCTGCCGAAGGGTCGTCAGCCGCGGCGCGCTCGGCAGCGGCGCGGGCGTCGGCGCGTCCCGCAGGGCCTCATACGGCGGCGCCGTCACCGGCAACTGCAACGACAGTCCCGACACGACATCGTCCGTCCGGCCCCCGCCGACGCGCTTCGCCAATATCGCGACCATCGCGCCGAAGCTGGCCCGCGAGAGCGGGGCCGCGCCCCGCCCGCGGACGAAGGCGGCATAGGTGGCGAAGCCGTCGCCCATCGCGAAGGAACCGTGCGCGGAGGCGCGCAGATGGATCTGCGCAAAGGCAAGAAAGCCGGGATCCTCTACCATCGTCGACCTCCCACGAAGGCGATGCCGAGTTGCCGGGCCATGCCGAGCATGGCGTTGCGCGTGCGCGGCGCAAAGCCTTCAGCCGCCAGAGCGATCGCAGCCTGGCGGGCGGTCGCCCCTTGCCCGGCCAACTCGGCCAGGCGGGCCTTTTCTTCCTGTGACCACGCAGACGGCGACACGGTAAAAGTCAGCGCGCGGAGACGCCCGGGGCGGGTCATCGTGATCGCGATATCAGGCCGACGCGGCCCCACACCGCGCCGAGACGCGAGGATGCGTGGATATGTCGGATCCACGCCGTAACGTTCAGCAACACGCGCCGATGGTTCGCCCGCCATGTAAGCGGCGACCATCGCCGCCTTGTCGGATTCCTGCAGACGCGGCGCACTCATAGCGCCACCTCGGTCGCTGCAATCGTGCCGAACTTCCCGACCTCATTCCCCCAGGTCGCCCAGCCCGGCCGATCCGTCCGCGAGAACAGTTCGAGCCGGCGGGCGTCGGGAATGAGTTGCTCCGCCGCCGAGAAGGCTTCGTCCGGCTTGCGGGAATGCTCGCGGCGCGGCGCCATGATCAGCGAGCGAACGCTGCGGCTGGTCCTCGGCGCGCCACGCGTTCCGATCAGGAACGGCTCGTTGGCACTGCGCAGGATGTAGCCGGTGCCGAAGGCCAGCTTGCCGGAGGGCGTCGTCTTGCCCCAGCTCCCGGCGGTCTTGAAGCTGAAGCCCCAGGCCGCGAGCACGTCGAAGGCCTGCGGCAGCATCGGGTTGGTCGCCCACAGCCACAGGACGCAGTCCGATGCGGCGAGATCGAGCACCGGCAGCGCCTTGATCGCCGCCAGATCCATGCATGAATATTGCGCCTGGGCACTCTTGGCATCGCCCTTGTCCGATCGGATCTCGAACGTCCAAGGCGGGTCGGCCATGATCAGGTCGAAGCTCTGCGCTTCGAGATCACCGAAGGGCCAGTCGAACAGCCGCATCACGCCGCCCGCCTTGCGTCTTGCGCGTCGCGCTTGGCGCGCCATTCCGTCTCGCCATGCGCCATCGCCGCATGCGCCGCGCAATACGGTGCCGGGATCGGCCGACCGTCTGGCGTCCGGCCCTTGATCGCCGGCGTAGCATCGCAGAAGAACAGGGTCCCGACCTGCATCGGATTGGACCCATCCACATGCACGGGCCAACAGCAGCCGCAATAATCCTGCAACAGCGCCGGGCGCGTGCCCGGCAGCGGCCGGAAGGCGTGGGCCTTCGCCGGCGGATCGAGCCGCTCAGGGCGCTTGGCAGGCTCCGCTGCCGGTGCAGGCGTCGCTGCTCGGGACACCGCGTGCTGCGCCCGTTGAATCGGGGCCGGCCCCCTCTCGCGCGGTGGCAGACGATCCGGATGGGATCGCGCGAGATCGTAGATCTGGTTCCGCGCCAGACCGGTGCGCTCGCCGATCTCCCTCGCTGGAAGCCCCGCCCGCCACAGCGGCGCGACCACATTCAGCCGCTCGGCGATCCCCAGACGGATTTTGCGTCGCCGCACAAAGCGGACCGGATTGCGGTCGACCAGACCAGCGACGGCATTACGGCTCACGCCCAAGGCCTTGGCGATCGCGGCGTAGGTCCCGCCGTCGGCCCACATGGCAGCGGCTTGGGTAATCTCGTCGTCCGACCATTTTGTCATGCCGCGTCCACCTTTGCTTCGATCTCGGCGAGCACCGCCCGCAATTCGGCGATCTCGGTCTTGATCCGGCGGCGTTCGGCGGGCGTCAGCTGACCGTCTTCCATGCCTTCCAGCACCGCCGTTTCGACGTCGTGCGCCTCGTGGATCAGGTGGATCGCATCAGCCATGGTCGGCATCGCGCCGGGGGTTGCAGCCCCGCCGGAGCGCGGCACCAGGTCAAAGCCCTGCAGGGAAGCCAGCGCCCGCGCGTGGAACGGCTGGTCGGCGATCAGGTCGAGATCCAGCGCCACGTCGATGCCGGCAAAGCGGCTGTCCTCGTGGGTGGCGGCATAGAGCGACAGCATAGGCTGGCCGACGCGGGTCAAGGCCGCCTCGCCGATCGCCTGCGAGCCGCCACCGGCCTTCACCGCCGCGAACGTCGCCGTCTTCAGCGCTGTGCGCTGGTGGTCGGATGAGGCGCGGGTCATCGAACGGCCCGCAATGCTGGGTCGACGCTTATTGCGTGACCGCTGCGGCCGTCTGCCGCAGTTTCACCATCATGACCCGAAGCAAACCAGCGCCGCAGCGCTTCTGCGCCTTGCCCCCCATCCTCCCAGCGCCGAAGATCGGAATGGATCGATAATGGGGACGTCAGATGACCAGCGAAGAGCGGAACGAAATCCAGACGGTGCTGCGCGAGCTGCGGGCTCGCAACACGGTGATGGAGACCGTGCAGACGCAGCTGATGATCCGGGTCGCCAGTATGTTCGACCAACCGGGCGAGTTTGTTCGAATCGTGATGATGAACGCCGAGGAGAACCTTCTGCGCGCATGTCGCCACGCGACGGGCGAGGACAAGGCCATCGCGGACGACGCGGCTCAGGTCATGAACGATTACTCGATGCGACTGATTGCGGGGCTGACGCCGCCGGAAAACCCGCAGTAACGCCCTCACTTGCCCGCTCCTGCGCAGGCCAGATCGCCAACGACCTCCGCCCCGGCCTGCGACTGCGTCGACTCAATCGTATCCACGAGAACGAAGTCGTTCGGCATCACTCGGTGTGCAGTGATCTCGGCAACGCGCCGCATCTGTTCGGGACGAGGCACTCGCTGGCCGTGAAGCCATTTGCGGACGCCAGAGATCGACACGTCGCCGACATCGTCAGCGAACTGGTCGAGGGAGACGCCGGTTTCGGCGAGGTAATCGGAGAGCTTCATGACGAGAATATTCGCCACATTGGGGAACCTCGTCAACCCCAATTTGGGGAGAGAAGGCCAATTGCGAGCTCTGGCAGTATCCCCGGTATGGGAAACCGACTTAAAGAACTCCGCACTGAACGCGGCTGGACACATGATCGCGCGGCCGAGGCGATGGCGATATCCCGCGGACAGTTCATCAAGCTGGAGCGCGGTGAACGTCGACTCACTCTGGATTACATTGATCGGGCCGCCAAGGCCTTCGGCGTGGACCCGACCATGATCATCTCGGATGGCGGCACAGTCGTGTCTGTCCCGATTGTCGGGCGCGCGGGCGCCGGGCCAAACGGCGAAGTGATTTTCGATGCCGAGCAACAGGTTCTGGAAGAAGTCCCGGCACCGCCAGGAGCCACTTCGAACACCGTGGGGCTCGGAGTGCAGGGCGATTCCATGCGTGGCATTGCTAATGACGGATGGCTGATCTTTTACGACGATCGACACTACCCGCCGACAGAAGAAATGTTCGGCGAACTGTGCGTAGTGGGCACCGGCTCCGGCAACACGCTGGTGAAGTTCGTCCAACCGGGACGCGGCCCCGGCCTCTACGACCTTGAGAGCTACAACGCGCCAACGATGCGGGATGAGCCAGTTGAGTGGGCGGCGTTGGTGACCTCGATTGTGCCGCGGAGGCCGGCCAGAAAGATCATGCAGAAAAATCCGCTGATCGGACGAGCGACCGCGAAAGCCGACTAAGCCTCATCCCGGGTATTCTCCATATTGGGGTTGACTGATTTCCCATAATGGGGAGAGATTGCTCTCATCGAACCCCGATGGGAGCCTCTCATGCGTTCCGTACGCCCCTCGACAATCTCTTGCGACACCGCCGGCACGCCGCCCCTGCCCAAGGGCCCGCACCGCCTGGGGTCGCTTCTTCCCTTTGACCACATCGCATCCGGTGGCAGGGCCCCTTCGGCCGCCGGGTCGGCGCCGGTCGTCGCGACTCCTCCCAATGCGGCGACCGGAGCGGCCAATTCGGTTTCAGGTGGCGTCGTGAATATCGGAGCCGGCACGGTCGTAGGAGCGGCCAGTCAGTCGAAGGACATATCCGACGGCGCGATCAGGCCACCACGGCACCACCAGTCGATGTTCGCGGGCGAGATCATCCTCGTAGAAGGCATCGACGGCGGCGTTGTGCGCCAGAGCCTGAACCATCCGATGTCCAGGGGGCTCTTCAGCGTAGATCATCTGCAGCTCGGCCTTCAGATCAGCGAGGTCAGCATCGCCGCAGGTGTGAAGCCGAGCGAGAACCTGATGTTGCCGCGCTCGAAGTCTGGCATGGGTCCGGGCCTTCCCGGAAAGATCGAAGACCAGGTCGACGATGCTAGCGGCGACGACAAGAACAGCGGCCGCCCGCTGCCATATCGCTCCGAAATCTCCGAGAATGGCCGAAAAGCTGGCGGTTCCGCCAATGAGGACCAGCGCCATCAGCGAACGGTGCACGCCGCCAAGGAAGCCCTCACGCATTGCATGATAGGCGGCCTCGGAAGTGGCGTTGAAGGCGATGTGATGTCGCGTCAGCGCTTCGGGCTGGGCGGCGGCGGCACTGGACGGAGCGGAGCTTTCGTCCCTGGCGAGCCGCGGTCCGGGACGTTGATCGGCCGTGGCTGGGGTGGCGGAGCCGGTCGGCTCTTGTCGTCGCTCATCGACCATTGGTTTTCTCCAATCCTCAATGTCCTCTCCTTCAAGTCTCGTGAGGATGTTGCGGGCCGATCCGCGGCTGCTACTGCGGATCGGCACCCACTCTACTTTGCTACAACTGACGATCGCAAACAGCCAAAGCGTCGGGTCCACACAAATGATCGCGGGACGTATCGCGTCGGCCCGTTCTTCGATCCCGCCACCGACACGATGATCGTGCCGGCTCGCGCCACCGGCGACGTGGTCATCGTCGCGATCCTTCTCCTCATCGCCACCATAGCCTCCGTCGCCATCGGCGTCGGTCTTGGTTGGCTGGCCGCCACCCTCAACTGACGGAGCCTGTCATGATCCACACCCGCCCCATGACTCCCGCAGAGATCGCCGCCCGTGATGCCGCGATCTGCGCACGGATGAAGGCTGCCGGCCTCTGTCCGGAGCGCGAGTTCCCGCAGGTCTCCGTCGAGGCCGAATGCATGGCCGCCGACATGATCGACATCGCCGGGGGCGTCGAGAGCCGTTGCACCGACGCCGACCTCATCGGCCGCGGCTGGACGCCGTGGGAACTGGCGAAACACGGCGCCGCGGCTCGCCAGCTGGCGCTCGGCAAGACGCGGAGGGATGCCTGATGGCCGCCCTCGCTCGCGAGTATGCCGGTGCGCTGTTCGAGCTCGTCGTCCTCGGCAGCTTCCTGGCGACGCTCGTCATCGTCGCAGCGCTGATCGGCGGTGCCGCATGACCGCGCCCCATCGCATCGGCGATCTCGCCGCCGAATTCGGCGTCAGCCTGCGCACCCTGCGCTTCTATGAGGATCGCGGCCTGCTGTCTCCAGAGCGCCGGGGCACGCGGCGGCTCTATTCCGATGCTGACCGGAAGAAGCTCGGCCGCATCCTGCAGCTCGCCCGCTTTGAGTTCTCGCTGACCGAGATCGCACGGCTCATAAAGCTCGATCCCGACTCCGAGATATTCCTGACGGCGCTGACCATCCGCCTGCAGGACCTCGACGACGACATCGCGGCGCGCATGAAGGCCCGCGAGGATCTGCGCGATCTCGTTGCCTCCACCTGGCGCGAACACCATGCGGAGGCCGCATGACCAAGCCTCTCACGCCCTTCCGCGTCCATTTCGACGCCATCGCAGGAAAGGTGCCGGCGCCGGTGATCATCACCGCCGCGAAACCGCATGACGCCGAGACCGAAGCCCTGCGTCGCCATCCGGACCGCACCGTGGCAAAGGTCAAGCGCGACAAGTCCGGAGGTCATCCATGACCGCCTGCACGCCAACCCGCACCGGCCGCGCGCTGGACTTCGCCGCGCCGGTCGTCGAGGCCGAGCATCTGTTCAGCGAGATCGCCCATGGTCTTTCGCTGATCGCGCGCTTCGCCGGCCAGACCGACACCGCCTATTCGGTGGCTCAGCATTCCGTGCTGATGGCCGAGGTCTGCGAGGACGAGATCGACGATCCGCTGATCGCCGCCTACTGCCTCCTGCATCACGGGCACAAGGCGTATCTCGGCGACACGCCGAGCCCGGCCAAGGCCGCCCTCGAGGCGGAGTGGATCACCGTGGGGGTCGAGAAGGGTTTGCCCGACACGATCGTCGAAGCGCAGATCGCTCGCGACCGTTACATGCGGCGGCGGATCGAGCAACGCCTCGACACGGTGATCCACCGCGCCGCCTGTCTGCCGCCGATCGATGATCGCGCCCGCACCATCGTCGAGAGCTACGACGTGCGCGCCACCAAGACCGAGCGCCGCGACCTGATGAAGCGATGGGACCCGCGCCCGTGGCACCCGTCCGTCGAACAGGCACAGCCGCTCTTGCTTCGCCAGCGCCACATCAAGCCGTGGGTCGCTGGCGTCGCAGCAGAGCGCTTCATCATCGCCCTTAACCGCCTCTGTCCCGATGCGGCCCTCGCCGCCAAACGCCTCGCCGAAGGAGACGCAGCGTGAAACTGATCCGCGAACCGCAGGCCCTCATCGGCCTTCTGGAAGAAGGCGAGCTCGCCGAGACCATGAAGCGCGAGCTGGCGGACACGTTGACCGCGCTGAACGAGGCGGCCGGACCGAAGGGCAAGGCGAACGGCCACGTGACGCTGAAGCTCAACCTGAAGGTCGAGGCCGGCATGGTGACGATCCAGTCCGACCTGACGTCCAAGCGCCCCAAGGAAGAGCGCCGCTCGACCGTCTTCTGGGTCACCGAGGACGGCGCGCTCTCCACCCAGCATCCGCGCCAGCACGACATGTTCGAGGGCCCGCGTGCGGTGCCTTCGCGCAGCCAGGACGCCGTCGGCGAGTAGCCGGCAAAACCGCTTCCGATTTCCTTACAATGAAAGGACCCGGCCATGGCCGACACGACCACGACAGCAACGGCGCCTGAGGCCGAACTGGTGACGCCGACCACATGGAACACCAGCGAGGCCCTGCGGCTGGACGGCGACGCCGTCGAGAAGCTCGCCACGCTCGGTTCCCGCGCCAGCGGCGTCGAGATCGCGTTCGTCGACTATGCCAACGAGCGCATGCCCGGCCTGCCGGACCGCTTTCCCATCGCCATCGTGCACGGCGACAAGCCGGAGATCGTCGATCTCAAAGGCAAGGCCGAGCACTGGCGGACGTCACCCGACCGCCGGCGCGGCACCGTCACCGCGGGTTCGCTCCAGAGCTTCATCGACCTGGTGCAGCGCCACGCCACCGAGCATTCGGTCGTCTTCGCCGATTCCGACTGGACCAAGCCGAGCCTGACGGCGGTCATCGATTATCACGACAAGGATCCGAAGGGTTTTGCCGACAATGGCGCCCACCGCGTCCGCTACAACTTCCCGCTCTCCGAAGAATGGCAGGCGTGGGTGAAGAGCAACGGCGTGATGATGACGCAGGCGGACTTCGCGGGATTCGTAGAGGATCGCATTCCCGACATCACGGCCGCCGAGGATGCGATCCGCCTGATGGTCGAGCGTGATCTGCTTACCACGGTCGCGACGCCGGCCCAGTTGATCCAGCTCGCCCGCGGCTTGCAGGTGAATGTCGAGGCCCAGGTCAAGAACAGCGTCACGCTGCAGTCGGGCGAAGGCCAGGTCGTCTTCGAGGAGAAGCATACGGGCGCCGACGGTCAGCCGATCAAGGTGCCAGGCGCCTTCGTCCTCTTCGTTGCGCCGTTCTTCCGCGATGACCCCGTCGAGGTTCCGGTCCGGCTGCGGTACCGCGCCAAGAGCGGTGCGTTGATCTGGTTCTACCAGCTCTACCGGCCGGATCGCGTCATTGCGGAGGCCGTCGACCACGCCATGGCCTCGGTGAAGTCGGCTACCGGCCTGCCCGTCTATGAGGGCGAACCAGAAATGCGGTGTGCCTAATCCCATGACCACCGCCCGCCCCATTCAGATCGCGGCCTGCGACCGGTTCAGTTCGGCACACAAGGATCTCGGCGCCTTCGTCGATTCCCTGTGCGGCACCGTCGCGATCGAATGGCGGCGGGCGGGCGTCGAGGGCGTCCGCATCCTCGACGCCGAGCTGCAGGATGATGTCCTACTGTTGCTCACCGGTCCGGGCCAGGAGCCGCTCGACCGTGCCGCCGTGAAGACCTTCCTCGAACTGAAGAGGCAGCCGCAATGAAGATGCTCGTGACCGCCGTCCTGAAATGCGACGGCGCCAACTGGACCTCACAGCAGGTCATGGATTGGCTTGACGCCGCCGCGCGCCAGGCTGGGCTGCCGATCGAGATGGCGCAGGTGCTGCCCTACGATCCGCCGGAAGAGCCCGACCATTCTGCCACCGACGTCGCCCCACCGGTTCAGACAACAGGCGATCTCTGATGACGGAGCGTGAACCCACACCGGCGGAAGTCGCCGGCGGGGACATCATTGCCCGTCTTCAGACAATGAGCACCAGCGACTGCCTCGATGCGCTGTGCCTAGCAACCGCAATCACACTGTGGTCCGCCGCGACCAACGACAGCGATGCGCGTGAGGGCGTCGATCTGTTTGGGCGGAATCTGGCCGATGCACTGGCTTGCCTTGGCACCACAGAAGGCGTGAGCGCCGGCGCTGATGCAGTCCACCAAAGGGACGCTGACCGGAAGGGAGAGCCGCAGTGAAGAATCGTCTGTCCGACCTGAACAACCACCTGTTCGCCCAGCTCGAGCGTCTGTCCGACGAAGGTCTGAGCGCTGAGCAGGTCGATCAGGAGGTCGAGCGCGCCAAGGCAATCGTCGGAGTGTCTGACCAGATCGTCGGGGCGGCAGCCCTGCAGTTCAAGGCGGCAGAACTGATCGCCAGACATGGGCGGGGGGTCTCCGACATGATCCCGGAAAGCATGGCTGGACGGCAGATTGAGCACCGCAAAATCGAGGGGCCAAAGAGCGACGAAGAGCGCGAACGCGCTGAAGCAGACGCCCGACGGTTCGCTCGCGAAAGCGAGGAAGAGCAGCAGGAATGGGCGCGGCAGGAGGCAGCGCAATGAAGCGCCGCAGCATCCCCTACAGCGCCGACGAAATGGCATGGCTGGAAGCCAACCGCACCATGATCATCAGCGACTATCACCGCGCGTTCTGCACCGCATTCGGTCGGGATGACGTGTCGGCCGCGAACCTGCACGGGCTGCGCAAGCGCAAGGGCTGGAAGGTCGGCCGCGCGAAGGGCCGCTACGTCGGTCGCCGTCGCCTTCTCAGCGATGCAGAGGTCACCTGGTTGCGCGAGAACGTGACGCTGGCAACGACGGAATGGCACCGGCAATTCGCCTGCCTGTTCGCCCGCGACGATGTTACCGTCTCGCAACTGATCACCTTTCGCAAGAACCAGGGCTGGAAAACCGGCCGCACCGGCTGCTTCGAAAAGGGCGCGGTGCCGGTCAACAAGGGCAAGGCCTGCGCGCCTGGAACCGGCGGACGGCATCCGAACGCGCGGAAGACGCAGTTCAAGAACGGCCATGAGCCCCACAACACCAAGTATCTCGGGCACGAGCGCGTCAATAAGGACGGCTATGTCGAGATCAGCGTTGCTGAGACAAACCCGCACACCGGGTATGGGCGGCGCTACGTGCACAAGCACGTCCATCTGTGGACACAAGAGAACGGCCCGGTTCCGGAGGGCTTTGCCCTCAAGTGCCTGGACGCGGACAAGACGAACACCGATCCCTCGAATTGGGAGCTCGTGCCGCGCGGCATGCTGCCACGGCTCAATGGGCGCTCCGGACGCGGTTACGACAAGGCCCCCGACGAGCTGAAGCCGACCATCATGGCGGTGGCGAAGCTCGAGCACCGGGTCCGCGAGAAGGCGCGGACGCCATCCCACGCGGCGGGAGGCGACCGTGGCTGATCACACCAAGATCGAGTGGACCGACGCGACCTGGAACGTCATCACCGGCTGTTCCGTCGTCTCGCCTGGCTGCACCAACTGCTACGCGATGAAGCTCGCCGGTACGAGGCTGCGCAACATCCCATCGCGCGTCGGCCTGACGCGCGACAGCAAAGCCGGGCCCGTTTGGAACGGCACCATCCGCTTCAACAAGGAATGGCTCGACCAGCCGCTGCGCTGGCGGCGCCCGCGCATGATCTTCGTCTGCGCCCATGGTGACCTGTTCGCCGAGGGCGTGACCGACGCTATGCTCGACAAGGTCTTTGCCGTGATGGCGCTGGCGTCGCAGCACAAGTTCCAGGTGTTGACAAAGCGGCCGGAGCGGATGCGGGCTTACCTGAACGGATACCGCTCTATCGACAACGGGACCGAGGCGTCCGCAGCGTCATTCATTGCGCACGCCGCCCACGATCCACTTCTGTTTGACGTCACCGACTGGCCCCTGCCCAACGTCTGGCTCGGCGTCTCGGTCGAGGACCAGAAGCGCGCCGACGAGCGCATCCCGGTCCTGCTCGACACGCCGGCGGCGGTGCGATGGATCTCGGCCGAGCCGCTGCTGGGACCGGTCGATCTGACTTCGGTCGACACGGGGTCCGGCTGGGTAGATTCCCTTCAAAGTTACATTCGCTATCCGATGGCGAGCGCCGGCCATTTCAGGAACGAGCCGATCGATTGGCCGCACCTGGACTGGATCGTCGCCGGCGGCGAGAGCGGCCACGGCGCCCGACCGATGCATCCCGATTGGGCGCGCTGTATCCGCGACCAATGCGCTGCCGCCGGCGTGCCTTTCCTTTTCAAGCAGCACGGCGGTTGGGCCCCACGGCGCCCAGCCGAACACGGCGATCTCGTAAGCTATCCCAAGTCCGTGATCGTCCGTCCTGACGGCGGCATCACGTCCGGCTTGATGGCTTACGGTTCGGACGCATGGGTCATGGACCAGGTCGGCAAGAAGGCCGCGGGCCGCCTCCTCGACGGGATGACGCACGACGGCTTCCCGCAGGAGCGGCCATGACTGACCACCCTGCGCTCCCGCCATCAATCCACGCCGAGCTCGACGCCGCCTTCCGGATCGGACCGCTGATCTCCGAGGCCGCGGCCGCGCGGGTAATCGGCTTCTCAGCCGACAGCTTGCGCCGGGAGCGCGAAGACGGAAAGATCAGCTACCGCCTCCGCCGCAAGCGGCGCGTCTACGCCCGCGAGGACATCGAGGCCTATCTCGCGGAGGATCGCCAGTGTCAGTCTACCGGCCCAAGCGCAAGGACGGCTCGCTCAAATCGCCGTATTACCAGTTCGATTTCACGATCACCGTCCACGGCGAACGTCGTCGCGTTCACGGATCGACGGGGGAGCGAACTGCTGGAGCGGCTAAAAAATTCGAAGAGAGGGAACGCCGCAAGGCGCTCCGCGGCGGACCCAACGACCATCTCACACTGACCGAGGCGATCGAGCGCTACGCCCTTGAGGTCCTGGCCGAAAAGCGCGGCGGCCTCGACACCGTCATCGGCCTGCAGCATTGCGAGCGCCTGTTCGGCGGCGATCGGCGACTGGCCAACATCACCGCCGGCGACATAGCCGAGGTCGTCCTGCGCCGCGCCGCCGAGACCAAGGGCACGAAGAACCCGAAGCTCATCGCCGGCGCCACCGTCAACCGCAACATCATCGAGCCGATGCGCGCGCTGATGCACCGTGCATCACGGGTCTGGGGCGTCGGCTGCGAGCCGCACCGGATTGACTGGACGGCGCTGCGGCGGCGCGAGGCGCCGCCCCGAGATCGCGAGATGACCGAGGCCGAGGCCGAAGCATTCTGGCGCGAGCTGCGGCTGGACTTCCACCCCTTCACGGCCTTCCTCCTGTCGCGCGGCCTGCGCCTGCGGGCCGCGCTCGATCTGAAGAAGCTCGACGTCGACCTGCCCAACCGGCGCATCCGCGTATGGATCAAGGCCAAGGGCCTCACCTGGCTCGCGATCTCGGATTTCGATGCCGATCTGATCGCCGCCGAAATGAAGCGCTCGCCGCTGCCACAAGTCTGGACATACGAGGTGCAGCGCGGTCGGGAGAAAGGTCTGCGCCGTCCGCTCACGGCCGACGGCTATCGCCGCAGCGAGGAGACGGCCCTGCGCCGTGCCGGCATCGAGGACTTCCGCCGCCACGACATGCGACACGACTTCGCGACGAAGCTCCTGCGCGCGACCCGGGATCTGCGGCTCGTCCAGGAGGCGATGAACCATTCCGACATCACCTCGACCATGCGCTATGCGCACGTTCTCGACGAGGATGTGAGGAAGGGATTGAATGCGATGCCCCGGAATAGTCCCGGAATGCTGACGCGGGCGAAGAAGCCTGAGACAACCGCGGCAATAAGGCCGCCGATCCACACGCCCCATTCGGAGATGAAATCAGGGTCCGTAGGAACCGCCATTGCCACAGGCCCCCTTGTCGTGAAGAATCCGGGTGAGGCTGTAGAGGGCGAGCATCGACAGCATGAAGTACGTCCAGATGCCGGTGGACAGGAGGCCGGTCAGGAAGAACGAGATGGCGAAGCCGGTCGTCAGCATCGCGTAGACGATGACGCCCATGAAGGCGCAGGCCGCGCGAACGGTCGATGTAACGGTCTCTTTCCGGCCATTGTACCAGAGCCCCAGCAGCCACGAGGCGCCGAGGATGGCGACGGCCGATCCGGTCCCGACCTCGCCTATCGCCCGCTCGAATGCGCGATAGCCGGGGCTCTCGAATGTCCGGCTCGGGTGAAGGAGCGCCAGCCCCCATCCGAACAGAAGCCATGCCGAGAACCATTCAGGCACCCGGCTATGGTTCTTCCGGCTGATGGAGATGAAGATCATAGGATCGCTCCCGGGATTGCCAGTTCCAGAAGGGCGAGAGCGGTGAGGAACACCACCACCGCCCAGAGCGCCCAGCGCCAGACAGTCAAGATTTGGCCTTCTCGATCTGCCTCTGCATGTGCGGCACCACCAGGTCAGCGATCTTGCTGTCCGACAGCCCAAGCTTCTTCACCGTGTCCGGCACCGATGACTTCACGTAGGAGACGGCCGCACCTGCGGCGTCAGACGTCACCGCGGGCATGGTCCGCGAGCCCCCTGCCCGTGCGATGGCCGTCAGCGCCGCATTCTCCAGCGCCGATTGCAGGAGTTTCGCTCGCGCCTCATCCTTGATGACGTTGTTCGCCTTCAACCAGGCGATGGCTGCCGGGATGGCGATCGTCGTCAGCACCGTGGCGAGCAGCGGCAGGATGACGGCGAGCGTGATGTCGATGGCGTTGTTCATGGATCAGGTCTCCTTCTGTGCGAGGGACTGTGCCGCCAGCACGTCGGCATAAGCGGCGGAAGCAGCGGCCAGTGCGGTCGCGGCATCGGTTGGCGGATTGGCGCAGATGCGCGTCACCGTCTGGTGCGCGGCGAGTTCTCGCTGGACGAGGCTGCTGCGGACGTATCCGGTGCTCATGGCCGCGAGGAACACGGCGTGCGCCAGCGGCTCGAACTGGCAGATCCGGGCAAGCTGCGCCGAAACCGGCACCGGGATCTTCGGATTGGCTGAGACGCAGCCGGAGAGAGCGGCGGCGCAGGCCACCAGTGCGATCGGCTTCATGGCCGGGATCCTTTCGGGCTAGAGGCGGGCGGCCTGGACATGCATCCAGTCGAAGTTCCGGGCGCGGCCGAGCGACAGCCACCCCTCGTCCTCCCAGCACTTCCAGAAAGGCAGTGCGTCCGCCTGAGAGAGACGGGCGCGCGGCGCCTTCCATTGCAGCTGATTGCGGATCGGATCGAAGTCGATCGCGATGCCCCACGAGTGCATCGAATAGGCGGACCCGCCGCGCATCCGGCGCACGTTGAGCGAGCCCCCGAACAGGTGGAGGCCGAGGTCTTCGCGCTCGCGGGTGGAGTAGATGCCGGCGAGCCGCTGGAACACGCGCTCAGCCGATTTCGCGACCTTCTCGTGCATGGTGATCCGGCGGATGCGAACGCTCTTGTCCCACGCCAGGACCATGTCGAACGGGATGTCGACGCGGGTCTGCCGAGTGCCGACGGCGCCATAGAAGCTCGGCACGTTCCGCTGGCGCGGCCATGTATTTTTGACCATGCCGGGTGCCGCATCCAGTTCGGTATCGCGGTCGGGGAGATCCGCCATCGTCGCGGGCGATACAGAAGATGCGGAGGCCCGGAGCGCCTTGACCACCTTCGCGTCGGCCATGCCATCGACGGTCAGGCCGTGGGCACGCTCGAATGCCTTGAGTGCGGCCAGCGTGACGGGACCGATGATGCCATCGATTGCCCCGCACGGGTATCCGTGGGCGGTCAGCCGGCTCTGCAGCCACTGTTCAAAGGTCATGGACCATCTCCGTTGCGGGCATGAAAAAGCCCGCCGCGGCTGGACCGGGACGGGCGTGGAATTGGCGTGCTGAGCAGCGTCCTGCTATGGACGATCCGTCACGGTGGCCGCCCTTCCAGGGCACGCCCCACACAGCCGTGACAGGCCCGGCGGTGGAACCCCGAAAGCGATACTGTCGGGCCAACTTCGCTCCCCGCACTTCGGCATGCTATGCAAGGCCAGTCGCAGCTTCGGATGGCTCCTCGCTGCGGTCAGGGCCGGCAGTGCCTTACGGAGGGCGTAGGCGCTGCCGGTCCGCCATACTTGCTGCCTCAAATGGCAGGACGGGTAGTTTGTGAGCCATCCACCAAAGTGGCCGTCGCACGCGCGCCGAGGAATGATATTCTTCCGTAGTTGCGGCGGGTTACCCTCTCGGACGCAACAGGCCCGGCAGCCCTCTGCAAGGATCCCAGCTGCCGGGCCGCCCTCAATCGGACATTATGCGCGCGCTACCGTTGGGCAGTCGCGGTGTTGTGAGACTCGCCGAGACTAGGCCCGGCGGCTTGCGCTGTGCCCACTCCCCGCTGCCGGGCCGCTCTATCAGGGGGCAGTGGACCGGCTGTCCGTTCCCGCACTTCCGGACGGCTGCTTCAGTTCAAGCGAAGTCGTCGCGCCACCCGAGCGGGTCGCCTTGTGGGTCACGCTGACGATCCGGTATGTCCCGTCGATACCCGGTCGAGCGCCTGTCAGAACGAACGTGCCCTCCGCCTGCGCGTCGACGGCAAGGTCGATCTCCACACTGCCGTCGCCAGCATCGCGCTCGCTGTCCGACTTCCGGCCGTTTGCCATGCCGGCGGCCTGGTCTTCGTCGGCCGCCGTCATCCCGCGAACTTCATCAACGACATCAAGCGCCGCGTCGCCGCTCTCGACTTCGACTTCCCTGCTCTTGAACTGCGCCGAAGCCCTATCGAAGAACTTGACCCTAGCCTTGGAATAGCGCGGGCGCCCCTTGGACGGATCAATGCTGACGCTGAGGACATTGCCGGGGATGGTCCCGGTGACAGTCGGCATGGCGCCGCCCGTCGCGCTGGTGCCCTGCCCCCGCTTGGCAAAGACAGCCCGGTCGTTCCGGATCTTGAACGTAGCGCCCAGCTCGCGCGCAAGCTTCTGGCCCCAGCCGAGGAAAGACGCCCCATCCGGCGACCAGTATGGCCGGGCGATGCTGGCGAACTCCGGATCAACCACGATGCCAGAGAGGCCCGCCTTCTGTGCCGCCTTTCCTAGCGCGTCCTGAAGCGTTCCGTCGTCGAGGTGCCAGAGCTGCGCTTCCTTGGCCTTGCCGCGTGTATCGAAGCCCTTGGCGTTCACGTCGAGGATGCGGCCGCCGCCACGGGTCATCGTCCATGGCGTTGAGTCCACCACGCCCTCGAATACCTTCACGCCCTGGAGGTAGACGACCACGTTGGCGCCGACTGCCGGCAAGAGGCACTGCCCGCCCGTATCGTCGAAGGTCAGGTTGCAGGTATCGCTGGCGACGCCGTCCTTGTCGACGACGGTGATCGCGTGAAGGTAGGGGCGCATGTTCGACAACACGTCCCGCCCGTCGATCGTGACGCGCCATTCCACCGTCCAGGCCATCGCGATTATCCGAACAGGGAAACGACGGCGCGGGCCGGGAAGCGTTCCGGGGCGGGTCGATCAGGAATGGTGATAACCGTGCCGAGCGGCAGGATCGGTCCCAGCGCTGCGAGCCCGGGATTGAGCCCCAGCGTCGTCTCGACCAGCGACCGCCCGACGACCGGGCCGTATTCCCTCGCGAGGATGGCATCGAGGACAATCCCCTCGCCGCGCACAGTGATCGTCTTCATCGGCCAAGTGCTCCGAACAGCGACAGAAGGGTGCCGATGATATTGCCGGCGCTCGACGCACCCGGCGGCTCGATCTTCGTCATCTCGATCGTGTGCTTGACGGTAAAGCCGACGCCATCGCGCATCAGATCGCCGTGGCTTTCCCGGATGCTCTCGATCACGAACCAGCCGAACGCCTTGCCGTCACCCCGCATGACGGGGAGCCGGGTGCCGGATCGGCGAAACCCGTGCGCGGCTTCCAGCTCTGTCAGGCCCCCGGTTTTGGACGGCAGCAACTGCCCCGAAAGGGTGATCTTGTCGTCACCCTCGCCCATGAACTCGCGACCCGGCAGGCCACTGATCAGTGGCTTGACCGCGAAGTCGGCCGAGGCGCTGCGGTCCATCTCGTCCGCGTTGAACGGACGGGTATCCAAGGAAAGTGACCCAATCTGGTAGAGCATCAGAACCCCGGATGAGTGGTGTCGAACTGACCGCCGTCGATCGCATCCCGCACGGCCCGGCGAAACTCGTTGGCGATATCGCTGGCGGTTGCGCTGGCGCCGCCCTGCACGATGATGTTGCCGAAGGTGATCGACTGCGAGCGTGGCTGATGAGCGCCACCGGATGACCCGACAGCAGGCAAGCCCTGTGGCGCTGGAATGTCGACGCCTCGGTTCATGCCGGCGATCATCGCCGCCGTATCGCGGGCGTTGATGATCCGACCATCGACGGGCGGGACGAAGAACTCCGGCCCGCGCTCGCCGACCCTATAGAGCGAGTTGCCCGAGACAGGGCCGCCGGTCGCTCTGCCTGGCACATCACCCGGCATGATCGGCTGAAGCGGATTGGCGTTGGCCGACCCAGCGCCCGCTGCCGTCGATCCGAACGCGCCAATGGACGAAACGGCTCGGCTCGCGCGACGGACCAGACCTTCAATTGCGGTGACCGCCGATCGAATGCCGTCCACAAGCGCGTTGAACGCCGCGATGATGTTCTCGAAGCTGGGCGCTGGGATCGTCAGGTTAGCGAAGAAGTCGATCAGCGGCTGAAGTGCAGCGCGAACCTGACCGGGGAATGCTGCAATGTCGGCAACAAACCCGCCGATGCTCTCGCCAATCGAGACGCCGAACGCGCGCCAGGATGCAGCCGAAGCGTCGATCGGGCCGGTGATCCTGTTGAACCATCCGAACAGCGTCTCGACAGCCGACGACACCGTGTCGATGATTGCCCCCGCGCCGGGGAAAGCATTGCGGATACCCTCGCCGATGCCCCGGAACATCTCCGCGATGCCGGACCAGTTCTGATAGATCCACGCACCCGCCATGGCGATGCCGACAAGGATGGCGCCGATGCCAGTGGAGATCAGGGCGATCTTGAGCGCCTTGCTCGCAGCCGTGACCAGCCGCATGGGAACAAGCGTTGATGCCAACGCTGCCGCATAGCGCCGGAATGATCCACCTGCACCAGTGATGGCACCAGACGCCGCAGTCATGCCTGCTGTCATCTGACGGGATGCGTTGGCATTGGCCAGCGCGGTCGCCGACATGCCAGCGATCATGGCCTTGGACGCATCAGCCGCCTTGCCTGCCGACAGCGCCGCCGCGTTCGCCATGGAGAACCCGCTGAACGCAGCGCGGCCCGCAACCTTTGTCCGAGTGCCGAAGATCGACATGGCGCCGGTGGCCGCAGCAACCGCGGCCCCCACGCCTTTCAGTCCGGCGATGGCCGTAGAGAGATACGCTCCCCGCATCCAGAAGAAGCTCCACTGCGCAGCAATGGCAGCGATGCGGAGACCGACGAGACCGGCAGTAAGCGCGACGACCGTGGAAGTCAGGCGCGGGTTGGCGTCAGCGAAACGGGCAATGGCGAGGGCGACCGGGCCAAGCGCATCCATGATGCCATTCAGTGCGGGAAGCAGCGAGGATCCGATGGCAATGCCGGCGGCTGTGACCTTGTTCGAAAACAACTGCATCGAGTTGGCGGTCGTCTCTGAGCGCGTCTCGAATTCGCGCTGTGACGATCCGAGATACTTCGCCTGGTCCGCGACGCTGCCCAGCGCCTTGTCGTAGAGCTCGATCTGCGTCACCAGGGGCGCAAGCGCGCGGGCTTCGTCGCCGAAGATTTCGGACAGCGTGTTGGCCCGAAGATGCGACGGCAACTCATTGATCCGCACGATGACATCGCGCAGCGTTCCAACCGCGTCTTCATTGAACCGCTTGGCGACATCCGTTGCGCTCAATCCAAGAGCGAAGAATGCGTCCTTTTGCCGAGTGGAGGCAGACGCTCCTTTCGCCAGCGCACGCCCGACGTTCCGAAATGACGTCGCCGCTACTTCTGACTGAGCTCCGGCTGCGATCATTGCGGAGCCGATGGCAGCGGTCTCAGTTGCTGTGAAGCCATAATATTCGCCGGTTGCGGCGACCGTCCTCATGAACGCGACAATCTTCGGGGCGGACGACGCCGAAGTGTTCGACAGATGGTTGATTGCGTCGGCCAAAACTCCCGTCTCTTCCACGGATAGGTTCAGCTGCGTCTTGATCTCGGCCAGCGCCTGACCGACTTCGCCCGCTGTCATGTCGAACGCGACGCCAACCTTCGCCGCGATCTCGGTAAATGCCAGCAGCTCATTGCCAGCCATACCCGCCTGTCCTGCGGCCGCGACGATGTTTGCAATACCGTTGGCAGCGATCGGGATGCGGGTGGACATCTCAATGATGTCGGCCCCCATCTGCTTGAAGGCTTGCGGTGTCTCAAAGTCGACGACCTTGCGGACGTCGGCCATGGCGCTCTCGAACTCCACAGCCGCCATGATCGGCCCGCGAATTGCGCGGTAGAGCCCATAGCCGACCGCCGTGACCTCGACCATCCGGCCGCGCATGGCATCGAGACGGCGGTTGTTCGCCTCAAGCTTCCCCTGCATGGTTGCCACGGACGCAGCGATGCCGCGCGCCGGTGCCGTCACCTTGTCGATCAGGCTCAGTATCAGGGAGCTGGTGAGTGTAGCCATGTTTCCCCCAGATTGACGACGCCGCAGCTATCGCTAACATCCGGCTGGAAAGCACCGGAGGTAAGAATGTCAAGAGTTGTTCGAACGGAAGTCCGAAAGCGCGGGTTCTTCGGGAAGCTGATGAAGTGGTCCTTCATCCTCTTCAATTTGCTGATGATCTACTTTGTGATCCAAGGCGCAGTCGGCATCAGCGATGGAGCGAAGTCGTTGACGACCGACTACGAAAAAGCCGGATATGGCACCGGCGCAGTAATAGGCTTTGGCCTAATGCTTTTCGTGTGGGTGGCAGGCGATGTCATCCTCGGCCTGATGGTCATGTTCACCAGGGGAAAGACGACATACATCGAGACTGCCGAATAGCGCTCTAACGCTTCGGGTTCTCCGCCTTCAGCAGTTTGTTCATCGCCCCGTAATAGGCGAAGAACTTGTCGACGTCCCACTCCTCGACGGCATCGATCGGCTGGTGCAGATACCGGCCGACCGCTGCCGCCATCAGTGTGTAACTGCCAGATCCGCCCCCGCCGTCTTGCCCTTCAGCTCCGCGGCTGCGATCTCCGCGGACTTTCCCATGAGGGGCGCTACCTCAAGCGCCATCCGTGAGAAATCGTCCAGCCCGAGCTCTTCCACCACTTCGATCGGCACGTCTGCCATCGAGGCGTAGAGCGCGAAGGTCTTGCGCATCTCGCCCTGGACACCGTCGCCAGCGATCAGATCCCGCGCCTTCATCTTGCGGAAGGTGAGTTCCGCATAGGTCGTGCCGTCGTGCTCGACCGGATCGTCGAGCTTGAAAGTCAGCGTCTTCTTGTCGGCCATCGGTTATGCCCCCAGTGCACGGCGATGCGTCGCCATCAAATCCTTACCTCCCGTGCGCAAAACCCGCTCCCAGAAGTCGACGTAGAACAGCTCCTTGCCATCCAGCGTCAGTTCGTAGTGCATCACCTCCGCGAAGGTGTGGGTGCAACCCTGGAACTCGGCAGGATCGCTCTCATCGGGCTCCCAGGATGTGATTGCCCCTTCGATGATGGCGCGGGCCGGCACAGCAGCCCCGCCACCGCCGGGGCCGCGCTTGATGTAGCTGCCCGCAAAGGTCCAGCGAGCGGTCTCGCCCATGCCGGTGAAGATTTCCGTGTCGATGCCCTTCGCCGAGAAGGCCGGTTCCGGCGCCTCGATCCGGGGCATCGCAAAGTTGGCCGCCATCACGCCGCCACCGGGATTGTGCTCGGCGGTCGCGAAGAGGAGACCCGGCATGGTGAGCGAGGCGATGGTAATGGCGCGAGAGGTGCCGGTCTCTGTCGCCCGACGAACATCCACATTCGTCAGGAGGTAGAGGGAAGACTGAGCCATGATGGTGTCCTTTCAGGAGACGGGATCAGGCGACCGCGCTGAGGCGGGCGATGATGTCGGCAACCAGGCCCTCGACAGCGGGGCGGTAGCGGCGGATTTCGTGATGGGCGACCTTGAAGGCCGGGGCCGGTTCGATCCCGATATTCACCGTCAGATGGCCGAGGCGGATGTTCTCCGGGGAGTTCTTGTCGGCCCGGAACATCTGCGCGGCGGGCGTATAGCCGAGGATGTCGTCGTCGGCCTTGTGATCGCGCAGCATGAAGGCGATGGAGTTGATCCAGGCCTCCACCATGTCCTCGGTGATCTTCTTGCCGAGGAACAGCCGGGTGATCTGCACCAGCTTAACGGTGATGTAGTCGGCACCGCGCACCTGGTGGATCTGCTTCCACAGCTCCCCCGTCTCGGTGTTGTCGGTGCCGATGAAGGTGTAGCCGCCATCGGCGATCGCGCCGTCCACATTCACTTCGCCCGGGACGACGATCGACACCTCGCCGTCGAGCATCTGCTGGCCTTCGGTGGAGCCGTCGAGGATCGAGAACGGGATCTTCCGGGACAGACCGGCGATGCCATAGACCACCCGGTTCGCAATCGGATCGAAGGGCTTACCCTCGTTCTCGTTATCGACCCGCATGAACAGGCCGAGCACCCGCGGTCCCATCGGCCGGGTGACCAGCGTCTCGCCCTCATAGACACGGGCCGCGACACCGACCGGCATCAGCCGCTGGGAGTTCATCGTTTCACGCGCGTCGATGGCGTTGGCGGACGAGGTGTCATCGACATCGACGACCGCGATGGCCAGGAGCACGTTCAGCGCCGCATCGAGAGCCGCAACCACCGGATTGGTGGTGTCGAGATCCGCGCGCCAGGCGGTCCGCCCCGCCCAGACCAGACGCGGCGTCGCATTGACCAGCGAGGGAACGGATGCAGCATCGGCCAGAGCAGCGACGATGTTCGCAGAGGTCGCCGCCAGCGCGAGGTCGGGATCCGCGTTGGTGTCCTCTTCGACGCGTGTGACGATGAGATCGGCGCCGACATTGATCGGCCCGAGCTGCGCGTTGATGCCCTTCACAGCATCCGCCAGCGGCCCGGTGCCAAGCTTCGACGTGTAGGCCGTATCGCTTGAGGAAAACCGCACGGCCGTGCCCAGAGGGAACACCGTGGCATCGGCATCGGCCGAGGTCTCGATCAGCCAGGCCTTCGAGAAGTCGGCACCGAGGGTGGGTAGCGGCTCGTCGGAGGGACGGCTGAAGGTCATGCCGAAGATGGGCGTCGTCATGGTTTGATTCTCCAATGAGGGAGGTGGCACGGGTCGCGCCGCTCAAAGCCTTGCCGAAGGGCCAATCACGGCACGCAGGCGCATGCAGCGCCCATGAAAAAGGCCCGCCGAAGCGAGCCTGATGAGGTGGCGACCGTCCAGGAGACACGGCCGCCATGGCGATCCGCCCGTGTGCACCGGGGAGTTCGGTCGCCAATGAAAAAGGCCGCCCTGGTGGACGGCCTTCGCAGAGGTTGCGAGTGCATGCGTGGCAAGTAGCCGATGGGGCCGCGCGTAAAGATCACCAAACGCGAACAGAGCGGCTTCTCACCCCCCTCGTTCCTGCTACGACTCAAACTCCAAGGTGAAAAGGAGCTTATCGTGGTCGATATCGAGGAATTTCAGAGGCAGTTGCAAGAGATGTCGGAGCTCGTTGCAGATCGGAAGGTATCCGCCGTTCGGTCTGCCTACACTGCAGCACTTGGAACCTTGATAGGTGTCCTGCGCAGCAAGGAAGTGATCGACGACACCGACATCGACAGCATGTGCAATAAGATGGATCGAGCGGCCGTCCACATCCGGGGCAAGAGCGAACTGGTCTCGAAGGAGTTCTCGGCTATGTCTCTGGAACTTCGGAATGTGTTCGACCAAGTTCGGGGAGAAACCCGAAGGCCTTCATAGCCTTCTGCGCCGCTGCGGTGATATCCTCACGCGACTTGCAGTCCAGTTCTGCCGCCCTCTCTGCGCAGCCAGTGACCTCGCCGTCCAGGTGAGCGGCATTCGATGCGCCTGGAGACTTGGTGTCCAGCTGTAATTCCATGCGGAAAATCAGATCCGGGGTAAGCGCGCCTGTCTCGTTGAACTCCTGCAAGCTCACGAACTGTCGGCCTTCGATCGGGAGCGGCAGCGGTATCTCAGCCCATGCCGTCGGGTCCAGAACGATCTCGGGCTCGCCGCTCGTTTCCTTGCCGGGGCAGAAGGTCGCCCATACGCCATCTGCGTTCTCAGGCACCTTCAGTCCTTCGATCTCAGCGACCACACGCGGACGCCAACGACCGACGCGCACCATGTAATAGGGATCGAAGAGAAGGGTCGGGCATCCCAGCGGCGCCGTGTCGATCGAGTTCCAGCGGTTCATCCCTTGCCCTTTCCTGCGCGCTTGTAGAAGGGCAGCCCGAACAACCGGACGCCGATGAACATGATGGTCGCGATCACTGCCGAGACCCCCGTGAAGACCCCGGCGATGATGGGGTGGGCCGCAGCGATGTCCGGCAGGCTATGCCAGACGCAGGACCAGAGCCTGCCGTCGGCGACCAGGCGGTCGACCTGCCCGGCATAATCGAGATCGTGCGGGCGGCAGCACAGCTCGCCCCACCAGCCTTCGAACCAGCTGGTGCAATGGTCTATTGCATCGGCCATGCGTCGAGGACCGCCTGCGCGCCGTTGGGGATATACCCGAGGGCGTCGAGCGCGCCGAGCGCTTCAGTGGTGACGGCATGATCGCGCAGCACCTGGCTTGCCATCTGGTACTTGACCCAGAATGCCTCCAGCTGCGGATCCTTGTAGGCCGTGGTCAGCTGCGCATCCGTCATGCCGCCCGCCAGCTGCACAAGGCCGATGAACTCGAGCTTGCCGAGGACGCGCGGCTGCGGAACCGGCAGAGGCGGCAGCGCGGCGATCTCGTCCTCCGTCAGGTCGCGCAGCACCGGAACGGCGACGACGCGGCCCGTCTCCGGGTCGGCGGTCGTCGTGACTTCGCCGGTCTGCGTCTGCAGGCGCGGATCGTACTGGACCGGCGCATAGTCCACCGGCCAGTAGCCGACGCCGTCAAATTCCTCCGGCACCGGGTCCAGCGCAGCCGGCAGGTCGGCGAGGCTCTCGTCGGAGAGGCCGACGAGAGCGGCGGGGAGACCCACGGGCGCGGACGCCGTCAGGGTCGAGAGGTCGACGCGAGAGTGCATGTCAGGCCACCTTTTTCTTCGTTGTCATTACGCCCATCATGCCGGCTCCATGCTGATGACGATCAAGCCGCCGGCGGTCCCGTACACAGAACCTTCGCCCGCTGCTAAATTGCGGTCCGTATCGCTTGAGAGTCCGGGGTAGGGAGTGGCGCCCTGATACATATTACCCGCCCCCAAAGTCATGCGGCTTGAGCCACCGCCGCCGCCGGCACCGCCGAAGCCGTTAGGCTGTCCGCCGCCGCCACCACCACCACCATACCAGCCTTGCCCACCATAGCCGCCGCCGCCGCCGCCGTTGCCGGCGGAGTACAGGCCCCCAGCCGTCCCCGAGTTGCTGTTGTAGCCGATGCCGCCGGCGCCACCTGATGACTGTGACGCCCCTTGACCGGGCTGAGAAGTGAAGCCGTTGCTGTAGGACTGCGTGCCAGCGCTGCCGTTCTGCGCGCCACCAGCACCACCATTGCCGCCCGCGTAATCTTTGCTACCAGCACCAGAGAAACCGCCGCCACCGCCACCCGCCGCAATAAGCTCCGCATCAGCAATGTTGTTACTCACAGTGGAAAGCCAAGACGCCTCACCTCCCCTGTAGAGTGTTGCAGGCTTGGCCGCATAGAGCCAAAGGATTGCGCCGCCAGCGACTGTAAAAGTGGACAGGATGGCGGCGCCACCGCCCCCCACAGCCGCAGTGTTCAGATTGCTAACTTGCCCGCCGGCACCGCCGCCCCCCCATAGCTTTGCCGTGACCGTCGCAGCCTTCGGCACAAGGATGGAATGGCTGCCGTTTCGGAACCATTGCTTGTAAGGGAAGAACGGAAGCTCGCCACCACCCCCGCCCTGCGGACGCGGCGCGAGCCCCTGATCGTAGGACGGCGAAAGACCGTACATCAGAAGTTCTCCGTCTCTGCCGTGACCGCGATGCCGGCGGCCAGCGCAACGGCTGCGGCGACGTACAGCCGTTCGTTCGGCTCAAGCGACAGCGGCTCGGCGAACGAGATGCCGAAGTCCGTCTGCGACGGCGCGGTCGTGTTCGCCATGGTGTAGGCGGACATGACGACAGCCTTGACGAAGTGCATCGTCGTCCCGCCGTCCGTCGAGCGGTAAAGCTGCAACTGCGTGGCCGTGACGGTCGCGCGCGGCACCGCCGTGATCCGGCGGACCAGCCCGCCCTCGGCGCCAGCCGCGTGCAGGAGGACGGCCGCAGTCGGCGCCGTGTAGTTGTTGTTGGCCGCCGTGAGGATCGCGGTACCGGTATCCTTCGCCTGCGCGAATGGTGCGGTATAGGTCTTGGCCATGTCAGCGGGCTCCAGTGTAAGCGATGGCGAGGGCGATCTGGCGGGCTGTCAGGTCAGCAGTCTCGAGCGCATTGAAGCGCGTGTTCGTCGTCTCCGCGTCGGCCTTCAGCGCGATCGCGTCATTCAACGCAGCGACCGCCGCCTGAAGCTCGACTTTCGTTGCCTTGAGCCCCAGCTGCTCTGCCATCGTGGTAGCGAAGTCCGGATCGTTGCCGAGCGCCGCCGCCAGTTCATTGAGGGCGTTCAAGGTCTCCGGAGCCGCCCCGACAAGAGCGGCGATCGCAGTGTCGATATCGGCCTGCGTTGCCGCCCCGTCCGCCAGCACCTTGACCGCCTGCATGACGGTGTCGATGCCGTCGATGGTCGCGGCGAGATTGGGGACGTCCACCCCATAGGGATCATTGTCCCTATGGGGCTTGGCCCAATCGAAGTTGACTGTCCGGTTCACCGGCATCGGTTAGACCTCCGTTGCACGCACGCGGAGCTGCCGCACGCGAGGCCGATCCTTCGGCGTGCCCGTCAGGACGATCTCCTGGCGGGTTTCCAGATCGGCGACAGGCGACTCGAGATACTCACGCTCGATCCAGTCGTCGCCGAGCGCCTTGGTCGCCGTCGCCGTCTGTGCCGTCCAGTCGCCCTCGTCGCCGATGGACACGGCAACCGAGCTGGAGCCCGGCGCCGCGACCTCGACGATCGTGCGGACCTTCAGCGCGCCATTGGTCTGGTCGAGATCGACTGCCTCGGACACGTAGCGCGCCGTCTCTTTGAGCCGGCCCCAGAGGATCTGACACTCCGGCATGACGATCGGCGACAGCGTGGCCGTACCGGTCAGCACCATGCGCAGCGTCACTTCCTCGGTGAGATACTCGTCGAACGGCAGGTGAGTGTTGGGCTCGAATGCGATGACCTCGCCCGACTCGCGCACCAGTTCAAGCCGCACCCGGGTGGCCGGGCTCGGCTCTTCGATGATGAGCAACACCATGATGTCCGAGACGCCCTCGGCGTTGACCACCGAGAGGTCGAACGTGCCGATCTCGACCGTGCGGGTGAGCGACGTGTAGCGCCGCGCCATGATCTCGCAGGTCAGATCGGTGTCCGGCTGCAGGAGCCAAGACTTTGCATTGCTGCCGTCAAAGAAATCGCCGTTCAAGGGATTGCGGCGAATCCATTCCTGTTTGCGAGCATCGAAGCCACGGGGGCTGTCCTCCTCGCTCTGGTCGCCGAGCTGCGCCACCGCCACCGAATGATCGGCGTCGTCGGTCAGGATCGCGATTGCCCGGTAGCTGTTCGCCTGCACCAGGGCGGGGAAGCGGAACGACATTTCCGTCCAGTTGGAAGGCTGGTCGACCGTTGGGCTGGAAACTGTGAAGTCTCCGGGGATTACCCCTTCGGCCAGCGTCAGATCGTCCGGCGTGGAGCCGGTCAGTCCGCGAAGCTCGATTGCCACCGCTTTGTTGACGTCACCGCGGGCGGTGAACTCAATACGCGCACCAGAGATCTGCCGGGTCTCATCGAGGACAAAAGACTGCGCCACCGGATCGATGGTCGTTGCGACTGTCACCGTTGAGGTGACAGTCACGAAGGTCGTGATCGTCAGCGTGTGCGTCCCGATGTACGAGGTCGTACCCTGCGATCCGCCCTGCCCCGTAACCACTACCTCCTTCGTGCCGACGCGCGTGTTGGCGGGGATCAGGAACGACCCCGTCATGACGCCGGAGGAATCGGCGGTCTGGGTGCCATCAACCGTTGCGGTCACGTCGACGCCGTCGAAAGTGATGGTGTCGAGCAACTCGCCTGGCCCCATCATGCGAATGATGAAGCCCACTCGCAGCTGCCGCATGAACGGCATTTCCTGGGTAGTAGACGACACGCTCGTCGACGACGACGAGAAGCTCTCCGTCGACGTAGTGCCGTGCAGACCCTGAGCGATCAGGTCCGGCCGGAAGCCGGTGACCTGAGCGACAAAGGACGACGTCGAGGATGACGACGAATTGGTCTGCTGCTCATCCCAGCGGTCAACCGCCGGACGCAATTCGAGTGGCGACGGCAAAGGGGTGAAGTTCAGGTACTTGTTGATCACCCGGGCCGTCGTCCGAAACGGCTGCGACAGCACCGGCTCTGTGATGAACGGAAGCGAGATCGCGTCCGCGCCGATGTCCACCCCTTCGGGGATGACCTCGATCGGCAGCTGCAGGATGCCCTCGACGATCGCTGCGTCTTGCGTAATGCCGAGATCGCGCTGCAGATCATCGCGGAACGGGTCTACAAACGAACCACGCCGCGACGCCGGGTCACGCTCCTGGATGGTCAGAAGCATGCGCAGCTGTGAGATCAAGTCCACGTTATCGCGCAGCACCCGCAACATTGCTCGCGACTCGGCCTCGGTGATCTTGCGCTGATCGACGTCGGTGATGATGGGATCGATGCCCCAACGGTTGTCGATCCGGGCAAGCGGCGCGAGCGGCAACGGAACCAACGGCGGGACCGCCTTGTAGCGCGACGACAGCCCCTCGATGTAGACGACGGCGCCATCGAGATCGATCGCCACCACGTCGATGCGCGGCAACTTCCAGCGATACTGGATTGACACCGGCTGGCCAACGACCGCGGCCTCAAGCGTGATCGTCTGCCGGCCAACGGCCGTCGGGACGACCGTCGCCACCCAGCGATAGGTCACTGTGTAAGTAGAGCCAGGCGACGGCTCGATGCCTGCCGGCGACCAGTCGACCTTGTCGGCGGTCAGCTTGTAGTCGGTGTTGGCGGTGTAGGTGGTGCCGCCCTGGACAACCGAGACGATCGCATAGACCGGCGTGTCCGGCAGCGCATCCGAACCACCGGCGAGCTGGTGCGTGATGGTGCGCGTCACTTCCTTGATGACGGTCACGACCTGGACGCTGTCGATCGGCCCGTGATTGAGCGTCACGACGCCGCCCTCCGGGTAGATCTGCGTCTCGCCGTTGACCTGCACCAGGTCGGGGTTCTCGACGCGGCGGAAGCGCTGATCGACCGAGCGGCGAACCTCGCGCCCTTCGGCGCGCAGCGTGCCTGCCGAAATGATCAGCGTCTGCTCATCGGTGGCATCGTCGAAGCCGCCGGGCGACACGCGAAAACCGTCGACGATGTGGCTGCCGTGGGTCTGGCGGATATGCCGCTCGACCGCCAGCTCGGCGGACGAGTCCTGCGGTGCCTGAACCTCGTTCTGCAGAACGCCGTCGATGATCGTGAAGACCGGATAGAAGGGATCGCCATCCTTCGCCCAGACGGCGTCGTAGCGCAGGCGACCGGCGAGCGGCTCGCCCTGGCTTTCGGTGTTCGGGACAACGCCCTTCAGCTCGGGATCCTCGACATCGGTGATCGGCGCAGCGGTGACGGCGATACCGATCACAGCGGTGCCGACCATGGCAACGCCGGTGACGGTGCTGTCCGGGACGCGGTGCATGTAGCCGCCGGCCCAGACCTTCGAGTCGCTGACTCGGACGGTGCCGGCGTCCTGGTCGATGATGACCGTGCCGCCCTCGCGCAGCGAAATTGGGCCGAAGGCACCGTCGCCGACTTCGCCAAGCCGGGCATAGGTGATGCCCTGCGCCTCGTTGGCTTCAGCGGACTCAACGAATTGCCGCCCGCGGAACAGCAGCTCCGCATAGCGCTTCGCAACGTAGGCCGCACCCGCCCGCTCGCTGCCGTCTGAATTTTGGCCGTCGAGGCGACGATTGAAATAGTTCGTCAGCGAGAACATCAGACCCTCAAAATGAAGTTGCGGGCAATCGAGGTGCCGGCGGACAAGAACTGCGGGCGGGTCCAGACCAGGCGGTTCAAATCGCCGGGATCCGACACGTCGGCCGGGGCGATGATCGTCTGGCCCTGCGGCACGCCGGCATCGATTGTCGGCGATGAGAACAATCCGATCTCGCGGATCGTCTCGTCGGGATAGGTGCCGGCGGGCACCGAGAGGCGCACGCGGGCCCAGCGGGTGCGGGTCTCGCTGACCGAATACTTCGTGCCGGTGTCGGACAGGATCAGCCCCGCCTCGTCTGGGATGAGAAAGCCCTGAACGGTGGCGCGGGCATAACCGACGAGATCGAGGACGCCGGTGGATGACAGAGGTGGCGACGGCGGGTTCGCGTCCTCCCACAGAGCATCCCAAGCGGCATCGCCGCGCGACAGGGCGAACAGGAAGGTCAGGCCGACCAGCTGCTCGGCCATGACCTCGCGGCCACGGGTGGTCAGGATGTCGGCGCTCATGCGACCTCCACTGAGGTGGGAATGATGGTGAGATCGCCGCCAACGGCCCACGATCCGGATGGGTAGAAGCTTGGCCAGGCCGCCGGCTTGACGTCGGTGAGCGCGAAGGTGTCGTCTGTCTCTTCGTCGCCTTCGGCAATCGCGTGCGGACGGATGCCAAAGCGATCGACGTCCAGCCGCATGCCGCCGAAGACCAGCGCCGTCGTCGTAACGTCGACCTCGACGCCGAAGCCGACCTCATTGGCCGTCTCGGTTTCCGGGTTGCCGATCCAGCCGAAGGACACCTTGGCGCTGACGCCCGGGATCACCTCGCCGGAATAGCCGTCCATAAGGCCGTCATCGAACCGGTGCTTGTCCATGCGGACAGGGCGATGGTCCCGGCCGATCGAGAACATCCGGAACAGCTCGTCCTCGGATGCCTTCGACAGATTGATGATGCCCTCAAGCTGGGCGATCTGGGCGATGTCCACCGGCGTCGTCGTGAAGCCGACCTGGAGTTCCCACCAGTTGTGCCGCTGGTCGGAGGGGGCGACCGTGCCCTCGCTTTCGACCCAGCCGATGCCGATCTCGATGCCGCGATCTGTGCCGCGACGCGCCTGCCAGGCCGGGCCCTCGGCCAGCACCTTGCGATAGTCGCGCACATACGGAACGACGTCCTCGAGGCCGTAATCCCAGATGAACCAAGGCACCCAATCATCTGGGGTGATGGTGATGCCGTAGTTCTTGATGGTCCCGATCAGACCGCCGTATCGGCCCAGCGTGTCCCACGTCGCAGCAAGCGCGACCGTTGCCGGCCCCGCGTTAGACGGCAGAAGCTCTGCACTCATGACGTCAGCCGGAACGTCGTCAGCGTGATGGCGCCAAGGCGGATCGCCTCATTGAAGCCGGCATAGGCGTTCGCCCAGCCCTGCAGCTCGACCCGCTGAATGCCGGCCCGGTGCAGGTGCTTCTCGACATAGGACCGGGTCAGGTCGAAGCCGAGACGCTGGTCCGCCGCCATCGCCTCGATCAGTGCTTGTTCCGCCTGATCGATCACGCTCTCGGGTGTCTCCGGGTACAGGTAGACGTGAGCCGACACGTTCTTCGTGGTGATGATCGCCGGCACGATCTCCACCGTGACATTGCGCGACCGAAACGAGGGATCGTTCAGCGCCGTCGTCAGTCCCGCCTGCAGCTCCGGCGTGATCAGCCCGCCATTGTCCGACGTCAGCACCGACAGGATCAGCACACGATCCGAGAAGTCGCGCGTCTCGGCGGTGACCGCGACGTCGCGCACCAGGGGGTCGAAGTTGCGGGCGGCGGACTTGTAGTAGTCGTCCGGCCCGGCTGCCGATTTGCCCTTCCAAGCGAGCCGAACACGCTCGCGCAGTGCCTCGTCGGTCTCGTCCGGCAGCCGCTCCAGACCGATCCGGGTGGCATGAAGGTCGAGATCTGTCCCGGTCGCGAACGATGACAGGAGCGCCACGCGAGCCGCATCGTTCAGACGGGCGACGAAATGCATGTCGCCATAGGCGGCGCTGCGGGCTGCGATCGTGCCGGGGTTGGCGGGAAGACCGGCGACATTGTATTCAACGCCGGCTTCGAGCATCCGCTCGACGAAGTCCCCAAGCCGCTGAGCGCGTGTCGCCTCATAGTCCAGCGGCTGCACGATGACGGGCCGAGGCAACCCTTCCGTGGTGAAGCGGCTCATCGTGCCCTCGCATAGCCGTCAATGAACGAAAGCCCGAAGGTCCGCACGCCCTCGACCGTGTCGTCGCCGAGATGGGCGTTCGGTCGCCAGTCGACTTCGAGGCGGAACCCGGCCCGTCCCGTCCGGATCTCGTCGACCGTACCGGACAGATCGACACGTCGAACACGAAACCGCGGCTCCCAGAGATCGATGCCGGTCATCAGCAGCGTCTGGAACACGCCGAACAGGCGCGCCGTCATGAGCCGTCCCAAAAGCTCGACGATCCCGGCGCCGAACTCGCGCAGCATGACCATCTCGCCGAGCCGGGTCGTGAAAATGATCTCGACTGACTGCAGCGCGGAGGCATAATTGTCGATCACCTGCCCGGTGCGCCGGTCGATGTCGGCCATCAGGAGCGCTTCTGATCGTCCGTGGTGGCGACAGCAGTCTTGGCCTCGCCCTTCGGTTTGCTGGCGGTAGTCTGCCCGTCCAGCGAGATGCGCGCATAGCCAAGGTCGAAACGTGCCTGTGCGTCCGTCAGCTCCACCTTGCGGTTCTTCGGGACGGGCTGGCCGTTCACCCAGTCCACGCCATCCCTCACGCGGTAGGTCTTCGTTTCCATCACGATGTTCCTTCAGCTGTTGTCGGCATGGGTTGGCGATCCGGTTGCAATGACGGCGCCGCATTCTGTCGGATCACCCACGCGGGCCACCGCACGCCCGTCACGGCTGTAAACCGGGGAGCCCGCGATGATGGGATTCGGCCCGTGGATGGGGCAGTCGTAGATGTCTCCGACGCGGGCAATCGCGAGACCATCGGCCGAACCCGTTGGGGAGCCGGTGACGATGGCACCACCGTGCGAGCCGGCGTCCGTCACCCTTGCAACTGGCGGCATGTCAGGGGTTCACGTCGAAGCGCGGAACGACAAAGCGGATGTTCGCCCCAATCTCGAACACCACGTCCGCGTCGGCATTCAGCATCAGCTTGCCGTCGACCACCTCGAGGCGCACTCCCGCATCTTCGAACACGTTCGCTTCCATGTTCTGGTTCGGCGAGGGGTTTGCGTCGGAATAGCCGGCGCGGATCATGAAGCCCTGGCGCGGGTCGCCGGTCGGGTTGACCACGCCGACCACCTGTCCCGGCTTGAGCGGAATGCTGGTCTTGCCCGTCTCGGGATGCGGATACCACGGCGACAGGAACGGCCCGTCGTCGCCCTCACCCAGCTTCAGGCGGTAGCCCTTCACCGGATCGATCTGCGCGACCGGCCCGACCTTCATCGCCGTACCGAACGCAGACTTCAGGAACTCGACATCGGAGCGCAGGGCGATGATCTCGGCGATCACGACAGGACCTCGATCGTTCCGGACCGGTCGATTTCCGCCGCACCCTGCCCCATTTCCGGGGTGACACGGTCCTCGTCGCCGGCCAGCGGCCCGCGGCCAAGGGCGTGCAATTCCGCCGCCGTCATCCCGTGCCGGCGCTGCAATGTCTTCCAGTCCGGGTCGCTGCCGCCTACGAGCGATTGCATCGTGGTCGCCTGCGCCTGATAGATCGGATCGTCCGTGCCCTGCAGCTTCGTCAGGAAGGCCGCCAGCGGGCTCTGTGGATCGAGCGCTTCGCCGCGCACCGGATCGTCCAACAGGCTGAGCGTGATGCGGATCTGGTGGCCGGCGAGACGCTGGCCGTCAGTGTTGCGGCGCCCGCCAATTTCGACCTTCGCCACGCTGTAGTGCAGACCGCGATAGATTTCGGCCCAGGCATTGTCGGGGTCCGACAGCGCATCGAGGACCTGCCGCTGGACGACATCCAGATAGAATTCGAAGGCACGGTCCGACGGTGGTATCGAAATCCCGACGATTTCCGAGACGTCGGTTTCCGGATTGGTCGCGGTCATCGCCATCGAGACGCCGGACTCGATCACCAGAACGCACATGCCGTTCTCGATGAGACTGCGGCCGGTGATGCTCTCCGCGGCACCCGTGTCGGTGTAGACGCTGACGAATGGACGATCCTCGTCCGTGCGCAAGGTGCCGTCGGCCTGAATGTCCAGCGCGCCGTTCGGACTGTCGAGGACATTCTCGCCGACCAGCGTCTGTCCCTTGATGGCCTCGACGGCGGCAATCCGGAGAGCGATGCGAGCGAGCGACATCAGGCCTCTCCGAGCGCCAGGATGAGGCGGCTTTCCCCGCGATCGTCCACACGCAGCACTTCAAACAGCGGATGCCCGGACCGAGACAGTGCACGGACGCGGTCGCGGGTATCGACGGCAGGGCCGGTATAGGTCGCCGTGTTGATGTGCAGCTCGGACTTGCCCGCGGCGAGCTGAGTGCGCCAGGACTGAGCATAGCCGCCGGCCATGTTGTTCTCATCGCCGCCGCCGACCCGCAGCACCGCTTCAATCTCCACCGACGGGCGCGCCGGATCGTGGGCGCCGTCCTTCATAAACGTCAGGCGGACGGGCTCCGCAAACGCCTTGTCGGTGGCCGCCAAGGTGCGGTCCCTCACCTCGTGAAAGCGAGCGGCAACAGGCATGACGATCTCCGGGAAATGGAAGGGCCGGCTTGAACCGGCCCCGCCTGGTTACGCGGCGTTGAGAGCCGCGATGATCTCTGCCTTGGTGTCCGAAGACTTCACCTCGACGCCGCGCTTCTCAGCCTCGGCGACGAGTTCGTCCTTGGTCATCTTGTCAAGATCGGCGGCACTCTCGCCGCCGTCGGCCGTCACGATATCGTCCGATGTCGTACCGCTGTGAAACTGCCCGGCCTTGCGGAATTTGCCGTCATAGAAGCCGGCCTTCGCGATCATCTCGCCCATTACGATGCCCTCCCGGTGAGGATCATCTCGGGGCGGGTGCAGACGAACAGCGGGTAGGAGTAGATCTCCACCCGGTCCCACGCGTCCCGGCCCGACGTGTCGGCCAGCATCAGCCCGTAATATTCCCGGGCCCGCTGGTTGAGATACGGCTTGAACTCGTTGGCCGGCGAGAAGCCGACCTTGAAGGCGCCGCGAGCCCCGATCGGGAAGAACTTCGCCTTGTTCGTGTCAATGGCGATGGTCGAGCCATCGTCGGTGCCACGATAGTTGATGAAGGTGATGCCCTCGATCTCGAACGAGGAGTAACCCTCGATGTTCTCCAGGGTCGCCGCGCGATCGCCATTGACGAGGCGCGTCTCCTTCACCTGCGGATGATTGAGGAGCGCATCATAGAAGGTGTCGCCCACCAGCGCAGCTACTCGCGTGGCCGGCGTCCAGAGCCCCTTCGACGCCTTCATCATGGCCCGCTTGATGTCGCGGCACTTCTTGCGAACGTCGGTGGCATCCGTCGTCAGCGCGAAGTTGACCTCGGCGGGTGCCGTGATGTTCCACTCTTCGAACCAGTCGATGATCGTGGAACCGTCGGAGTCGAGCACCTTCCCCTGAATGGCGCCGAAGCGCATATGCTCCCACGTCAGCTCCAGATCGTTCATGATCTGCGCCGTGCGATCAGCCAGTTCCTGCGACACGTCGCGGGTCTGAACGTCGAACGGCAATGCGGCAACGCCTGCCAGCTCGGCGGCGTAGATCGTCGAACCCTTGGCGAGCCGGGTCGTGTTGAACGGCCGGACCTTCGCGCCTTCCGGGATCAGTTCCTCGGGCGGCGCTCCCATCTCGGAGGTCGGGATGAGGGACAGCGTGCGATCCCGGTCGGCAATCGCGATGGTGCGAGAGCGCGAATAGATCGGTTCGAAGATCCCGAGCGAGCCCAGAAGCTGCGGCCGGAACTCGGTGCGCTCCACGATCTCTTCGTGGAAGTCGATCACGCCCCAACCGTTCTGGTTGAAGATGTATGTGACAAGTGCCATCGATTCAGCCCTCCTTATCGGCCGACAATGCCGGCGGCGGCCAGGGAGGCGAGCGCGGCGGTTTTCTGCGGGTCGGTGGTGCCGTCTGCGAACACCAGCACGTCGGCGTGCACTTCCGTGTCGCGGACGGTAAAGGCGCGCCGCACATCTGCGGCGGTGGCATCGCAGCCCTCGTAGAGGATGGCTGCGGCGGTCTCGCTGCCATCGGCGGCGGCGGGCGCAAACGGCACATACTTGCCGGTGGCGGTCACCTTGCCCATCACGGCGCCGGGCTTAAGAACGCCCGCGCCGCTGGCGATGACGCCCTGCTCGCGTGAGCGATAGCCGTTGGCCTCGGAAACGATGTAGTGACCCGCTCCAGAGAAGCGGTCTTCGGTCAGAATTGCCATGGGGGAGACCTCCTCTTAGCGGCGCTTGTTGGTGCGGGCGACGGCGTCGGCGAGGACGGACTTGTCACCCTTCGCCGAGGGCGCGCCGCCACCGGTGAGACCTTCGCCATTCAGGCGACGACGGTCGTTCCCTCCGCTCTCGGCCTTCGGCGCGGCGGCGAGGATGGCCTTGGCCTTCTCGGCCGTGACGCCGGCATCGGCGAGCGCCTTCGCCTGAACTTCGTTGCCCTTGGCCTCGTCGAGCGCCATGATGGCGTCAGCGTTGGCGCGGGCATCGCGCTCGGCACGAAGCTCGGCCAGTTCCGCATCCTTCGCGGCCTGGGTATCGGCATCCTGCGATGCCTTCAGCGTTGCGTTTTCGGCACGAAGCCGTTCGAGTTCGGCGGTGGTGTCCCCGCCCTTCTTGTCGTCCGACATGGATGTCTCCTTGTTCTGTCGGGTGGCAGCGGCGGACGGGCCGCCCTCTTTGGCCGCGTGAAGCGTCCAATTCTTTTCACGGGCGCGGGCGATCAAGCGCTCCGGCGCATGTGCGAATATCTGTTTGTCGCCATAGGCGTAGGCCGGGGCAGCGCTCGCGAAGTCGACGACATCAGCCGACTTGCGGTCAGCGAATCCCGCCTCGACCGCCTCGTCGGGGCCGAAGTACGTTTCCGCCTTCATCCACTCTCGGATCTGCGCTTCGGGCTTGCCCGTCTTCTGGACGTAGGCAGTGACGTATGTGTCGGTAACGAGCCGCTGGATGTTCGCGGCGCTTGCCAGGCCGTCGCTGTTGGCAGCGAATAGGCTGACGCCGGGCTCGTGGATCATCACGATCGAGCCGCTGCTGATCACGCACTCAGTTGCCGCGCAGGCGATGATCGTCGCGCTCGACATCGCCATGCCGGCGATCACGACGGTCGTCTTGCCTGACCTCGCCCTGATGGCGCTGGCGATGCCCTCGGCGTCAAAAACCAAGCCGCCCGGCGAGTTCAAATAGATGGTCAGGTCGCGATCAACGCCCGCTTCAGCGAGCGCATAGAGAGCCTCGCCATGGGTGAAGAAATCGCCGAACAGATCGAAGCCGACAGCCCCGACAAGATGCAGATCCTTGCCGTCAAAAAATGCGGGCATTGATGATCCTCAAAATTTTGGCAGCGAATAGGGGTTAGCTCGTGGCCAACCGGGATCGGTGCTGCGACCTAGTAGGGACGCGCACGCCCAGAAATCGCGTATCGGGTTCGCCTACCCGACAGCCGCTCACACCGGCGTTCGGCAATCCGGAGGGCCGCCTGCACGTTTTCGATGGATGCCTTCGCCCATACTGTTGCGTCGGTACCGAAGCGGGCCTCTGTGACCATCTCGCCAGACAGCATCGCCATCTCGATTTCGCGAAGCTTCTCCGCGCGAACGCACCAGTCGATCTCGGCCATCAGGTGTCCTGCCTCGCCGGCTCGCGGTTGCCCGGCGCAGCCATCCCATCAGGACCGCCGCCCCCGCCCTGGCTGCGGCCGAACGGGATCGGAATGCCGTCCGCGGTCATCTGCTTGATCTCGCGGGCGATCTGCGTCAGCACTTCCTGCGGGTTCTTGCCGAGCGCGATCGCCTCGTCGGAATGCGACGACAACCCGAGCTCCATCCTGATCCGTGCAGCAAGAGCGTCCTTGGCGGGATCGGCAGACGGACGCTCCGGTCCCTGGAATTCAGCCTGGAAGACACTCTCGCGATCGCGGGTGAAGGCTCGATACCCACCCTTGAACTCGATCTTGCCCGAGCTGATCATCTCGTCGAGCCATCGTTCGTAAATCGCCTGCGCAAACGGCGCCACAATGCGGGTGCGACGACGCATCACCACCGGCCAGATGCTGGCGACACCCATGCGAACCGACGAGTAGGTCGCGTTGGAATGGTCCATCGCGAAGCTCTCGAAGGTGATGCCGAGGCACCGCGCCATTTCTCGCTGCAGGTTCTGGAAGAACGGCTTATATTCCGAGCCCGGCGTGGCGGCCGTCTTCAGGTCCAGCTCTTCGCCCGGCCCGAGGTGCGCGATCCGCGAAGGATCGGTGATCGAGACCCCATGTTCCTTCAGGCTGGCAATGCGCTGGCCCCAGACTTCGTAGAGGTCTGAGCGCAGCTCACTGGTGAAGGACGTCCACTCCGCGGCAGTGTAGCCCTCCGGCGGATCGGTATCGTCGATCGTCTGAATGGCCTCGAAAGCCTCGCGGCTCGCCTCGGGGCTCTTGATGGTCGCCGCGAAGATCGTCTGCAGCAGCGCCGTCGCCAGTGTCGCGTCGGCAAGCTGGTCGGCCTGCGCTACGACTTTGAGCGCCGGCGCCAGCACGGAGATGCCACGCGGCGCGTTGAGGTTCTCGCCACGATCCATGACATGGATCACATCGGCAGCCGGGATATCCTTGTCGCGCTCGATGCCGTCCGCATTCTCACGGAACCGGTAAACCCTCGGCCGACCAATACCATCGTGGAAGATGCCCTGGTCCATTCCCTCGAACAGTCTCGACGTGCGCGGGCAGCGGTGCGGAGCGATGAGCGAGACCTTGGTGCCGGTCTCACAGCCCAGCCGCCGACGCTCGCTGTCCGTCAGTTCGTCGAAGACGCCAAACGCCTCGCCGTAGGCCAGGTAGGACCGCAGCGCCGCGTCGAGCATTTCGGCCACGGTCGATTTGCCTGCGAGGTCGCATTCCTTGGGATTCCACGCCCAGCGCCGCCAGGCCGCCTCGACGGTCCGGCACCAGTCGTTCGCTTCGTCGTCGCTGTAGCCGAACCGTGCCAGGTCCGCCCGGCAGTTCAGCTTCAGTTCCTCGCCGATCGTATCGCAGAGGATCTGCGTGACGGCCCCAGCGATCCAGCCGGAATTGCGCATGAAGTCGAGGGCGAGTGCCGAAGCCCGCTCGGCCGCCTCCCGCACATCATGCTTGGCGTCCCGCGTGATCGCCCGACGCATGGCGAGGATGCCGGACTTGTCGCCGCGCAGATACCGCGCGGTGGGGCGCGTCGGCGCAACGGCCGTCGAAGGCTTCGCGCCTCCGCGAAACCATTGCGTCAGAGCGTTCATGCGGGATCCTACTTGTATGAATTCCAGCGACCACGGCGGCGGTCGCCCTGCGGCTTCGTGGCCGTCGTCGAGCGCGTCTTGGCGAAGGGGCTCTCGTCCGCCGCGATGAAGAGGTCAGGCTCGGCGAGATCGCCATGCACGGCGACGAGAAGGTCCGCCCAACGCTCAGCCGTCAGGCGGCGTTTCCGTTCCAGGTGCCACGCCAACGCAAACGCGTAGACGGTGGCATCGAACCAGTCGTTCTTGCGTCCGACAATCTTGCGCCAGACCCGCTGCGCCGACGGATTGATCATCCTGCGGCCGCGCTTTGCCTTCGCCGCCTGAATATCCTCATCAGGATCGACCAGGCGCTCGGCAGTCAGCTCCTGCGCAAATTCCTCGTCACACAGATCCGGCGGTAGGTGGATGGTGTTCCGCGGCCACCGCCCGGCCTCGTCCGTTCCCTGCACGAGATTGGCGAGACCAGCGGTGACCTCGGTCTTGATGTCGTAGTTTCCGACTGGATAGAGCAGCACCTTTGAAACGATGCGGCCCCGCTGATCCTTGATGTCACGCTTCACCGGCGTGCCGAGCCAGGGCAGACCCGACTGATGGCGACCGTCGAGGGCGTGGACGTTCGGCCTGCCGGCGCAGAATCGATAGACGCGATCTGTCGAGAAACCGGAATCGATGCCCGAGAGATCGATATCCTTCTCGCCGCCACCCGCCGTCGGATAGCTTCGACCAAGGGCGTCGGCCAGCTGGATCCATGGCTCGTCGCTTTGGTCAGGCGCGCCTTCGAAGAGTTCGCGATCGACCAGCCATCGCTGCCCACGCGGCCCGATGGCGTAGACCAGCCATTTGATACCATACCCCTGGACGTCGGCAGCGGAGACGATGAGACCGGCCTCCTGCGGCACCATGCGGGCCTGAAACGGCTGGGCCCGGGCTGTCTCGACGATCTTCTCCCACTCGACTGTAACGCCACCCGGATCATAGGGCTCGGCCAGATCCTGCTGCAGGAACACGCGCAGCTTTGTGGTGTCGCCTTCCGCCTCGATCCAACGATTCCAGATGTCGGCGAAGCGTTCCCGGGGCGCATAGGCCGCCCACAGGTGATAGCTCGGCTGCCAGTCTCTGCAGCGACCTTCGCACGGCTTGCAGATCCACTCCGGCATCTCGTCGGGCGTCAGCGCCTGCGGAACTGGCGATGCGCCTTCAGGAACTCGCGTGGCGATCCATTCGGCGCGGCCAAGCATCTCCGGCTTGTGTCCGTCGATGATCGCGCCGTCACAGGAGACGCAGCGAAAATGCACCGGGCGGGCCGGCTCCTCGCTGGCGGGCTGCATCTGCTCGAAGCCGAGTGCCTGGAACACGCTGCAATGAGGGCAGGGCACATACAGATACCTGCGATCGCCAGCTTCGAAGTCCGAGGTGATCGCGCATTCGCCGGCGAGACCAGGCGTCGAACCCTGCCATTCCTTGGCGAGGTCGCCGTACATCTTCTGTCGCGCTCGCGCCTGGTCACGTGGGGAGCCGCGACCGTCCACGTCGCGCGGGTAGCCGGTCGATTCGTCCATCGCCAGGTACTTGATCGAGACCATCTGCAGGCCCTTCGACGACCCGGCGTTCACGACCTGGGCGAAGCCGCCGGCAAATCGTTTGAACGAAGTCGTCGAGCCCTGCTCGTCCCGACTGTTGACCGGCAGCACCTTGTGCGAGATCCGCGGGCTCGCCTCGATCGTCGGCTGCAGCTTGATCCGGTTGAACTTCGTCGCCTCTTCCAGCGTCGGGAGAACGATCATCATCGAGCCGGGTGCCTGATCGACAATGAACCCGAACCAGTTCTCTATCGCGGTCGATTTGCCGAGCTGCGCCGCCCAGCGCGCCGTCACCCGCCTCGCCGGATGATCCGGGTGCAGGCAGTCCTGCGGCTCTCGCAGATACGGAACCCTGTCGGTGCGAAACGGGCCCGGCCATGGCGATCCCGACTCCGCCGACACGACACGGTAGCGATCAGCCCACTCGCTGATCGTCAGATCCTCGACGGGGCGACTTGCTGCTTCAAGGCCCTTGAACAGGATCTCGGCACCCTGAGGCAGGCTGCCGAAGTGCTCGCGGGCCGGATGGAGTGTCATTGCAGTTCGATGCCCCGGGCAGCTCGATCAACGTCCTCTGCCTCGCCACCGGCATCGCGCGTGCGCTGGATCGCGTCGAGGCGGTCGAGCAGCTCGCGGTGGAAGACTTCCAGACCCTTCCGGCTGAACTGCTTCAGGGCCAGGCGTGCGGTGCGCTCCTCCCAGCCATAGCGAACGGATAGGCTGGCGGCCTCCGTTTCGATCGCCCGGTCGAAGGCGCTCTGCATCAGTGCAACGGAATCACGTCCGGCCTGGTCGACTTCAGCGACCACAGTCAGCTGCCGGCGGCGCACCGCCAGGTCCATTTCCTTTAGCTCGGCATCGGCCTGCGCCTTGCGGGCGGCACCGTCCGACTGGGTGCCGGCAAAGCGCTTGGTTGCACCACCAGCCTTTGCAGGAGCAACGGCGCCGGCCACCGCTGTGCGGATGCGGATGTTCTCGCCGCGATGCTGTTGCAGCGCGTCCAGATCTACCAGGTTCGACTGGCCTGCCCGGCGCAGCGGCAACGCCTCGGCATGCTGCTTCAGATATCGCGAGAGTGTGGAGCGGTCGACGACATCGCCGGCAGCCGAAAGCCGCGACGCCGCATCGGTGATCGAGACCCACTCACCCTCAAGGCTGGCGCCGGTCATCGTGGCCTGTTCATCGCTCATCGTGCCGTTCCGTGCACCGCACGTGTGCCGCACGTGCGTTCCGTGTACCCCTTTTCGAGGGTGCTACTGGCGAAATCTCGGGCGTTTCCTACCA
>Ga0210043_1000368_pt1 | contig 47095 bp, 49 predicted proteins | sample CryGeymet201501t_FD_183990 | JGI IMG/M metagenome (GOLD analysis project Ga0210043, IMG submission 183990) | Groundwater microbial communities from Crystal Geyser aquifers in Utah, USA - Crystal Geyser metaG 2015-01t (SPAdes) (version 2) | ecosystem: Environmental > Aquatic > Deep subsurface >... | reverse complement strand
TGCTGTATACCTTAGTGAGAAATCGAACGTACTATCGGTACAGCGAGCTAAAAGAAAGACTTGCGAAGCTGAAGTACTATAAATTTGAATTAATTGGACTGGGAGCTTGACGTAAAACATAGGAGGTCCCCATAAGAAAATGTACGGAACTTTTTGCTGACGGCAAAGGAAATAAAGAAGAGGTGCTCTTCTAGTAGCCTAAAATATCAAGAGCTGCTTGTTCGTCGACTACTTCTCGAATAGAGAGTTTGTCGTTATACACGGTCCCAGAAGGAACAGCCGCGGCGGCATAGAGGCCGAAGTGGGCCTGGGCCAGGGTGTATTGCCCTCCTTCTACCCGGGCGTGGGAAACCAACACTCCATTTTGCCAGACCTTGGCGTATCCCGAGGTTTGGGAAAAATCGAGGTAGACATCGATTTGAACCCATTCTTTATAGGGGTACTTCAGACTTGGGTCGGCGACTTGGTAAATATACGCCTGTTGTCCTTGATTCGGAACATGGACCAACCGAAGATACCCGTCGGATACGCCCGGTGGGGCAAATAGGTTCCGTCAGTCTTTCGTTCCGTCGACAAAGAGGAGTAGCACAGCGGCTGGGGGAAAAATTCTACCGGACAATTTTTATGTTAAATTTGGCCGTGCCGAGGGCTCCCCACATTCGTAGCCAAAGGGGTAGGTACATTTCCATTCCTCGGGCCTGGCGAATGTCTCCTAGGTCGATGACATCGCTCCAACCAAACCAGTTTTTCAGCATATCTGTCACCACCTTTTTTGCCTCTGAATCGTTCCCCGATAGGCACATGGTATGATCGGGTCCGAGCTCTTGAGGGTCGACCATCAGTGAGGAAGTGACCATATTGAGGGTTTTGACAACCCGGGCTTCGGGAACCAGGGACTGTATTTGTTCTCCCAAGGAATCATCGTTGACAATCGAAAGGGTAGGGGGCATACCTTTGGAAAAATCTAGGGGATTTGTCAGGTCGACCAGGATCTTTCCGGCGAGCAGTTTCGGGTCCAAGTCCTTGAGTAATGGTAGGGCTGCCTGACCGGAGACGGCCAAAAATACGATTTCTGACTTTGCCGCGGCCTCAGCAAAAGGTACCAATGAAATTCCAGGGTGAATATCGAGCCAAGCAGAGATTGAGTCTGGGTCGTCGCTGTTGCTCTTTCCCGAAGAAAGAGTCTTCTGCACGTTGCGGGTTCCCACATAGACCGAATTACCTACCTCGGATACCTTGGAAGCCAATGTTCTACCTACTGTACCTGTTCCAAAGATTGCAATGTTCATCTCTGGAGTATAGTCCAAGAATTCAAGAATTCCAGGTACAGCAATGACTACGTTCATAGTCAAATTCCAAGTTTCAACGATTAATTGACAAAATGACTACGAACGGCGACACTTTGTCTATGAACAGGTTAGAATCGGTCGAATCAATTTCGAGTATTATCCGTTTGGAGCGAAAACGCCAAGGACTTAATCAGACCCGTTTGAGTTACCATGCCAATGTGTCCCGACAGTTTATTTCCAGTCTAGAATCGGGAAAAGAAACCTGCGAAGTGGGAAAGATCTTCCAGGTGTTCCAGGCTCTTGGAATTCAGCTTTACGCTCAAAATCCGATGGAACGCACCCCATGAAGGTGTACTACGATAAGTACCTGGTAGGAACAATTTATCCAACCGGAGAAGATCGCATAGGCTTCTCCTACGCCGACGAATGGGTCTCTCGATCTGAAGCCTTTTCAATAAGCCATAGTTTGCCCCTAGGAAGTCCTTGGGCTCATGGGGCGGATCACAATTTCTTCGTTAATCTCTTGCCCGAAGGAACAGCTCGTGAACAGATCGCCCGTTGGTATTCCAAACGATGGAGATGGAAGACCAAGAAGATTTTCCCTTGCCGGTGCAATGAACAAATGGGCCTTGTATCTTGCCCCCGAGGGACTTGCTTGGCCAAAGGGCAACACGCCTTCTACCCATATTCTTAAACTCGATCCGCCAGAGTATAAACATGTATCGTTTAATGAAGCCTTTGTCAGCTACCTGGTCAAAAAAGTAAAAATTCCGGTGGTTTCTGTCGAAGCTTCGACTCAATATAGTTTGATCCTCCGTTATGATCGATTCAAGGATCAGGACGGCGTGGTTCGCCGTAGACATCAAGAAGATCTGACCCAGGCCCTTGGTTATCCACCATCAAAGAAATACCAGCGGGAGGGTGGACCAACCCTTGCGAAAGTTGCTTCGTTGGTCCGACGGGTAAGTTCGTCTCCTGTGCGTGATATCGAACTGCTTATCCGATGGCAGATAATCAACGCCTTGATTGGGAATTTTGATGGCCATGCAAAAAATCTATCCCTGATTTGGGATGAAGGAACCATCCATTTGGCCCCGTTTTATGACTTGGTAAGTACTGGCGTCTATAGGGGAACCTCCCAGGAGCTTGCTTTTGATTTTGGTGGTACCCATGAAGTAGGGCAAATCCGAGACTCAAACATAAGGCAGTTCGCTCAGGATGTGGGTGTGTCGGTGAAGCTAGTTAACCTGGAATTTTGGGAGATTTTGTCGGAGCTGAAAAAACAGACCCAGATTAGTCTAGAAGAGTTCCATCAAACCTACGGGCGGCTTCAATTACTCGATGAGGTGGTACGGGATATCTACCAAAGAATTTGTCGACTTGAGCATAATCTGCATCGTCTGCCCTCATCGTGATCGGGGTTAGGTAACTTCCTCAGGACGAATGGAAAGTACGAGTGCCTCAAAGAGAGAAACCGAAACTCCTGTTCGAATATCGGCTACTCTCGGAAGACCGAAGGTTTCGGAGTTCTTACGGTTGTAAATGATTACTTCGTAGGTATCAGGATTCAAAATCCAATACTCCAGGACCCCGCTACGCTCGTAGAGAAGCCTTTTTTGAGTCTGGTCTTTCATAGCCGTCGACAAGGACAGGATTTCTAGTACAAAGTCCGGGGCGCCAACAATGCATTCTTCCCGGAGCTTTGATTGGTCACAAACTACAAAGGCGTCCGGTTGTACGACGTTTGTTGCTGACTCAATTTCTTCCGAATCCAGCAAGAGAAAAACATCTACGGGTGCGATGTGAGGGCGACAAGGTTTACCCAAAAAATAGCGATCGAGCTGGGCATACAGCGAGCCCAAAATAGTCTGGTGCCGCCTTTTCGGTGCCGGGCTCATCGACCAGGCATCACCTTGAATGAGTTCCCATCGTTCACCCTCGGGCCACAGTTTGTAATCGGCATAGGTATACCCTTCGGGTCGCTTTAGAATACTGGTGCCGACAAAATACTCGTTTCCCATCGCATCTACCTCTTTCCTGAGTATATCACTTGATGGCAATCCGTACCCCTATATTCCCCCGTTTATGACCCTCTTTGACCCTCTCGTGGGCCCGGGGTACGTCGGCCAGGTCGATCTCTGAATCGACCAGGACCTTTATGGTTCCTGCCTGCAAGTACCCGAAGAGTCGTTGGACGTCCTCGGTCCGTTCTTTGGTTGGAGCCTTGGTGGATGCAAATCGACCACCCGGGGCCAAGAGTCGCTTTTTGTCTTTTGGTGAGAGCTTTCCTACAGCGTCAATAACAACGGTATAAGGTTGGTTCAGAGCCGTAAATTCTGGGCCTTTGTAGTTGTAGACCTCGTCGGCGCCTAGGTCTTTAACCGATTGGAGATTATCTGGGCCGCAGACGGCGTGGACCGTGGCCCCCTCGGCCTTGGCAATTTGCAGAACATAACTACCTACCGAACCCGAGGCCCCATAGACCAAAACCCGATCGCCGGATTGGACCTTGACCCGATCGAGAATTTGCAGGGCGGTCATTCCCCCTACCAGGATAAGGGTTGCATCGCGAACATCAAGAGTTTGAGGTCGATGAACCAAGACTCCGTTGGGGCTGGTCTCTTGGACAACTACGTACTCGGCATTTGCCCCATAACCCAAGCCGGTGCTGGTCCCACTCACTAAATCACCTACCGAAAAACGGCTAACCCGGGTCCCGACTTTTTCGACCGTTCCACTAAACTCGACACCCGGGGTGTCCATGGGCTTGAATCCGAATAGCGTGCCCATAATAACTAACAGAGGCCTGGGAATGGTCTGTAGGAGAATATCGCCCCGGGTAACACTGGCATAGTGAACTCGAACCAGAACTTCGGCCGGGCCCGGTTCGGGAATTGGGCGATCGGTAAGGACAAGGGCGCGTCGGCCCGCTGACTTTGAGGAATAAATTGCTTTCATAGGTGCTCCTTTGGGGTAAGTAATAAAACTTACAATGTAAGTTATACCATGTTGGACGGACTTTCAAGAGTTTTTTTTTCCTGGTACAGTAATTCCATGGCTCGCAAGAAATTTCTGAGTTCCGAAAAGATCCTCGCTACCGCTCTAACCATTGCCGACCAGGCGGGTATGGAGGGTATAGGGCTTTTAACTATGCGAAAGCTGGCCAGTGTCTTAGGCGTAGAGGCCATGTCCTTGTATAATTACATCAAGAATAAAGAGGATTTGGTGAGTCTGATGGTCGACGCGGTCATTGGCCAGTACAAAGTGCCCTCGCCCAGTGAAGATTGGCAGGCCGGTTTGGCGATTCGAGCCCGGTCCATGTACAAGACCCTCCAGGCCCATCCTTGGGCAGCGCTGACTATTATGCCTCGAATAAACGCTGGCGATAATTCCTTCACCTTCATAAACACGAGCCTGGCACTGTTGGAGGCCGGCGGATTCTCCTTGCCCCAGGCCGACAAGGTCCTGGTAACCATCGACAGCTACACCTACGGCTTCGTGCTTCAAGAAATCACCTTTCCCATTTCCCCGGCCGAATACTCCCAAGCAGCCCAGAGTTACTGGAACGCCGACCTGGAAGCCCGATTCCCGGCTATGGCCCGGGCGACGGCCCTGGTAGCCCAAAAGGAGTACGACGGAATTAGCGACTTCGAGTATGGTTTGCAGGTGGTTATTCAGGGGATACAGAAATGGGACTGACGGGAGGGCGGGGGGAAGCAGTAGGTGCCGACCAGGGCCCGAACGCCGCAGCGGGCGTTGCAGTTGCCCAGGGCTCTGACGGGGCGGCGAGCCCCGACCCTGCAATGGGCCTCATTGGGGCAACGGGCCCTCCCGATGCACCCGGCACCAGCGATACAACGTCCGTACCCCCACCAACTCCACACCCCCATTCGACCTCATCTCCCGGGGTCTTCGAAATGCTCAAGATAGGAGTTGGGCCTTCCAGCTCCCACACCCTCGGCCCCTGGCTGGCGGCCCGGCGGTTTGTCGACCTTCTATCCCAAGCTGGACAGCTCTCCGAAGTTGCCCACCTGCAAGTTGACCTCTACGGCTCCCTGGCCCTGACAGGCAAGGGCCACGGTACCGACCGGGCCCTCATTCTTGGCCTACTGGGGGCCGATCCGGTTACCGTACCCTTGGAGTATGTGGCCCAGGGACCAGAAAACGTCCGTCTGTCCGGTGTCTTACTCCTGGGTGGTATGGTCTCGGTCCCCTTCGATGCAAAAAAGGATCTCGTCTTTCATAAAGACTCGGTTCTGCCGGGGCATCCCAACGGGATGCAGTTTCGGGCCCAGGATGGTCGGGGTGCTGTGCTGCTTGAGTCCACGGCCTACTCGATTGGGGGAGGATTTGTTGTATTCGAGGGAGATTCCCCCAACGCCCAACCTCGGCCGGTGCCTTTCGACGTTTCTACCGGTGCAAAGTTGTTGTCCATTTGTCAGGCCCAGGGGTTGTCGATTGCCGATATTGCCCGGCAAAATGAGTTAGCCTCGATCGACGAACATCATCTCTCCGAAGGTCTAAAAACAATCTGGCAGGTGATGGAAGATTCTGTCCATCGGGGATGCCTGTCAACCGGGCAGTTGCCCGGGGGTCTGGAGGTTTTTCGGCGGGCTTCGGACCTGGTTCGACGAACCACCGGTCAAGAGGTGGTAGCCGATCGGGATCGCTGGTTTTCCAGTCTCCGGCCTCCCGAGGGTTCCATGGAGTTTTCCCGAATTTTGACCCTGGTTGGAGCCTTCGCCCTGGCGGTGAGCGAGGAGAACGCGGCTTTTGGAAGGATTGTCACCGCCCCCACCAATGGTTCGGCGGGGGTCCTGCCGGCCGTACTCTTGTACTATCGACTCTTCTCGGGGCGCTCAGTTGGACCGCGGGAGCTCGAAAACTTCCTGCTGGTTGCTGCCCTTATCGGCGGCATATTTAAGACCGGTGCCACAATTTCTGCGGCCATGGGTGGCTGTCAGGCGGAAATTGGGGTGTCCTCGGCCATGGCTGCCGCGGCATTGACCGAGGGGCTGGGTGGTAACCCCGAGCAGACGGTCATGGCTGCCGAAATAGCCATGGAGCATCACCTGGGCCTGACCTGCGACCCCATTGGTGGATTGGTTCAAATCCCTTGTATCGAAAGGAATACCATGGGAGCCGTCAAGGCCATAACCGCCGCATACCTGGCTCTGCAAAGCGAAACTGCCCGGGCCAAGGTGAGCCTGGATGCGGTGGTAAAGACCCTCTGGGACACGGCTATGGATATGAATACCCGGTATAAGGAAACCTCCCTCGGTGGTCTGGCAGTGAACGTAGCGGTCAATATTCCTGAGTGCTAAGCCAACGGGTCCAATAGGGTGGAATCTCCAAGGTGATTTTTCCAGTCCCCGAGACCTGGGTCATTTTTCCCTCCTCCAAAAGGTCCCACAGGTTTGCACCGGCCAAGGTCGAGGTCTGAATTTCAAAGGTCATAGGAGCATTGGACCCATTAATTCCTACCACCGTCGTATGCCCCTCTACTCGGCGTAAAAAAGCTATCCCCTGGGCTCGAACTTCCAGCTCCTGGTAGTCACCTTTCTGGAGGGCTCGGTTGTGTAACCGGGCGTGGGCGAAGCGTTCCAGGGTCGAGGGCAGGTCCTTGTGGGGTCCAAAATTCTCGAGGTCCTTTGGGTTGATTTTGGGCCGTAGCTCAGAGTCGGAGGTTGACGTCCGTTTGCCGCCAAGACCATACTCGCTGCCGTAGTACACCGACGGAACTCCGGGCATAGCGTACAGAAGGCCGTAGAGCGGGTACAGGTGAGCGGGATCTTTCAAGCTCGAAGCCACCCGGTCTACGTCGTGGTTATCGGCAAAGGAATAGAGGGTCTGGCCCACTGATTTCCCTTCGGGCCCGAATAGACGCTTCAAGGTCCAGCCAATCTCGTGGAAGTTGCCATCGTTACAGCTGGACCAAAGACCCTTGTAGGCCTCGTAATTTGTCACCGAATCCAAATGACCCTCGTGGATGAGCCGCGGATACAAATCACCCTGAACCGCCTCGCCCAGCAAAAAGAACCCCGGTTTATGGTCCCGACACCGTTGGCCCAACTCCCGCAGAAACCCCAGGTCCAGACAATCGGCGGCGTCCAGGCGCAGGCCCACGATATCGTAGGTATCTATCCATTGGAGTACGTGATGAATAAGGTACTCACGAACCTCGGGTAGGCTCGTATCCAGTTTGACCAGATCGTAATGCCCCGCCCACCCCTCGTATCCAAAGGGTAGCCCCCCCTTACCGGGTTTGGTTCTATCGTACCCGGCTATCCACCCTTGATACCGGGAACCCTCGCCCTTTTGGGCCAGGTCTTGAACAATCGGGTGATCCTTACTCACGTGATTCAGAACCCCGTCCAGCGCCACCTCGATTCCCAGTTCTCTCAATTGTTCAATTACATATTTCAAGTCATCGTTGGTTCCAAGTCTGGGATCTACATTTCCATAATCCAGGGTATCGTACCCGTGATACACCGAATCAAATACCGGTCCCAAATACAGGGTATTGGCCCCGACCTTTTTCATCGCAGGAACCCATTCTAAGAGTCGTCGAATTGGTGCCTCTTCACCCAATCCGGGGAGATGTCGTGGTTGTTCGAGGACTCCCAAGGCCCCCAGGGGATACAGATGGTAAAAAATTCGTTCAGAAAAGTGCATGTCTTTCTCCTAACTACCTACCGGTAGGTATAATTGTTGCCAAAAATTTATCGTCGTCCTTGGGCTCGTCGAGCCTAGGAGTAGATACCGTGCATAAAATGGTGGACGATTCGGGGTTGGTACTTTTGGCCCAGGTCCAGAGTTCCGGCCAAAATAAGGGCCGCATAGGCGTCGGCGGTACCAATAAACGACGCTGCGTAGGCTAATTCTCGCCCGATCATGTTCCCGTGGTCCTTCGATGCAGCCATAAAAAAATCTCCCGCAAAACGATACAGACTTTCGGTATAGGGCAAAAAGGTCCGATGCTCCTCGCTGTCCGGGGGGCTAAAGGTCAGGGCCAACCGTAGGCGAGTAAAGACTGGCGTGGTTCGAGCTGAATCGAGAAATACATCCAGGGCCTGGTTGAGGGAACCGGAAACGTTTTGGGTGTAAATGAAAGCCTTTCCTACCCGATAGACGAAGGGGTCGTAGTAGGTCTCGGCTATGGCCGCCAACAGACCCTGTTTACTCTTAAAGTGATAGTACAGGGTTGGTTTGGTAAGGCCTGCCTGGGTGCAGATTTCTTGTACCCCAACACTATTGTAGCCCCGGTTCGAGAAGGCCTCGAGGGCAAGGGTTAGAATATGTTCTTTTGTTCCGTCCATAGATCATTTATATACCGGTAGGTATATAAACGTCAAGGGGCACTGTCAAAGTTCTCGAGGGACTGGAGGATTGCAAAGAAGGCCGGCTTGGGTTCTTGGTTCTCGTCGAAAAGAAGAGGCCAGTTTTTCCGGTTTCGGACGGGAAAATTATCCAGCCAGGTTGAATCGTCGGCCACACCCCAGAAGGTCACGCCTGTAATGTACTGGGAGTTGCGCACTAAGATTTCGAAAATTTCTTGGTATCCTTGGGCCTGTAACTCCAGGAGTTCGGGGGGAGGGGAGTCGAACCGTGAAGTTTGGTCGTCATGATTGTAGATCGAAAGATCGAGTTCGGTAATTTGGATCTCCAGACCCAGGGCGGAAAACCGTTGTATTGCTCGTTCCAGGGTAGCACCATCGGGATAATAGATACTCCAGTGGCCTTGAAAACCAATACCGTCGATAGGTACACCGTCGGCTAGGAGTTCGGATACCAGGCGAAAAATCTTGTCTTGTTTTACCGGGTCCAGAACGCTGTAGTCGTTGTAAAAGAGCTTGGTTCCCGGCAGGTGGGCCCGGGCTAAGCGAAAGGCCTCGGCGATATAGTCCGGACCAATTCGGTCTAAATAGGGGGATGGGCGAAGAAACTCTCCGGGAGCATCGGAAATAGCCTCATTGACCACATCCCAACTATGAATAACATCGCCGTAGCGTTCGTGCATAAAGTCCATGTGAACAGCCAGGCGTTCTAACACTTGATTCCGGCTCGCCGGTCCCCCGGCCGAGGCAAATATCCAGCCCGGGGTCTGTTGGTGCCAAACGATGGTATGGCCCCGCATGCCTATGGCCATGTCTCGGGCCAGGTTGGCGATAGCGTCGGCACCACCGGTAATCCAGGTATTCATCCGGGGGAAGATGAGCGAGGGTTTCATTTCGTTTTCTGCCGTCAAGCTGACGAAATGTTTTCGAATCAAATCTTGGGAGCTATCGACCGTGGCGGAGTTGACCGCTACCCCTAGGGGAAAGTAGGGCGAAAAAGCCTCGGCCAGGGAGATTTCTTTGGCATCCTTCCTGGTGGTTGTACAGCTGGCCAGAAGAACTGCCAAACCAAGGCAGAAAAACAGAACTTTCTTACTCATGGCTGTACTCCAACCAATCGAAATAGGCCTTGGCCCCTCGGCCGCTGGAATCGAAACAGCCCAGACCGACGAACATTCCGGTAAACCCCAGGGGGCTAGCGTAGTCGTCGGACAAAATCGAGGCGTCGATTGCTGGACCTAAGGAAATCCACCCCTTTGCCTTGGTCCGGTAGCGAAATTGGAGGTGGCCTTTGGTCATGTCTACCCCTAGGTCGAGAGTTCGAACGTCGATATCGACCTCTTGGTCCCCCAAGGGCAGGACGATCTTTCCATCGTCAAACCCAAGAATTCCTAATCGGAACTTGGCTTTTTCGGGGAGATTTCCAATCTCTTCGGGGCCCTGGAGCCGCAAAAGGAACTGGGTCCGTTCATCGTAACGAACTACCAGTCCGGCAAACTGTTGAAAGTCTTCGGGCGAAAAGGACATTCGAGTCTCCGCCTGCCAGGTAAAGCCCTGAACTCTCCGGGCTAAGAGGGTCTGGCGAAAGGTGCTGGTGGGGCTTTCGGCACCAGTTAGGCCGATCCAACCGGGTTTCGATTGAAGATCGTAGCGGAAATCGGCGGGGACTCGCAAGGTTTGCAGTTCTTTGGACCAGGGGGCACCATCAAAATCTTCCCGCCAGGTGAATCCGGGGTTTCCTAGGTTTTTTTTACTCGTGTCGCCGACCAAGGCGGAAAGGGATTGAAAGACCACGGCCGTCGACGGACCGGGCCGGTTGGGCCAGGGCCAATCGTCATCCTTCCAGATCAGGGACTGAAGTGCAGTTTCTCGGCCCAGGGGGCATCGGTAGGTATCGGTCATGGGTCGGGCACAGAGGTGAGCGAGGACCCACTCGTTCTCGGTCAAGGGGGCCATACTCCCGTGGCCGGCCTTCTGGAGTCCGGGGTACACAAAGGGGTCCAGGCTCCGGGGGGCGGGTTCGCCCTGGGCCAGGACTTTTTTTATGCCCTCAATATCTTTTACCGACGTGAGTAAAGGAGTCTGAGGATGCAGTTCGTAAGGGCCGTCGATGTTTCGACTCCGGGTCAGGGTAACCGCGTGGTTGTAGGAGGTTCCCCCCTCGGCGGTCATGAGGTAGTACCATCCCCGGCGTTTATACAGATGAGGGGCCTCGGTTAGGCCCAGGGAGGTTCCCGGAAAGATGTTCTTTCGGGGGCCAAAGAGCTTCTTTTCCGCGGCCGAAAATTCCTGAAGGACTATACCCGCGAAGCTATTGTACCCCGGCCGATAGTCCCAAATCATATTGACAAACCACTTGCGCCCATCGTCATCGTGGAAGAGGGAAGGATCGAAACCGCTGGAGTTGAGGTAGGTCGGTTCACTCCAGGGTCCCTCGATAGTTGGCGAGGTTACCAGGTAGTTGTGGCAGTCTTTAAATCCATCCCGATACTCGGGGGGACTCCCGGCCCAGGACTTTACGTCGGTGTATATGAGCCAGAATTGCCCATCGGCCCAGCTGAGACAGGGTGCCCAAATGCCGCCCGACGAGGGGTTTCCTGCCATATTCAGTTGACTTAGCCGATCTAGGGGGGTGGCTACCAAGGTCCAATCCCGCAGGTTTTGGCTGGAGTAAATACGAACTCCGGGAAACCACTCGAAGGTGCTGACGGCGATGAAGAAGGTATCACCAACCCGGCAGATGGAGGGATCGGGGTTGAATCCGGTCAGGATTGGGTTTTGAATTGGTGTAGAATGGTTCATAGTTTAGCCTTTCACCGCTCCTATTGTTAGGCCACGGATTATTGCCTTCGAGAAGAAAATCACCACCAAAAGAATAGGAATAATGGAAATTGTTACCCCCAGGTAGATAGCACCAAAGTTCATTTCGTACAGACCCCGAATATTCGAGATAACCAACGGCATGGGGAACTTGTCGGCGGTGTGCAACAGGACCATGGGGGTAATAAGGTCGTTCCATTTGTTAATAAAGGTGAAAATGGACATGGTAGCTACCGCGGGCATGGCCAGGGGAAGGATAATCCGGGTGAAGATGTAGAACTCACCGGCCCCGTCGATAATTGACGCCTCGATGAGAGAGTCGCTAATACTCTGCTCGATGTAGGCTCGAATAAAGAAGACCATGCCGGCGTTGGCGATCATCGGTAGTATGAGGGGGGCGTAGGTATCCAGGAGTCCCAAATTGGACACCAGGTCGTAGTACCCAATGAGTCCCAGTTGCTGGGGAACCATCATGGTCCCCAAGACTACCCAAAACAGGATGTCTTTTCCTTTAAACTTGAATTTTGCGAACCCGTAGGCGGTCATGGCACTGAAGAAGGCTGACAGAAGGACCGAAGGCACGGTGATAAGGGTACTGGCCAGGAAACCTTTCCAAATATCGACCTTTCCCTGGATGATGGCGTAGTTCGCAGCCAGCTGGTTGCCAGGAGTAAGCCAGACGTTTTGTGATATCTCGACGTTGCTGCGGGTCGAGTTGATAATCATCATATAGAAAGGCAATACACACAGGAGAGCGAGAAACCCGAGAAAGGCATACAAGAGAGCCCGGGAAACAGGATGTTGTTTTTCGACCATTATTGCGCACCTCCCAGGCGTTTTGGCTTTCGTTCTCGTTGTAGAAATTTGAAGGACAGGACCGAAAGCACCAGAATGATAAAAAAGAGGACGTAGGCGATAGCGGCTGCGTACCCCACGTTGAAGTTGGCAAAAGCCTGGTTGTACAGGTAGAGAACCATGGTGGTCAGGGCGTTATCGGGGGCCCCACGACCATTGGTGAGGACTCGGGGAATGTCGAAAATCTGCATTCCACCTATGAGGGAGGTTATCATGACGTAGGTTAAGGTTGGCCGGATGAGGGGAACGGTTACCCAGCGAAAAACCTGGGATCGGCTTGCCCCGTCGATATAGGCTGCCTCGTAGAGCTCATAGTCCACCGCGCTTAGACCGGCCATAATGATGATTGTTGTATAACCAAACCACTGCCACCACTGGATAAACGAGACCGTACCCTGGGCAAGAAGCGGAATTGTAAGCCAGTTAATGGGTTCGGACACAATGTTTAGTCGCCCAAGGACCATATTGAGGGTTCCGAACCGCCAATCCAAAAGGACCGCAAAAAGAACCCCAATAGAGGCTGCGGTAACTAGGTTTGGCAAAAAGAAGAGGGTCCGGAAGGTTTCTTTTCCGCGGATTCCGTAATCCGTAAGAATAACTCCCAAATAAAGGGCAAACCCTATTTGAGGGATAAAGTTCATGGTCCACATGTACCAGGTGTTCCAAATCGACTGGTAGAAGAGTTTGGTACTAAAAAGCCGCTCGTAATTTGCCAAACCCGCAAATTCGTTTTCAAACATGTTGATGGGGGTCTGAAAACTCAAGAAAAAGGTAGAAATGATCGGATAGAGTTGAAAAAGAAGGAAGGCAAGAAAGTAAGGGAGAATAAAAAAATACCCCTTGGTATCTCGGTTTATTTTGGCGAGCCTCATGGGCACCTCCTGGTGTTCCTGGGAGTCTTGGGGTCCCCATGGACCCACTGGGTCCCCACGGACCCACTGGGTCCCCACGGACCCAACAAAAAACCGAACCCGGGAGTACCGGGGCCGGCCTTGTTCAATTTCGATTCTTAACGATTAACTACAACTTCGGAAATATTAGGAATAATATCTTTGACTGCCAAACCAAAGTCTGCAATGGCTTGGTCCAAGGACTTTTGGCCATTCGCGTAGAGGTCGACTTGGTCGCCCCAGGCGTTTTGAATTTGGAAGTCCCAAGGACCGATAAACGATACATTTACCTTTGCCACTTCTTCGGCAAAGTAGGCATAGTGGTTTTGGCCACCCAAGAAGGGCTCGGAGAAATCGCTTTTGATTCGGTCGATTACCTGAGTATTGGCAACGAAGTCACCGGTGGTCCGGGCCCAATTTTCTTGGAAATCTGCATTGCTTCCCACGAACCGGACAAACTCCCAGGCCAGGTCTTTATTTTGGCTATTTCGGTTGATTCCAACCCAGGTACCGCCCCAGCTATAGGGTGCCGGGGGGGTAGCCAATCCCCAGTCTCCACTGAATTCTTGGGTTCCCGCGTTAGCTTCGGGCTCCGCATTGGGCTTAAGGACGTAGTGCAGACCCCAAGTGGGCAGAATGTAGGCAAAGACACTGGCATCGGCCATGGAGCTGAACCACGGTGGAGACCAGGTGCCCGCACCGGCTTCGATGCGGTTTTCGCGCATTTCTTTTGCCAGTTCCATGTATTCTACCAAGGTGGCAGGAATAACGACCCGACTACCTTGAACATAGGGCTCTGTTCGTCGATTGAAGATAAATTCGGACATGTCTGAGTAGCCCGAAAGGAGGAATTTTTCGCCCCCGTAATAAGCTTTGATTTTTTCGCCCAGTTCGTAGAACTTGTTAATGTCGCTGGTCCATTGGCTAACCACCGCTGGATCGTCGGTTCCTAACACGTCCCGAGCGATACTTCGGCGATAGAAAAGACCACCGGGGGTTGCTTGCCAGGAAAGAGCCGTAATTTGTCCTTGGGCATCTCGGGATAGATCGGGTACATAACTTACCAAGTTATCCATAAGTCCTTCGGCGTTGTAGGGTGCGCCGGAAAGGGGCTCCCAGTAACCGGCTTCGATTACCTGTCGGAACCATGCCCGCTCACCGGTGAACACGTCAGGGGTCTGGCTACGAGATCGCATGGTATTGTTGATCCGGTTCAGATAGACCTCATCGTCGTTCGGATATACGGTAAACTCTACCTCTACATCGGGGTAGACCTTCTTGAACTCTTCGATCATTCCACCCAGCTCATCGGTGAAAGACCAAATAACCAGCTTCTTTTCGCCCGATGCTGAGGGGCTGGCCTGTTGGCCTCCGGCCATGAGAAGCCCGGCTACCATAATCATTGCTAAGGCCAAGAGCCCTAAGCGTACACTCTTCATACTCTCCTCCTCATTGACCATAAGTTGTATGATACAACTTATGGTATTTGTTGAATATGTATCATACTATCACGGCATATTTCCTTCGTAAAGAAAAATATTTTCTATTTGCATCGAAAAAGCGCCCTATTTGTATTGTATTTGTATTAATTGTGGGGGATACTTGGACCATGGCCGACACCAATTTAAAATATCAAAGGGTGCGAAACGCCCTCCTGAAACAATTTCAAGACAACCAGTATCAGCCGGGACAGAAACTTCCGACCGAACAAGAGCTAACCCAGACTCTGGGGGTAAGTAGAACAACCGTTCGCCAAGGGCTCGATTTACTACTAAAACAGCGAGTTATCGAGAAACGTCAAGGGAGTGGCACGTACTTTCTCGGGGCCCCCGAGTCCGAAGCGAATATTACGCCCCTAAAGGACGAGAAAGGATTTGTCGGCCTGGTTAATTTTAGCCACATGGATTACATCTACCCCGAAATAGTCCGGGGCGTCGAGGAGACCTTGGCCGAAAGTGGGTACTCCCTGGCGATTGCTCCGTGTAATCAGAATGTAGAAAAAGAAATTCAGTCTATCCACCGCCTGATCGACCAGGGGGTAAAAGGACTTATTATTGAACCCTCCCAGAATCTACAGATTAACGAAGGTCACCCCATAAGTGCGATTATTCGGGCACTGGAGATACCGGTAGTGGCGACCCATTGGGGAATAACAAATCAGCTTGTGTCGACCGTTACCGTGGACGACACAATTGCTGGATACAACGCCACGAAATATTTGCTAGGACTCGGCCATCGGCGGATTGGAATTGTCATTAAATCGGACGTCCAATCGGGGTATGATCGGTACCTGGGATATCGAAGGGCATTGGCCGAGGCTGGTATCGAATTTGACGATTCGTGGTGTGGAAAATACACCTTGAAGGAAGATATTCCCGGCACTCTTCCGGCCTATGAACTCACAAAAATCATCTTGGCGACCATGAATCCTCGGCCAACGGCGATTTTTTTCTTTAACGACCTGACGGCCATGCAAGGGTATCGGGCTATCCATGATTTGGGGTTGTCGATTCCCGATGACATTTCGGTCCTGGGTTTCGATAACTATCGTTCCAGTGCGCTCATGTACCCACCATTGACAACCTACGAGCACCCCAAATACGAGTTAGGCCGGTGGGCTGCCAGGATTTTGTTGTCCGAGTTAGCCCCTCGGAACCCCGCTTTGCACATGAAACTTGTGTTCGAGCCCCGTTTGGTGGAGAGGGAGAGCGTGAGGGGTATTTCGCCATGAACGTCGGTATTATTGTCCACAGCCAAACCGGCAATACGTGGTCCGTCGCAGAATCGATTGTCACCCGTTTAAAGAAATCCCGGCACACGGTGGAGGTAAAACGGGTAGGAGAGGACTTCCGACCCGACATTTCGGCTTATGACACCCTAATACTGGCTGCGCCAGTTCAGGCCTTTTCTCTTTCGCCTATTATGAAGATCTGGCTCAAACAAGGGCCGGAATTACGAGGGAAAAAGGTGGTGTGTTTTGTCACCGAACATTTTCCCTACCCTTGGATGAGTGGAAACCGAGCCATGAAACAGTTCACTCGAGCCTGCTTCGCCCAAGGGGCCGATGTAGTTGCCACAGGAATAGTGAACTGGTCGAACTCTCGTCGATCGGAACAAATCGAAGAACTGGGAAGTCGTATTGAAAGGATCTTTACCTTGCCATATGGGAGCTTAGAAATACAGGACCGGGGAATATAGTAAGCATTACCTCTGGCGATTTAATAGGAACCGAATTAAACTCTTATAAAAGTTTATTTAAAAGATCTTTAGAGAGAACCTTATGAAGTACTCTATCCTTGTTACCAATATCCTTCCCTTAGCCGACTTCAAAAAAAGACCTCTTGTGATAACCCAGAATGGAAGAGCGGCTGCAGTACTTATTATTCCCGAAGAAGATGATTCGCTTCTTTGGGTCGGCTGGATACTCCAAGAGGTCGGAAACCGCTACCGGCCGACCGAGGAGGTCTTCTTGAACCAGCACTATGGGCCCATGCTCCGGACGATGCTTCGATACGCGATTGAGAAGTTTCCCGAAGACCTACGCCGAGGGTATTTAGGCCGGAGGGTTTCTGGAATAGTATACGTTTGACAAATATTCAATCTCGCTCACTGATAAAACGTATGCTTCTTGACGTGGCTGAGAATGAGTCGGATCTTCTCGCTCCGCCTTCGAATCATTTGGAGAAGCTCAACGAACGCCCAATGGCGATTGATGTTTCTTTTCTAATTTGGAAATGCCTACGAAGTGAGCCTAGTCGACTACCACTAAATTTTGAGAATCTGATGAATAATAGTATACCGATCCCAGAAATTGGGGAAATTCTGAAAGAAGAGTTCATTGAACCTTATACCATTACGCTTTACAAACTCGTAAAAGCCATACAGGTTCCTCCGTCTAGAATTCTCGAGATCCTTCATGGGCAGAGAAGAGTGAGCGTAGAAACCGGTTTACGACTCGCCCGTTTTTTTGGAACGACAGAAAAATTCTTCATTAATCTTCAGTCTGACATAGATGTACGAAACGAAAAGATGAGGAAGGCAGCTACGCTTGCGAAAATCGTCCCAGTATCTTCTATCAATAATTATTAGCAAAAGGATTATGTGTGACCGTATTATCCCGGGTCCGCCAAAGTCGATATGTATATTCTTGACTATTTTCATAACTGACGAATCATGCATAACGCCTGTTTTAGCAGAAATTTGGAAAAAAGCCTGGAGATTTTGTCAAAAATTGCAGCAATTTGATAGTCGCGGGGATTAATCGAATGAGAATTCAATGTACAAAATTGCTGTACAGGCAAAACCGCAGGTTCTCAGTTCTACTCCCAGGGTTTCTTGCCCTCCCGCCGAATATTCACCTCATCAACGACACCCGAGCCTCTGCGGCTCAATAAAAACACGACCCATTCCGCCACATCCTTGGCCCGAATAAGATCGGAACCATCGATATCTGGTCGCATTTCCCGGACCATAGGGGTGTGCACGCCTCCCGGGCAAATGCCTTCGTGAACCCAGCCAAGGCGTGTTTGCTCGCCCCGTAGGCCCCCTGCTTTTCGTAACCCTTGTACCCGACAACTGAGCCAATATTGACTATAGTCGCCCGAGGGGAATTCCTCTGGTACGACACGACTTCCCGGCAAATGAGAAAGGGAGCCCGGACATTTACCACGAAAATTCGATCCCACTCCTCAACGGTTGTTTCGACCACCTCCCGCTGAAGGGCAAAGCCTGCGTTATTCACCACCCAATCTACCCCCCCCCCAAAAAAAACCCGGCGACTCGATGCACCAAAGCCTCGGCCTGGGAGGGGTTTTCTAAATCGCACAGAAAGGACTGTACCTCGCAGGAGGGGAAGCCGACCTCCGTTTCGTTTTTTAGTTCTTGAAGGGATTTTTCGTTCCGCCCCGAAATACCAATTCGGGCACCCAAGGAACCAAGCTCCCGAACGAGAGCTGAGCCTATACCACCAGCTGTACCGGTTACCAAAACCCTTGGTTTATCCATGGGACCTCAAATCGAGTACAAACTCCCAACTATTCGAAGTCGTTTTTCCAAGGTACCGCAGACAATCACCTGGGAGTAACGACCGTAAAAACGGATGAGCATCGATATCTTCAATAATACTCGGATTCTGAAACTCCAACAGCAAAGAGCCCGGACCTGCTGTACATACTCGACTGATATACTGCCCCTCGATACCTGCCCCAAGGGAGAGGAGTTCCATCAGGGAGACCGCGACCAGGGCGGCTTCTTCCCTGGCCAAGGAATAAAAGCCCCTGGGGACCTCATTCCCTATTACCGGTGAATGATAGTCCTCGGATTCTCCTAATCCTCTAATAATCCGATTAAGAAGCCGTGACACATCGGCCTTCTCGAGGGTATCCACGGACTCGACTAACAAGAGATCGTTAAAACTCTCTACAGCAACGATCTGTCGCCGGGACACCATATCACTTCCATTCAAATTTGCTAGGGCTAAGAGGAGTTGTAGATTGTTTCTAACCCGGTGCTGTAGTTCGTGGATAAGATTTTCCTGAAGATTCAAGGCTTCTCCCGTCTGCTTGTCGAATCGGAGAATAAGCAGGGCGAGGACCGCGGCCACCGTCAGGGTGTTGGCGGTAATAATGAGAATAAGCCACGGATTCTCGGCTACTGGACTCAATTCGAGCACGACCAAAATCCCATAGCCAACAAGCAAGGCCCCAGAAAATCCGAGGGATACCCAGGTATAAGAGGCTCGTCCATTGAGGGCAGAAACGACAATCGCAAAAAGAAACCAGATGTACCCCGCGCCTTGGCTACCGGTGAAAAAAACTACCAAGGCGCCTAAAAATATGGTCGAGATAACTATGAGTCCAAGCATATATTTGGGGGGGTGTATGAAATAGATTACTATCAGTAACCCGTAGGCAATTAAATCGACAGAAGCAATGACATAAAAACCATTGACCCAGGCAGCAAAAACACTCGGTACCAAGGCAACAATTCCAAGGACAGCAAGAACTCGGTAAAGAAGACCGAGCATTTGGACCTTGGCCTTTTCATGGAATTTCAAATGTCCATAATCCATACCGTAAAGGTAAGACATGGGAGCGCAAAACTCAATTGCCCATTTGTTCTATCCACGGGCATGGGGATTTAGAGTTTCCCAGCTTAACTTTCCAATAATTTTGGAAGCATGACAAAACTAATCCTAGTACTGAGCATGAATGGCATTCTTCTGTAACTCTCTCAGAACGTAGTTCTGGGAACCTCGAGTAGGTGATGTAGAGAGACCAGGCGATGGAGTAAGTCGACTAAGGCCGGTCGAATAACAACCCGGTCTCCTTGAGGAACCTGTCTAACGTGGGCAGCCTTTCGAATAAATTCAAAGATTCGTTCAACCCTGGAGGGAATCTCTAGCTCTTCCCGAGAAAAGGTTCCCCGTAGGTTCCACTTTCTTTCTTTGAGCATACAAAAAAGTTCACTTCGAGTTTTTTCGCCCCCAAGGACCAGGAGTTCTCGGTAGGGGTCTGCGTCGCACCCATAGATTATTTCTCGATACACAATCGAGGCTACATCCAGAAGGAAGGGCTCTAATGTTCTTAGAATATCCAGTCGCTCGGTGGAAATGATTTTACCGTCGTTCTCCAGGGCCTTGGTATATGTCGAACGGAGTTTGTTATTCCCCTTGATAAGTTCTTGGAGCATACCAAATATCTCCGGCAACGAATTTGCTCCTGGATTCGGAAAGTCGCCGTTGGCTACAAAACGCCCCGAGGATTCTACTTGGATTTTTTGCCTTGTATCCCAGAATATGGCATCATATTATAGATATAAAAGAGTATTTAGGTAAGAAATACACCTATGGACGAAGAGTAGCTTTCACTATGTATACTGCCATTATATGAAAAAATACTCCTCGCCAAAGCACGAGCGGCTTCAGCAGCTAAGAATAGTGTTATTACAAAATCCCCAGGGAATTCATCGAGCAGAACTGTCTCGGATTCTTGGAGTAAACAAATCGACAATTACCCGGTATATCCGAGAGATTTCCCGATATACCACCCTGTCCGAGGTCGAAAACGGAAAGCTGAAGATCGATCCCCACACCTTTGATCACCCGGTCTTTTTGAACCCGGCAGAAATTCGATACCTCATTTCTCATTTCGAAGCCCAACAGTCGAGTGTGGACCATCAGGCCCAAGGCCCGGGAATTGGATCGACTATTCTTTCGAAGCTCCACATTGTGTCCAGAGAACTCGAAACTTAGGAATCGGGGTTCCTTATCCGATACCTAGGGTATGAGCAGGTATCCCTTTTCCCTCTTACTTTTTATCTCGCTTTTTGGAGTCCTCAACAACCTCGGTGCAGACCCAGTTCAATCCTTACGGAATGGCAACCTGCCGGAAGTCCGGGGAGCTCGGCCTCAAGCGACGGCTATACTCCTACGGGATTCCTTTCGCTGGACTCCCCTCATGGTTGCTGCTGGGCAAAATCCAAATCCCGAGGTAATTCAGTTCCTTTTGGATTCGGGAGAAAACGTCGATGCCCGGAGCCTCGACGGCTGGACAGCCCTCATGTTCGCTTCGGCCTTTAATCAAAATCCCCTCGTTATCCGAACCCTTGTACAAGGGGGAGCAAAGGTTGACGACCGAACACCTAACAATTGGAACTTCCTTTATGGAGCCTCACGGTATCTGGACGAAAATATTATTCAGGCGGTAATCCCGCCCGGAGAGCCTGAGCCACCCTCCGAGCCACCCGCCCCAACGGGACTGGGCGCATATTTTGGTGGCCTGGGTCTCGGAGGCTCTTCGGTCGAACCGTCGCTCCCTTCAATAAAAACCCAGCAGGGGTGGTCGCCAATTTTCTTTGCGGCGCGATTTAATCGCCACCCTGAAATCTACCAGACCCTGGTTGAGCTTGGGGCGGATCCCAATACCGCCGATGAGGGCGGAATGATCCCCCTCGACTATGCTCGAGAGTTTAATCCTGGTCTCGTTCGTATCATAAACCCATAAATCGGGACGCCTGCCTTTAGGATACTCCTCTACTTTCTCTTAGATTTTTAAGTTCTGGCATTAAATGGGAATAAAAGCAGAATCAAATTAGTTCGATGTACAGGAAGGCATAGGTAAGAAACCGGGTGGAACTCTTGTTTGTCTTTACACCAATCTAACATTTTCCCTTCATACTGATAACAGGGTCAAGGAGAATCAAAAATGCGGGGTACATTATTTTTGCGAATAAATAGTCGTTTAGTTGTCACTGGGACCGTTTTTTTCGTGGGTCTTCTCGGATGCGCCCAAGAAGGTACGAGCCCGCCGGTACAACCGATACCAGTTGAGGCGGAAGCGGTCGAAGTTATAGAACCAGTCACGACAAGTACCGAGGTCGTGGTAGTGCAGCAGGAGCCTCTCGAAATAACTCCACCAATCTACGCCCCCGTGTATGCCCAATTCGATCCAGTACCCGGACTCACAGCCCCACCAATATTTTATCCCCTCGGATGGTCTCAGGACGGTGTGTTCGCATTTATGGAAATTCGTGAGTCGGCTGGTCGAGGGGGGTATCAGGTGTCAATAAGAATAATAGACCTTGTTCAAGACAACGTCGTCTATAACGCTACCGAATTAGATTGGGATAACGCCGATATAGTCGACCTTGTGTTCCCCGAGGATTCGGACACTATTGCCAGATATTTCGCCCGGTTTTGGTCCGAAGAGCTGACCGCGGCGAAAGTAGTTACCAGTGATCGTGAGAATTTCAATGTCTTTTCGCCTTTACCGATAGTCTTTGAGGACGTTAGCTATTTTTCCAGGTTCGACGTAATTCCCCGGGTTGAAGAAGATGCAATTCAAGGTACCATTGAAGCCTATGATTTTTGGCTAATGGGTGACAACAATACGAGTAAGCTCGTTTATTCAGCAGAACCCCGAGCAGTAACGGTCAGTGCGGCAGGGTATTTTTTGAGCCCCTTTGAGCCACGAGTTGCAATCGTATTAGTCGAAGAACGGTATGTGTTTGAAGGGAATGAGCCTTTTGCCCTAGTAACCGGGAGTAATATGAAAGTAGGATTTGAGTCTCTTGACTAAAACCCATAAAGGAAAGAGGTAAAACAAATGGCAGGTAAGTTTGAGTGGTACAAGGACAAGAAAGGGAAATTCCCTTTCCGACTCAAAGCATGAAACGGTCAAGTAATTGCCCAAAGTGAGGCTTACGAATCGAAAGACTCATGTCTCAGTGGTATTGAGAGCGTCAAGAGCAACGCTGCTAACGCCACAAGCCGCGAAACTGCTTCTTTTTCTTGCCCTGACTTCAGGTTAAACCGCACCATTGTCGAATGTGCTCAATCCCCCGATCTTCGTCGGTAAAGTGACACACCTCGAATCCCAGGCTCCGGGCCGCATCGATGTTTTCTCGTATATCGTCGACAAATAAGAGCTGGCCGGGCTTCATAGAAATCCGACCGAGTAAGAGTTCAAAAAAATCCCTATTCGGTTTTACTCGATCGAGGTCGCCACTCCAGAGTCGGAGAGACTCAGGAATTCGATGAAGCCAGGGCCATCGGCGTTCCCAATGAACACCGATACCCGGGGGCATATTGGACAAAATGGCGACCGGGACGTTTCGGTCCACCAGCTCCTCGACCAGAGCGGCCATACGCGGGCGGGGTTGGTCAAAGGAAGAAATATCTATTTCCAAAAAGCGTTTCCATTCTTGGGTCGCTACTTCTCGGGCGGAAGGTATACCCGCATCGGCGAGTACCTTGTGCCAATAATCTTGGGCGTTTAGGTCGCCCTTATCGAAGGCGGTGCGGTACCGATGCCAGTGGGGGTAAAAAGATTCAGGGGTAACACCGAGAAGGTCTAAGATAGGACGGTGTCGGGAACGGTCCTGATTCAAGGTTAGAACCTGGCCAAAGTCGAAGACTACCCCCCGTTGGACTTGGGTTTGGTTTACATTAGTTGAACTCATAGGGCCCACAGTGTACTCTCATTATAACTACCATGTCATTAAAACCTACCGCCTTCCGTCGCGATCTACAGTACGCAAAATTCAGTGCCTATGGCTTTCTGAAGAACTTACGTTTTTACCAACCGTTCTTTCTACTTTTTTTGCTCGAGAGAGGATTGAGTTACAGCCAGATTGGAATCCTCTACGCCGTCCGTGAAATTCTTATTAACCTCATGGAAGTACCCTCGGGGGTAATTGCCGACGCCCTTGGCCGTCGAAAGTCCATGCTGGTTTCCTTTCTTGCCTACGGAATCGCCTTCATCGGTTTCTATTTGTCCCCCAGCTTTTGGTTTTTCTTTGTTCCAATGGTGTTCTTTGCCTTGGGTGACGCCTTCCGTACCGGAACCCACAAGGCCATGATTTTCGCCTACCTAGAGTTGAATAATTGGACCCACCTGCGGGCTCACTACTACGGCGGTACCCGAGCGTGGAGCCAAGCCGGCTCGGCAATTTCGGCCCTCATTGCCGGTGGATTGGTGTATTGGCAGGGTTCCTACGCCCCGATTTTCCTTTTTACCCTTATTCCCTACGGACTCGATTTTTTACTTATTCTCAGCTACCCCGCCAGACTGGACGGTCCACGAACATCGAACCCTCACGTCCTGGGTAGCCTTTGGAAAAGTCTCAAGCGACCACCGCTTATCCAGGGTATTCTTAATCAATCGCTCTTTTCGGGCTACTACAAGGGGATTAAAGACTACCTCCAGCCCCTCATTGCTGCGGTCATAATCGGTGAAGCCGCAGAACTTACCCCCCTCCTTACGGCAGGGGTCTATTCGGTGCTCTACTTTATTACCGCCTATGCATCCAGCCGGTCTGGTTCTTTTTCCGACCTCTTTGCCTCGCCCCGAACTCCCTTGGCCCTTACTCTTTTTGGAGGTCTTGCTTTTGGATTAGGAGCTGGTCTCGCCCAACACTGGGACCTTAGCGCCCTGGGGGTCGTGCTCTTTGCGGGTATCCTAATAGGTGAGAATCTTCGAAAGCCCCTGGGCCTCGGGTATATTTCGAGCTTTATGGATGATGAAAGTATGGCTTCGGCATTATCGGTTGAATCCCAAGCCGAGACCGGTTTTGGGGCCCTATTCGCACTTGGGCTAGGATTTGCTATCGACTACCTGGGGCTGGGAATGGGTATATCGGTAGTAACCGGGGTAGCTTTGGTTTTAGGAGTTGTTTTTTCCATTCCTGTGGAGGACAAAGGTGAACTTAGGGGTAGTGAATGACGATGGAAGATTGGCTCTCCGAATTCGTCTTCTGGCCGAAACTTTTGGAGGCCTGAGTGGAGTAAGTCCTGGTATTACGGTTCACGAAACTCTATTTGCAAGGCCTCTGATAGCCCTTGAACTCGCCCGGCTCAGTCGTTTGGGCTGCGGAGAAGAGATAGGGCAGACCTACGCCGATACAGGTGAACCGGACTGCCGCTAGTGGCCTGCCTCAATTTCGAAAAGTACTCTGTGGTCACGACCAGGGATAGTTAGTATCCTTTTATCCATGAATCCAACCCTAACCAACACCCCCACCGCCGAAATTGCCCGGCTTCGAGAACAACAACGACAATTCTATCGTAGTGGCATAACCCGTAGCCTGGACTTTCGCAAAGAAATGCTTCGTCAACTTCTGTCTTCCATTAAGGAACACGAGGCCGAAATGCTCCAGGCCTTGGACCTGGACCTGGGAAAGTCGGAGTTCGAGGCCTACTCCAACGAAATTGGCCTGGTCTACAGCGAAATTCGCTACTTCCTCAAGAATCTCAAGAAGTGGGCCAGTCCCCGACGCATTTTCCCCGACCTCCCTCTTTTGCCCGGGACCGGGAAAATCCACCGAGAGCCTTATGGTTCGGTAGTCATTATGGCTCCCTGGAACTACCCCATGCAGCTTTTGTTCTTGCCTTTGGTAGGGGCAATTGGGGCGGGGAACACGGCCATCCTCAAGCCCTCGGAGGTCGCGGTTCACACCGCCGCAGTAAGCCAAAAAATTGTAGATAGTGCCTTTGCTCCGGAGTTTTTAGCTCTGGTTCAGGGTGGGCCCGAGGTGTCGAAGGCACTTATCGAGGCGGATTTCGATTATGTATTTTTCACCGGTAGTGTGCCCGTGGGTCGCCAGATTATGGCCGCCGCCGCACCATTCTTAACTCCTCTGACCCTGGAACTGGGGGGCAAGAGTCCCACCTTCGTGCACCACGATGCCGACATTTCTGTGGCAGCGCGAAAAATCGCCCTGGGCAAATTTAACAACGCCGGCCAAACCTGTGTTGCTCCCGACTACGTTTTGGTCCACAAATCGGTAGCCGGGAACCTGGTAAGCCAACTGAAAGAAACCATTACCGAGTTCTACGGTCAGGACCCTTCGACCAGCCCCAACTACGGTCGCATTATTAACCATCGGCACTTCGATCGAATCGCCAATCTTCTGGAAGGAGCTACCGTCGCCATAGGTGGACAACGGGATCGCGAAACTCGCTATATTGCCCCGACCCTTTTATACCCCGCCACCTGGACCGACAAGGCGATGGAGGATGAAATTTTTGGGCCCCTATTGCCAATATTAGAATACGAGGATTTGGACCAGGCAATTTCTTGGGTTCAAGACCGGCCTAAGCCCTTGGCCCTCTATGTGTTCTCCAAAGATGCCCGAGTGTCCCGGCGGGTAACCGAGTCTATTTCCTTCGGCGGGGGGTGCGTAAATTCGACCCTCTTGCACGTGGCCAGCCACAAACTGCCTTTCGGTGGAGTGGGGCCCAGCGGCCAAGGAAGTTACCACGGAAAAGCGAGTTTTGAGTGTTTTAGCCACGAAAAGAGTGTACTTACCCAGCCAACCTCCATCGATCTGGGGCTGGCTTATCCCAACAAGAACCTAGGAATAGAAATGGTCCGCCGGGTGTTTCGTTAGAGTTTCGAGGTAAAGGATGAGTATACTCCTGTTAGAAGATGACAAAGTAATTCGCGAGACCGTGGCCGAGTACCTCATCCTCGCCGACTTCGAAGTTCACAAAGCGGCGACCTTTGGCGAAGCGGAAGTCATTTTGGATAGGTATAGTTCCCAGTTGACCCTTGCAATTCTCGATGTTCAAGTTCCAGGGGGAAACGGATTTCTGTTAGGGAAAGAAATTCGAAAGTCTGGAGACTTGCCCGTTTTTTTTCTCACGGCCCGGGACGATGAAAATTCCCGAATCGCCGGTTTTGAGATTGGAGCCGATGACTATATTGTCAAACCCTTCTCTCCCCGAGAGCTCGTTCTACGGGTTGAAGCATTGCATCGTCGCTCGGCCGAAAAAACCACCAATACCCAAAAAACACGACGATTTATCCTCCAACAAGACCAACTGCATGACGAACTGCACGTACAAGTGGAAAGCCAACGAGTCTACTGTAACGACAAAGAACTACTCTTAACACCTTCGGAATGGGGAATCATCGAAATGTTTACTGCTCATCCGGGAATAGTGCTTTCTCGTGATCGGGTTGAGTCCACAGTCCTTGGGTATCACGACTCGTTAGCCTCCCGGAGCCTCGATACCCATATGGCAAATCTCCGAACGAAGCTCGGGGGAACCGGCTGGATTCAAACTCTTAGGGGAAAGGGTTACCGATTTTTAGGTGAACCCAGTGACTAAACCTCTGGGTTTCTGGATATTCTTCTTTTTGCTTTTTTTTGTACTTTTTTTTATTTGTCTTTCGGGAGTGTTCTTTGGTCTTACTATTCAAAACGACCTAAGGCAGTGGGAGTCTTTAGAAGGGGAAAGAATCCTTCGGGTAGTAACAGAGGATCTGGAAACTCTTGCTCGCCTAAATCCTGTTTTATCGGCCCGGGATATCGCCCGTCGATTAGAACTGCTCATCGAGGAACATCACATCGGATTTTTATTCAGCTACGAAGGAAATCTCGTTTTGTGGGTCGATGGTGGCAGCGTTCGCCGGGCACCTGAAATTCTTAACCCTGAGTTTTCGAATCAATTCGTGAGAGATGTTCAGGAACGTTATATGAATGAAGTGCCAGCGATGTTTCTCAATGGCTCAAGACCGAAGGGCGATTTTTCTCGATCTTTGTTCGAAGGTTTACTAACTTCTGAAATTCTTTCGGGCATTTCTTTAGGAGATTATGGCGATTTCTTGCTCTTCCTGGGGACGAAAGGTGTAGGTTCAGTAGGGATAGTACGCAGCATTCTCGATTCGGTCTTTGAGCGTTGGATTGGGATTCTTGGTTCCCTTTTCTCCCTTCTCCTTGGAATATCCGTCCTCGTATCTTTTGGACTTGGTCGTCTCCTGGGGCGCGGTGCCGTTCAACTTGATCTTTTGGCTAAGGGGTCCCGGGAGGTACAATTTCCAACGAGTTCGATTGAGGAACTGAATCGAATGTTTACCACCGGACAGGAACTTCAAAGGGAGCTCATCCTTAAAGAGGGAGCTATAGAACATTGGACTCGAAATGTAGCCCACGACTTTCGTACTCCCCTTACCGCAATGCGAGTTTCGATAGAGGGACTTCAAGATGGGGTCTTGTCTCCCTCCAACGAGGTATTCGAGGCTCTTTTAGACCAAGTAGGGTATTTAGAGTCGTTGACCAAAGACTTTTTGTATTTGACAAAACTCGGTTCAAAAGAGTATCCCTTACGGCTCGAAGAATTTGATTACTTCGAGCTTCTAAAGCCAATGATAGATTCATTGAAGGTTTCAAATCCAAATCGTTTGGAATTACTGGTTCGCCAAAGAGGCAAAATTGCGGCCGATCGGAGGTTAGTCGAGCGAGCCCTTAAGAACCTTGTCGACAATGGCCTCGTCCATAGTACTGGTCCCGTAAAAATAGAGATTGACGGTCCCAAAGTGGAAATCTCGAACTCCGGTTCCTTAGCAAAAGAACTATTGCCTCGGATTTTCGAACCTCTTGTGCGGGGAGAAAACTCTATCGTCTGCGGCCACGGCCTTGGGCTTTCAATTGTTCGTTCGGTAGTCGAGATCCATAGAGGATCGGTAGAATTCACAAACAAGGCTCATCCAATTGTTGTTGTGTTTGACCTATCAAGCTCCCAAGTTCCCAAGTCTTAACCTAATCTTAAGATTTCCTCGACCGACCCTTTACCGTCAATCTGTATATTTGGACCCATCAAGTATAAGGAGAATCGATATGAACAAAATCTATCGTTCGTTGTTGGTTGCGTTGGGGAGTATTTTTGTCGGCTTTGGTGTTTTTAGTCTCAGCCCCGGTGAGATGAGTGCCTTATCCCGAGTCGTCTCCCTGCGAAACCCTGGAGATGTCATTATAGAACTGGAGACCGAATCCGAATGGGATCCACCTTTGGTGAGTCTTTTGCTGAGCTCTGGCGAGGAGGTTTACATCCAAGTAGATGGGGGTATTTTGGAGTCCCGACGGGCTGGTCTGGATAGAGAAGATCGGAGTGCCCGAGAAGAACTTCAAGCCGGACGATTTATTCCCCTGAATGAAGTATATCCTGTAATTCTTCAGGATTTGAGTACCTCCAGAAACTACTCATTTATTAATGCGGACAACTTTTATTCGATCGGTTTTGATCGGGAATACGGACGAGTTTTGGTAGTACTCGAATTTCGAGCAAACCCGTCAGCTTGGTCATTGGGGGACGTCGACAGTCTGAGTAGCGCAAGCCCAAACTGGGACTCCGATGAAAGAGCATCCGTATCTACCTGGCCCACCCAGGTACGAGAAGTAAAAGTCTATGCGGACCCGACTGATGGTAGTATCGTTTCGGTGGAATCGGACGACTAAACCATTTCCTTCTTCCACGGTGGGTCTGCACCTTTGCGGCTGCAGTTTATTCCTGCGGCCTGGGTGGCGTAGGCCCCGGCGGATTGTAGTTGGTCGTGGCTCAACTGACGAATTTGTTCTTTGGTCAGCAGCTCGTGGTCGTAGAGGTAGGCCAAGAGGGCCCCGTGGAAGGTATCCCCGGCGCCTACCGTGTCGGCCAGGCCAAAACTGACCATGGGTTGTTCGACTCGAGTCTGGGCAGTTGTCAAAACCGCACCGCCCTCGCCCCGGGTGAGGGCGACCAGGGTCGTTCCCAACTGTAAAATCTTGTCGACCCCCTGTTCCCAGGTTAACCCTGGGTACAACCAGTACAGGTCTTCATCGCTCAATTTTATAATGTCCGACATCCCAACAAGTTTCTCGAACCGTTGGGCGTAGGCCGCATGGTCCGGTATAAGGCTGGCCCGGATGTTTGGGTCGTAGGAGACCACCACCGACGAGTGAACCTTCTCGATAAACCCAACAATAGAAGACGCACCGGGCTCGAGGACCAAAGAAATCGAACCAATTTGTACCGCCTGGACCTCTTTTGGTAGCGGGAACGGCAGGTCCGAGGGTTGCATCATGCGGTCGGCGCACCCGTTGGCAAAAAACGCGTACTCGGGTTTTCCGCCGGCTTCCATTTTTATGAATGAAAGAATCGTCGGATCCTTGGATCGAGGTGCATAGGAGATGCCGACCTTCTGGGCCCGGAGATGACTTACCAGTTGTTGACCGAACATGTCGGTCGAAATACGGCTGAAGAATTCGGTTGGAGCCCCTAGCCGGCCCATGGCAATGGCGGTGTTGTAGGGTGAGCCACCGGGAAAAGGCACGAATCCCTCTTCGGTGGAGCCAATAAAATCGATAAGGAGTTCTCCGACACTCAGGATCATGACTCTACTACCACTCCTTTTTTAAGGATTATATTTGCATAGAGGGCTTTTTCCCCGGTAGTTACCGTTACGTAGGCCTTTCGGGCCCGCTCGTAGAAGGCAAAACGTTCGATGTGGTCGGATTCGGTAAACGTGGGGTTGTGTTTTTTGATGATTGCCCGGTACTCATCCCAAATGGGGGTCTTTACCGGGTCACCGGGACTGACCTGCATAAGGGCTACCGGGTGGGTTACGTAGGTATCGAGGGGGAAGAATTCTAGGATTGCATCTAACAATTCGCTTACCCCTAATCCGTCGGCTCGCACAACCTTAGGCGCGTGGCCACCGACAAAGTAATTACCATCGGCAATGACTAACTCATCGCCATGGCCCATTTCCATCATAGTTTTCAAAAGTTCGGGGGAAAGTACAGCGGGAATTCCTTTTAACATGGGGGGCTCCTTAGATTATGAGTAGGCTTATTTTACTACGGCGAAGATTTTCCTACCACCTCACCTGGAAGTTTTCAACCACTTCAACGGCGAGATTGGGATGGTCGACCAGGTAGTCGCACACCAGTTCGTAGTAGGAAACCGGAATTTTCCGCAGTTCTTTGGCTTCTTTAAAGACATCAAATCCACCGGCCCCGGTGGCCCGGTACGAGTTCACGGCCAGGGTATAGATTTTGTCCTCTTCTAAAGGATTTTTTCCCACGAACACCGAAGCTATTCGTTCGCCGACGGGCTTTTGGACATCTAGTATATAGGATACCCCGTCGTAAACGTCGTAGTTGTAGTGTTCAACCTTCGGATGTAAGAACCGGGGGTTCACTTGAAGCTCTCCATCCTCCACCACAAAGTAGGATGCGTTTTGCTCCAAAGCCACCCGGACCTGCCGACCGGTTAATTCCAGAACCACCAGGTCATTTTCGAAGGGAAAGTTCACAGCCACATCGTTTCGTCGGACTTCCCGGGGGAATCCGTGGGTTATATTCGGCAGGGATGCACAGGAGATATTCGCCCCGGTCAGGGACAATTGGATCTCATTAATGAGTTGAAACAGGGGGTGTTTTTTACGGCGGGCCATAAGAGGCGAGGTAATTAGCATGTCCGTTTCAATGGTTCCCAAGGGTTCACTCAGGTACGTGTCGGTCTGGGTAATGAGGGGTTGGAGCAGTGATTCCAACTCAATGTCTACCGGATAGTCTTCGAGTTTTATGAGTTTTGCCTCGAGGCTTTGAAGGACAAATCTGCCGTCCTTGGGTTGTAGCCTCACTTCCACCACCCCCGCGTCCTGGGCGTTGAAGCCCGTTTGCATTGCGATTCTTCCGTCCGAGTGCTTATGAATTTGGGGTACATGTTGATGACCGGTGAGGAGAATATCGACCTCGGGAATTTGAAAAAGCTCATAGCCCTTATTTTCCACCGTCGGATTCCCATACAGGGCTCCGGTCTTGGGATTTCGTTCGAAGCCACCATGGTACAGAACCACAATGAGATCGGCGGTTTGCCTCAGGAGTTGTTTGGCGATGAGCTCTTTGGTGGTGGATACGGCGTCGGTGAAAGTAAGACCCTCCACGTGGTCCTTTCGTTCCCAGAAGGGAATATACTCGGTGGTCAGGCCGATAACCGCCACCCTTACACCCTCGATTTCGTGAATTACATAGGGGGTAAAGAGGGGTTGCCCGTCCTTTACTATATTGGCGCAGAGTATTGTCCCAGCAAACTGTAACTGGAAGTTCATGAGGTGGTCGAGGCCAAAGTTAAAGTCGTGGTTTCCCAGGGTCGTCGACCGATACCCCAGGGCGTTGAACACTCGCGACGCCGGGTCAGGAAGGCTATTCTTACGGGCATAATCGAGTAACGGGGAACCCTGGAGCATATCGCCGTTATCCAGAAGCAAGTAAGGTGTGGTGGAACCCTTAAGACCCTTAAGGTAGGAAGAAAACCTGGAAAGGCCTAAGTTCCCGTAAGATTTCGACAAAAAATCGTAGGCCGATAGGCGACCGTGGGTGTCGGAGGTGTAGATAATTCGGAATTTGATGTTCTTTATCATAGGCTCCTCATCATAATCTCACAAATTGAAGGATTGCCAAAGGCTTGAAAACCGGGTTTAGGTGTAAAAACGCTTCACAAAGGAGAAATGTTATGAAGAAGTTTTTGACGATTGCATTCTTGATTTTCGCGGCCTTTGCTGTTTTTCCCGGTGGACAGAGTGCCCAACCTGCCCAAGCGCCTGAGCTCGATGTTACTTCCCTGAAGATTACTTTTGTACCTTCCCGGGACCCTGCCGCTATTTTAGAGTTTGTTGGCCCCCTTCAAGACCTCCTCAAAGGTAAGCTTGTGGAGATGGGTTATTCTAACCTGGAAACCGTTACCGTTGAGGTTTCTGCCACCTACGAAGCAGCCGGCGAGGCCCTGGATGCAGGAACCACCGACATCGCCTTCCTCCCCGGTGGAACCTACGCCCTGTATTCTGCTGATGGCAACATCGACGTAATTTTGGCAGCAACCCGTAATGGTCTGTCGAAGGATTCAGAGAACGCCCGGGAATGGAACGACGGTCAACCGACACTTCCGGTTGATGGACAAGTTACCTACTATCGTTCGATTGTAGTTGCTGGACCTTCGGCGAAAGGCCGAGAGTTGGCAGCCAAAATTAACGCCGGACAGGCCCTCACCTGGGAAGACCTGAACAGCGCCAAGTGGGGAGTACAAGGTGCGACTTCTTCTGCAGGAACCGTATTCCCCTCGGTATGGCTCTACCAAAACCATGAGAAATTTGTTACCGATTTAGCCCAGTCGGCTCCTACCGGTGGTTACGGTAACTCCTTGGCTGGTTTGGCCGCAGGAACCTACGATCTGGTATCCCTCTATGCCGATGCCCGCCGAGACTACGCTGAGCAGTGGAACTCCTCTGCCGAAGGGGGTTACAACCGACCCGAAAGTATCTGGGCAGAAACCGATGTGGTCATTGTGACCCCCGGAATCTTTAACGATACGATTGCAGTTTCCAACAAAACTGTCACCGACAAAATGAAGACCGACTTGCAAAAGGCATTTATAGATCTGGTACAAACTGAAGAAGGTCTGGCCATTTTTGCAGTTTATAGTCACGCTGGTTACGCAATTGTCACCGACGCCGACTACGAGAGTGCTCGGGTTGCCCAGAGCGTTGTTCTCGGTAAGTAACTACTTCTGTATTGTTTCAGGAAGGCTCTTTAAAAAAGGGCCTTCCATTTTTTTTCCTTATTCAAGTGGATCTAGGAGCGAATGCGAATGATCAGCTTTAAAAATGTTGGTAAACAGTATCCAAACGGTACCGTCGCCCTGAAGAATGTTTCTCTGGATATTCAGCAGGGTGAATTTGTTGCCATAATAGGCCTAAGTGGCGCGGGAAAATCCACCCTCATTCGCTTGGTGAACAAGATGATCCAGACTACCTCCGGGGAACTGGTGGTGAACGACACCCGGGTAGACGAAAAGTTAGTCGGCTATCCCCTGCGGCGTTTTCGGCGGCATATTGGAATGGTTTTTCAGTCCTTTAACCTTGTACCCCGGGCTACGGTCATAAAAAACGTCCTGGGCGCCAAAATTGCGGACAAGGGATTTTTCGCCTCGCTTCTGGGATTTTACGCAAAAAAAGATCATCTTGATGCCCTGGAAGCCCTTCACAAGGTGGGTATATTGGACAAGGCCTTTATACGGGCCGATCAATTATCCGGCGGACAAATGCAACGGGTTGCCCTCGCTCGAACCCTGGCTCAGGACCCCAGCATCATTTTGGCCGACGAGCCCGTCGCCTCCTTAGACCCAGTTACCGCCGACATGATCATGACGGACTTTCAGCGGATCAACGAAGACTATAAAATAACTATTATAGCTAATATGCACCACGTCGACGTCGCGTTAAAGTTTGTAAAACGGGTTATTGGCATTCGGGCTGGAGAAATTGTCTTCGATGGACCTTCCCGAGAGGTTACCGAAGAGGTCCTGAAACGGATTTACGACCGGGAACTTACCGAAGACGACATTATGTTCAAAAAGGTTGAGGTTCCAGATTTATGAGAAAGTTCTGGTCCTATCTGCAAGAAGTTTTTCGTCCTTACGTTTCGAAAGAGGCCCGAACCCACCGAGGATCGGACTTTGAAGTCACCGAGCCCTATCCAATTACCGCCTTTATCGTCCTGGCCCTAGGAGCTGTGTTCATTTTGTCGATTCAGGCCACAAATATCGATCTGGTTCAATTTTTTGGAAACCTCGATAATATGTGGCGCATACTTTCTCGCCTACTGCAGCCTAATGTTTCGTTTATCTCCCGAATGGTTGGGCCCATGATTGAGACCATACAACTTTCTGTGGGTGGTACCCTCATAGGTTCGGTCTTGGCAATTCCGGTGGCAGTCTTCTCGGCTTCGAATATCGTAAAAAGTTCCTGGGTCTACGGCACGGTTCGATTCGTCATGTCCCTTATTCGAACTATCCCGGTGTTGGTCTACGCGGCTATGCTTATGTTTATCATCGGTATGGGTGCCATGGCGGGCCTCGTGGCCCTTTCCATTTTTACCTTTACTATTGTGGCTAAGATGTTCTATGAAGTTATCGAGACCGTTGATATGGCTCCGTACGAGGCCATAGAGTCCACGGGAGCCGACAAGTTGCAGGCCTTTCGGGTCGCCATACTCCCTCAGGTTTTAGGAAGTTACGTTTCGATTGTCTTATATAATTTTGAAATTAACGTGCGCAGTGCCGCCATAATTGGATTTGTAGGTGCCGGAGGTATCGGACTCCTGTTAAACGACCGAATCAGCTGGCGTCAATACGAGGACGTAGGGATGATTTTGCTGGTCCTGTTTGCCGTCATCGTCCTAATTGAAACCCTTTCCCGTTATCTACGCAAAAGGTTGGCCTAGTATGGAGTACAGCCCCGAAGTCGTACAGAGTTATGCGAAAAGACCCCGAACCTTTGTTCTTAAATTGGGTATCGCCGTTGGCGTGATTTTCCTGTTTTTTTGGAGCATTCCAACTTTCGAAGGCCCCCTCATTAGTCAGTCGGGGGTCGATATCGTTACCCGAATGTTTCAAGGTCTGCTGAATCCCAGTTGGGACAAAATGTTTTCCTTAGAAACCTTTCACGTACCGTATTTAATGTACGAAACCGTCATGGTGGCCTTTTTGGGCACCATCCTTGGAACCCTGGCGGCAATTCCCTTAAGTTTTCTTGGCAGCCGGAACATCACCAATTCGGCTATGGCCTTTTTTATCAGCATTCTGGTGGTCCTCATTCGGACCATGCCCTTTTTTGTAATTGGACTCATTTATATTCGGGTGGTTGGCCCGGGGGTTTTTGCCGGGGTACTGACTATTGGTTTTACGTCTACGGGTATGATTGCCAAGCTCTACACCGAAACGGTGGAGGACATGGACAAGGGTATACTCGAAGCCCTCGACTCTACCGGGGCCACGGCGATTCAGAAACTTCGGGTTGGCATAATTCCCCAGCTATTTGCAAACTTCGTCTCCCATTCCTTGTATCGATTCGACATTAACGTCCGAAACGCCATTATTTTGGGCCTCATTAGCGCCGGACGACTGGGTTTTGAACTCCAGGCGGCCATCGGCAATTTCCGCTACCGAGATGCCGGAGCCTACCTGTGGGGCATTATCTTGGTCGTTATGGTCATTGAGTTCGCCTCGGCCAATCTGCGAAAGAAGCTTATCTACGGTTAAAACGCAGAAAAGAGCTATATTCTGCGAATATAAACGCAGAATATAGGTCTATTTCGCGTTTAGGTTGCGAATTCGGCTAATTCGAGGGTATACTCTTGGGATGATACAAAGAACCCTCGAAATGGATTTTTCCCAAGCACTTTTTCGAGGCAAAATCCTCGTTCTCTATGGTCCTCGCCAAGTAGGCAAAACAACCCTCGTAAGAAAAGTGTTGGAAAAGCGTTCGGAAAATCAACTGTGGTTAAGCGGCGATGAAGCAGACGTAAGACGAGCCCTATCGGACACGAACCGCACGACTTTGGCGGGGGTCTCGGGCAAGGCAAAAATAGTCGTTATCGATGAAGCCCAGAGAATTTCCAATATTGGCTTGACCCTAAAACTTGCGGACGATTTTCTCCCCGAAGTTCAGGTCATCGCCACCGGCTCATCTTCTTTTGAGCTGGCTAATCAAATCAACGAACCCCTAACGGGACGAAAAAAACAGTTTACCCTGTATCCAATCTCGTTTACCGAAATGGTGGCCCAGGAATCACTTTTTGAAGAAAAACGCCTATTGGAAAGACGCCTGCTCTATGGTTCGTATCCGGAAATTATAACCCATCCCGGTGAGGAAGAAGAGCTTCTACGGGACCTGGCAGAGAGTTACCTATACAAGGATGTTTTTTCCTTCGAACAACTGCGAAAACCCGAGCTCTTGTTTAAGCTTCTGCAGGCTTTGGCTCTTCAAATAGGAAGCGAAGTCAAGAATGCTGAACTGGCTCGGTTTTTGGGTGTCGACAACGAAACCATTGAACGATATATCAATCTCCTAGAAAAAGCCTTTATCATTTTCCGTCTGCCTTCGTTGAACCGCAACATTCGTTCGGAAATCAAAAAAGGAAAGAAGATCTATTTTTTCGACCTGGGGATGCGTAACTACATTATTAATAACTTTAATCCCCTGGAAGTTCGCAACGATGTCGGCGGCCTTTGGGAAAACTGGTTGATCCTGGAGCGAAGAAAAATGTTGGAGTACTCCAGGAAACGGGTGAACTCATATTTTTGGCGAACCATGAGTCAACAAGAGATAGACTATATCGAGGATTCCGGTGGTACCTTAGAAGCCTGGGAGTTTAAGTGGAGTAGTAAAACCGGACGATCGTTTCCTCCTTCTTTTCTGGAAGCCTATCCGGGGTCGAAAACAACAATCATCCACCGAGATTCTTTTGAGGAGTTTCTGCTCTTGGGTGATGTCTAAGCAACAGAAATATCGTATTTCTTGATATCTTCATCTACGGTCACTAGTATCATTTCCTCGGAAATTGTTTGGGATATGAGGAGTCGGTCAAAGGGATCTTTGTGGTGGATTGGTAGTTTGTCAAAATCGTTGGCTATATGGATTTTACCTGCCAAGGCACCCGGTTTGCGTTCAGTTACCAGTTCTATGAGTGAGGGAAGATTGGCTTTTACATCGGTGATGGTCCCGAAGGCCATTCTAAAACCTTGTTGAACAAGTTACAAAAGTACGGACAAAAAAGTTATAAAAATGCGGTTGAAATTGTTATAAAAGCTCTGTTGCTGTATGCTTAAAGGGGAAGCCAATGGAGTATAAAAAACGTTTTGTAGATCAAGTTATTCTTGAACGACTTGAAAGCGCAGGAGCTGTCGTCCTTGAGGGGCCGAAGGCATGTGGGAAAACCGAAACCGCCTTACAGGTTGCGGGGAGTTTTGTCCCCATGGATACGGATGAACAGGTACCCCTCCGAATGGATATTGATCCTGGAAGTATTCTTCAAGGTAAGGTGCCTAGACTACTCGATGAATGGCAGGAATATCCCAAAATATGGAATTATGTCCGGAGAGAAGTCGATGAACGAAAATTAAAAGGACAGTTTATTTTAACTGGCTCGGCCACTCCCAATGAAAGTGTTCGTCGTCATTCTGGTGCTGGCAGATTTTCGATAATCCAAATGCGCCCCATGTCCTTTTTTGAGAGAGGTTGGTCTACCGGTGAGGTCAGTCTATTATCCTTGATGCAGGGGTATGCACCCTCATCCCAGACCGTAGATTTTAGCCTCGAAAGCCTGGCAGAAATGATTACCCTGGGGGGATGGCCAGGTCTCCTCAATGATAGTGCGGTTGAAGGATTGAGGTTTACCCGGGATTACATTTCGCTCATTGCAGAAGCCGAAATTTCGAAGGCATCGGGGAAACGACGCGATCCTTTGAAGGTGAAGCGGCTCATCCAGTCCATAGCCCGAAATATATCTACAGAGGTTAGCCTGGTATCTCTTGCCAAGGATGCGGGGGGTAATGACGGGGAATTGAATCATGAAACCATCTCTGAATACATGGATACCTTAGAACGTTTAATGATACTGGAAAACCTGCCTGCCTGGAACACCCACATTCGTAGTGCCGATACGCTGAGAAAAGCACCGAAACGGCATTTTGTCGATCCCTCATTGGCTGTTGGTGCCTTAGGATTATCGGTGGATTCGTTAATAAATGATTTGAACTATTTGGGGCTTTTGTTTGAGTCGCTGGTGATTCGTGACCTTCGGATTTATGCAGAATCCTTGGGAGGCCGAGTGTATCATTATCGGGATTCTCGGGGATTGGAAATTGATGCGATTGTCGAGCTGGCTGATGCACGCTGGGCTGGCTTTGAGATAAAACTCGGTATTGGTGCAGCCGATTCTGCAGCGGCTACCTTGTTAAGGTTTTCGGAAAAAATTGATACCGACAAAATGAAAAAACCCTTAGCTCTCACGGTAATAACTGCTAATGGATTCGCCCATCGACGAGCTGATGGAGTAAATGTTGTTCCCCTTTCATCGTTGACAATATAGCGGTACGAACCGCGCTTCTTATCCTCAAGCACAAAAAAGCCCAGCCGAAGGGCTGGGCTAGAATGCATCGAAACAGATTCCGATCAGTCGTAGATAAGACCAGAGATACTAGGATCATCCATGTTGGCCGAAGTGTAGAACTTAGCACCGGTATCGACATCGGCTACCATTTGTCCTTGAGAGGCCTTGTAAGCAAGACTTACTGCTTGGAAACCAATCTGGTAGGGATCTTGGGTAATCGAACCAAGGAAGTACTCGTTTCGAACTGCAGCTTTTTGTGCTCGACCAGCGTCGAATCCGATAGCTACAAGACCGTCGTAAGAAGGAAGTGCAGCACCGTCATCGGTAGCAGCCAAGAGACCTACTACAGTACCTTCGTTCGACATGAAGATACCACGAATGTTGTCCTGAGTAGCTCGACCAAGAACGGCCTGAGCCATCGCTGTGGTGTCTTGGGCAGAAGGAGATGCGGGTACAACCATCTCGATAATTACCTTGCGTCCATTCTGTGGGTTTCGAGCGTCAATAAACGCAGGGTCACCGGTCACACGAACGTCGGCGGCAGTCATTGCGGTTTGGTCAATTACCAGTTGGACCATCTTGTCTCGGAAACCACGACCCCGGCTGAGCAGAGACTCACCCCGATTGTCTTGGTTCAGAACTACGATTCGAACGGGCGCAGCATCGGTAGCAGCAGAAATTTCAGCCTTGAGGGCTTCGAACATTTTTTCTGCAGCCAAACCAGCAGCAGCAGCATTGTTGGTCGAGGCGTTAGCCTTTATCGAGCCAGCAGGTGCGTTAGGTACACCAGAGTCGAAACCAACTACCGGAATGTTCTGAGATTGCAGGCTCACCAATTGGTCCATTACAGCGTTGGTGTCCAGGGCTGCAAGGGCAACAGCAATTGGCTGTCGAGCAATTGCAGAGTTCAGCATTTCTACCTGTATGTTAACATCCGCTTCGGAGGGTGGTCCTTCAAAACTGATTTCGACACCTAGCTCCGTAGCTGCTGCTTCGGCTCCCAAGCGAACTTGTCGCCAGAAGTCGTGTTGCTCGCCCTTTGAAACCACGGCGATGTAGGGCGTGGTAGAAGCCGCTGCTTGTCCGCCACCACCGGCGAATACGGGCAGAGCCATGACCAATGCCAGTGCTAACACTGCCATTGCCGCAAACGTTCTTTTTGAAACGTTCATAAAAACCTCCTATACATTACCCAAGGGACATGCGTCTCTTGGTAGTTTTTTTCTTCTACTTCTCGTTTTTCAATAGGTCGCGGAATTCTTTCTCGGCAGCCTTTTCTTCCGCCAGTACTCGAGCTGCTTCGGCCTTTTCTTCGGCCTTCATTTTCTTGTAGGTCTCGGTCGATTCTGCGTGAAGCTTCTTGAATTCTGCCTCAAGAAACCCAACTTTTTTGCTGTCCCCAGCAGACTTTGCCTCGGCCAGTTCTCGCTTCTTCTGATCAATCGCCAGGGCCATGTCGCCCTTGTAGGCATCGGCAGGGGTAAGTACCCGTACTTCGGTCGTTTTCTTGGTTCGATACATGTCTAAGAGGACCGCCCCTACGACAACTACCCCAGTAAAGAAGGTCTGATAGTGGGCTTGTAAGTTCATGGACGGCAGACCATTTCGCAGAACCGCCATAATAAAGACCCCAATAAGGGTTCCGAATATTGTTCCTGAACCTCCAGCCAAAGAAGTACCGCCAATAACCGCACCAGCGATGGCAAAGAGTTCAAAACCTTGACCCTGGGCGGGCATGACGGTTGTGTAGACCGCGGGGAAGGAGATTCCGCTAATACCCGCAGCTACTCCGCTGACGACGTAGGCCGACATTTGCCACTTTTCGACGTTGACCCCCGATAACCGGGCGGCTTCTTTGTTACTTCCAATGGCGAAAATGTAGCGACCCATTTTGGTTCGGGTAAGGATGATGTGAAAGATTATGGCCACCGAGAACAATACGACTGCCCCGGTCGGAATAGCAAATCGATCTTCGGTAATAATCTTGAAGATGTCTCGGAACCAACCGTCGGCCTCGGTTCGGGGAGGGAAGGCGGCACTTCGAACATTGGATACAATCGAGCCGATACCCATCGAAATCATCATCGTTCCCAGGGTAGCAATGAACGGTGGCAACTTGAGTTTGGCTACCATGAAGCCGTTAAAGAACCCAAAGCCAATAGCGATAACCATAATCAGAATGAGGGAAGCCCACATTGGCCAACCCCAGGTTCGGTAGGCGGTACCTCCAATTATGGCCGCGGCCATCATGACCGTACCAACCGAAAGGTCGATTCCGCCGGTAATTATGACGAAGGTTACCCCCAGGGCGAGGAAGCCTATGTAGTACGAGGCGTCCAATATATTGACGAAGGTGTTGTAGCTAAAAAAGTTGCGTCCGAAGAACCCAAAAAAAAGGTACAACAGGACCAACGCTGCGGGAGCAAGCAACCGCTGCATGCTTTTTTCCCGGAACCTTCGGGCTTTTTCCCTATTTAACAATGCCATAATTTCCTCTCTATCCTCTCATAGTTGCGTATTCGATAATTTTTTCTTGACTGGCTTCGGAGATGTCGAGTTCTCCGGTGACCCGGCCTTCGCACATAACAATAATTCGGTCGCTCATTCGTAGTACTTCCGGCAGCTCCGAGGAGATCATAATGATCGACTTACCGGCGGCGGCGAGTTCGCTCATGAGGCTGTAGATTTCACTCTTGGCACCCACGTCGATTCCCCGGGTTGGTTCATCGAAGATAAGTACTTCGCTGTTCCGAATGAGCCACTTGGCGATGACGACCTTTTGTTGATTTCCACCCGAGAGGTTGCGAATGATTTGGTCAATTGACGGAGTCTTAATTTGTAATTTTTTAACGTATTCGTCGGTTACCTCTTCAACTTCTTTGGCTTGAATGAATAAATTCTTCTGGTAGTCTTCGTAGGAAGCCAAAACTGCATTTTCTTTCACCGTTAGGTTGAGGGCGAGACCAAACCGTTTGCGGTCTTCGGACAGGTAACCGATACCAAATTTGACTCCGTCTGCGGGTCTAGAAATCTTCACCGGCTTACCGTGGATGTACATCATTCCACTTTGAATAGGATCAGCACCAAAAACCGCCCGGGCGGTTTCGGTACGGCCAGCACCCATGAGGCCGGCAAAACCAAGAATTTCGCCCTTGTGGAGCTCGAAGCTCACATCTTTTACGAGCTTTCCGGCGTTCAGTTTGTCTACCTTTAAGACAACCGGAGCGCCGGTGGGCACGTTACTCTTCGTTTTTGGTTCTTCGTAAATGACCCGGCCAACCATCATGTTAATTATCTGTTGGGTGGTAATTTCCTTGGTGAGTTGAGTGCCGACGTATTCGCCGTCGCGCATGACCGTCACCCGATCGGTAATTGCCCCGATTTCGTCCATTCGGTGGGAGATATAAATCATGCCTACGCCCTGATTTCGAAGATCGCGCATAATCGAGAAGAGTTCGGCAATTTCGGTAAGGGTTAGGGCTGCTGAAGGCTCGTCGAGAATGAGAACCTTCAAGTTGTGGGATACAGCCTTTGCGATTTCGACCATTTGCTGCTTTCCTACGGTCAAATCACCTAAAATTTCGGTAGGATCGATGTTCATATTCAGCCGCTTGAATAGTTCCTCAGCCCGCCGGTTTTGGGTTCTCTCATCCAAGAGTAATCCCCCAAAAGAAGTCGATTCACGGCCGATAAAAATATTGTGGGCGACAGTTAAATGGTCCATCATGTTCAATTCTTGATGAATAATTCCAATACCCATTTCGAGGGAGTGTTTTGGGTCTCGAGGATTAAAAAGGTGATTAAGGTAGAAAATTTCCCCCGCGTCCTTCTTGACGATACCAGTCATGATTTTTACCAGGGTCGATTTTCCTGCACCGTTTTCGCCAACCAGGGCGTGAACTTCACCGGGTTTAAGGTCAAATTGCACACCTTTGAGGGCGTGAACGCCGGTGAAAGATTTCTCTATATCCTGCAGACGGAGCAGGGAGTCATTCTTAAGTTCCATGATGGGTTATTGTCCAACGGTTTCCCCTATCCCGAAATGGAAAAAATTCCGATGAGTGTTGATTATTCTCGGCTTTCGGGTCTATTCATCCATTTCGGCAAAGGGAAACAGGAGCTCTTGGTACTCCCGTTCGAACATATTTTCCCGGGTAATGAGTATTGAGCCGGTATTTATTTGATTTGGTATTTCCTTGCCCCGGAGGTGGTAGTAGGCGGCCCGAACGGCGAGGTAGCCCATATTGTAGGGTTGCTGAACTACCGTCGCTTGGAGAATTTCTTGCTCCAGGTAGGTAAGAATTTGCGGTGCGTTGTCGAAGCCAACAGCAGAGATTCGGTCCTGGGCGTTTTGCTCCCGAATGGCCTGGGCAATTCCAAGGGTTGTAACTTCATTGAGGGCGATAATTCCCGTTATTGATGGGTCAGCCAAGAGGTCGAGGGTGATTTGATACGCCCGTTCCTGATCTACCTCGGCGAACCAGGTACCGGCGATTTCGACCCCCTCTTCTGCGAGGGCGGTTCTTACTCCCGTCTCCCGGTCAATTCCTGTGGCAGTTTCTTGGTTGTGGCTCACTATACCTACCCGACCATGGGGATTACCCCGAGCTGCCAAGAGCTCGGCCATGTGGTAGCCCCCTCGTTTGCCCGCTTCCACGTTATCGGTTCCGACGAAGGTGAGGGGTACATCGGAGTTTACATCCGAATCCATAGTGATAATTGGAATCCCTTTCTGATTTGCTAGACCCACGGGCTCTTCCAGGCGGAAATAGTCCGAAGCTACCAGGATAATGAGTGGTGGGTCTTGGTTGAGGACCGAATCAAAAATTCGTAGTTGTAGGTCAATTTCCTTTTCCCGATTAGGTCCAGTAAGCAGAATTGGTACTCCAAACTCCCGAGAGGCTTCTTCCATTCCTTGTCCGACGACGGTCCAGAAATCCATCGGTTGGGCGAGGGCTTTCATGACGACAATTACTGGATTTCCAATGTTCAAGACCTCTTCTCGCTCGGGTCGGATTACGATTGTCAGGGTCCAAAAGAGCACGAGGGTTGCCAGAAGGCTAATGAATCCCATGAACCACTTTCTCAAAGTTCTTCCTCCATTCCTAAAAGTGGTAAGGTTGCTCGCATGCAGGTGCCATCACCTTCGGAACTCTCCAGGGTAAGACCGTAAGTCTCTCCAAAGTACAGTCGAATGCGTTGATGGACGTTTCGCACCCCGGTTCCAGAACTTGGGCTCCCCCCGTAGGGGGCTTCTTCCCATACCTCTTCTAAGGGTTGGTCCAGGTTTTCCCCGAGGGCCCTTAGTTCATCCGGGTTCATGCCTTGGCCGTTGTCCTTTACCTCAAGAATGAGCGACTCTCCGTCGTTTCGAGCCGAGATGTGGATTGTGCCTGGTCGGTCAAGGTCGCGAACACCGTGGTATATCGCGTTTTCAACCAGGGGTTGAAGGGTGATTTTTAGGACCTGACAGCGCTCAAGACTCGGTGGAATATCGAGTTCATAGGTAAATTTCTTTTTGTAACGCATTTCTTGAATGGTCAAATATGAAACCACGTGGCCCACCTCGTCTTTAAGGGCGATAAGCTCTTTACCCTTACTAATACTGATTCGAAACAAGCGAGCCAGGGCCGAGGTCATTTTGACTAGGTCGATATTTTGTCCCATTTCTCCCATCCAGATGATTGAATCCAAGGTGTTGTAGAGAAAATGGGGATTAATTTGGGCCTGTAGGGCCTTGAGGTCGCTTTTGCGTTTGAGTTCCTGTTCGCGAGCGTTCGCAGTTACCAGTTCCGATATACGGGTAACCATGAGGTCGTACTCCCGGGCCAATTCTCTAATTTCATCGGTACCTTCTATGACCCCCGCCCGGGTGAACTCGCCGGTTTCGACACTTCGCATTACTTCCTGGAGCCGGTGAACTGGTCGGGTAATGCTTTGGGCGAGGTAGTTCGAAATCCACCCGATTATAAGAAAGACTACCAGTCCTATAAGGGCAAATATTACTTGGGCTACCTGCCAGTCGGCCATGAGTTCTTCTTCTGAAGACACACTGACCACCGTCCATCCCGAAAAATTCGAGCGACCCAGAAGGTACCGTTGATCTCCCGAAACCCAGGATTCGAGGCTACCGGGCGGTTTTGAAGCCAGGACTGGAATGAAGGTCCGTAATTTATCGAGGGGTTCGGTTTTTATGCCGCTGTAGACCAGTTGGAGGGTAGGGTGAAAGACGTAGTTTCCCTCCTGGTCCAGTATGAAAGGGTAGCCCTGTTCGCCATTGACCAGGGCCATAGAGAGTTCTTGAATTCGGGTAAATCGCATATCGACCATGAGCAGGGCAGGTGAATCTTGGTTTGGGACTTCGACCGCTTGGACCAGGGAAACTACCCAGGCATATCGATTCTCTACCAGATTCTGTACGTAGGATGGAGATATAACTGTGCGGCCCGGATTTGCCAGGGCTTCCTGGATCCAGGTCCGGGAGTAAAGATTGGCCCAGGGTGCAAGTGGGGTCGTGGGGTCGCCGTAAATGAGGTTGCCATCTGGACGGGCCAAGAGGATTCCCGAAACGTCGTCTCGGGCCTGGAGGGCGAGGGAGAAACGCTCTTGAAGTTGTCGGGATAGTTCAGGACTGGGGTCAGGCGTATTGAGGTATTCCTGGCTGTAGGGGTCTTGGGCGAGGGTACGCGAAAGGTTTTCTATGCTTCCCAGGTAGGCGTTTATTTGGGATACGAGCTGGCTTAAAAGAATTTGATTGTTCTCGGCGTTGTTATTGCTGACGGTTTGAATTGAAATCCGAAAAGAGACAATCTGCATCGTGACGATGCTGATAAAAAAGAGCAGAGTAAAGGTAACATAGAAGCGGTCTTCCAGGGTTCGCAGGCGAATTCTTTTCATTCTCGGCAGGCTTTTCGGAACTCTTGGGGGGTCGATCCGGTGTGTTTCTTGAAAATAACCGAGAAATATCGTGGGTCTTCGTAGCCAACTTCTTCGGCGATTTCGAAGGACTTGAGGTCCGTGGTTTTTAACAAATGTTTTGCCTGACGGACCCGTATTGTGGTGAGGTATTCGACAAAGGTCATGCCCGTGCCGGTCTTAAAGAGGGCACTGAATTGGCTGACCGAGAGGTAGAGTTCGTCGCATATTTCTTGTAACGAAAATTTCTTTTCTTTGTATCTACGGCCAATTACCTCCTTGGCTTTCTGAATTCGGGTTGTAAGGGCATTGTTTCGGTGGCTTTCTACGTGGTTTTCGAGAATCGAGGTGATTTTTCGGAAAAACTCCCGGTAGCCGGCGAGGCTTCCAAGGTCTTGGGGGGTTCGCAGGGTGTCGATGAGTCCGTCGTCATCTCCTGCCTCGGTTTGGTCTAGTTCCTCGAAGAAGTCCAGAAAGGAGAACTGGAGTCGAAGCATGTACCCTTCCAGTTCGGTTTTCGATATACCCGATTTTTGCAGAAATTCAAAGGCGGACTCGAGGGTTTCCATTACTGTACCTGCGCTTTCTTCTCTGAGTTGTTTGAGGAGTGTACGAACCAGGGCATGAAAGTCGACCGGCGACAGGGCTCGTTGGCGCTTGAGTTCCCGGTAGTCCAAGACCCCCGACAGCCCGAGGACTCCTAATCGATCCGCAGCCGAGCGGGCTTCATTGTACGAGTGGGTAAGCCGATGAAGACTTTCGACCCCGGGGCCAATTCCAATACCCAAGGTAGCCCCGGAGTTTGTCGCCCGAATGAGCGATCGACCGAGGGCCTTCGCCCGCTCTTCAAGTTTCTCGCAGTTTGCCCCCTGAAAAAGCATTACCAAATCTTCGCTGCGGTCCAAAAAGACCTCTTCTCCCTCTTGGGTCAAGGCCTCGGCGTTTTTCTTGGTCGTAACTCTCACAATTTCTTCCAAAGATTTTGTGCCGATGAACTCGACAATCGCAATAAGGTAGTTTTGCCCCCTGTCTTCCCAACGGTAAAAGGACCGGCGGCGTAGGGCTTCGTCGGGGCTGGTGTACCCGAGGACTAGACTGAGCAGGAATCGTTCCCGCAAAATGGGGAGGGTGGTTTCGAGGGTTTCGCGGAATATCCGCTCTTCCGCCCGGGCTGCTTGGGCGGCCAGCAAATCAACCCGTACCCGAGTGAGTACCGCACCAATTTCCTGGGCGGTTATCGGTTTTAACAGGAGTTCTTTGATGCCGTACTTTATAGCCTCTTGGGCGTACTCGAAGTCGTCGTAACCGGTAAGCAGAATGATCGTGGTCTCGGGGTGCCGAAGGTTGAGATTGCGACTGAGCTCTAATCCATCCATCCGGGGCATCGAGATATCTGATAGCACCAGGTCGACCGGGTTGTCCTTTAAATATTCCAAGGCCTCGGCGCCGTTACTAAAGACTCCCACCAGCTGAAAACCATAGTCTACCCAGGGAACCCGGGTTTCCATTCCGTCCCGGATAATTGATTCATCGTCGACAAAGATAATGGTATGTTGTTCGTTCGCCACAGAGGTATGGTATCACCGAAGGGAGTATATGGAAACTGAAACCCAGCAAAGGTCGGTGAAAACTGACTATGACAAAATTTACACCTGAATCCGTATAAAAAATAAAAAAATCCAAGCTATCCTGGTGTTGTATAATGATTTAACCACAAATCTAATTACACCCAGGAGGTGAAGCTTGGATTACACGATTAATACTACCACAGAAAAAC
>Ga0210043_1000367_pt1 | contig 47151 bp, 67 predicted proteins | sample CryGeymet201501t_FD_183990 | JGI IMG/M metagenome (GOLD analysis project Ga0210043, IMG submission 183990) | Groundwater microbial communities from Crystal Geyser aquifers in Utah, USA - Crystal Geyser metaG 2015-01t (SPAdes) (version 2) | ecosystem: Environmental > Aquatic > Deep subsurface >... | reverse complement strand
CCTGATGGTTCATCAAGCACAGAAGTTGGATACTTCTATGTTGATATTGGGAACTTACCTCCAGGAACGTATACCAGCACTACAAACTGGCTATTTGCTATAACAACATAAATTTTTTTTTTTTTTCCCCCCCATTACAAGATGAAAGGAAGGTGATAAATATTGAAATATTAATAAAAGCAACCTGTATAATAAGAAATGAAAATGATGCAAATAAAATAAGAGACAAAATAGAGGAGGTGTTCAATAATTATGATGTGATAAGTAAAAGTGTGAAAAAAACAACTATACATTACAACCCAAAACAAAATGAGAGGAACTAAAATGAAAAAGATTTTACTGATAATAATTATGTTATATTTTATTAATTTAGTACAAGCAACAGTACCATATGCATCAACATTTGTTGAAAATAAAACAATAATAATAGAAGAAGGAGAAACATTCGTGTATTGTATTTACCCACAAAATACCAAAAATGAAACTATCATGACAAAATTAATCATTAGTGAAGGGGAAGAATTGATAATTAATGGGTCACCAGAAACAATTATTAGCATACCACCAAATACAAAATCAGATGACATAAAAAAATGCTTTACATTAAAATATCCTCAAATGGTATTTAGATATAGTTTTGAGCCTGTTAATTATTCAATAGGTAAAAAAGGCATGGTAGGTACAGAAACTATTGTAGGAACAGCATTTAATGTTTCATTAAAACAAAAAATAGTATATAAAGAAAACCAAACAATCTGTGAAGATAATTTTAAAAAAAATGGAATTTTGTTATCTATCATTTTTTGTATTATCTTCTTTATTGTGGTTAATTACTATCAAATATATAAAACAAACAAAAAGTGGTCTAATGAATTTAAAAAACTCAAATAAAATATGTTATATTTTTTTATTTTTATTTTTGATTAACATAGCTTATGCTTCTCAATGCTCTTCTGAATTGTGTCCAATAAATATTAGTTTAATTATAACAAATAATAGTGTTGTCAATAGCTTTAGTTCAATGTCAATTAAACAAATAGATAATATTTGTAACTTTGATATAAATACAGATATAATATACTTATATTCAAATGAAAGTAAAACTATAACCATCAAAAATAATGATTTTGATATTTTTAAACCAAAATTTATAATTAATACAAATGATTTGTTTGAAGCTAATATAATAAACGAATCAAAAAACACTATTTCTTATACACAAAATGTAAATTATACAATTAAATTATTATCAACAAATCAACAAGAAAAAAAAGAAATAACAACAACAATTGAAGTAACAGGAGAAGGTTGTTCAAATACAAAACAAATTGTTTTAATAGTTAATCAAAAAAAACCAATTACAATATCAGATATAAAAAGTATTATAACAAATTCAATAGTAAATACAAATATAAGGAATTTTATGTTCATCTCTCTTGGTATAACTTTATGTGGTATGGGATTAATAATAAATAATAAAAAAATAAAGAGAAGAGGAATTGTATCAATATTACTCATATCATCTGTAATACTAATAACATATTTAATATTAAAATTTTTTAAAATTCTTTAACTTTTAGTAGAAAACCCTACCGTTTCTTGTTTTTTAGCTTGTTCTAGAAGGTTTTTTGGTTGTTATCTCTTCAATAGTTGTTGTTTTAATATACTTACATTTATCACAATATTTTCTTAATTTATGCATAACAATAAACTTTTTATTACATTTTCCACAAAACTTATATTCTTTGTAAAACTTCATTTTGCCATCTTTATTTTTCTGGTATATCTTTCCAGTCTTTGAATAATCCCATAATAAACCAAAAAACAGCAATAAAAGATATTGCAATCCCAAAAGTTAATAAAATTTTCATTGATATATCAATTGCTATCCTAAATAACATATAAAACAAAAAACACAAAATAAAGATAGCGAACAAACTCTCTATTATCCTTTTTACAAATTCATAATCTTTATCTATTCTTTTCTTTGTCATTCTACACTCAATTTTCTTCTCTAATTCCTTTAATTATTATAGTTAAACTCATTATTTTCACCTAAATTGTACATCTTTTAATATTATTTTTTCTATTTCAGGTGTTACCTTAAGATACATTTTCATTGTAATATCTGTATTCCTATGTCCTAATCTATATGATATTAAAGAAATTGACTTTCCCAAACTTAAAAGATACAAAGCTAATCCATGCCGGAACATATGTGCATGCAATTCTGTTAAACCAATTATTTTACCATATTTTCGTAATAATAACCAAGCAGCAGCAGATGTAATATCAAATAACTTAAATAAATTAGGATATTTATTCAAAAACAAACTAAGATTGTACATTAATTCATCATCTAAATTAATTATTATTATCCTTCTTGACTTCTTAACATATAATGATAACAATCTTTCTCGAAAATCTATATTATCTTTTGTAATACTAATAATATCTCCAATACGACCACCTGTTGCCCATAAAAAATCAATTAACAATAAATCCCTTTCTGCTAAAAATTCATTACGCTTATTTGGCATCTTTACTTTATCATAATATGGTTTTATAACTGTTCTTAATTCTTGATATTTCCTAAATGATATATAATGTGGTAACTCATCATTTTTTTTCAAATAATTATTATACATTATTAAGTCAGTAATTTTTTTCACCATTTAGCTTTTGTCTTTTTACACCATAAAAAAACTCTTTTTCACAAAAATTACATATAAAAATATTATATATTTTGTCTTTTGTTTTTATATCATTCTTAAAAATCATTTTAGTATCACAATTTTCACATATCATCATATTATACCTCTATTTTATATTTCATTTAATTTTTTCAGTTACCAAATCTAAAACAAAATTCTTCAAAGCTTCTTCACCATTAATACCTTCAACTTCTGTAATACTCATATTTCTATAATATATTGTGTATTTATTCATTTTTTCCATGGGTTTTTCACCGTTCTAATTTGTATTTCATTCCTGTCAAATTACATTTTTAACACAATCCTCTATAATTATCATTGGTCTTACCTTTTGTTAAATAAAATCATTCTCAATTAATTCATTTCAACAAAATAACCCTCCATTTTTTCTTCTATTTCCTGCATCTTAAAAAACCCAAAATCCTCTTTGTTGAGGTCTTACGATATAGTAAGCTCTCATTCCTTCATCATAGTATATTCTTTCATTATACCCTCTTGCGGTTTCAGCTTCAACTCGTGTGGTGAACCACCAACGACCATATTTGTAAAATTTACCCATCTTATCCTCATATTCTTCTTCTGTAAGTTACACATTAAATATATTTATGGAATATTCCATCATTCAATCCCGAACACACAGAGTAATAAGAGCAATTAGAGCAAAAAATTTCCATTTTTTTATTAATATCTGTCTGTTCTTTTAATGTGTTCATTTTCTTTCCTTTATTTTGTTCTCCTCATATGTTTCAATTAAATTGTCTGTGCAGTTCCAGTACGCCTTATTATGTATATCCAAAGCGTAAAACAAGCGATACATCTCCTTTGCGCCCAACACCCTACGTTGCCAATAATGGCACAATTCATGCAAAAGTGTGTATTCATCACCATATTTACAGATTTGGATGCTTTTTGAGTTCAAAAAATATATCCCTAAGAATGTCTCTCTTTTTTGGTTTACTATTGTGTGACAATTTACATCTGAGAATCGTAGTTCATACAGACCGTCTAAAAACTCTGGTGGGACATAACTTAGTGCCTCTTGCCAGTACGCTGTTTTGTTGTCATGGTAATATATTCTATTAGGTTCTATGGCAAAAACAGGCAATATACACCACATCAGAAAAATGGTTAGTGCGATATACATACTTTTGTTTTTCATCATTCCACCTCTTTTTTTATTAATTTCTTGTTGTTCCTCTTCATAAATTTCTTCACTTGTTTCAACAAAAAACATCCAAAGATTTTTTTTCCTCATCTAAATCATCATCAAGTGCATATGGATTATCATGCAACCGCTGAAGTAGTGTATCAATAAAATTATATAACTCACGATTTACACGCTTCTGTTCTAAATACCGGGACTTAAAAACAAACAGCTCGTGACGCATTTCATCATAATTCATAAACTATCCCTCTCCTGCATACACCCTAATATTACCGACAGGTATATCAACACAAAAAAAGAAATATATAAAAAACTAAAAATAGGATGAGTCCAAAACGCTACTACAAAAAAAAACAAATGTAAAACTATTAAAAGTGCATAATATAAAAACATCAATACTTTTCTTATCATTTTACTCTGTCACCCCCATAAACTATCACCCTTTTTGTTTGTGTGTATACTATAAATGCAGTAATCCCTAACATTAAGAAAAACCCTATAGACAATTTAAGGTCACCTTCAAGGTTTTAGTGTGTGGGTTGTATACTGTACTATATTTCATGTTAAGGTTTGCCCAGGCACGCAAAAAATCCTTTAATGGTATGCCCCCCATATCAACCAACAGTTCATTTTTGGTTAAAATATAACTTCTCATTATATCTTCCCCTCCTTATTCTTCTTTTGTTCTTTTCTCTTCAATATTTTTAAGCCAGTATTCCCAACCCCACAAACTACATAGCAATTCATTTTCACAACGTGGGCAACTTATTGTTTCACCTTTTTTTATTTAGGGAATAAAAATCATTTTTGTTAAAAATCACCGAATCCAAAACTTTTAAACCTAATAATGCCCCCCCACTTTCAAGATTATCATAACTCTCTATATCTTCTGGGCTGGGGGTTAAATCTCCTGAGGGGTGATTATGTGCAACAATAAGATAATAGGCATTGTTTTGTAAAGCACGCCTGAAAAGAGTTTTAGGGTCAATAATTGCACTGTTCGCCCCGCCCTTAAATAATACCTCAGATTTTATAATTCGCATCTTACAATTTAAATAAATAACCACACCGTTTTCTTGGTCATATTCTATGTTTAACTTCTTTATTTTTATAAAAATATCCCCCCCGGTTTTTACAATTCCCACCGGTTCTTTAATAATAAAAATTTCTTTCATATTCTTACCCTCCTATTAAATCCCTAATATCCAAACCTTTCATTCGTTCCAAATCAGTTATTCCTGCCTGGTCTAAATCACCAAACACACCAGTGCATTCACCCCACAAACCAGTGCAATTACCACTCACACCAGTGCAATCACCAATCAAACCAGTGCAATCTCCATACATTGAGGGGTTTTTTCCTTTTTTTTTTATTCCGCCCACAAAATGGTGCAAGCTTCCCCCAGTTCTCTTTAATACTTGTTTCATGTTCTCACCCCACTATTAAATTCCTAATATCCAAACCTTTTCTTCGTTCCAAATCAGTTATTTCTGCCTTATCAAAATCACCAAACACACCAGTGCAATCACCCCACAAACCAGTGCAATTACCACTCACACCAGTGCAATCACCATTCAAACCTCTGCATTCACCACTCAAACCACTGCAATCACCACACAAACCACTGCAATCACCACTCATTTTCGGATTTTTACCGTCTATTTTTACACCATCTACAAAATAATACAACCCTTCCTTGGAGCTCATTAATACTTGTTTCATGTTCTTACCCTCCTATTAAATCCTTAATATCCACTCCGTTTGTTCGTTCCAAATCAGTTATTTCTGCCTGGTCTAAATCACCAATCACACCAGTGCAATTACCCCACACACCAGTGCAATCACCACTCAAACCACTGCAATCACTCCACAAATGACTGCAATCACCAATCAAACCAGTGCAATCACCCCACAAACCACTGCATCCACCATGCAAATAACTGCAATTACCAATCAAACCAGTGCAATTACCACTCAAACCACTGCAATCACTCCACAAACCACTGCAATTACCAAACAAATTACTGCAATCACCTACCATCTCCGGATTTTTACCGTCTATTTTTACCCCATCTACAAAATAATACAACCCTTCCTTGGTGTTCTTTAATACTTGTTTCATGTTCTCACCCTCCTTCTTTTTTTTATAACGTTTTTATCTTATTCTCATATTCTTCTTTGGTGAACTGCACGTTTAAAATTTTATATTGATGAAATCTCCCATTATTCAGCCCAAAACAATAAGAGCAATCATAGCAACCAGAGCACTCATAGCAATCAGAGCAATCAAAGCAATTAGAGCAATTAGAGCAATTAGAGCAATCAGAGCAATCAGAGCAATTAGAGCAATTAGAGCACCTGGTGCACCTATCATCATCTTTTCCAGCAATCTGTTTTTGATATTTGTTTACTAATTCCTCTTTACTCATTAAAAGCACTTCTTCTTTGATCATTTTTTTTCCCCTTCTTTTTTAATAATTCTTTTCTAACTTTATATAAGATATACTTATATAAAGTTATTTATGCCTTTTTTCCCCTAGCTTTGTTTTTTATTAAAATTTTTGATATAAAAAATATCATTTTTTTGTGATTAACTTTTCTTTATTTTCTGATTTATTAGTTAATAATATGTATAACTATATAAACATTTAGTTTCTACAAAACTACTTTTTAAATATATACATTTTACCTTCTCTTGTAAACTCATATCCTAATATATCACCCTTTTTCCAACCATTAATTTTAACAATCTCTTTGGGTATGCTAATCATATATGTTGTATTATTAATTAATTGAAGTTTCATTTTATCACCTGTATCTTTTAAAATCAATAAAAATAATTATTATTTAAATATTTATATAAATTAAACTATATATTTAAAAATAAAAAAGTATTTATATATGAAGTATTTTAAAAATTCTCTCCTGTACTCACCCAATAAAATATGGGGAGAAGGAAAGGTCTCAAACCCCCTATACCTACCTTCTCCCTTTATTTTCATGATTGATATACTAAATAATCAAGAAATGTTGAATATAACTACTTTTCTAATAGAAAATAGTAACCACCTTTGGTCACCAGAAGAAATACAAGAAATTATATCAATTGATATTCAAAACATAGAAAAAATCTTAAATAAATTAGAAAAAAATGATATTGTCTTTAGATTAAATACACAATATATAATTAACAAACAAAATGAAATAACAAAATTAATAATAAAAATAAACAAAGAAAAAAACTAATTTTTAGTTATATCTATATATGTTGTTAAAAAATTAAACAATTTTAATAAATTATTTTCTAAATTAGTCAAATTAGATGATTTATCAATATCATTTTTACAATAATTTTTTAATTTATCAAGAAATAATTCCTCTCCAAGAATCATATCTGGTCTTTGCATTTTTGCTTCCTCTATAATTTTTGATGCCTTTTGTATAATATCCAAATCAGACTCTGTAGAACTTTCCTCAACAACAAATTTCTCCATTTGTTTGTTTTCCTCTTGTTCATCTGTCATATTAAGTTCTGGTTCTGGTTTTATTTCTTCTTTTTGTTTAGCCATCTCACGCAAATCTTTCATACTTTGTGGTTGTTGTTTCATCATGTCTTTCACATCACTTATCATTTCACCAATTCCCATTTTGTTCCTCCATTAATAGTTTTTAATATATATATCATCACCACTTCTTTATGAATACTCAATTTTCTATATTTTCATGCTTAACAACTCCAACATCGTTTAAATTTGGTAACTTACTGTTAGTTTGTGATAGCTTCCTTGCATCTATTAACATTTTAATAAAGTTAGATAATTCTTGTAAACAATACCAAGACCATCGTGTATCATTAATTGGTTCAAAAACATACTGTCTCCAATCACCATACCACTTAATAATACCTAATTTTGAAGAATCATAAAGAAAAGAAACTTGAAATAGCTTAGTCTTTCTATCCTTACCAAAATCTACCTCCTCAAATCGCAAATGTTTATATTCCATATTACTTCCTCTTATCAAAAAACTCTTTCAATTCTTTACTTAACTTCATATCTGATATAGTTAAAAATAATCCGCCTTTATCTCTTAAAGTAATTCCTGCCTTTATGGTGGCAATTATCTTGTCGCACCAATTAATAACTTCATCATCACAAGGATTCATAAAGTTATCATACTCTAAACAATCCTGTTCACTTATCTTAATTCGTTAGGCAGGATACCAAACAATTTATTGTTGGGAGGAATATCGTCATCGTTAGCAATCACACTTCCTGACTTTACCTCCATCTTTTCTTCAACTATGACTTCAATATCTTTTTCGTAATCCTCCTCTACAATAGCAAAAGAGTCGTCATGGTCTCCATTATGGCATACAATAGCCAACGCAATCTTCTCAAATCCTCTTGATTTTGACATTCCTGTTGAAGAATATCCAACTGTAATAACTCTTCCACCTTTGTTTAATATCTTTCTCAAAACATTTTTTATCTTTGTGAAACTACCTATCACTCGCCCACCATATTTCTCTCTACTTTTTCTAATAGACCAAGGTGGGTCAAGAATAATTGTGTCAAATCGCATTTTTGTATTTGATACAAAATCAAAAGCATCTCCATAAAAGTCAGATGGAACTTCCTTATCAAGATCCACTCTGTATTCATCAACATTTAACTTTGTTCTACCAGCGAATAGATTTAAGACTTTTCCTTTACATTGATTTTCAACCCATTCTTTTAACTTTGGTTGTTCAAAAGTATATCTTTTTGGTGGTTGTGTGAAATAGACTATTTCCATTAGAAACACCCCAACTTTGTCAGTGTGAAGTCTCCTATCTTCTGGTTATGACTTCCAAATACAGAATACTCAAATACATCTTTTCCTTGCTGTTCAAGAATGTATCTCTTAACTGCTTCCTGTGAAACGTGTCCTGCACTTCTACAATAGTATCCGATTGCCCATAAGTAACCGTATCCTTTGCCATAATGCTGTTTGTATACTAAATACTTTAAATCAGGAAAGCACCGCCTTAACTGAATATTTGTATTACCTCTCAGTTGTTTTACAATCTTATAAGGTGTATGTATTATCTTTGCATCCACAAAAAAGTGTATATAATCTGGCATAACTTCAAGAGCCAAATTATCTACACCTAAATCCTCACATCCAGATTGTATTTTACTGGATTGAAAAACGGATATTCTTTTGTAGTCATAGCGATCACCTCCAAACTCTGAGATGGTTGTATCTTCGTTAAAGGTTGTGCCGTTTAGCAAACCATACAATAAACTTTTCGTGTCTCGCAAGATTGAAGGGTTTATGTTAAATGGTTTGCGTAGTGCAACCTCGTAAGTCGTCATCTTGTAGTAGGAAACTACACATTTCAATGTGTTAGAGTATGTCATTTTTTATTATTACACAAACTCCAAAAAGGATAAAATGATTCTGCTGTTCTTCCTGTCTTTGAAATCTTTGCATATTCAACATTAAATGGTTGTACCTTATCATCAAACACTAAATTTTTTATTAAATCCCTTACATTATTGCTTATATATGATGATAATTCATCTGTATTTCCCATATTACAAATATATTTATCTCTACAAGAATCTAATATTTCAGTATCAATTGCTTTTATACTTTGAACAGCAAATACCTGATTAAAATTATACACTCGCCAATCATATATTGCCATACGGACAACTTGAACAGCTTGATTAAATTGTGCCAAATATGATGTACAATCATCATAAAAAATTAATTTTCTACTCTTATTTTTTAAGTGCTCCTCCATCATTTTTATACGCTCAACAGTTTTTCCAACTGTAAATCTAATAAATGGTGCTGCTCGATTGAAAAAACTAATATTCAAAATTTTACCCATCTCCCATAAACTTTTTACATCTAATTCATGGTAATCAAGAGAAAAAAGCTCTTCTGATATAATATGTTCCATTCTTGGTATCAATCCTTTTGCTGTTAATGTATTTATTTGCTCTTTTCGTAATTTACCTGCAATAACCTTATTTAAAACTTCTAAAATTTTTACTGGGTCTTTATATTTTTTTGATAGTTTAACCAAATTCAAACCACCAGATATACTAGAATCAAAAATTGTTGACCATTCTGATGGTTCATCTAATTGGTCAATACGTAAAGAAAATTTTGTCTTAAATGTTTTTGACAATGAATTTTCCAGACCTTTTTTCGGAGTATTCTTTTTCATAACAAATGAAGGTAAACATCCATGAATTGGTAAACCTTCTGGTTTTTCAAATGGATGTATTCTCTTCCCATTCCCTGGTTTATTTAATTTTGACAAACCATATGATTTTGGGTCAAAAATAAGACAATTATAATCTAATTTATTATAATAGTGCATCCACCGAAATATTTGTGATGATTTATAAGTACCAGCTCCAGCAATAAATAAAGCATTAAAAGTTTCCTCTGTGTCTATTTTTCTATACACAGTTTCACTATTAACATATTCAATATCTATTTTTCCATTTGAATCATAATATTCTTCAATAGGTTTTTTGGTTCCTAAAGGTATTTTTTTCCTTAATACAAAATAATCTTTTTCTAACTCCTCCTTATTAATACCATATAACCTTTCTAATATATCAGATGACCTATTTATCTGATTTTGGAACATATTCAATTGTGTTATAGAACCCATCATACTCCACCTTTCTCTTCTCTAAATATTCAGCAAATTCATAACCTAGTTCTGTCAACCAAAAAGAAGATGTACTTCTATTTAATTGCCGATTATACCTTCTTTGACCAGATAAAAAAATGGGTCTCATAACTTGAATAGTAAGATTAAATGTTTTTTGTGTAACTGTATTTTTATATAAAATCTTTTTATTATTATCAATATTTATATAATTTTGATAAAAATTATTTAAAATAAAATCTGGGTTTTCTTTTATTTTTTTTGTTACAACATAAACAAGTCTATTAATATATTCTAATAATGCTTCATTAAATATTTTTAATAAATCACCAGATCGTATTCTATCCATTCCTACTTTATTGTACAATAAATCTAATAATAAAAATATTCTAAATATAACATCATGTTTTAAATATTCATAATCTCCTTTATTATACATTAATATATGATAAAAATATAAACCATGTATCCTTTGTTGGTTGTTCATGTTACTAGTACTAGTAATTTTTTTTGTGTTTAAAGGAAAATATTTCAGTAAACACAAAAGATGTTATTATATTTTACGTATATCAGGCAAACTTGTATCTTTTTTTAAAGTAGTTGCAAAATTTTTGTTTAATTATTCTAATTCACCAATAAGATTATGTTTTGTCCTGAGTTTTTCAGATAATCTTTCAACATCTTTCTTGAAATCATCAATCATCATATGTACTTTTGACTCATAATCTTCAACAAAGCTTTTATAATCCTGTATCTTTACATTCATTATTTCCACCTGTTCTTTTAAACCTGTATATTCTTTCTTCTCTTTTGTTAAAATAACCTTTAATGTTCTCTCTGCTGAAATCCTATCACTTATTTCTATGCTTACTAAAATCTGATATTGATTCATAGTCTCAAACAAATTAATATATATCTGTTCCATACGTTTAAGCATTACATTTGCATAATTAAGTGCAATAGAATTTATAACTTGTATAGCTGATGTTGCAACCTCATCATCTATTGCATATCCCATATCAATCTGCTCTCTTGCCCAATTCATCCAATTCTGTAATGATATAGATTCCAGTGCTCCTGTTGGGTCAACAACAGGTAAATTTCTTATATCAGCCATTACTCTTATGCTTTTCATTAGCTTTTCAGCTTGTGACATCTGATGGTCAATTAATCTCTTAATAGATGAAATACGCTGTTTGTTTATTTCAGGATGTTCTGTACCGTCTAATAATTTATCTGTTTGGATATCAATATTATTATCATCATTAATTTCTGTGTCAATATCAGAATCTTTTGGTTCTTCTGGTAACTCATCATCTGGTGGTACATAAGTCTTATATGTTGCTTGTGGCATTTTTACCTTCTTAATTGATTATATCCCCAATAATCATCCATACCAGAGTCAAAAGACCCACCATCTGGTCTTTGATAATAACTTGATTTCACTTGGTTTGCAGTTTTCATAAAAGTTTTCATTCTTTCATAAAATTTACGCTTACCAGTAATATCATGAAGTTCTTTTTTTAGTGCTTGATTCTCTTGTTTTAGTTTTATAATAGTAAGTTTCATCATCTCAAATTGTGATTTTATTTTAGGATTTAGGTCTGGTGTATAATCATTACCTAATAAATCAGTATATATATGATAAAAAGATATATTTGTTATTTTACCTCTTACAAAAAGCTTTTTTTCTGGACTAATTAAATGCTCATCAATATCATTTATAGGAGCATTTGGTATCATCATATCAAGTGGATTAATAGATGGAAATATATAATCAATAAAACCATTGGCAAATTTCTTTGCTCTTACTATACTCACTAATTCTGTTCCTTCAAACAAAACAATAGGATTTTTAGCCATATTTTACCTCAATAAGCTGAAATTTCATTGGAATAATATATTAACCATCCAACAATAAATATCATTATTATTGAATAAACAACTACTGTAAAAACTGAATCTTTTTTAAAATATTTAGACTCAAAAACATTTATTGCTCTTGTTTGATTATCTAAAACCATTATTAAATCTTTTGTTTTACTTATTATTGTATCACTACAACCTTCTTTCTCTTTTATAAAATCTTTTTGACATGTTATAAAATTTTCATTTATTTCATTTTTTGTTTTATGACATTCTCTATTATCAATCAATGTTTCATTCCATTTTGTTTGTAATTCCTTATTCAAACTTAAACAATTTTGGATATTAATTAGTAATGGGTCTCTAGCTAAATAAACAGGTTCATATTCTGTTCTATTAACATATTGTGTTATATTTTCTCTTATTATACTAGGATTCCTCAACATCTCTTCATAATACCTCATCTGTTTTTCTACAATACATCTACTTACTTCATTATCTGTTTTTCCTTCCCCATAACACCCTGTATAATTCAATTCAAAGGGTGGTCTAACACACTTTTCTATTACGAAAGTAAATATAGTGCTATTATATCTTCCTGCAACCTGAAATTTTACTTTACTTATATATGTTTTTTCTTCTGTACCTTTTGGGATAGTAAAATTTATTCTTGTTGTTGTTGTATTAGTTGTTTTATTTGTTATAATAAATGATGAAGGACATTGTAAAAATGATTGATTAATACACGTTATCTGTAATGTACTATTCCATAATGCACTAATAGAAATATTCAAATGCATCGTTTTTGGTAATGAAAAATCACAAAAAAAATAAGAATATTTATTAACATCAGTCCTTATATATGGTTCTGTTGGAATTGGTGTATTATTTATTACAGTAATATTAAAACCATATTTTTCAAATACTATATTATAACTATTATTTTGAATAGTTTGATTGGTTATGTTGTTATAAAATGTTTTGTTAATAAATTTTAAAATTGTCAAATTTACTTGTGTTAAAAATGAAACCTTTTGTGTGTTAGGAATAGTAAGGGTATAATTTAACAAAAAACTATTTAATGATGTATTTATGTTTTTTTCACCAGACAAATATCTTCCGTAAGTCATATTAATTCTTGTGTAATTTGATTCAGATATTACTAACAAAGGTGTCACTTTTTTTATAATAGGTAAACTTGTATAATTATAAATAAAAAAAAAATCAAATGCTGATACTGTACTTAAAAATAACAAAAAACATAAAACAAATATTATTTTTTTCATAACCATTTTTTATTCTTTATAATATGGGATTTAGTATCAAAATAAATCATAATGAAACAAAAAACAAAAATAAGGAATTATACAATTTCATGTTTTTACCTCTTTTTTTTGGTTTAATAGGTACTCGATACTCTATTTCCTCTTCTGGAAATACACTAGACTCTATAAGTTTTTGTTGTTGTTGTTCTCTTAGTTTCATAGCAATTTCTGGTTTTGTTTGAGCTAATGTATCTATCATTCGTTCTGTTTTGTCTGTTGGTATATATAATGGTCTTCTTCTTGATGCAACAAAATAATCATCAAATACCTCTTCAGAAAATCGGAATCCCCAATCCAAAATATAATTTTCACCTTTACTTAAACTTGTTAAAAAAGTAACAACTTCTGTATCTAAAGAACCACCAAAAATTTCCATATTAAATTGTAAAAATTCTTCTCCTGTAGAAACAATAAATGTTTCATATTTCCCAAATATCTTGAAAGTATCTTTTGGAAATATATACTCTTGATGATATTTATCATAACCATAATTTGTTATTCTATGTCTTTTTGCCCATGCACACTTAATTAATTCAACAGCTTTTATTGGTGAAACTTTTTTTATTGTTTGTGGTTTATTATTTATCATATTATATATCAAAACACCAAATAATAATACAATAAGACTAAAAAATCCCCAAACAAAATATTTATTATTTATTATTTCTTTAGATTTATATAGACAATAGCCTTTATCAGAATATAATTCATCAATATTACATAATTCATTTGATGTTATATTCCTATAACAATAAAATTTATCATTTATCATCTCCTCAAATAAAGAATCTTCATTCAAACATTTATGAACATTATTATTTATTATTATAACAGTAACTATCACTAATATAACAATTCCTGTACCTATCAAATAATTTTTGTTAATTTTCATAGTATTTCATTTTAATATACAGAGTATTTGTTTTTTCCACAAAAATATTTTTTCATCATTTGGTGTTACTATTGTAATTTTTATCTTGTTACCTGTTTTTTCTAAATTTATTACACCTATTTGCTTTAAATGTTTGCATGTTTTGCTAACAGATTCTCTTGAAATACAACACAACTCAGACATTTTTTTTATTGATTTTACTCCTTCATTAAACATAAATAAATTTTCAAGTAATTTTTTATATATTTTTGCTTCTTTGTTTAAAAAAATATCAGTTTCATTTATATAATACTGAAATATCCACCATTTATCAGTATAACTATCTATTTTTTTCTGCGTGTTCATTTAGCACTTGAATAATAAAATCAACTTTTGTTAATTTTATGTCTTTTGCTTTTTCATTATAATATTTATCAACTATTGGAGAAAGGTATATATTAATAGAAGGCATTTTTTTTATAAAACCAATTACCTCATCAGTTTTAAAGTGATACATATATTTAAATTTTTATATTTTATAAAATATAAAAACCAAAAAGCCACCAAACCACCTCCTGTCAGCCCTTATATATTCAGTTTTAAAAAACATTAAATTACTCCAATTTACACCTGAAAATACCCCAAAAAGTTCAAAACAGTCAAAACGACTAGCAAAAGCGGTATATATACCCCTATACAGCATATAAACCTATATACTTATTAGTATATTAGTTTACCCCCAAAAAATATAGTATATTATTATTATTATTATTATTATTATTATTATATATATTATTATATATTATTATATATATAAATCTGACTTTTTGAGGACTATCCCGAGTAGTTTTGAGGACTATTTGATGGTCGTTTTGAGGACTATTAGTAGCATTTTTGAAGATTATTACGTTTAGTTTTGACGACTATACTCTAGTAGTTTTGGTCGTTTTGAAGGTTTTTGTATATAAATCTATGTATTTTTAAAAATATATACATTAATATAATAACTTTATAATAATATATATCTTACAATATAAAACTTTATTAAGTTGTATCTCTTCTTCATTTTTTAAAAATGGAGGTAAAAAATGGTTTTGATTGGTATAGAAGAGGAAGTACAGATAAAGATTAGAGAACACATAAAACTTTTTCCAATTATTTATAAGGATATGACACAATTTGTCTCTATTGCATGTTGGGAAAAAATAAAGAGTGATATGGAGGAGTTAAAAGAAATAAATAAAAAATGAAAAGTCTAAGAAGTCAATTTTATGATTTGACAACTAAAATATACAAAGATATTGACTATCCAAATATACCCATACCAATATATTCAATATTTTATGTAATAATGTCACAATATTTCAAAAATACAAAAATTTGGTTTGGAAATGAACAAAGGAGTTTGAGATTAAGTAGCTTTTTGGTTATGCCTAGTAGGTCAGGAAAAGGACAACTATATAAAATTGCATACAAAACAGCAGAAGCATTAGATATAAGGACAGTAACAATAACAGATATTACAGATGCTGGTATCATTGGTAGCATTGATGAAAATGCAGAGAAGTATAACATAAAAAATGGTTTTATTCCAGGTAATGAAAAATATATTAATCCAGTTATATATGGTGATTTGTTTAATTATGACATATTGTTTTTTCGTGAAGCAAAAAATTTACTCATTAAAACAAAATATACAGAAAAATTATTATCATATCTACAAGAAGCTTTGGATGATCCAGGTTATATCAGAAAAAAACTAAAAAGTATATATCCAATAGAAGGAGTTATAACAGCAAGTATAATAGCAACAACATATTATATGCCAGAGATAGAAAAAACATTAATTGACCAAGGATTTTTTATGAGAGTTCCATTGAATGTAAGAGAACTATCTATTGATGAAACAAGAGATTTGAGAACAGGAGTAATAAATTTATTTTCCAAGACAGAGAAGGTTAATATTGACCCAGATATTGAAGCTTTTGTTAAAGAAACAAAAAAGATAAAGGATAGAGAAAGGATTTTGACATTAGATGAGTCAACTATAAAAACTTTACACAAAATAAATGAAAATTTATATTTATTAATGAAGCAAACTACAGGTAATAAACTACATATTTTAAAAAGTTTAACTCAAACAATAATAGATTTGAGTATTCAGGTTGGAGGGATTCATGCATGTATAGAGCAGGAGAGTGTAATAAAGGAGAAACACATTGTACCTGCATCAATATTTATTAGAAGTTGTTTAAAAACAGTTTTAGACAAACTTGAATTAACTGATACAGGTTCTTTGAGAGATAAAAATTCAGCTTTGATGATTAGATTATTTAGAACATTACAAGAAAGGACAGGAAGAACAGAATTTTACAAAGAAGAGTTTGTTAATCATATAAAAGACACGTTAAAAGTAAGTCGTAATAGAGCAAAGAAGCTTATAAATAATATGATAGAAGATAATTATTATAGTATTGAAAAAGGTGAAAGAAATTCAAAGATAATAAAATTAAATAATGAGTAGGAGGAAAAAATGGAAAAAAAAGAAGCATTTGAAAAAGCAAAGAAAAAGACTAATATGACAAAAGATGAAATGGAGAATTTATATCAGGAAATGATAGTTAAAGCAAGGGAATATGATGTACCAGAAACTGAAATTGAAAAGCATGCAGTACAGATGTTTATTTTAAGAATTAAGAAACAGCTTCTGAGTAAAGCAGAGAAGTATGAAGGAGTAAGGATTGGAACAGACCATAGAAATTGGAATAATGAAAGAATACGGTATATAATAGAAGATAGTTTACTTAGATTTAAGGAAAATAAAAGTGATGCAATTAATGGGGATTATACAAATTCTGATGGAAAACCATTGTGGCATAAAACAGAATTGTATGACACTATCTATGATTGGGAAAAAGGAGTAATTTCAGAGGAAAATTTAGAGAAGGTTGATGTGTTTTTGGTTAGGAAAGAAGGAGAAAAAGATTTTAGACTAGGATTTTTGACTTTAAGAGGTGAAAAAAGAAACTTATATGTAAAAAAAGGAATAAAAGTTGGTTTTTTAGCAACAGGAAAAATTACTGATGAAGGGACATATAAGTTATACGCAACAAATGAAACAAAATATAACATTTTAGATGACAAAGAAGTAAATTTTCCGCTTTTTACTAAAAATATTATGAAGGAAAACGTTATTGACTTAATGGAACTAGAGACATGGTATAATAAAAATCCAGATGACAAAAATCGTGTAATGATTACTAGAGGTGCAGTATTTGATTTGAGACCATCAAAAGGAAACAGTTCTCACCTTATACAAATTGATGCAGATTCATCTAATTTAGATGGCAAACCAATTAATTGTTGGTTAGATAAGAATGAGGAACTTGATTTTGATGAACTAGCTTTGGAAATTTATGTTATAGGAAAAGTTAGACAAAAGGTAACAGATACAGGAGATGTGATTTATAACATAAATGCTTTAGGTTTTTGGGTTCCAAAAGAGTGGAGGAGGATACACACTGAAAACATAACAACAGAAAAGATTGTTGAGAAGTTTGAAGGAGTTGATATAGAAGTAGATGGAAAAAAGGAAGAATTCAGTTCTGAGAAAGAGGATTACTCTGTTGAGGATTGGTAAAGATGACAGATGGGTGGAATAATGGAATAAAGATTATCAAGCCAAGAAATTGGCTTGATGATTTTCATGAAACAATTTTAGTTTTTGGTTTACCAAAACATGGAAAAACATATGCATATTGTAGTTACATAGATTATGTACTTCAAAAAGGTGGAAAAGTTTATATAATAAGTACTGATTCAGGTTTTATTAGGACAGCAAAGACATATTGGGGTAATAGAATTAATGATATTAAAGATAGGATTTTTGTTGAGCCTGTATATGATATAAATAGCATAAGGTCATATTACAAGAGTATTTTACCAGAGTTAAATGATAATGATGTAATTGTTATTGATTTAGTTTCAGATGTTTGGGAATGGGCACAAATTAGTTTTGTTGAAAGTTTTGGTGATGATATTCAATCATTTATTGTTAATGCCATGAGAGATACTGCTAAATTTGGTTTGTTTGACTCTAATAAGTGGAATTATGTAAAAGCATTACACAAGTTTGTAGAGGATATTATTGTAAGAAAACCATGTAATTTTGTTGGTGTATGTGGTGAAAAGGATACTGATGTTGAAATCAAACGTGGAGGAAAGGAAACAAAAGAGTTATTAAAACATTTAGGGTTTGATGAGATATCAGTAAGGTCAGATGGGTATAAAAAATTGCCTTATAAATTTGAGACAGTTATAAGAATTAGTGTTGATAATAATGGATATTTTATGCAAATTGTTGGTGATAGAGGACAAAAGTTTGATTTAACTAAACAATATTATGGAACAAAAATGTTTAAGAAACTTCTTGAGTGGAGAAGAGAAAACGGTAAAAAATGTCATTTATGAAAAATTTTACTCTTGAGGAATATGAAAAATTTATAAAATCTAGATTAACAGAAAAAGATTTTATAAAATGGAAAGAAAATAATACAATATTTCTTGATAGTATGAAAAAAAAGATTGATGAGCAGGAGTATAACAAAGAAATGATAGAGCAAATGGCAAATCATATATTACAGGAATTAGATTATATTAAGTTTCCTAAAAAATATTGGAAAAGAATTTTAAGCTGTGCATATGGTATATCAAAATGATAATTTGTATCCCAAGCAAAGGTAGACCAACAGGTGTAAAAACACTTGATTTATTAGAGGGATATAATAAAAAAAAAATTTTTATATTTGTTGAACCACAAGATTATGAAAATTATAAAAGATGTATTGGTAATAAAGCAACAGTAGTAAACATACAAAAAAATAATATGGGATTACCTTTTGTTTCAAATATTATAACACATCCAAAACAAAATATTGATTATTTATGGAAAATTGATGATGATATGATATATTTACATGAAAGATATAAATACAACAAAGAAAAAGATTATTGGCATTTAAATTGTATTAAAAACCCAAAAAAAATTTTAAATATTTTGGAAATTTGTTATAATGATTTTAAAAATAATTATAGTAATTCTATACAATATGGAATACCATTTAGAGGAGTTAATGTATTTTATGAAGGACAATATAAAGAAAATGAAAGAATATGTGCTTTTTCCTTATATAATATTAGGTTGATAAAAGAATTAAATCTAATATTTGATGATAATTGTCTAATTTTTGAGGATTATGATTTTATTGCACAATATTTAATGAAAGGACAGAAAAATATTTGTAATTATAAATATGGTTTTTCATGTGTACCATTTACAAAAAATACAGGTGGTTTAGATAATATTTATGAAAATAAAAATAAATCTAAAAAAATATGTGATTATTTATTTAAAAAATATGGTAATTATGTAAATATAAAATATAAAGAAAAAATAAATTTTTATCAGATTTATTTCAAGTGGAAAAAAATAAAAAATGAAAAACAACACAAATGAACCTTATTGTTTTCAGATAGAATTAACAAAAGGTTGTAATAGAAATTGTGAATTTTGTGGAATATATAGTTTAAAAAACAAAGAAAAGGTATTTATGAATATAGAATTAGCTTGGTTAATAGTAAAAAATTTGTCTTGTTGGATAACTAAAAAAAGGATTGAATTTGCAATGCATGGTGAACCATTATTAAATAAAGATGTTTGTAAAATTATAAAAATATTTAGAGGTGAATTACTAAATAGTCAATTAATGCTAACAACAAATGGTGATGTATTAATTAATGAAACAAAATTAAAATTAAATAAGTTATTTGAATCTGGTTTAAATGTTTTAGCAATAGATTGTTATGAAAATTATGAGAAAAGAAGAAAATTATTTAATGAAAATAAACCTAATAATATCAAATTTTTTGATTCAAATGAATTTAATATTTATTATTATCATAGTATTAAAACAAAATGTATTGTTGTTTTTGATTCATTACCAAAATTAACAAAAGACATGAAAAAAAAGATTATAAATTGTGCAGGAAACAGTAATGAATTTTTTTCTAATAAATATGGATATAAAATTATAGAAAAACCATTAGAAAAAAAATGTTCTAAACCATTTAGAGAAATGGTGATAAAATCAAATGGTAATATAACCTTTTGTTGTAATGATTGGAAAGAGGAATTAGTTTTGGGTAATATAAAAGAAAATTTATTAGAGAATATTTGGTATAGTAAAAAATTTATAGAATTAAGACAAAGAGTTTTTAATAAAGATAGAAATTTTGTACCATGCAACAAATGTGATTATAATGGTGGTTTTAGAATAGGTTTATTAAAAAATCCAGGTTTGAAAAATGAAAAGACAATTTGAAGCAAAAAATTGTAATTATCTTTATAAAAAGATGTTATTAGATTTATTTAGTAATGGAAAAGAGATATCACCAAGAGGTTTAACAACAAAGGAGTTTTTTCCTTGTTTAACTATTATTAAAGAACCAAGAGAAAGGTTTTTAAGTTGTTTTAGTAGGGTAATAAACCCTTTTTTTCTTATTGCTGAAGCAATTTGGATATTTTCAGGTAGAGGAGATGAAGAATGGATAACAAAATATTGTAAATCATTAGGTAAATATGCTGATAAAGGGTTTGATGATTATAATGGTGCTTATGGTATAAGATTAAGAAAATGGGGTCAAAATAGGGAGAGGAGATATTTTAAGAATGATATTGGTTTTTATAACATACCATTTGACCAAGTATATGATATAATAAATAAATTGAAAAAAGATAATAATACTAGACAAGCGATTGCAACATTACATATTCCTCCTTTTGACTCTCATCTGGTTAATACACTTGATAGACCATGTAATGTTATTAGTATGTTTAAGATAAGAGATAATAAATTACATCTTCACCAGATTTTAAGAAGTAATGATATTAACAAGGGATTATTCCCAACAAATGTGTTTCAATGGTCTTTTATTTTAGAATGTATAGCTAGTGAATTAAAAATAGATGTTGGTGAACTATTATTTTTTAGTGATAGTTTACATATGTATGTTAATGATAAAATTACAGAAAAGGTTATAAAGGATAAAAGGAAAATAGATATTTATGAATTTATTAGACCAACAAAAATAACAACATCACTAAGAGATACTGATGAAATTATAAAATCCATAATGCAAGAAACAGATGATATTATCAAAGATAATTTTTGGCAAAGTGTTTTTTATATGTTAAAAATATATAGGTTACGATTACAAGATAAAAAGATTGAAGCAATAAAATTAACAAAAAATGTTTTGGCTGAAGATATGAGGGTTATGGCTTATAATTTTCATTGGAACAAGAAAAAGACAGATGAGGAAAAGACATTGATAATTAATGAAACAAGAAATTATATATATGAACTAAAAAGTTTTATTATGGAATAAAATTAAAAAAAAGTGATTTTTTGGTTAAAAAAAGAGAAGGTTATACCGTGATTTTCTCTGATTTAGCAAAACAGAGAATAAAAGACAGTTGTTGTCCTACTTGTGGAAAACATAAGTCTCAATGGAAGAGACGAAAGGACTGGAGATGTTGCTCTACTGATTGTACAAAGAGATTCTGGAAAGAACAAGTTAAAGTTAGTTCATGGTTAGATTTAAGAAAAAAATGTTTTGAAAGAGATGATTGGAAATGTGTTAAGTGTGGAAAACAACCAACTTTAGTTAATACCCTTATTGCTGACCATATTAAAGCTATTGCAATAGGTGGTGATGAATGGGATATAAACAACATACAAACATTATGTCCTGAATGTCACAAGATTAAGACTGCTATTGACGCAAAAAAAATTAGTAAATTAAGAGAGATAGAGAAGAAACAAACCAATGGGCAAATGCTTATACCTTTTGATGAAAAACAGGAATTAGGTAATGAAATTCCTTTCTCATCTAAAGATGTTGGGCATCTATCTTTTTGTTTAAAGAATGGAATAAATAAAGATAATTTAAAATTGTTTTTTTATTTCATAAATGAAAGACAAAATATTTGGTTTAATAGGTTTATTCTTAATAAATCCAAACCCTGGACAAGTGATTTAATTTTACAAAAATATAAATTTACAAATGTGTATCGTATTTTGGATAGAGGAACACAATATGTATTAAACAATATAATAGGAAAAGGAATACCAAAAGAAGTATTTTTTAATATTATTATTTATCGTATATTTAATAAGGAAGAAACTTTTGAACAAATAGGATTTCAGAAGTTAGATTTTTTTAATAATGAAAAAATTTATGAGATTTTGAATAATTATAGAAGCAAAGGAAATGCTATTTGGACAAATGCATTTATGGTAACTGGATTCAAGTTTAAAAATTCTAATGATAAATTAGTAAATTATTTATGGATAATAAAACAAATTTTTAAGCAATTAGATACAATATATTTAAGATGTACAAATAGTTCTATGGAAGATTGTCATAGGATATTAAGTAGTTTAAGAGGTATTAGCTTATTTTTGTCTTATCAAATTATGTTAGATGCAATGTATGGAAAGGTTTTATCTTTTGATGAAGATGAATGGACAGTTGCTGGTACTGGAGCAGAAAGAGGTATAAGATATATTTTTGATAAGAATTGGACAAATTTAGAAGCAATGAGATATTTGTTTGATAACCAAAAACTATATTTTAGGAAATATAAAATGGAATTTAAGTATCTACATAATATAGAAAATTTTAAACATTTAACAAATAAAAATTATATTAGTTTGAGCAATATAGAAAATTGTTGTTGTGAATTTAGCAAATATATGAAAGCATTTAATAATAGTGGAAGACCAAGAATAAATTTTGTTCCAAGAAAAGGGAGGTTTTATTAAAATGGAGAAAAAAAAATATAATGTACAGGAGATATTAGATGAAATAGGAAAAATTTTAATAAAAAAGAATATTGATTATGGTGGAGCAAGTTTTGATTTAGGTTTATGGGGTAACTTGGTTCATATATGGGATAAAGTCAATAGATACAAAACATTAGTAGAAAAAGGAAGTCCAGAAGTACAGGAAAGTATTCAAGATACATTGAAAGATATTATTGGATATGCAGTAATAGGATTAATTATACAAGATATAGAGAAGAATTGTCATTCATTACAAGAGAGACAAGATATAGAAAATAATGTAAAGTTGATTGGATATGATAATAGATTATAAGCTTGAATATGGAGAACCAATTATTTATCATTGGTATAGAAAAGGAAAAAAGAAAGTTTGTAATAGAATAGTTGGTTTTTCACCATATTTTTATGTTGAGCAACGAGGATATAATGCTACTTTATTATTAGGAACAAGAGCAGAGATTGGATACAAGAGTCTTTTTGGTGAGCCATTAGTAAAGATAATTACAAGAAGACCATCTGATGTTGGTAGATTAAGGCAAGATGTAAATTATTCTTATGAAGCAGATGTTTTATATGAAAAAAGATATCTAATAGATAATGTTGTTGAATATGGTGATTTGCCAAAAGTTATGTATTGGGATATTGAGGTTTTAAATGAGAGAGGTGTGTTTCCTGAACCAACAAAAGTTGAATATCCTATTATTAGTATTTCTTTAACAAGTAATTATGATGATTTTTACATTACATTACTCTTTGATAAAAAACATATAGGGATTATGAAAAAGGTTGTTACACATAGATTAGATAGAATAAAGAATATTGAAGTAAAATGGATTAAATATATTTTTTCTAATGAAAAAGAAATGTTATATTATTTTATTGATGTATTAAAAGTTGGTAGTCCAGATGTTATTACAGGTTGGAATACTGATTTTTTTGATTTGCCTTATTTAATTAATAGAATGAAAAGAGTTGGTGTTAGATATGAAAATTTGAGTCCACTCGGTATTGTGTATTTACCTTTTCCAAAAAAGAATTTTAGGACAGGTGATATGGAACAAAATATTCCAGTTATAAAAGGTATAAATCAATTTGATTTATTAAAACCATATAAAAAATTGAATATAACAGAATTAAGAAGCAATAGTTTGGGTAATGTTGGATTGAATGTTTTGGGAGTTGAGAAAGTTGAGTATGTTGGTTGTTTGGGTAACTTATATAACACAAATATTGATAAATTTTGTGAATATAATGTAGGAGATGTTGAATTATGTAAACATATTGATATGAAAGTTGGTATAATTGAATATTTTTTTCAATTATCAAAATTTATTGGTTGTAAAATAGGAGATACAATGAGCAATAGTAGAATGGGTGATATTTTTACTTTGAAATATTGTAAAAAAAAGGGTATTTGTTTACCAACAAAAAACCCTACTACTCCAGAAACATTTGAGGGTGCAACTGTAATAAATCCAAAGGTTGGTATTCATAAAAATATAATAGTTCTTGATTTAAAGAGGATATATCCAAGTATAATTATTTCCTGTAATATGAGTCCTGAAACTGTAGATAAGGAAAATGGAGAAATTGATTTGGGAAATGGTATGAGATTTAGGAAGGATATTGTTGGGTTTAGTCCAGAAGTTTTAAAGGAGTTGTTTAAATTAAGAGATATTAGGTCAAAAATAAAAAAGAAGTTTAATATAGATAGTTTGGAGTGGGAAAAGGCAAAGAGGGAGGAGCAGTTTGTAAAAGATTTGATTAATTCATTTTATGGTCTTTTGTCTTATTCTGGATATAGATTATATAGTCCAGAGATAGGAAGTAGTGTAACATATATGGGAAGAAAGATAATTGAATTTACAATAAAAAACATAGAGGAGTTAGGTTATAAGGTTATATATGGTGATACTGACTCTATTTTTGTTCAAGGAAAATTAGATAATATAATAACAGAAGGAAAAAATATTCAGGAATTTCTTAATAGTAAATTTGATGAATTTGCTAGTTTATATAATATAAATAATCATTGTTTTAGAATAGAATTTGAGAAGGTTTATGAAAAAATAATGTTTTTATTAAGAAAAACAACAAAAGAAGGTGCTAAAAAGAGATATTTTGGAAAATTAATATATCAAAATGAGCAAAAAATAAATAAGATAGATTTTAAGGGTTTGGAAAACAAAAGAAGTGATAGTTCTAAAGTTACATCTAATTTAATGATGGATGTTATGAAAATGATAATAAATGATGTTGGTAAGATAGATATTGATTATTATATTAAAAATGAAATTAGAAAATTTGTTTTTTTGGATATAGAGAATATTGGTGTTCCAAAAGGTATACAAAAGAATATAAAGGATTATTCTGGTTTGAATAAGAATAATCAAAAGAAGGGTGTACCACCACAAATACGAGGAGTAATATATATGAAAGATAATTTTGGTGTTATTATTGGAAAAGGAGATAAGCCAATGTTTGTTTATTTGAAGAGAAAGATAGCTAATATTTATAAATATCCTAATACTAATGTAATAAGTTTTGTTGATAAGAATGAAATACCCAATGATTTTTGGTTTGAATTTGAGATAGATTATAAGAAGATGATTGAAAAATTAATAACAAGTAAGATGAGAAATATATATGAATCTATAGGATGGTTTTATTTAGATGAAGGTAAACAATTAACATTATTTGGTGATTTTGGTAATGAATGATTTAATACGTTTTTTCCCAAGAGATTTTGGTTTACCAGCTCGTTTTTTGGTAAATAATTATACAGAGTTTTTTAAATATATTAACAGATATAATGGTTTGAAAAATATATATTATTCTATATATGATTGTGAAACAAAAGTAGATTGTAAATGTCATAAAGCATTGGGTGAAACTCATTTTTGTAATACAAAATTAGATAAGATTGCTTTTGATTGTGATAGTATAAATTCTTTTAATATAATAAAAAGATTTGTTTTTCATCCAGAAACAAAAAACATAAAAAAACTTATTATTTCATCTGGTGATAAGTCACATATATACATTTTCACAAAAAATTATGATAAAATAAAAAATAAGAGTAATTGTTTAAAATTAGCTACACAACATATAATAAAAATTTTAGGTTTAAAAGTTTATAATGACAGTAATAATGATGATATTGATTTTCATCTTATAGGTGATATTTCAAGGATTCTTAGAATACCCAATACATTGCATTTAACAAAGAGACGTTTTTATATTCCTATTGACTTAAGTGATATCAAAAAAGGGAAAGAATTTATTATTGAAAAATCAAAAAAACAAAATTTTACATTTTCTTATATAGGTAGTGAATTATTTGATATTGGTTCTTTTGACCTAAACGAGAAAAACAATAATATACAAGTAATTAGTGATTATGATTATAATTTTAATATAAATGATGATATAATAGATGATTTTTTACCTTGTATAAAGCGTATTTTACTTGAGAAAGGAATAGATAATTTTTATGGAAGGTATGTTTTTGCTGTATATTGTAGTGAGATAGGTATGCCACAAAATTTATGTGATAAGATTGCAAAAAAATATTTTAGTAAAACAAAAAGAACAGATAGACTTGATAATAATTATGAGCATTTTAGAAGATTTAAAACATTATATTATTCTTATACAAGAGGAGATTTTTTTCCAACTTGCAATTTACTTTTTGAGAAAGGTATTTGTGTTGGAAAATGTAAATTTTATGGGAGAGGTGTATATAAATGATTAATTTAAAAATTGATGATAGAGAGGGAGATAAACTTTTTATTTCGGCAGAGAAATTGAAACAACAAGAAAAATATAATGATTTTTCTTATATAAAAGAGCGTTTAGTTGTTGGTGATATAGTTTTTAAAAATTTAATAGTTGAGCATAAGACATTGTCAGATTTTATTGGTAGTGTTTGGAGTGAGAAGAATCATTTATTTAAACAAATGGAAGTTTTAAGTAATGCAAAAGAAGAAGGATATAAAGTATTTCTTTTAATTACTGGAAATTTAGGTGATTTATATATAATTAGTAGATATAGAAAGAAGAAGTTTTTGATAAATGATTTTTTGGCTGTTTGTTCATCAGTAGAGATGAAGTATGGAGTATCTGTTTTTTGTCTGGATACACAATACCAAATGTTACAGTATATAATTCATTTGTGTAGAAGATGTGATGTGGAAAAGGATAAATATGTTGGGAGATTAATTTCAAAGAGAAATGACAAATTTATAAATCAGTTAATGGTTTGTAATGGTATAAGTTTTAAGAAGGCAAAAGTTATTCTTGAAGTATATACACCATATCAATTATATAGTTGTAAAGAGGAGGATTTAACAAAAATAAATGGTATTGGTAAACAACTTGCTTTGAGTATTAAGGATGTGTTTAATATAAAAGGAGAAAAAACATAAAGTTTTTATAGTTAAATGTATTTTCTATTATATTAAATAAAAAAATGTGAGGAAGAAAATGGAAACAAAACCATGGCAACGAAAGATTGTTTCTCTTACTGATATAAGAGAAGGAGAAAGTAACCCAATGAAAATGGGGGATGGTACTTGGATTGTAAACAAATATAGTACAGAAGAATATAAGACACATCGTGAAGAAGTTCTTGCTAAACGAGAGAAGAGAGAACAAGAGAGAAGGAGTAGAAAAGAGAAACGTATAGCTACAAGATTAAGAATTGCTGAAGAGAAGGGTTTTAGTAGAGGAAAGAAACAACTGAAAATTGCTGAGATGAAAAACAAATTAAAGGAAGAAATTGTCAAAAAGCAGAAGAAGCTTGAAGAATTGAAGGAATAATTTTTTTTTTTTTTTAATAAAAGAGAGGAGAATATGAGAAAAACAAAAATGTTATTGTGGTTATTTAGTACAAGAGGATTATGAATATGAAACTATTTTTAGGTGTATTAATTGTAATAAGGTAGGAAACAAGTTTGATTTTGAAGAGGAAGAATAAAGATGTATTCTCAGGATAAAATACTGTTATTTTTAAAGGATGGAAAAAAATTTATGATGAAAGATATAGCAAAAAAATTTGGTTTTTCAATACAATTAACATCTGCATTATGCTATGAGTTGGAAAGTTTAGGATTAGTAAAAATTGAGTCTAAATCAACAGCAAAGTATGTGAGTTTGGTAATTTTAGATGGTAGTAAAATTGATTAGTTACTTGTTAGTAACGTATTTAATATTTTTGATATTAAGATATTTCAATAAGATTTTTGTGGTTTTGAATACCATTTATTTTTATTGAGTACTTTTTCAGATTTCTAGATGGTGGATAACTAAAAAAGAATGGGTTTTTTAATTATTTTTATTGATAAAACTTTCAAGTAGTAAAATTAGAAAGATTGCCATAAAAATGTAAAAAGTATCCCTAAAATTATCATAATTAGTAATGTTATGTTCTTGCTTAAAATAAGAGATTCATTAGTATCTAAAATATAGTGTAAAAAAAAGGTAAAAAAAACTATTATTAGGTATAACACTATTTTTATTTGTTTGATATTTAGGATGATATCAAAGTAAATTGCTGATACAGATGTAAATAATATATAGATTATAATATACCAAATAAACTTAAAAAAAGAAGGGTTGTTTTTTGTAATCTTTAGATTGTTAATTAAAAACAAGAAAAAATGTATTATAATAATACTGATAACTATTTTCGTTATCATTTTATATTCTTTATTATATATCTTATAATATATTAAATAAATTTAATATACATATAAATATAGGTTGTATATTTAATGATTTATATGTTAAGAAATATATATGTTTCTTTTACAGCTTTGCAGGATAGGGAGCAGACCAATAAACGTGGGTTTGTAACATTAGGTTCTGTGATATGCTGTAAGTTAAATAAAAAATCGTTTGGAGGAACAAAAAATGAAGAATGGAGCAGAAAAACTCCTGTTGGTTTTAGCAACTGTTGCTATGGTTTTTGGAGTAGTAATGTGGCTAAATCAAGGAGAGAAAGAAGAGACAGTACCAGCAACAGTTGCTGATATTGCACAACAGCCAGGAACTGATAGTGTGCAATACACCAGAGAACTAGGAGCTACTTCAACAGTAACTTTCAATGCATATGAAGGTGAGTGGAGTGGTGTTGGGTCAAAAACAGAAGTGTACCCTGAATACACTATTATTGACCAAAACAGTAAGATTGTAGTTAATGATGTTGCAGTCAACTCTACAACTACATTTGCTGTTGGAGATAGTGGTACTGTGTACGCTACTGGTTCAGACCAGTATTTTGACCCACACAGATTTGTTGTTGGTAAACAAGCAGAGACAGTTGAATTACTAGTTTATTCCATTTTGGCAACAAGTAATTTAGTAACAAGTGCATATGATGACAATGAAGATGCACTAACTGCTGATAACAATGTAAATAACACAGCAGATTATGCTGGTGGAAACATTGGTAATGGTGATACAACATACTACATTAAGCTGAAAAACAATGTCAAGGACAAAGTTTTTAGACTTGGTGCAATTTTGACATATTATTGTGGTGGAGAAGCTGATGACTTTACTCTGCAAGAGAATGGATGGGAACTAACAGATGTTCCTAGTGGTGTTCTAGGAGATACTTTTACCCTTTATGATGATGGGAATGCATCAACTTCTTGCAGTTTCAAACATGCGTATGTACCTGTTGGAGAAAAGTACATTGAACTACAAGAGTTTGATGATACTGGAAAAATGAAATTTGTGTTTGACCCAGATGATACAACTGAACCAACCGCAAATGGTGACACATATTTTGGAGTAACTTTTGTGGATTATGCATGTGAGAAAAGTGCAGGTGGAGCAGTCATCTGTGATTGGTATAAGCACGATACTGACTCAGACCCTGGAGATGTGGGACTTGATGAAGCCCCTGAAGTTTCTGGATACAAAGGACTGACAGTTGGTGTGACCATAGAACCACAGTGATTTTGTTAAAAATCTTTTTTTATTTGTTTTTTTATTTTTCTTAATGGTGTAAAATGACAAGATTTGACAAAAATTTTAACTTGATTTTGTTTAGTTTACTTATATTTGCTACTATTGGAGTTTTTTGGTTACAGTCAAAAGGATTATCTGCTGGTACATTATATTTATCCTTGATTCTTCTTGGTGTTGCTTTTATATCTTTTATATTTTTTTTTAATAGAGAAGAGGAAAAACAATTTAATTTTATTATTCCTATCAATGAATCAAATTCAAGAGCATTAATGGCTTTATTGCTAGGAATATTGTTTGTTTTGTTAATTAATGTAGTTTCTTTTTTAACAGATAGTTTTTCTTATACTCCAAAAATTATGGCTCCTCTTGCATCATTTGGTAATAGTTTGTTGCCTATTGAACAATCTTTTTCTGCATTAGAAACAGCAGGTAGTCCAGCATGGACATTTTTTATTATAGATTTTACTGCTCCTATTGTTGAAGAATGGGAATTAGGTATTGTGTTTCCTTTGGTTGGTATTATCTTATCTTTATTGTTGAGAAGAGGATTGAAAATGGATTTTAGTGAAAACGGAAATAAGATATTTGATTTTTTTATTTCTATGTGTTTTAGTGTTATAATATTTGCTATTTTACATATGTTTAATAAAACATATGCTAATGATACATCATTGTTGTTATGGGCTGGAGCTTTTAGATTAGTTTTAAATTTAATAATTTATAAATATAAATCATTAGGTTTGATGTTTGGTATTGGAGCTCATTTTATGAATAATAATATTGCATTGGGTTTTGGGGCAACAATATCAGCATTTTTAGATTTCCCTTTTGGTTTTGTTTTAATGGGATTTTTTGCTTTAATTTTTGTAATGTTCATAATAAATAGAGAAGATATTTGGAATGATTTTAAAGAGTTGGTTGGAATAACATGAAATATGAATTAAGTGAGATGAGTAAAATGATGAGAATAAACTTAAGAAAAGAGATTACTAATAACAATTTTTTAGTAATTAATAGAAAGATTTATTTTTTTATGAAGAATATCCTACCTTTTGAGAAAAAAAGAATTAAAATTGATTTTAATTTAAATAAAGTGAATCATAGGTTTATACCATTTTTTAATGGAAAAAGAATTGTAGGATATAAAGTGTATGTGGCATAAGATGATATTTCATATAGTAAGGTGTATATATGAAGAGAAAAAAAATATCAAAATATTGGTCAAAAGGTATATCACCAACTCAATATATTAGATTTAAGTTTAATGGTAAAAAAATTGTTGAAGCAAAAAAGTTGTGTTATAAACGTTTTAATAAATATATATTACAGTATAATACTAGTAATGGATGGATTCCCATTCATTATGAATCAGATTTAAGTAGATTGGAACAATGGCGAAGAAAAAGAGGATATAAAGTAAGACAAACAAGAATAATTGATACTGAAGAAAAAAAGAGAATAAGGTAAAATGAATTGGAAAGAACATCTTTTATTAGGGTTTTTGTTTTCAATATTTTTTTTAATGTTGATGAATTATAAGTTTGGGTGGTATAAAATTAATATTGCACTTTTAATGACTATAATTATTATATGTATAAGTACATTAGTTCCTGATATTGACCATGAGAATAGTATATTACATCAAATATTATTAGGATTTGGGTTGGTTTTTGCAACTATTGGTGTTATTGGATTTTCTTTTTTTAAAGATTTTTTCAATTGGAAGCCATTTGTAATTTATGGTGTTATAAGTTCTTTATTTGTATTTTTTATAGCTCAATTTGCTTCTCATCGTGGATTTACACATTCTATTATATTTTGTTTATTGTATTCAAGTATAATATATTTAGTTATAGGTTTTAATTTGCAAAATGGTATTATAGCATTTGTAGGGTGTTATACTCATTTATTACTTGATAAAAAACCGTTTAAGGTGATATAGATGAAAAAAGAATGGAATAAATATTTCTTGTTTTTTAGTTTAATAATATTGTTTATTATAATTGCTAAGATAACAGGTTTTATGAGTATTACTAATATAGAAACACAACAAATTGATGCTCTTGGTAATATAAGAACAGAGCAAAGAATTTTTTTACCAATGGCTTATTCTTCTGATTATACAGCTTGTGTTGTAGATGATAATGATTATGCTTTATGTGAATATATACATAAATGTTCAAGTGGAACAGGATATTGTTTAATGACAGTGCAAAGAACTTTTGGGTCTATGGGTTGGGCACAAGCAAAATCTTGTGTTGGATATATGGAATATAATGGTTGTGATTCTTCTTCTTGTTCATTAAAAAATAAAGGAAAGTGCACAGGTCAAATAGGAGATAGTAACACAATAGAATGTGATGGTAATTCTGATTGTAAGTATGATGAATATTGTAGTGTTGGTGAATGCAAATTGAATCAAGCATGTAGGGAGGGGAAATATTATTGTGAAAATGCTTATATTTATAGGTGTGATAAACAAAGTTTTAAACCAATTTCTGATTGTTATACAGCAACAGGAATAAATGGATGCAAAACATCTAAAGGTAAAAAAGATTGGAGAGATGTATGTAAAACGCAATGTGAAAAAAATTCTGATTGTAATATAGAAACTGGTTATGTGTGTTCTTCTGGTAGGTGTGTTTCATCTAATACTGGTCAACAAGAAACGGGTTTACTGAAAAAACAAAAATGTGTTGCTGAAGGAAAATTATGGATTGATAAAAAATGTGAAGATATTCCACCAAAAACTCCAACAATTCCACCAAAAACTCCAACAATTCCACCAAAAACTCCAACTATCGAACCTCCAAATTTGGATGATACATGCACATCTGATTTTTATACTTCATGTAAATACCAAGAACCAATAATATATGCCAAATGTATTGATGGAGAATACACTAAAACTGATGAAAAATGTATGTTTTCTATTAGTTATATACTAAAAAATTATAAGAGGTATGTTATTTTTGGAGGAGTTTTAATTATACTTACTTTGTTTTATTTTTTAGTGTTTAATAAAAAAAATAATAATATAGTTTGGTAAAAAATGGTTAAAAAAACATTATCAGAAAGGAAAACTTTTTTATTTGGGTTATTTTTAGTTGGAGCTTTATTATTTATCCAAATAAAAATTTTTCATCAAGGATTAACTACAATATTGACTGATACAATAGATTGGGTATTAAAATCAATATTGTTTGTATTGATATTTTTTATTTTAAAACAATTTATCCCCAATTTATCGAATCTTATAGAAAAATAAACAAAAGGTGATGTGAAATGAAAGAAGATATATCAGAAACGATTATGTGTGGATTAAGTAGTATTGGTGCAGTGTTATGGTTACCTTATACAGCATTTCATTTTAATGCTGTAAACTATCTGTTTGGTCAAGTACCATCAATAGAGTTAGGTGTATATTTTTTAATTGGTTTATCAGGAGTATATATATTATATAAATCATTGAAGGGATAAAATCCCTTTATATTTTTTAAAAAGGAGCAACCCAAAATGGTAATTACAATATCAAATGCAGAGCATATACAAAAAACACAAGGTAACAATATATTACAAACTAAATTAAATTCTTCTCAATATGCTAAAATAGGAGGGTATATATATAAGAATTTAATGAATAATGGTATAAAGTCAGAAGTGTTAATAAATCCTAGAAGTTTGATTATAAGTAAAATGAGATTCATTAAAACAAATAAAATAGTAAGTAAAGATTTACAAACAAGTATTGCAAGTAAAATAGTACGATTTTTGAATACACAAAATATTGAACCAAATATAATAGTTAAATAAAAGGGAAAAATTGTGTCATGTTTGTGGTTTTTAAGTAGATTAACAAAGAGATTAATATAATGAGGTGAATAAATTGACAAGGAAAAGTATAATTCCATTTATTATAATTATATCTTTTATTGTAGTTATTGGTTATTTATATACTGATACCAATGCATCAATGTTTGCTGCTTTTTTTGATGATAATAGATTAATTTATGAACCAACATTTTTACATGGTGAGTGTGTTCCAATAGAAGGGATAAATAAGGAGTTACATAATTGGGAAAAAATACCAAATTCAGGAAAGTTCTATGAATGTAATATAAATTCTGCTGGTACATGGATTCCTAAAGGAACAAAATGTGAATTTGAGATTTCTGGTTTTGGGTTTACTACCATAAGGTTGTGTGATATGCAAGTAACTGAAACAAAATCTTGTATTAATCCATCACCTTTTACTATTCTTGGTGATAATGAAATTTTTAAGGTTGAACAAGGTAAAAAGTTGTGGGTAAAACCTATTGTTGCATATGTTAAATTTAGAGGAAGATATCCTGCATATGGATTAAAGATTTTAACACCTAATAATTATTTATTTGCTACAACAACTACATGTGAAGTTCAATCATTATCAAATAATTATCATCTAGAGAAGGGTGAATCATCTAATATTGTGGATATAAATAGACCAATAAATATTATACATGGATTTCAGGAAGTTTATTCAAGGTCTGTTGTTACTATTCCTGAGTTAAACAATGGAAACCCCATTTATATAATTGATGTAAATAAATATTATCCTATTTTAGAGACAGAAGATAAAGTAAAGTATGTTGATATTAATAATTTAAAAACTAACACAAGAATTGAGTGTGTTCCAGGAATAGGATGTACTACTGAAGCAAGAAAAGAAACTGTTGAAGGTCAAAAATGTGATGCTTTAGGTGGAACTCCTGTTGGTTATGTAAGAAAATCTGATGATACTACAACTGAATGCACTTATAAATGTGTTAATAAAAACAATATACCTGATAAATGTAGGAAAGTAAAAATTTGTTCTGGTGAAACACCTGTATGGGACTCTATAAATGGTAAATGTATTGGATTAGGACAGAAATCAAAATCAGAAAGTGATTTGGATTTGATACCATTCATAATTATTGGTGGTTTTGTTATATTAACATTATTAATTATTTATATTAGAGGAAAAAATCAAACAGGAGGTGGGTTTTAATGACATGTTTTGGATCATCTCTATTTGGTATTTGTTTAGGTTTTAATATAAATGGTAACTTACTTTTTGCTATTATCATAACTTTGTTAGCCATTATTTACTTTTGGTTGATTGGTGGTTGGCTTAAATTCATTCCAGGATTAAATAAATTGAATGGCATAGTAGGTGGTATTGTTGCTATTATATGGATTTTTTATTTACTAGAAAGTTTTATTAATAATATTTTAATACAATACCCATGGCTTAAATATATTATTATTGGTGTTATATTCGTTTGTATTGCTATATTTTTTACAGAACAAAAAGTACAAGACAAAATTAAGAATGGTATATTTTAGGTTGTAAAGTTTTTCAACTAAGAATGTATCTAACAAGTCTTTTTAGGTATGCTATTGATTGTTTAACAACGGTTTAATAAAAGATGTTTAACCCATATAACCAACAAGTTTCATTAGTTACAATATTATTTAAAATAATTATAATAGGAGCTATATTTTGTTATATATATTTTGGAGTTATACATAAACCTCTACCTAATTTTATAAACAAAATAAAAATACCAGAAAATAACACTCTTTTTGATACTCAAAAAGTATTAGAGGAGAGAGATTGGTGTAAAGCACAGGTATTAAATGTTGGAGATAGTAAGGAAGACCCAATTTGGAGTAAGATAATGGGTTTTGATACCATAAATAATTGTTGTGTTGAAGAGTATTATGGATATGACTGTGCACTTAATAAGACATTAAGTATAAGGTATTGTTATACAAGTATTATTGGTGGTCATGTTGTATGGATTACTGTTGATGGTTATTATAAGATAGCAGATAATTATAAAAAATATATAGATAATTTAGACAAGGAACACATTTCAAATAAGTTTTGTTCAGAGGTGAAATAAATAATAAAAATAACAAATATAGAAATTGGATATATATCATTTGCACATAAGGCAAGTAAGTTTGAGGAGATGCAAGTAGCAAGGGTTATAGAAAAAACATTATTAAAAAGAGGTATTACAGCAATAATAAAGGTGAAATAAAACTGTTTACATCTGAATACAAAAAACAAGAAAAATATTTAGTTAATAGGTTATTTGGGAGGGAGAAAAGATGATAAAAGGTAAAATAAAGAAAATAAAAAAAGGTTTTATTTGGACAATTTATAAGGATGGTAAAATCTTTATGAAAAAGACAGCTAGGAAAATAATCAGAGTAAAAAAATGATATGAATATTAGTTTATGAGGAAATATTATGAAAAAACCATTGTTTTTATTTTTAGTAGTTATAATTTTATCTATGTTATCTTATGCTACATATGATATTTCTTCTTTATATCCCTATGGAGGAGAAATAATAAAAGAGAATGTAATTATAAATTGGAGTACTCCATCAGGAATTAGGACAGAAACAATTGCTAATTATATAGATTATTCAAATGATAGTGGTACTTTATGGCATCAAATAACTCATAATTATGGTTATATTAATAATTTTACTGATGGAACAAAACAACCAATATTTACTTATGGTAGTTATTCAAACAATACAAAAACAATAAAAATTTACTCAAAAACAATTATTTATAATTCAACAATAGATTTGTTTGGTTCAACAAATTTTGCTTTTGTTAATTCACATACAACAACATCAGATTTAGGGTTTAATTTAAAACAGGATATAACAGGAAACAACACCAATTTTTTTGTTTCAACAATAAATGGATATGTTATTAAATTAAATTCAACAAAAGATTTTGTTAGTTCTCATAATTTACCAACTTCTGATTATCTTGGTTTGTTTTTATATAATAATAATTTATGGGGTTATGACTCAAATATAGAAAATATAACAAAATTTAATTCAACTTATGGAATAAATTATTCATGTAAAACATCATACATTGATACAACAAATAGAGATTTAATATCAAATAATACACATTTTTGGGTTGTATCAAACACAAAAGTTTATTTGTTTAATTATACATGTAACTTATTAAAAAATTACACCATTAATGTTGGAACAAATAATTTTATTAGTACAAAAGATTTTAAGAATTTTTCTATATCATCTCAAAGTTCTGATAAAGTTTTTGTTTTTAATAATACTTTTGGTCTTTTGGAAAATTATTCCATTTCTCAATCAAATCCAAGTGGTATATATATAAATGGTAATAAATCATATTTTATAAAAAATACCTTTGATGGAACAAGTTTAACAATATATGAATATGAATATGCTTTACCTGATAATGTGAATATATATTTAAATAATGAAAGGATTTTTAATAAAACAATACAATTTGAAGGGTTATTAAATGATATTTTGTTAAATAAAACAAAAATACAGACTATAATTAATGAATGTAGCTCAAATAGTTGTAATTATAATTTAACTATTGAGAGTAATTCAGGAAAGATAAATGTTTCAGATTTGAGGTTGCTTTATACTGGTTATGTATGGAATATTAGTTCTATGTCTAGTTTATCTTCATATAGGGTTCGTGTAACACCATATAATATAACACATAATGGAACTGCTATACAAAGTTTTGGTGATTTTACAATAGACAATAATGCTCCTTCTTTATCTTTTTATAATATAAATCCAAATTCTGGTGTTATTGGTAGTAGTTTTATTGTTACAATAAATGTAAGTGATTTAATTAATATATCAAAAGTAGTTTTACAAATATCAGTTGGTTCTTTATATAGTAATCAAACAATGATAAAAACAAGTGGTAATCAATATCAATATAACTATACAACAATAAGTGCAGGTGTACATTATATAAGTTTTTTTATTAATGACACACTAAATAATTTATATATAAATAACTCTGCTGGTTATTTTACAGCAACACAAATACCAACAGTAATTAGTGGAGGTGGCTCAGATACAAAAAGAAAAATATGTAATATTACCATTGAACCAAATATATTAAGGTTTGAAAAAAAGAATATTGTTAAATTTGATTTTACTAATAATGAAAACTTTTCTATTAGTCCTTCATATGTTTTTAATGTTAAAGATATTTTAATAAGAGGTGTTGTAACAAATCAAGTGTTACCAAAACAAATGATAGAATTAAGTTTGTTGTTGGTTAATAATACAAATGTTTATAGTATAAATGAAACACAAGTAAGTGTTTTAACTATTAAAAGTCTAGAATGTAAAAATATTTTGCTACCTATTGAGATAATTCCATCACAAAAAAACATATTAGAATCTGGTGATATTAATAAAATTATTGATTATATAATTGGTATAATGCAAAAGCCAGTATTTTTTATTGGTTCTTTTTCAGTTTTGTTTCTTTATATCTCTATATTGATATTTACAATATCATATGTTTTTATGTCATTATTAATGGGTGAGAATGATATTTGGACAAAAGTTTTTGTTGGATTATTAGTAGGTATATTTTTTAATGTAATTATTGGAGGGGTTATATTATGAAAAAAAATATTTTATTTTTTATAATAGTTATTATAACTGGAGTCTTTGTTTTCAACAGGTTTTTTTCGTTTGTTGATACAACAGATACATCATTTTATGTAAAGGAAACTATGTATGGTGCATCAACAGGAAGCTTTGTGTTTTATGATTATGATTATGATTGGAGATCAAAAGAATATTATGAATATAATAGTAGATGTTATCGAACAGGAACAGAAAATTATATTTTAGGAGGAGGATTAAACAAATTTCAATATAAAGATGAGAATAATTGTAGTATTTTTAAGCGTGACAAATTTATGTTAATAGAATGTAATGAACAAGGTTTTCGACGCAAAGGAGCTGTTTGTTCTATTGATTGGATAAGTTGTGGTGAAGCACCACAAAGTGCAGTTTGTTCAGTACCACAAGGATATCTAAGATATTGTGATAATAAGAAGTATGGTGAATGCTCAGGTTACTTCTGCAAGATTAATGTAAAAGTATATTGTGATGAGTGGAAACAACAAGGTTTAATAACAGATAAATCATATGGTGATTGGGGATTTAATTATGAAATTACAAGGTTAGGAAAACAAATATATAAAAATAAATTTTATGATAAGTGGACAACTATACATAATTATTTCAATAATGGTGTTTTAGTAACAGATACACAAGATAATGATTTATCTGTATATATAGGACAAAAAGATAAGGTTGGTGATTCAACAATATTTTATTTTAGGTTAAAACCAAATATTGATGAATCAGATTTTAATTATACTATAAAAAATATGCCTACTAAAACACTTATAAATCAAAACATAAGTTTCGATTTATATTATGATAATGAATGGTCTTTAGGTGATGTTGTAGTAAATGTAAAAATTAAGTACACAAAAGTATCTTTAGGTTTTGGTGTCAAGACATTTGAAACAGAACAACAAGTAGTAATAAAAAAAGATAGTGAAGGTTTTATACCAATAAAAATGGTTAATGATAATGAGGAAGGTTCAATGAATGCCGCTATTTCAATTGAACTTTATAAATCTATTAGTGATTTAAAATTAAGCAATAATATTATGATGAATTCATTGGCTTGTAAAGATATGCCAAGTGGAAAAGATATAAAATCTTTATCATGCCCATCTGGACTTTATGTTTTAGGAACAAAAGATTTGGGTTCTTTTCAATATAAAATTGAAAGACCAGAATCCAGTCAGCCATTTTCTGAATTTAGTTTGTGGGAATTATTATCTGATAAAGTTAATAATATATGGAATAAATTTATTTTGTTCATAAAAAAAACAATATAAGGTGAGGAAAAAATGAGAAAAAAAATAAGTGTTTTTGTACTATTTGTTTTTATGATGAACTTTCTGGTTTTTGCAATAGAAGAACCATTAGCAATAGTTGATAATGAACTTTTAATAAGTGGTTCTATTACTCCTGAAACAGATAATAAAGGAGAGTGTATACCATGGATAATAAAAGATGAGTATTGCTCTGGTAATATTCGTCATTATAATCAGTGTATTAAAACTGTTAATGGTGGTATTTGGCAATTCAAATCAGAAAACTGCAATAATTATGGAGATAATGTTAATTGTTATTTAGGAAAATGTATTAAGCAAGAAAATAGTATAATGGTTTTTGCATTATTTTTGATAGTTGTGTTAATAGGATATATTTTTTTAAGGAGGAGAAGAAAATGAAAAAAATAGCAATATTAATTTCTATGCTTATATTATTTTCTATTACTGTAGTGGCTACAGATATATATAGAGAGCCATATTCAACAACATTTTCAACTGAATCAGAGATAGGTAAAACGATACCAACAATTATATCAGAGTTAAATACAAAATCTTGTTATAATAAGGAAAATTGGGGAACAAAATATTGTAATTATGTTTATTATTGCTATGCAATTTTGCCATCAACTAGTACTGATTTAAAACAGGTCTTACAAAAAAATTGTATTGATATAACAGAAAAAAGTACAGTAAGTTTACAGATTATTGATTTTGTACCACCAAAAGGTATTCTATATTATGTAACATCTTTTATTGTTGTCGTAAATGCAGAATGTACAAAGGATACATGTACATCATCTCAATGGACATATAATGTTATTATACCAGAATTATATATTAGAGCACATAGCATCAGAAATGTATGTCCAGAAGGTCAAATGCTTAATTTTGATATAAATGCTGGTGAATATAAATGCTTTATTGCAAAACGTGTTTGTCTTGATACCTTAAAAACAGGATTATGTACAAATGTATATAATATATGGGCATTAGATATGAATGAAGATGGTGTTGTTTCAGAGAAAGAGAAGAAATCAGGAAGTAGTTTATGTGCTGATAGACCATTAGATATTAATAATGATGGAATTTTTGAATATCAAAATGGAGATGGTATTTGTGATATGGTAAGAGATTTAGAATGTTTAGACAATTGTAAAAAATATACATTGGATAGTAACGGAAATTTAGAATGTACATCATTAGGTAGTAATGGACTTTGTGATGAATGGGACAAAGCATCATGGTTCTCTTGTGATGATGATGTATTGAGTCCAAATAGCAAAATTTGTGATAATATAGATAGCAATTTGTGTAATACAAATTATAATCCAGTTTGTGTTGGAGGACGAGGTGGAATAACATACCCTAATGAATGTTTTGCAAAAGCATCTGGACAAAATATATTTGAAAAAAGTTCTTGTGAACCAGCAGTTATACAATGTTACATACCAGAAGATTGTCCAGAATTAAATGTCTGTTTAGGTGGTAGTACATCAGGGATTAGTAAAATGTGTCTTGCAAATAGATGTAGTTATACTGGAGCATGTGGAAATCTTGCTTGTAATACTAATGCTGATTGTTTAGGATTAGGGGAAAATATATGTGTTGGTATGTATGCATCATGTAATGGTGGTGTATGTACAATAGATGGTAACTGTCTTGAACCACCTACTCAAAATAATTCATGGTTTTGGGAAATGATAACACAAATTTGGTCTAAGTTTGTGCAAATTGTAAAAAATCTTTTGAGCTAAAAAAAACAAAAAGTTTTTAAAATGACAAATAAATATAAAAGTATAATTTTTATTTTGTTTTTTTTATTATTATTTGTGATTACAATAATTTCTGCATTAAAATAAAATGAGAGAAAAAAAATGAAAAAACAAAAAATCATTAGAGCAGAAGATTATGTAGGAGATATAACCACACAACAAAAAATATTTATTATAATATTAACACCTATTATTAGATTGTTATTTTGGATACTTGATATTATTTATCCCATAACAGAATATCTTTTTCATGGAGATGATAATCATTATTAAAAAAAAAACTTACTTAATTATCTTTTTGTTATTGCTTATTATGTTATCTAATAATATAACATCAAATAACAATACAACTGTAAATATAGAAGAATATGATATTAGAAACTTTTATTCTTTAAACATTCAAGAAGTTAAAAAAAATATGAGTAAACACGAAAATTATAGGATAACTAATTTTTCTTGTATAAACTCTACTTACATGCAAGCAAGTACAGACCCAGTTTTTTTTGGAATTATTATGGATAATAATTGTTTTACAAATAACAACAGTTATGTTGTTTCAGGATATTTTTATAAAGTAAAAAAAATAAAAAAAAACATTATAAAAGCTGTTAATAGTAATTATACAGTTAAAAATGAAAATGAAGATTATTTTATTAGTGCAAACAAATGGGAATATAAAAGCAATGAATGCATTTTATTTGAAACAAAAACAAAAAAAAGTAGCAAAATTGTTGACATATTAGTTACATTAAATGGAACATTATATTATAATAACTCTTTTTTAAAAGAAAAACAAGTTAATCTTTCTTATTCAATTAATGATGATTATATCTTTTCTGATGTAAAATATAATACAGAATATATTAATAAATGGACATGGGGAAAGTCAATAAATAAAAATTTTGAACTAAAAAAAGGAGATATAAAACAGTTTTTGTTTTGTCCAGAAAAAAAGTTAGGTAAACCCATTAAGTTTGATATAGTTATTGAAAAAAACAATAAACCTGATTTTTTATTAGACCCAGTTATAAATGGTAATTATTCAGCAGATTTTAATCAAGATAAAGGTTCAGGTACAACAGCTACAACAACCAATACGACCGTATTACAACCAGAAAGTACCAATCCTTTAGATTATAGGGTGTATGATGATTTTGAAGGTTCGTCTGTGAATACCAGTTTGTGGTATTCTGTTGATACTGTTGCTGCTATTATAAGTTTAAATACTTCTATAAAATATGCAGGCAATAAATCTATGAGAATCAAGAATGCAGGACAATGGACTAATGCTTATACTAGGTATGCGGGTTCTATTATTTCAAATGTTGGCACTTTTTCTTATGTTGATGCTTTTGATAATGGAATTTGTGATGTTTCAATAGATAAAACATGTACATCTGATGGTGAAGGAGCAAAAACAGGTGGATGGACAACAATGAGTGGTATTGATACATATAGATATTATGAAAATTCCAAATTTGGTGTTACACCAATAGAAGGTAATTTCTTTTTACTACTTGATTCTCAAACTCCGAATTCAGAACAAAGTATTAAGAAAACATTTACTGACATGAAAGGTTGTGCAGAAGCTTTTGTTTATCAAAATTCTTCAGATACAAAACATTATGGATTTTTTGGTTTGTGCCGAACAGGTGCTAATTGTGGCGATATTCAAACCCAAATTGGAGTATATACAGGAAACAGCGCAACAAATATTGTAGTTAGAGATAGTGGTTTTTCTTTTGTAGATTCTGGAATAGCAAGAGCTTCAACATGGAAAAAGTTTAAGTTTTGTCACAACGGAACAAAAATTATGTATTTTATTGATGAGCAAAATGTTTATAATGATACCACTCCTGTAAGTACAGGTGGATTTGGTGGTGTTCTTATTTATGGTGGAAGCATAGAGGCAAGTTATGGTAGTGGGTGGACTGCAGTTGATAATTTATCAGTATGGGCTTGTGCAGTAACAGATATAAATTGTGCAAGACCAACCCCTATATGGAGTAATGGAATTATAGATTATTACATTATGACTAGTAGTACAGCAATAGATATTTATGATTCAATGGCAAAACTAAATACAAGTACACAATGGACACGGTTGGATGCAACTTGTTTGGGTTGTGCTACAAATGGTAAAATATATAAGTATGATTCAGCAGCATGGTCTGATACTACATTCACATATTCACCTGATATATGGTATCATGTTACACAAAATTTAATTTTTAGTTTAGGTACGTGGAAAACACAAAATATAACGTATGGTAATAATTTTTATTCTTTTTCAAATCCTGCTACAAGTGCATTAAATTATGGTCTTGGTATTGACCTTGGTTCATCAACAAATTATTATGTTTATATTGATAATGTTAGGATAGAAAATTCTTCATCGTTTTCAAAGTTTAGTAGTAGTGTTTTCCTTAGTAAGTCTTTTGATTTAGGTTCTGTAAACGTTACTTCTTTTTTGTTTAATATTTCAGAAGTAGGAACTGTATTATGTAATGTGTCATTTAATAATGGTACTAATTACATTAATAATTTGCATTCGGAAAATAATAGTCAATGGATTAATTGGAGTCATTCAGAGAAAAATAAACTTGTTTATGCATGTGCATTATCTAGTTCTAATGCAGAAATATCTAATTTGGATATAATTTTTAAGCATACATTAGAGGCATCAAATAATATACCTACTATTTCAACACCTATTTTTAATCAAACAACTTATTATGGTTATCAAAATATGAAAATATCCTTTAATTATAATGATACAGATGAAGATAATGGGAGTGTCTATATTAAATGGTACAAAGTTGGAACAGGATTAATTTATACAGATACACAAACTTCAATAGTGAGCAATAGTATAGTTACCTCTATATTAAACCAAATAAACTTCACTAAAGGAGATATTATAAATATTTCAGCTTATGCAAATGATGGAGAGGACAATTCAACTGTATTATGGTCAATACAAAAAACGATTTTTAATAGTAATGTTACAATAACAAGTGTATATAGTATTTCTGCTCAATCTTTAACTTCTTGTGGTCAAATTATTGTATCTTTTAGATTTAATGCTACAGATTTAGATGGAGTAACTGATATTAATACAACAACATCAAAAGTACAACTTACAAAAGCAGGAGAAGCCACAAGAAGTTCAATATCTTGTACTAATCCATACTCAACAGAATACATAAAAACTTTTAGATGTAATTCAACATTTTATTTTTATGATGGTGATGGTCTTTGGTTAATAAATAGTTCTGTAAAGGACAATTCTAATGTATATACAGAAAATATTACACAAACATTTACAGTAAATACATTAACTTCTGTTTATCAAGATGCAAATTCTGTTTCTTGGAGTTCTGTAAAAGCTAATACAAATGATAATGAAGCAAATGATAGTATTATTTTAACAAATTGCGGTAATCAAAACTTTAATCAAATTTCTATTGTTGGTTATAATTTATCATATATTAATTATCAGGAATTAGCTAATCAAAAATGGCAAACAGATTATTGGACTAATCCAACAAAAACTTATGATTCTAATTGGAGTTCATTTGGAAATTATAATGTAGTAGGAGCTGGTTATATTTATTTAAATTATACAGTTCCACTGGGAACTTTAAATACAAGTTTGTGGCAAGTTAAAGATGATTGTGGAACAAGAAATTTATCTTTAAATAATATTTGTTGGAATAATAGTATAATGAAATTTAGGGTTATGAGTTTTTTTAATGACACTTCAAACACTTATAAAGTTGATTGGGAATGCTTCAATTTAAGTACATTTTCAAGTTTATATACTTGTGGTGGTATTGGAGTACCATCAACAAGAACTTATGTTTATGAAGAAGCTTTGTGGTGGAAAATAGATATATCAGGAAAATCAATTCCATCAGAAGTTTTTAGTGTTGATGATTCTCCATCACAAACAACCGGACAAACATATCTAAATATATCTGGTAACCCATCTATATATTCATCATTAATATTAAATAAATGCACGTCACCTTGTAGTTCCAATTCAACAGATATTTTATATTTTTATTTAGATACTCCAAATGTTTTATCTAATGGAAATTATAATTCAGAAAATGATTGGTTATTTACAATATCATAGGAGGTAAAAACATGAAAAAACAAAAAATAGGTTTAAATATAAATATCTTGTGTAACCAAGAGGAGGTGAAAATATGAAAAACAAACATTTAGTGATTTTATTGACGACAATGATAACAACCATTTTGCTTGTTTCTTTTGTAAACTCTTCAGAGTGTGCAAGTGAAGTTTGTGGATTAAGCACATCTACAGTCGTGACCAATGACCCACCATCTGTCCCAAATTGTTGGACTATATCAGCAATTACACTTAATGCACAATCAACAAAAGTTGTTTCTGTGTACTGTAATGTAACTGATACTGGTTCATATACAGACATTAATGTAACAAGTGCCACTGGACAATTTACAAAAAGTGGAGAAACTACAAGGTCAAGTGGAGCAGGTGGTTGCTGGAATAGTGCAGCTAGTGGTACAACCATGAAAGTTGGATGCAATGTTACTTTCCAATATTACGATGGAAGTGGCTCTTGGTCATATAACATAACCATCCAAGACAACTCACAAGGTCAAGCAACAAATACATCATATACAGCAACAGTAAATGCATTGGATTATGTAGATGTATCTGCAACAAGCATAAGTTGGTCATCTGTTTCACCCAATACAAATGACAATGAAGCAACCACAGCAATTACCTGGACAAATGGTGGTAACCAACCATATGCAACATTAGGAGTTACAGCATACAATGCAACAAGTAGTGGAAATACAATACATGCAGACAAGTTCATGATAGATGACCAAACAGGACAAACTACTGGACAAACATACCTCGATGATAGTGTTTCCATTGATTGGGTTCCTTTTAGCTTGCCTGATGGTTCATCAAGCACAGAAGTTGGATACTTCTATGTTGATATTGGGAACTTACCTCCAGGAACGTATACCAGCACTACAAACTGGCTATTTGCTATAACAACATAAATTTTTTTTTTTTTTT
>Ga0210043_1000366_pt1 | contig 47232 bp, 45 predicted proteins | sample CryGeymet201501t_FD_183990 | JGI IMG/M metagenome (GOLD analysis project Ga0210043, IMG submission 183990) | Groundwater microbial communities from Crystal Geyser aquifers in Utah, USA - Crystal Geyser metaG 2015-01t (SPAdes) (version 2) | ecosystem: Environmental > Aquatic > Deep subsurface >... | reverse complement strand
CAGGGCTTTCTCGCGCATCGGGTGAGCGGAGAAAAAGCCAAAGCGACTTCCACCTCGCGCGCCATCTCCAGTCTCAAGCGACTGTTCCGCTACCTGCTGCGGCAAAATAAAATCACGGTTGATCCGACCCTGCAAATCGCCACACCCAAGCTGCCGCGCAGCTTGCCCAAGAGTCTGACCGAAGAAGATGTCGAGTTATTGCTGAATGCGCCGGATGTGGCGACGCCGCTCGGCATGCGCGATCGCACCATGCTGGAAGTGCTGTACGCCAGCGGTTTGCGCGTGTCCGAACTGGTCGGGCTGCTGATCATGCAGGTCAGCCTGAACGAAGGCGTGGTGCGGGTGATGGGCAAGGGCAGCAAGGAACGCCTGGTGCCACTGGGTGAAGAAGCGCTCGACTGGGTCAGGCGTTATCTTGCGCAAGCCCGTCCCGCCCTGCTCGCGGGGAAATTGAGCGATGCGCTGTTCGTCACCGGGCGCGGCACAGCGATGACGCGGCAAATGTTCTGGTATCTGATCAAGAAGCACGCCAGACACGGCGGCCTGCACAAACCGCTGTCGCCGCATACCCTGCGCCATGCATTTGCCACGCACTTGCTCAACCACGGCGCCGATTTGCGCGTGGTGCAGATGCTGCTGGGGCATTCGGATATCGCCACGACGCAGATTTACACGCATGTGGCACGTGAAAGATTGAAGCAATTGCACGCGAAACACCATCCAAGAGGATAGTGGTGGAGGTGATCAGGATCGAACTGACGACCTTCTGATTGCGAACCAGACGCTCTCCCAACTGAGCTACACCCCCACTGCGGGTGCGCATCCTAAAGGTAAATGCGCGCTTTGGGAAGAGCAAGCGTGTTCCTAAACGCAACAATTCCTGCAATAATCGAAAGCACGACGATAATCCAAACCTAAAGAGGCCGCATCATGACCATGACTCAAGACGATATGAAACGTGCCGTTGCCCAGGCGGCGGTCGCTTATGTGCCGAACGATTGCATCGTGGGGGTGGGCACCGGCTCCACCGCCAATTTTTTCATCGATGAGCTGGCGAAGATCAAGGGCAAGATTCGCGGTGCGGTGGCCAGCTCGGAAGCGTCGGCCAAGCGTTTGCAGGGGCACGGCATCGAAGTGCTGTCGCTGAATGAGGCGGGCGATCTGCCGGTGTACGTCGATGGCGCGGACGAGATCACCCGGCACATGCACATGACCAAAGGCGGCGGCGGGGCGCTGACGCGCGAGAAGATCGTGGCGGCGGCCAGCAAGAAATTCATTTGCGTTTGCGACGCCAGCAAACTGGTCGATGTGCTGGGAAAATTTCCGCTGCCGATCGAGGTGATCCCGATGGCGCGCAGTTACATCGCGCGCGAAGTGGTCAAGCTGGGCGGCCAGCCGAGATTGCGCGAAGGGTTCACCACGGATAACGGCAATGTCATTCTGGATGTGCATAATCTGCAGATCATGAACCCGGTTGAACTGGAAAACTTGCTGAACCAGTTGCCCGGGGTGGTCACCAACGGATTGTTCGCGCGGCGCGGAGCCGATGTCCTGTTGCTGGGCACGCCACAGGGTGTGCAGACACTGACGGCGTAACAAAGATTTAACAGTAGCGGTTTAGCATCGCGCATTTATTCAATTTACCCGAAAGAAAAACATGGCCAATAACGAACACACCTCGAAACAATTTGATGCCGAACTCGAGGCGGTGCGGGCGCGCGTGCTGCAGATGGGCGGCTTGGTCGAGAGCCAGATCCGGCTGGCGGTTGAATCGCTGGTGAACGGCGATGTGGCACTGATGACCCGGGTGATTGAGGATGACCACCGGGTGAACGCGATGGAAGTCGAGATCGACGAAAACTGCAACCACATTCTGGTGCGGCGCCAGCCGGCGGCTGGCGATTTGCGCATGGTGATGACGGTGATCAAGACCATCACCGATCTGGAGCGCATCGGCGACGAGGCGAAAAAAATCGCGCGCATGGCCAAGCTGCTATCTCAGAAAGAACGCCTGCATCTGCCGCGCTACAACGAGATCAAGCGCGCTTCCGATATCGCCCTCGATATGCTGCACAAATCGCTGGATGCTTTCGCGCGGCTCGACCTCGCCACGGCGGCGACCGTGGTGCGCCAGGACGAGCTGGTGGACGAGGAATTTCGCGCCGTCATGCGTTATCTGATCACCTTCATGATGGAGGACCCGCGCACCATCTCCACCTCGCTGGAGATTCTGTTTGTGGCGAAGGCGATCGAGCGTATCGGCGACCACGCCAAGAACATGTCCGAATATGTGGTGTACATGGTCAAGGGGCGCGACGTGCGACATGTCACCGTGGAAGAGATCGAGCGCGAAGTAAAACAATAATTCGCCGCGCGCCATCCCGTGCAACAACAACCCCTCATCGCCGCAGTTGACCTGGGCTCGAACAGTTTCCGCCTGCAGGTCGCGCGGGTGGTGGACGACCAACTCTACATGCTGGACGGTCTGCGCGAGGCGGTAAGACTGGCCGCCGGGATGGACGAGGACAAGATTCTCAACCGGGACGCACAACAACGGGGTTTGTCCTGTCTGCAAAAATTCGGGGAGCGTTTGCGCGGTTTGCCGCCCGAGGCGGTGCGCGCGGTGGGCACCAACTCGCTGCGCGTCGCCAAAAACGCGCCGGAATTTCTCAAGCTGGCCGAGGTTGCGCTCGGCTTCCCCATCGATGTCATCTCGGGACGCGAAGAAGCGCGTCTGATCTACCTGGGGGTCGCCCAGGGTTTGCCGCGCACCGAAGAGCGCCGTATGGTGATGGACATCGGCGGCGGCTCGACGGAATTCATTATCGGCCAAGGGTTTCAGTCGACCCGATTGGAAAGCCTGTACATGGGTTGTGTCAGTTACAGCGCACGCTACTTTGCCGACGGAAAGATATCAAAATCCAATCTCAGGGAGGCAGAATTCGCCGCCCGCAACGAACTGCAAACAATTGTGGCGGACTACACCGGCGAGCATTGGGAGGTGGCACTGGGGTCATCCGGAAGCGCGCGCGTGATAAGCGACATCCTGGAGCAGAACGGATACAGCGAAGGCGGCATCACCCGTGAAGGGCTGGAGAAACTGCGCGCGCAGCTGCTCAAGGCGGGCGATGTGAACAAGCTGGATCTGCCCGGGTTAAAACCGGATCGCATCCCGGTATTGCCCGGCGGCTTCGCCATCATGTATGCGGCATTCTGCGAGCTCGGGATCGGGCGCATGCGGCCGGCGCTGGGCGCGCTGCGCGAAGGCGTACTGTACGACCTGCACGGGCGTTTCACCCACAACGACATGCGCGAAGCGACCGTCCAGCAATTCATGCGCCGCTATCATGTGGCTGCGCAACAAGCCAAACGCGTTGCCGATCTGTCTATTTCCCTTGCCCGGCAATTTCTCGCGGGACAGCTGGACGAATCGACCCAGCAACATTTGCAATGGGCAGCCCGCTTGCACGAGATCGGGATCAGCGTCGCGCACAGCGGCTACCACAAACACTCTGCCTACATCCTGGCCAACGCCGACATGCCGGGATTTTCGAGGAAAGAGCAGGCACGCCTGAGTTTGCTGACCCTGGCGCATCGTGGAGGTTTGGCAAAGTTGCGGGATCAACTGCGTGAGTCGCAAGATCTGGCGCTCGTAATGGCCCTGCGCCTGGCCACTCTGTTCTGTCGCAATCGCAGCGCCGTCTCATTACCCGAACTGCAAGGCCATTTCAGCGGGACGAAATTCCACTTGGCGCTTGAGAAGGGATGGTTGACGCAGAACCCGTTGACTGAGACCGCCTTGCAAGATGAAGCCAAACAATGGAAAGCACTGGACGTCAGTGTTCAGGTTGCCGAGGTTTAGGCATCCCCCGTGCTAAACTCCATTCCGAAGCTGGCTAGACAGTCGCTGCGCACCTTGGGTTGCGTAGAGGAAAGTCCGGGCTCCGCAGAGCAGGATGCCGGTTAACGACCGGACGCCGTGAGGCGATGGAAAGTGCCACAGAGAACAGACCGCCGATGAACTGATTTCGGTCAGGGTCAGGCAAGGGTGAAACGGCGAGGTAAGAGCTCACCGCGTTCGTGGCAACACGGACGGCACGGTAAACCCCATCCGGAGCAAGACCAAATAGGCTGGCCATGACGTTGCTCGCGTCGCCAGCGGGTAGGTTGCTTGAGCGTCAGGTAACGAAACGCCTAGAGGAATGACTGTCCACGACAGAACCCGGCTTATCGGCCAGCTTCACCTCATACGAATTGGAAAAATGACAGAACATCGTCAGGTTAATACCCGACCGACAGGCCGGCGAGGTTTTGTAGGTCGGGCTTCGGCCCGACAAGGCGCCATAACCCATCACATCGCTGTCGGGTTAAAACCAGACCTACAGGATGCGGTTTAGTCCCTATTGATTCGCGGCGATGGCCTGTTCCAGTTGGTCCGCAGGCAGATAGCCCGGATTCATCACGCCATTGCCGAAGATCAGCGCGGGTGTGCCGTTCACCTTCAGCTTGCGTCCCAGTGCCACGACCTGATCGGTTTTAGTGGCGCAATTTCCCTTGGGCGGCCTGATTCCCTTCAGCATCCAGTCATCCCAGGCCTGGAATGGCTTCTTGCTGCATAGCATGCCCTGCACCATCTCGGCCGACCCCTCGAAGATCGGATACAGGAACACGTAATGGGTCAGATCGTCGATCTGCTCCAGTTCTTGCGCTAATTTTTTGCAGTAGCCGCAATTGGGGTCCTCGAACGAGATCAGGATGCGTTTACCGTTGCCTTTGACTTTCTTGATCGCCAGTTCGAGCGGCAACTTCTTGACGTCAACGGCGAACAGTTGGCGCGCACGCGCATCGGTGAGGTTGCTGCGCAACTGCATGTCGAACAACTTGCCATCGAGCAGGTAACGCCCGCTCTCGTCCGAATAATAGATGTGATCGCCGGTGACGACCTCGTACAGCCCCTGCACCGGCGTGGGGTTGACCTGGTCGATGGGGCCGATGGCCTGCTGGTAATTCTGCTGCAGGATTTGTTTGATCGGGGTCGTGTCGTTGGCGGCGATGGCGACGTTGGCGGCACAGCAGAACAACAGGGACAACAGAATTTTATGCATCGGGATTTCCTTTTTGGATTGATCAGTTGAGGGCGTGGCGCGCCAGCATTCTCTTCAGCGGGGTGACGGCATTGGTCGCGCCCAGACCGATGTTGCGGAGCAGGCGCAATAGCGGGTTGGTGTTGACGAACAGGTGCTTGAGCGCGTCGGTGGTGAGCTGCATGGACAGAATGTCTTCCTGGCGCGCTTTTTCATAGCGGCGCAGGAGGCAGAGATCGCCGCAGTCTAGTGCGCCGCGCTGCAACAGCGTGTGCGCCAGTTCGCGCGCATCGCGCAGGCCGAGGTTGACGCCTTGCCCGGCCAGCGGATGTACGTTATGTGCCGCATCGCCGATCAGCGCGAGGCGCGGCTGGGTGATATGCGCCAGATTGAGGACGCGCAGGGGGAAGGCGGCGGGGGGCGTGATCAGGGTCAATTCGCCCAGGGTATGGTTCGAGGCTTCGGCTACACGCGCGCACAGTTCGGCGTGAGTGAGCGCCAACAGCTCGGCGGATTTTTCCGGGCTGACCGACCACACGATGGAGATGCGCCGCCCCGGCAGCGGCAGCAACGCGAGGATGCCATCCTCCTGGAACCATTGATGCGCATTGCCGCGATGATTTTTGGCGCAGTTGAAATTGGCGACCACACCGTGCTGTTGATAAGGTGTGGGTGTTTCGGGCATGACGGCTTGATGGCGTACCCAGGAATCACGTCCGTCCGCGCCGACGATCAGTTTGGCGGTGATCTCACGCCCGTCCTGCAAGGTCAGCCGCGCCGCTTCTTCGTCCCGCTGCAGCTCGGCGCACCGGGCCGGCTGGAGCAGAGTGAGGTTGTCCTGTTCGCGCAGAACCTGCCACAGGGCATCCTGCAACAAGCGGCTCTCCATAATGAAAGCCAGCTCCGTCGCGCCGAGCTGGTAGGCGCTGAAATTGAGCCGGGCGCCGGTGTCGCCGAACACGCGCATCTCTTCGACTGGCTGCACCCGGCGCATATCCAGCCGTTGCCATGCACCACATTCGTGCAGGAATTCGGCATTGCCGGGGGTAAAGGCGTAGATGCGCGCATCCCAGTTGTCGGGGGCGGCAGAAACGGGGGGTGGAGCGCTACTTTCCAGCAAGGCCAGCTTCAGGTCGCTGTCCTTGAGCGCCGCCGCCAAGCTGGCGCCGACCAGTCCGCCGCCGATGATGACGATGTCGAAGTCCATGTCGAATTATTTTGCAGAAAAATTCGCGAGCATCATAGCACGGGCGAGTTGATTAAATTATAATCAGCGCCCCCCGCGGAAACCATCATGCAAATCGGACGCTACAAATTAAAAAACAACCTCATCGTCGCACCCATGGCGGGTGTGACCGACCGGCCTTTCCGCATGCTGTGCAAGCGCATGGGCGCGGGCATGGCGGTGTCCGAGATGGTGGCGTCCAATTCCCTGCTGTACGGTTCCGAAAAGACCAAGCGCCGCGCCAACCACGAGGGCGAGGTCGATCCGATCTCGGTGCAGATCGTCGGTGCGGACGCGAAGATGCTGGCGCTGGCGGCGCAGCACAATGTCGAGCACGGCGCGCAGATCATCGACATCAACATGGGCTGCCCGGCGAAAAAGATCTGTAATGTGATGGCCGGTTCCGCGCTGCTGCAGAACGAGAAACTGGTTGGCGAACTGCTGCAAGCGGTGGTCGGCGCGGTGGATGTGCCGGTCACGCTGAAAATCCGCACCGGCTGGGACAAACACAATCGCAATGCCGTGAACATCGCCCGCATCGCCGAAGACTGCGGCATCCAGGCGCTTGCGGTCCACGGCCGCACCCGCGCCTGCGCCTACACCGGCGATGCCGAATACGACACGATCCGCGCGGTGAAAAGCGCGGTGCGCATCCCGGTCATCGCCAACGGCGACATCACCACCCCGGAAAAGGCAAAATTCGTTTTGCAGCATACCGGCGCCGACGCGGTGATGATCGGGCGCGCCGCGCAGGGACGGCCGTGGCTGTTCCGCGAAATCGCGCACTATCTGGCGACGGGCGCGCATCTGCCCGCGCCTGCGGTGGACGAGATCCTGGACGTGCTGCTGCAACATCTGCACGACCTGTACGCCTTTTACGGTGAGCAAACCGGCCTGCGCGTGGCGCGCAAACACATCTCCTGGTACACCAAAGGACTGCCCGGCTCGGCCGTGTTCCGCCACCGCATGAACATGCTGGAAAGCGCGGAAGAGCAGTTGCGCGCAGTCAACGATTTCTTTGCAGAGCAAAAAACAAGCGGCGAAAAGCTGCGGTACGATGAAGTCAGGGAGAAAGCATGAGCGAGAGTTGCCCGATCGGCGAAAACGACATCGCCAGGCATGTGCGCAAGGCGTTGAGCGATTACTTCAAGGATTTGGATGGAGAAGAACCATCGGTTGCGATCTACGACATGGTGATCTGTTGCGTCGAGAAGCCGATGCTTGAAACCGTGTTGCAGCACGCGGGGAGCAATCAGACGCGCGCCGCCGAGCTGCTCGGCATCAACCGCAACACCCTGCGCAAGAAGATGCAATTGCACGGAATTCTGTAGGCCGGGTTAAAGCCCGGAGGCCGCGTTTTTATAATCTGGAAAATATCATGACAGCCATCACCCAAGCACTCATCAGCGTGTCGGACAAATCCGGCGTTCTCGAATTCGCCCAGGGCTTGCACCAGCTCGGCGTGAAAATCCTTTCCACCGGCGGCACCGCAAAACTCCTTGCCAACAACCAGATTCCGGTCACGGAAGTTGCCGACTACACCGGCTTCCCCGAGATGCTGGACGGGCGTGTCAAAACGCTGCAGCCGAAAGTGCATGCCGGCATCCTGGCGCGGCGTGATCTGCCGGAGCACATGGCGACCCTGAAGCAGCACGATATCCCGACCATCGATCTGGTGGTGGTGAATCTGTATCCGTTCGCGGCGACCATCGCCAAGCCCGGCTGTACGCTGGAGGACGCGATCGAAAACATCGACATTGGCGGGCCGACCATGGTGCGCGCCGCCGCCAAGAATCACGGCCATGTGGCCATCGTCACCGATCCGGCAGACTACGCCGATGTGCTGGCCGAGATGCAGACCAATCAGGGCGCGGTCAGCGATGCCACCCGTTTCGATCTGGCGAAGAAAGCCTTCTCGCACACTGCCGCCTACGACAGCATGATCAGCAACTATCTGACCACAATTAACAGCGATGGCACGAAGAGCGATTTCCCCGCGCAAATCAACTTCAATTTCGCCAAGGTGCAGGACATGCGCTACGGCGAAAACCCGCACCAGAAGGCCGCGTTCTACCGCGAGTTGACGCCGCTGGCGGGCAGCATCTCCAACTACACCCAGGTGCAGGGGAAAGAACTTTCCTACAACAATATCGGCGATGCCGATGCGACCTGGGAGCTGGTGAAGTCGTTCGACGAACCCGCCTGTGTCATCGTCAAGCACGCCAATCCGTGCGGCGTGGCGGTCTCCGATACCCCGCTGAATGCCTACAAGCTGGCGTATGCCACCGATCCGACCTCCGCTTTTGGCGGCATCATCGCTTTCAATCGTGAACTGGATGAGGCGAGCGCGAAACAGATCACCGCCAATCAGTTCGTCGAACTTATCATCGCGCCCTCGGCAACGGATGCGGCGCTGGCCGTCACTGCCGCCAAGCAGAATGTGCGCGTGCTGATCGTGCCGCTGTCCCAAGCGCACAATCAATATGACATGAAGCGCGTCGGCGGCGGATTGCTGGTGCAAACGCCCGACCTGTTCACGGTCAAGCGCGAACATCTCAAGATCGTGACCAGGATCCAGCCGACCGAAGCACAACTGAACGATCTGCTGTTTGCTTTCCGTGTGGCGAAATTCGTCAAATCCAATGCCATCGTGTTCTGCAACGGCGGCCATACCCTGGGCGTCGGCGCCGGCCAGATGAGCCGCGTGGACAGCACCCGCATCGCCAGCATCAAGGCGCAGAACGCCGGCTTGAGTCTGGCCGGCTCCGTCGTCGCCTCCGACGCCTTTTTCCCGTTCCGCGACGGACTCGATGTGCTGGCAGAGGCCGGCGCGAAGGCGGTGATCCAGCCCGGTGGGTCGATGCGCGACGAAGAAGTCATCGCGGCGGCGGACGAGCACGGGTTGGCGATGGTGTTCACCGGGTATCGGCATTTCAGACATTAAGCCCGTCATTCCGGCGAAAGCCGGAATCCAGCCGTTTGATAATCATCCCGCGAAGCGGGATAGCACCGCAGTTTTGTCCGCTACGCGGAGCATTTATTTTGCCGGATTCTGGCTTTCGCCGGAATGACGCAATTTTGTACTCATGGAGTATTGAGGTTGAATGGATGCAATGCTTTCTTCGACAGGAGATTCAGCGATGAAGATTAAATATTTCCAGGATACCGACACACTGTATATCGAGCCGCGTGTCGCGACGGTTGCCGAAACCAGCGATGTCGACGAAAACACGGTGATCGATCTCGACGAGAGCGGCAAAGTTTGCGGCATCACCATCGAACATGCTGCAGAACGTGTGGACTTGCCCAACTTTTCGTTTGAACGGATGGCCGTATGAAAATTCTGGTCATTGGTTCCGGCGGTCGCGAGCACGCGCTGGCGTGGCGGCTGGCGCAGGGCGCGAAGGTGCAAAAAGTTTATGTCGCGCCGGGCAACGCGGGCACGGCATTGGAAGACGGCGTCGAGAACATCGCCATCAGCGCGATTCCAGACCTGATTGAATTCGTCAAACGCGAGAACATCGAACTCACCGTGGTCGGCCCCGAAGCGCCGCTGGCGGCGGGCGTGGTGGATGCGTTCCGCGCTGCCGGGCTGAAAATTTTCGGCCCAACCAAGGCGGCGGCGCAACTGGAAAGCTCCAAGGATTTCGCCAAGCGCTTCATGACGCGCCACAACATCCCGACCGCGTTTTTCGAGACCTTCAGCGAGATCGCACCCGCCAAAGCTTATGTCGAAAAACACGGCGCCCCCATCGTCATCAAGGCCGACGGTTTGGCCGCAGGCAAGGGCGTGGTTGTAGCGATGTCGGAACAAGAAGCGTTCGATGCCATCGACATGATGCTGTCGGACAACAAACTCGGCGATGCAGGAGCAAGAGTCGTCATCGAAGAATTCCTTGAAGGTGAAGAAGCCAGCTTCATCGTGATGGCCGACGGTAAGCATGTGCAGGCGCTGGCCACCAGCCAGGATCACAAACGCCTGCTGGATGGTGACCAGGGCCCCAACACCGGCGGCATGGGCGCGTATTCACCGGCGCCGGTGGTCACTCCCGAGGTTTATGCGCGCGCACTGCGCGAAGTCATCCAGCCCGTGATGCGCGGCATGGAATCCGAGGGCATCACCTACACCGGCTTCCTGTATGCCGGACTGATGATCTCGCCGGACGGCGGCCTCAAGGTGTTGGAATTCAACTGCCGCATGGGCGACCCCGAGACGCAACCCATCATGCTGCGCCTGAAGAGCGACTTCGCCGCCATCGTCGAGCATGCCGTCAACGGCACGCTGGATCAAGTGGAGGCGGAGTGGGACCGGCGCACCGCACTGGGTGTGGTGATGGCCGCCGCCAACTACCCCGACACCCCGCGCAAAGGCGACATCATCACCGGCCTGCCTGAGGGCCAAGCGGCGAAAAAAATGGAAGACGCGCATGTGTTCCACGCCGGCACCGCGATGCAGGACGGCAAAGTCGTTACCAGCGGTGGTCGCGTGCTGTGCGTCGTCGCGCTCGGCGACATGGTCAAGCAGGCGCAGAAGCGCGCCTACGAGATCGCCGACACCATCAAGTTTGACGGCAGTCAGATGCGCCGCGACATCGGCTACCGCGCCATCGGGCGGAAGTGATAATCCGTTCGTACTGAGTCAGTCGAAGGATGAAGAAAAAAGTAACGGGGGCGCGGCAGCCCCTCATTCGCTGGTGTTTTGTATTCGCCACCCGCTTCAGCAATCAATCGAACCCTGCGGGAACAGGCTGCACCTATTCCATATCCGCCGGCTTCGCCCGCATCTTCGCGGCGATGTAGTCGGCCTGGGAGATGTGGAGCAGGTCTGTCATTCTGCGCATCAGGTGGTTTTCGTGGGCGCTGATGTGGCGGTCGGCATAGGCGACTTGCCACATGTATTCGACGATGAAAAGCTTTTCTTCCCGTGCCAGTTCGCGGTTGAGCAGCGAGGTAAACTGGTGCAGGTCGGTGGCTTGCTGCGCGGTCAGCTGGCCCAGCGCGGAGAGTTGTTGCACTTCGCGGTCGGTGAGTTGGAACCGCTGCTTGAGGATGCGCATGACTGTGGCCAGCTCTGCCTCGGAGCTTTCGGCATCCGCGCGCATGACTTCTATCATCAGCACGGCGGTGGCGAGTTGCAGGGTGTGTTCGGGTGGCGGCGCGCCGTTGGACGGGGTGATCAGGGTCGAGAAGAATTCATTCAGTTTATTGAGCATGGCGTTTGCGTCCAGGTGTCGAGACTGGTGAAGCGTTTTGTTAATAGTGCGGTGGCCGCTCGTTCAATGAGGGGCCTGCATTCCCGGCTTCTGAAACCGCGCGGATCCGGGCGGCGAGTTCCCTGCAGAAGTCCTCAAGTCGTTCTATTCTTTGTTGTTGCTGGTAGACCGTCTTGTTCAGTTCGTCGATCTGGTCCTCCTGGAAGGTGATCTTTTCTTCGATTTGGATCAGTCGTTCGTCAGTCATGCTCGTGCTCGGGATGTTGGGCGGCGTACCGGGGCCTCATTGTAGCGCGGTACGGCTGTCTGCAATTTCGGTATGATTGGTCGCGTTATGCGGTCGCTAGCTTGCAGGGCGACTGCGATGAATCTCCACACACTAATTCCATGTCACCAGCGCGGCACATCTCCTCCCGTTCGCTCGCTGTCCACCTTAAACGTGGCGGCGTGATTGCTTACCCCACCGAGTCTTGCTACGGCCTTGGTTGCGATCCGCGCAACCGGCGCGCAGTGAGGCGTATTCTGAAGTTGAAGCGGCGTCCGCAGCGCAAGGGTTTGATCCTCATCGCGTCTGGTTATCCCCAGGTTGAGCCCTACATTCAGCCGCTCACAGCAGTGGAGCAGCTGCGCCTGCAGCAGGACGGCGCGCGGGCGGTGACTTATCTGATGCCGGCGATACCTTCATGTCCGCGCTGGTTGCGTGGCGCGCATGAATCGCTGGCGGTGCGGTTGACCGCGCATCCGTTCGCCAGAAATCTTTGCCGCTGTGCGGGCAGCGCACTGGTCTCAACCAGCGCTAATCGCGGCGGGCAGCGTTCCGCGAAAACCTACGCCGAGTGCTGCCGTCTGTTCGGAAAAAAGGTGCGGGTTTTGCGCGGGAAAGTGGGCAAGCGCAAGCAACCTTCGACGATACGCGCGTGGCCGGATGGTAAAATCGTGCGCAAATAATTTTTAACCCGTTATTCCCCCGCAGCTTGTGGGTCGGGTTTCAACCCGACATGTTGGGTCGAAGCTCGGCCGGAATAACGCAACTACCGGAGAGAATATGGATAGCACCGCCGTCAAGGAATACCTGCTCGAACTGCAAGAGCTGATCGTCGAACGCCTGGAACAAGTCGATGGCAAAAAATTCATCCGCGATCCGTGGACGCGCGCCACGGGTAGCGGCGGCATCGGCAAGGGCGAGGGCATCAGTTGCATTATCGAGGAGGGCAATGTGCTGGAGCGCGGCGGTGTGGCGTTTTCGCATGTGCAGGGCGACAAGATGCCCGCATCCGCCACCGCGCACCGGCCCGAGCTGGCGGGTTGCCGCTGGGAAGCGCTCGGTGTGTCGCTGGTGATGCATCCGCGCAACCCCTACGCGCCGACCTCGCATGCCAACGTGCGCATGTTCATGGCGCACAAGCCGGACGGCGACACGATCTTCTGGTTCGGCGGCGGCATGGACCTGACGCCATATTACGGCTTCGAGGAAGACGCGGTGCATTTTCACCAGATCTGCAAGAATGCGCTGGCGCCGTTCGACCCCGCGCTGCACGCGAAATACAAGAAGTGGTGCGACGAGTATTTTTTCCTCAAGCATCGCAACGAGCCGCGCGGGATCGGCGGCATCTTCTTCGATGACTTGAGTGAACCGGACTTCGACAGTTGCTTCGCCATCCAGCAGAGTGTCGGCGATCATTACCTGTCGGCCTACGTGCCGCTGCTGGAAAAGCGCAAAGATACGCCCTACGGCGAGCGCGAGCGCGACTTCCAGCTGTATCGGCGTGGGCGTTATGTCGAATTCAATCTGGTGATCGACCGCGGCACCATCTTTGGTCTGCAATCGAACGGCCGCACCGAGTCCATCCTGCTCTCCATGCCGCCGCTGGTGAAATGGCGCTACGACTGGCACCCGGAGGCGGGCACGCCGGAAGCGGAGCTGTACGACAAATACCTGGTGCCCAAAGATTGGGTGTGAGAGAAATCCATTGTGGGCCGGGTTTCAACCCGACAGCAGTGTGTGAATCAATAGCAAAGTCGGGTTAAAACCCGACCTACAAAAACCTGTTTAAGGGGCCTCTAGAAATTCACTTTTGCGGGATGAAGCGCAAGGCGCACGGCGCGCAGGAGCCCGAATGGTCATGTGCGTACATGGGAATTCCGAGCGCCGCGCAACGGAGCGATTCGCCCGCAAAACGAATTTATAGAGGTTCCCTTCAGCCTTTCTGCATGAACCGTTCCAGATGTTCGAGGAACACGCGCGTCTTGTACGGCGGATAGCGGCGCATCGGCATCACCGCCCACGCCGGGGCGCTGGGCAGAATCCATTTCGGCAATACCGGTACTAGCCGTTTCTGCCGCACATCTTCGACGGTAAAACTGACCGGCAAAGCGCCGATGCCGGCACCGTCGAGCAATAGTTGCTGGATCATGTCTGGTGAGTTGAGCGCCAAGCGACCCGGCGGCACCGCTTCCCGCACCTCTTTGCCGCGCGTCAGCCGCCACGGCACCGCGCTGCCGTTGGCGGCGAGCAGGCGCACGGCGACATGCCTGGCCAGGTCGTCCGGATGGCGCGGCGCCGGGTGCAGGGCGAGATAGATCGGGCTGGCGTAGAGGCCGAAGCGCTGATCGTCGATCTTGCGCGCAACCAGGGTGGTGTCGTCATCCAGCGCGCCCATGCGAATCGCCAGATCGAAACGCTCGCCAAGCAGATCGACGCGACGCGCGCCCAGGTCGAGGTCGAGCTGGATCTCAGGGTAGGTCTCGATGAAGGTGGCGATGGCGCGCGAGCAGTTTTGTTTGGCGTAATCGCCCGGCATCGAAACGCGCAAATGGCCGCGCGGCGCCAGTTCGCGGCTATGCACGAAGTCATGCAGGTTGCCGACCTCCTCGGTGACGCGACGGCAGTGGTCGAGGAATTCCTGGCCGTATTCGGTCAGTGCCAAGCGGCGCGTGGTGCGCAGCAGCAGGCGCTGGCTGAGCGCGGCTTCCAGATTGGTGAGGCGGCGCGAGACGGTTGCCTTGGGCATGTTCAGCCGTTCGGCTGCGCGCGCCAGACCTCCCTGTTCGACAATGGTGGCGAACAGGATCAGGTCATCGGCGGAAAAGTTTATTTGTTCCATTTATGGAACAGTCTATCTCGATTTCGTGGCTTTACCTATCGTTTTGAGCCTACTAATATGCGACTCAATTACTCGGAGATTTAGGACATCACCATGAACAAAGGTTATCCATTGGATGTAGGTCGGGCTTCAGCCCGACATGTCGGGTTAAAACCCGACCTACAACTCGGGAATAGGACATCGCCATGAACGCCACCAAACAAATCGCAGTGCAAAACACACGCAAGGTAGAGCGCCTGATCCAGGGTGTTGCCACATCGGACGGCGCGGGCGTGAGTCTGACGCGCGTGCTGACCGGCAAATTGCAACACCGCCTCGATCCGTTCCTGATGCTGGATGCGTTCGGCAGCGACGATCCGGATGATTACATCGCCGGATTTCCCGACCATCCTCATCGCGGCTTCGAGACCATCACGTATATGCTGGCCGGCCGCATGCGCCACCGCGACAGCGCGGGCCACGAGGGGTTGCTCGGCGACGGCGGCGTGCAATGGATGACCGCCGGGCGCGGCGTGATCCATTCCGAGATACCGGAACAAAAAGACGGGGTGATGGAAGGTTTCCAGCTCTGGCTTAACCTGCCCGCGCAGAACAAGATGGCCGAACCCTGGTATCGGGATTTTGCCAGTGCCGACATTCCAGAATATGCAACCGTGGAAGGCGTGACCGTGCGCGTCATTGCCGGGGAAAGCAACGGTGTGGCGGGCGCAGTCAGCCGCACAGTGACCGAGCCGCTCTATCTCGACATCCATCTGCCCGCGGGTACGTCGTTCTCGACGGCCATTCCGGCAACGCACAATGCGTTCATCTACACTTACCGCGGTGCGGCGCACGTGGCTGGCATGCAAGTGGATCTGCAGCGCATGGGTATCCTGAGCAACACGGCGGGTGCGGACGGGGTCACTGTGTCCGCGACCGAACCGACGCAACTGATCCTCGTCGCGGGCAAGCCGCTCAACGAACCCATTGTGCAGTACGGCCCGTTTGTGATGAACACGCAGGAAGAGATTCATCAGGCGCTGGAGGATTTCCGCAGCGGAAGCTTTGCCAGCGAAAGGAGTGCGGCATGAGCGAACCGGTCAATCGCTACAACGGCGTAGCCATGAGCCTGCACTGGCTGGCTGCGCTACTGATTTTTGCCACCTTTCCGCTCGGTGTGTATATGCACGATCTGCCGCTGTCGCCCGCCAAGCTGCAGTATTACAGTTATCACAAATGGATCGGCGTCACGATCTTCATGCTGGTCGTTGTGCGTGTCGTGTGGCGGTTCACCCACACACCGCCGCCGCTGCCGGCATCGACGCCGCGCTGGGAAGTGGTGGTGAGCCACCTCACACATCTGGCGCTGTACGGTTTGCTGCTCGCCATTCCGCTCTCGGGCTGGCTGATGAGTTCGGCCAAGGGATTTCAGACCGTTTGGTTCGGGGTGTTGCCGCTGCCCGATCTGGTCGGCAAAGACAAGGCATTGGGCGAACTGCTCACCACCGTGCATCAGGGACTGAACCTAACCCTGTTTCTGCTCGTGGGCATGCATATCGCCGCCGTCATCAAACATAAATTCATCGACCACGACCGGATTCTGGAGCGCATGCTGCCGAAAGGAATGAGAAAATGAAATCACGCTTTAACTTGAGTCTCGCGCAGCGAGGACATACCGTACCCCTCGCCCTCCGGGAGAGGGGGAGCGGGGGTGAGGGAAGCGCACAGGGCACAGACGATTCATCTTTTCGGGTGGTCTGCGCCATGTGCGTGAGCATCGCTTTGTTGTGCGCCGCGCTGATGAGCAGCATAGTTTCCGCGGCTGAATTTAGCCGGGTGCAGGCGAACGAAAGCACGGTGACGTTTGCCTACCGGCAGATGGGCGTGAACATGGACGGCAAGTTTGGCAACTTCACCGCGCAGGCCGCTTTCGATCCCGCCCGATTGGGCAAGGCGCAAGCGCGCATCGAGATCAATCTCGCCAGCATCGACACCGGTGTCGCCGAGGCGGATGACGAAGTAAAAGGCAATCTGTGGTTCAACACCCGGGCCTTTCCGACGGCCAGCTTTGTTTCAATCGGAGTTAAGCCATTGGGTGGCAACCGCTACGAAGCGGCGGGCAAGCTCACCATCAAGGGCAAGACGCTGGATGTCGTCACTCCTTTCAGCTTTGAGGCCAACGGCGCTCGCGGGATATTTGATGGCCAATTCACCATCCGGCGTCTCGATTACAACATCGGCGAAGGCATCTGGGACGATGTTAGCGCGGTCGCCGACGAAATCCGGATCAAATTTCACCTTGTCGTTACCGCAGCACCCGGCAATAAGTAATCCCAACCCAACCAACCACAGGAGAACACCATGAAAAAACTTTTCGCTTTCACCCTTGCTGCATCGCTTTCGTCCCTCGCAGTCGCCGCGCCTGAAACATATGTGATCGAGCCAACCCATACCCTGCCGCGCTTCGAGTACAGCCATTTTGGTTATTCCACCCAACTTTCCAAGTTCGACAAAACCTCCGGTACGATTGTGCTCGACCGTGCCGCGAAGAAAGGAACGGTCGATATCGTGATTGATGCGACCTCGGTCAATACCGGTTACTCACTGTTCAACGGGCACATTCAGGGCGAGGATTTTTTTAATACGGCAAAATATCCGAGCATCACGTTCAAATCGAATCAATTGAAATTTGACGGCGATAAGCTGGTGGCGGTAACCGGAAATCTTACGATCAAGGGGGTGATGAAGCCGGTAACCTTGACCCTGACTTCGTTCCACTGCATGCCGCATCCGATGGTCAAGAAAGATGCCTGTGGCGCAAACGCCACCGTGACGGTCAAGCGTTCCGACTACAACATGGGCAAACACGCGCCCTACGTTAGCGATGAAGTGAAACTGACCATTCCGGTCGAAGCGATCAAGCAATAACCGCAGATTGTCCATTAGACGGTTTGTATTGTGTGGGAGCCCGATTTATCGGGCGATGGATGTCAACAATCGCCCGCTCAATCTGGCTCCCACAGGCTTATGGAATATTTGGAATAACCAACGAGGAAAATAAAATGACTGCCACCCTGTTCACACCGACCACCCTCGGCAAACTGCAACTCAAGAACCGCGTGGTGATGGCGCCGATGACGCGTTGCCGCGCAACCGGCAATGTGCCGAACGAGCTGATGGCGAAGTATTACGCGCTGCGCGCGGACGCCGGACTGCTAATCGCCGAAGGCACCTCGCCGTCGCCGAACGGCCTCGGCTACGCGCGCATTCCCGGATTATTTTCGGCCGATCAGGTCGCAGGCTGGCGCAAGGTGACGGACGCGGTGCACGCCGCGGGCGGCAAAATCTTCGTGCAACTGATGCATACCGGGCGCGTCAGCCATCCGGCCAACATGGCGGCGGAAGCCCGCATCCTCGCGCCATCCGCGCTGGCCGCGCCGGGCGAGATGTGGACCGACAGCAACGGCATGCAGCCGTACCCCGTGCCGACCGCGATGAGTGACGATGACATCGCGACAACCATCGGCGAGTATGCAACGGCCTGCAAAAATGCCATTGACGCCGGCTTCGACGGCGTCGAATTGCACGCGGCGAACGGCTACCTGATCGACCAATTCCTTAATGCCGCAACGAATCACCGCACCGATAAATGGGGCGGCAGTGTCGAGAACCGCATTCGCTTTGCGGTCGAAGTCGCCAAGGTTGCGGCGGCCCGGATCGGCGCGGAGCGCATCGGCATGCGCGTGTCGCCTTACGGCGTGTTCAACGGTGCCGTGGCCGATGAAAAGATGGATGCGCTGTATCTGCGTCTGGTCGGGGAATTGAACGCGGTAGGTCTGGCATATATTCACGTGGTCGATCACAGCTCGATGGGCGCGCCGGAAGTCAGCCCGGAACTGAAGGCGAAGATCCGAGCCAACTTCAAGGGCAAATACATCCTGTCCGGCGGCTACGATGCGGCACGCGCGAACGCCGATCTGGATGCGCAGAAGGGCGATCTGGTCGCGTTTGGCCGTCCCTTCATCTCCAACCCGGACCTGGTGGCGAAACTGCAAAGCGGCGCGGCGCTGACACCGCCCGACATGAGCACCTTCTACACGCCGGGCGAAAAAGGCTATACCGACAACTGATCCCCAAGCAGTCATCGGGCCGCACCTGCCGGAAGCAGATGCGGCCTTTTTTGTCGTGTACACGTGAAAAATCTCGCGGGTAAATCGGATGTCAAGTTGCGCGATGGGCCGCGCAGGTCTAATCTGTTTCGCATCGTGCAGACATTAAAGATTCATCTTGTTGCGCTACCCTTCTGCCGACCATTTTCCAACTCCTGATCGACCTCTATCATGAATGCGCAAACCGCCCCTTTGTCGGCTGACGAAGTCCAATATATCGACGCCTATTGGCGCGCGTGCAATTACCTCGCCGCCGGGATGATCTATCTGCGCGACAACCCGCTGCTCAAGCAGCCGCTCGCGCTGGAACACATCAAGCATCGCCTGCTCGGCCACTGGGGGTCGAGTCCCGGCTTGGCTTTTACCTACATCCACATGAATCGCCTGATCAAGAAATATGACCTGAATGCGATCTTCATGGCGGGGCCGGGACACGGCGCGCCGGGGGTGCTGGGGCCGGTGTATCTGGAAGGCCGCTACAGCGAGGTGTATCCGAACAAGGGCGAGAACATCGATGGCATGCGCCAGTTCTTCAAGGAGTTTTCCTTCCCCGGCGGTATCGGCAGCCACTGCACACCCGAGACGCCGGGTTCCATTCACGAAGGCGGCGAACTGGGCTACAGCGTGTCGCACGCCTTCGGTGCGGCCTATGACAATCCCGATCTGATCGTGACGGTGGTGGTGGGTGACGGCGAATCCGAAACCGCGCCGCTGGCAACGTCATGGCATTCGAACAAATTCCTCAATCCGATCCGCGACGGCGCGGTGCTGCCGGTGCTGCACCTCAACGGTTACAAGATCAACAATCCGACTATCCTCGCGCGCATCTCGCACGAGGAACTGGAGAATCTGTTCAAGGGCTACGGCTGGACGCCGCACTTCGTCGAAGGCAGCGACCCCGCAACCATGCACCAGGCGATGGCCGCGACGATGGAGCAGTGCGTATTGGATATCCGCCGCATCCAGCAGGAAGCGCGCGGCAGCGGCAAACCGCTGCGCCCGCGCTGGCCGATGATCGTGCTGCGCTCGCCCAAGGGCTGGACCGGTCCGAAGGAAGTGGACGGCAAGAAGGTGGAAGGTTTCTGGCGTGCGCACCAGGTGCCGATCGGCGATATGAAGACGCCCGAGCACTTCGCCAAGCTGGAAGCGTGGCTGAAAAGTTACAAGACGGAAGAACTGTTTGACTCGAATGGTACGCTGTTGCCTGTATTGAAAGCATTGGCGCCGCAGGGCGAACGCCGCATGAGCGCGAATCCCCATGCCAACGGCGGCTTGTTGCGCAAGGCATTGCGCCTGCCGGACAGCAAGGACTATGCGGTGGAGGTGAAAAAGCCGGGCACTACTGTGGCGGAAAACACCCGCCCGCTGGGCAAGTTCCTGCGCGACATCATGCGCGACAACATGAGCAACTTCCGCGTGTTCGGCCCCGACGAGAACAGTTCGAACAAGCTGGACAATATCTATGAGGTGAGCAAGAAGACCTGGCTGGCCGATTACCTGCCGGAAGATGCGGACGGCGGCGAACTGTCACCGGACGGGCGCGTGATGGAGATGTTGTCCGAGCACACGCTGGAAGGCTGGCTGGAGGGTTATCTGCTCACCGGCCGGCACGGTTTCTTCTCCACCTACGAGGCGTTCGTGCACGTGATCGACTCCATGTTCAACCAGCATGCGAAATGGCTGGCTATGTCGAAGGAAGTGCCGTGGCGCGCGCCGGTGTCGTCGCTGAACCTGCTCATCACTTCCACCGTGTGGCGCCAGGATCACAACGGCTTCACCCATCAGGATCCCGGATTCCTCGACGTGGTGGTGAACAAGAGTCCGAACGTGACGCGCATCTACCTGCCGCCCGATGTGAACTGTCTGCTGACCGTGGCGGAGCATTGTTTGAAGAGCACCAACTATATCAACGTCATCGTCTGCGACAAGCAGAAGCATTTGCAATATCTCGACATGGATGCCGCCATCAAGCACTGCACCAAAGGCATCGGCATCTGGGACTGGGCGAGCAATGACGACGGCGGCGAGCCGGATGTGGTGATGGCCAGCGCCGGCGACATTCCGACCAAGGAAGCATTGGCCGCCGTGGTGATGCTGCGTGAACATTTCCCGGCGTTGAAAGTGCGCTTTATCAATGTGGTCGATCTGTACAAACTGACGCCGGCGAGTGAACACCCGCACGGCCTGAGCGACCGCGATTTCGACAGTCTGTTCACGCTGGACAAGCCGGTGATGTTCAACTTCCACGGCTACCCGTGGCTGATCCACCGCCTCACCTATCGCCGCGCCAATCACAAGAATTTCCACGTGCGCGGCTACAAGGAAAAAGGCAGCATCAACACGCCGCTGGAACTGGCGATCCAGAACCAGATCGACCGCTTCAGTCTGGTCATCGACATCATCGACCGTCTCCCGGCTTTGCATGTGGCGGGCGCGCATGTGAAAGGAAAGATGCTGAACAGGCAGATCGAATGCCGCAACTACGCGTATGAAAACGGCGTTGATCTGCCGGAAGCGGACGGCTGGACGTGGCCTTACTAAAACCCTGCCTTACGCGGAGGCGCGGAGGGCGCGGAGAACTTCGGGGCAAGAAATGGTTTTACTCCGCATTCTCCGCGCCTCCGCGTGAACCCGCGTTTCCAAGACAACGATGAAAACTATCCTCACGATTAACAGCGGTTCCTCCTCGGTCAAGGCCAGCCTGTTCGGCGCGGAAGGTTCGCGCCGGGATTTTTTTTACGGCCACCTGCGCGATCCGCGCAGCGGCTTTGACCGGTTGCTGTGCGACCTGCACGGGCATGCACCGGACATCGTCGGCCACCGCTTCGTGCACGGCGGCGACATTGGCGATGCGGCGCGCGTGGTGGACGATGGTGAGTTGGCAAGACTAAAGACCATCGTGCCGCTTGCGCCGCTGCACTTGCCGGGCAATCTGCTGGGCATCGAATTGTGCCGCGAACGCTTTGCCGTGCCGCAGGTCGCCTGCTTCGATACCGCCTTTCATTCGACCCTGCCGGAAATCGCCAGGCGACTGCCCATTCCCGCATCATATGGAATACGCCGCTACGGTTTTCACGGCTTGAACTATGCGCATATTGCCAGCGTGTTGCCGGCGCTGCTGGGTGAAACCGCGCGCGGCAACGTGGTGGTCGCCCATCTGGGCAGCGGCGCCAGTCTGTGCCTGATGCGCGAGCTGAAATCGCAGGACACCACCATGGGCTACACCCCGGCGGGCGGCATCGTCATGGGCACGCGCAGCGGTGACCTCGATCCCGGCGTAATGCTGGAACTGGCGCAGCGGCATGACAGCGACACCCTGCGCGACATCGTGTTTCACCGCATGGGTTTGCTCGCACTGTCCGGCGGTGAAAGCAGCGAGATGCGCGACCTGCTTGCCAGCAACAGCGAAACGGCGAAGTTCGCGGTGGATTATTTCTGCCGCCAGGCAAGCGGCGCAATCGGCAATCTCGCGGCCAAGGCGGGCGGTCTCGATGCGCTGGTGTTCACCGGCGGCATCGGCGAACACAGCGCGCTCATCCGCGACAGGATATGCAGCACGCTGGCGTTCATGGGAATTCGCCTCGACCCCGCGGCCAATGAAAAACATGCGCCGCGTATCGAATCGCCGGGCGCGACACCCGTCTGTATTATTCCCGCCGACGAAGAAAACGTGATCCGCCAGTTATGTCTGCGAACATGAAATTGCTGCTTTACGGCACGGCGTGTTGCCATTTGTGCGAGCAGGCGGAAGCTGTTCTGCATGCAGTCGGCGTGGGTGCCGGGCACATTGATATCGCCGAAGATGATGCGCTGCTGGAACGCTACGGCATCCGCATCCCGGTCTTGCGCCGCCTCGATAATGACGCCGAACTGGGCTGGCCGTTTGACGAAATTTCCTTGCGCCGATTTTTGCGCGAGGGTTAACACGAGCGGCGAAAGATCAGGCGATGAATCCCTTGGCACGTAGCGTTTCGATGATCTCCGGAATGATGCCGGGATCGTCGATGGTCGAAGGCACCACATATTCCTGCCCGTTGACGATCCGGTTCATGGTCTTGCGCAGGGTCTTGCCGGAGCGGGTCTTGGGCAGACGTTTCAGGATCACCGAATCCTTGTAGCACGTGATGGCACCGATGGCGTCGCGCACGCGGTTGACCAGTTCCTTCTGCAGCACCGCTTCGTCGATAATGACACCGGATTTCAGCACCACCAGACCCATCGGTACCTGTCCCTTGAGTTCGTCGTCGCGCGCGATGACCGCGCATTCGGCCACCGCCGGATGCGCGGCCACCACTTCCTCGATCTCGCCGGTGGACAGACGGTGTCCCGCCACGTTGATCACGTCGTCCACGCGCCCCATCACGAACACATATCCCTCGTCGTCGATGTAGCCGCCGTCGCCGGTGGTGTAGTAACCGGGCAGGAATTGCAGATAGCTCTCGCTGAACTTGTTGTCGTCGCCCCAGATGCGGTTCATGCAGGCCGGCGGCAACGGCAGCTTGATGGCGATGTAGCCCTGTTCGTTGCGCGCCAGTTGCTTGCCGTTCTCGTCCAGGATGCGCACGTCGAAGCCGGGCGTGGGCAGGGTGGACGAGCCGAACTTCACCGGCTTCGGCTCAACCCCCCACAGGTTGGCGGTGATGCCCCATCCGGTCTCGGTCTGCCACCAGTGATCAACCACCGTCTTGCCGCTTTTTTCGGTGAGCCACTCCTGTGTCGGCGGGTCGAGTCGCTCGCCGGCGGAGAAGATGACCTGCAATTTCGACAGATCGTACTGCACCATCAGTTTCGCCTCGGGGTCTTCCTTCTTCACCGCGCGGAACGCGGTCGGCGCGGTGAAGAACGACTTCACGCCGTATTCCGAGATGACGCGCCACAGCGCGCCCGCATCCGGTGTCATGATGGGCTTGCCCTCGTACACGATGGTGGTGCAGCCGTGCAGCAGCGGGCCGTACAGGATGTAAGAGTGACCGACCACCCAACCCACGTCGGATGCCGCCCAGTACACATCGCCGGGTTCGACGTTGTAGATCGCCTTCATGCTGTACTTCAGGGCGACCGCGTGGCCGCCGTTCTCGCGCACCACGCCTTTCGGTTTGCCGGTGGTGCCGGAGGTGTAGAGGATGTACAGCGGATCGCTGCCTTTCACCGGGGTGCAACCCACCGCCCTGGCCTTGGCCAGCAGAGTCGTCCAGTCATGGTCGCGTCCCGCCGTGAGCGGGGCGTTGCATTGCGGACGCTGGAAGATCACGCAGCTTTGCGGTTTGTGTTTGGCCAATTCGATCGCCTTGTCGAGCAGCGGTTTGTATTCGATGACGCGCTTGACCTCGATGCCGCAGGAGGCGGAGAGGATGACCTTCGGTGTCGCGTCGTCGATACGCAATGCCAGTTCGGGCGGCGCGAAACCGCCGAACACCACCGAGTGGATCGCGCCCAGCCGCGCCACCGCCAGCATGGCGATCACCGCCTCCGGGATCATCGGCATGTAGATGATGACGCGGTCGCCTTTCACCACGCCCAGGTCGGCCAGCATGCCCGCCGTGCGCGCGACTTCATCGGTCAACTCGGCGTAGCTGATTTTCTTTTTGGTATTGGTGACGGGGGAGTCGTAGATGATCGCGGTCTGGTTGCCGCGCCCATTTTTTACATGATGGTCGAGCGCCATGTAGGCCGTGTTCATCTCGCCGTCGGCGAACCAGTGGCCGATGCCGTCGGCGCCCTGTTGCAATATCTGCTGCGGAAATTTGAACCACTCCAGCGCCCTGGCCTGGTCACCCCAGAATCCTTCAGGATCCTGCATCGAACGGTTGTACTCGGTTTGGTAGCTCATTTCGATTCTCCCTCGTTACCGTCATTCCGGCACGCCGGAATCCAGTTGTTCAATCATTTCCTTGCGAAGCAAGGTCAACACCAAAAGGCATGTTGAATACAAGCGCTGGATTCCGGCCTGCGCCGGAATGACGTGGTTATATCAATTGATCACGAACATCTCCATAAACTCATTCACTGCAGTTGCTTCCAGTCTCTTCTTGTCCAGACACAGCGCCATGATCTGGCGGCAGCGCGCTTCGGGGAAGCGGGTGCGCAGATTGTTGAGGAACTTTTGTTGCAGCACCGGGATGCCTTCGGCGCGACGGCGGCGGTGGCCGATCGGGTATTCCACCGCGATCTTCTCGGTGCTGCTGCCGTCATTGAAGAACACCTGGATCGCGTTGGCGATCGAACGCTTGTCCGCTTCCAGATATTCGCGGCTGTAGCGCGGCTCTTCCACCACTTCCATCTTGTTGCGCAGCTCGTCGATGATCGGGTGGGCGGCGTGAAAACTGTCCTCGTAATTCTCGGCCACCAGATCGCCGAACGCCAGCGGCACCGCCACCATGTACTGGATGCAGTGGTCGCGGTCGGCCGGATTCGCCAGCGGGCCGACCTTGGAGATGATGCGGATGGCCGACTCGTGCGTGGTGATGACGATTTTCTTGATGTCCTTGAGCCGGTCCTTCACCTGCGGGTGCAGACGCACCGCGCACTCGCACGCGGTCTGCGCGTGGAACTCGGCGGGGAAGGAAATCTTGAACAGGATGTTTTCCATCACGTAGTTGCCATAGGGCTGCGGCAGGCTGAACTTGCGTTGTTCTTCCGGTTTGATCTTCTGATCCTTGTTGGTCTTGCTGAACAGCACATCGTAGAAGCCCCACTGTGGCGCGGTCAGCACGCCGGGAATGCCCATCTCGCCGGCCATCGTCATCAGCGACAGGCGCACCGCGCGCGAAGTGGCATCGCCCGCCGCCCAGGATTTGCGCGAGCCGGCGTTCGGCGCGTGGCGGTAGGTGCGCAGCGACTGGCCATCGACGAAAGCCTGCGACACCGCATCGATCACTTGCGCTTCAGTCCCACCCAGCATCCGCGTGACCACTGCCGCCGAGGCGACTTTCACCAGCACAACGTGATCCAGACCGACGCGGTTGAAACTGTTTTCCAGTGCCAGCACACCTTGTATCTCGTGCGCCATGATCATCGCGGTCAACACGTCACGGATGGCCAGCGGGAGTTTGCCTTCGGCCACGCGGCAGCGCGACAGATAATCCGCCACGGCGAGGATGCCGCCGAGGTTGTCGGAAGGGTGGCCCCATTCCGCCGCCAGCCAGGTGTCGTTGTAATCCAGCCAGCGCACCATCGCGCCGATGTCCCACGCGGCTTTGACCGGATCGAGTTCGTGCGAGGTGCCGGGCACGCGCGCGCCGTGGCGCACCGTGGTGCCCGGCACGATAGAACCCAGGTGTTTGGTGCATTCGGGGAAGCGCAGCGCCAGCAGGCCGCAGCCCAGGGTGTCGATCAGGCAGTTGCGCGCGGTGTCGTAGGCTTCGTTGGATTTGATCGCCATGGCGCACACATACTGGGCGATATCCACCAGCACCTGGTCGGGCGCGGGGCGGTCATTCATTTCTACATTGGCACTCATTTCGGTTTCCTTGAATTGTTTGGTAGGTCGGACTTCAGTCCGACAGATTCTTGTCGGGTTGAAACCCGACCTACGACTAACGCTTTTCGATCGGCACCCAAGCCAGATTTTCCGGCCCGACATAGTTCGCGCTCGGGCGGATGATCTTGCCGTCGGCGCGCTGTTCCATCACGTGTGCGCCCCAGCCGGTGACGCGCGCGATGACGAACAGCGGGGTGAACATATTGGTCGGCACGCCCATCTGGTTGTACGACACGGCGGAGAACCAGTCCAGATTGGGGAACATCTTCTTCAGGTCCCACATCACCGTTTCCAGACGCGCGGCGATGTCGAACAGCAGCAGGTTGCCGTTTTCTTTGGACAGTCCCTGCGCCACGCGCTTGATCACTTCGTTGCGCGGGTCGGCGATGGTATAGACCGGGTGGCCGAAGCCGATGACGATCTCTTTGCGAGCGACGCGTTCGCGGATGTCGGCTTCCGCTTCGTCCGCGCTGCGGTAGCGGCTCTGGATGCGGAACGCTTCCTCGTTGGCGCCGCCGTGCTTCGGCCCGCGCAACGCGCCGATTGCACCGGTGATGCAGGAATAGATGTCGGAGTTGGTGCCGGCGATGACGCGCGCGGTGAAGGTCGAGGCATTGAACTCATGCTCGGCGTACAGGATGAGCGAGGTGTGCATCGCGCGCACCCACGATGCCTTCGGCACGGAGCCGTGCAGCAGATGGAGGAAGTGTCCGCCGATCGAATCATCATCGGTCTCCACGTTGATGCGTTTGCCGCTGGTGCTGAAGTGATGCCAATACACCAGCATGGAGCCGAAGCCGGCCATCAACCTGTCGATGATCTCTTTGGTTTTGGCGGGGTCGTGCTTCTCCGCTTCCTGTTCCACCGTGCCCAGCACCGAGCAGCCGGTGCGCATCACGTCCATCGGGTGCGCGTTGGCGGGAATCGCTTCCAGCGCCTGCTTCACCGCTTGCGGCAAACCACGCATCGCTTGCAGTTTCGTCTTGTAGGCTTTCAGTTCGGCGGCAGTCGGCAGCGTGCCGTGGATCAGCAGATGCGCGATCTCTTCGAACTCGGCCTGCTCCGCAAAGTCGAGGATGTCATAGCCGCGATAGTGCAGGTCGTTGCCGGTGCGGCCGACTGTGCAGACCGCGGTGTTGCCCGCCACCGTGCCGGAGAGGGCGACGGATTTTTTCGGCTTCGGTAGTATTGTTTCTTCTGCCATGTTTTTCTCCATGATTGGAATTCAAATTTGGTCTTACAAAATCTGCGTCAATCTGCGTAATCTGCGGGCAAACGCTTTTCCTCTATTATTCCGCCCCTTTTTCGGCAAACAGCCGATCCAGCTGCTGCTCGAATTTGTGATAGCCGAGATAGTCGTACAGCTCCATGCGCGGTTGCATGTCAGCCAGCACATTCTGCTGCGTGCCATCGGCGAGAATATGTTGGTACACGTTCAGTGCGGTCTTGCTCATGGCGCGGTAAGCCGAGAGGGGATACAGCACCAGTTGCACGCCCACGCCTGCCAGTTCCTGCGTATTGAACAGGGGCGTCGCGCCGAACTCGGTGATGTTCGCCAGCACCGGCACCTTCACTGCCCGGGTGAATTCCGCGTATTGCTCCAGCGTCGTGATCGCTTCCGGAAAGATCATGTCGGCCCCCGCTTCGACGCATGCTTGCGCGCGGGCGATGGCCGACGACATGCCTTCCACCGCCAGCGCGTCGGTGCGCGCCATGATGACGAAACTGCTGTCCGTGCGCGCATCCACCGCCGCCTTGATCCGGTCCACCATCTCGTCCTGGCTGACGACGGCCTTGTTCGGGCGGTGGCCGCAGCGTTTCTGCATCACCTGGTCTTCGATGTGGAATCCCGCCGCGCCGGCCTGCGCCACTTCGCGCGTGGCGCGTGCGATGTTGAAAGCGCCGCCCCAGCCGGTGTCGATGTCCACCAGCAGCGGCAGATCGCTCGCGGCAGTGATGCGGCGTGTGTCTTCGCACACGTCATGCAGGGTGGTGATGCCGAGGTCGGGAATGCCGAGCGAGGAGGCCGCCACGCCGCCGCCCGACAGGTACAGCGCCTTGTGCCCGCTCTTCTGCGCCAGGATGGCGCAATAGGCGGTGACCGCGCCGACGACTTGCAGCGGATGATTGTCTGCGACGGCTTGGCGCAGCTTGTTGCCGGGGGTGTTGTTCACTTTATGCCTCCATATGTTGTAAACGTCTTATGTGGGTCGGGTTTCAACCCGACGGCTTTTCCGATACGGCGTCGGACTGAAGTCCGACCCACATGTGCCCTGAAGGTCGGGTTTCACCACAAGGGTGCAAGAACCCCTGCGGGGCAACCCGACAGTCAGGCTGAAGCCTGACCTAACTCTTCTTTATCGATCATTTCGCTGATGCTCTTCCATGCGCCCTGGATGTGGCGGCGCATCAACAGTTCGGCCAGTTCGCCGTCGCGCTGTTCCAGTGCGGCGACGATCTGGCGGTGTTGTTGCAGGGCGGGTTGGGTGCGGTTGGCTTTGCGGCTGGTGCGATAGCGGCACATGCGCAGCAACTGGTATTGCTCGTTGCCGAGCAAGTCCATCAGCATCCGGTTGCGGCTGCCGCGCGCGATCTGGTAGTGGAAGTCGAGGTCGCCCTCGCTTTGTGAATAGACCTTGCCGCCTTCCATCCTGATCTGTTCTTCGTGGCGGTCGAGCAGCCTGCTCAGATTGGCGATCTCGTCGTCGGTCATTTGTGTCGCGGCGAGGCGGCAGGCCATGCCTTCCAGTGCTTCGCGCACGCCGTAGAGATCGGCAAGGGTTTTGCGATCCAGCACCACCACGCGGGTGCCGGCGTTGGGGATGCGTTTCACCAGGCGCATGCCTTCGAGGTGGCGCAACGCTTCACGCAGCGGGCCGCGTCCCATGCCGAAGCGTTCGGCCAATTCGGCCTCGTTCAGTTTTTGTCCCTGCGCCAGCTCGCCGGTGACGATGCTGTGCGCCAGACGACGCGCTGCAACGTCTGCAAGGGTGCCGTGCTCGGGAACTTGAATCAGCATCGAAATCGCTCCGATTGTCGACAAAGTGAGCGAATCCTAGCACCAAAAAACAAATAAAGTGCAAGTTATTTAATTTATGTTGACAAAATGGCCATGCCGGGGCGAATCATGGGGGGGCAAAAACGGAGAAAATTGATTCGGTTGGAGCGGTGTTGTGGGTCGGGATGAATCCCGACAGGTTGGACTAAAGTCCGACCCACATCCGGCTATTTTCTGCGGTAGCAGACGAAATGGTAGTCCAGCGGCTGCGGGGCGGTTTGCGAACGCATCTCGCGCGAAATTTCCTGCCAAGTGCTCTGATCGAACGGCGGGAAGTGCGCATCACCTGCGACCTCCTGTTGGATCTCGGTGATGTACAGCGTATCCGCCAGATGCAGGGATTGCGCATAGATGTCGGCGCCGCCGACGATGAAAATTTCCGGATCATCGCCACAGACCGCGATGGCGTCCGGCAGGGAATGCGCGACCAGGCAACCTTCAAGCTTCAGGTTGCGGTCGCGCGTGACCACCACCGTGCTGCGCCCCGGCAGCGGTTTGCCGATGGAGTCGAAGGTCTTGCGTCCCATGATCAGGTGATGCCCCATGGTCAGCGCCTTGAAATGCTTGAGGTCCTCCGGGCAGCGCCAGGGCAGGTTGTTGTTCACGCCGATGGTCCGGTTCTGCGCCATCGCGACAATGAGGGAAACGCTCATATCGCGACGGGTGCCTTGATCGCCGGATGCGGGTCGTAGCCTTCCAGCGCGAAATCATCGAACTTGAAGCCGAAGATGTCTTTCACCTCCGGGTTGATCTTCATCGTCGGCAGCGGACGCGGCTCGCGCGACAGTTGCAGTGCGGTCTGCTCCAGATGATTCGAATACAGGTGTGCGTCGCCGAAGGTGTGCACGAAGTCGCCCGCCTTCAGCCCGCACACCTGCGCCATCATCATGGTCAGCAACGCATAGCTGGCGATATTGAACGGTACGCCGAGGAAGATGTCGGCGCTGCGCTGGTACAACTGGCACGACAATTTTCCATCGGCAACGTAAAACTGGAAGAAGGCATGGCAGGGCGCGAGCGCCATTTTGTTCAGTTCGCCCACGTTCCATGCCGAGACGATGATGCGGCGCGAGTCGGGGTTATGCTTGATCTGCTCGACGGCATCCCAGATCTGGTCGATCACGCGGCCATCGACGGCTTCCCACGAGCGCCACTGCTTGCCGTACACCGGGCCGAGTTCACCGCTCTCGTCCGCCCACTCGTTCCAGATCGAGACGCCATTCTCTTTGAGATATTTGGTATTGGTGCTGCCCTGCAAAAACCACAGCAGTTCATGGATGATGGATTTCAGGTGGCACTTCTTGGTGGTGACCAGCGGGAAGCCCTCGGAGAGATCAAAACGCATCTGGTAACCGAACACGCTGGTGGTGCCGGTGCCGGTGCGGTCGGATTTATGGGTGCCGTGTTCCAGCACGTGTTGCATCAGGGCGAGATAGGCGCGCATAAAGTCAAACCATTTATCCGCAGATTACGCAGATTTCACAGATTAATATCGCCGTACTTACGCAAGGTTGTGGCAGTTGATTCTGATTTAAATCTGCGCCAATCTGCGTAATCTGCGGATAAGAAGTTTTTTCAGAGATAATGACTGCTACTGTCATTTTTCGAGGACGCAATGCTAGCACAACTGACCTTCTCCCAGACCCTGCCCACCGGCACGCACCTGCTGGTGCTGTTGCCAAAAACCAAAGCTTTGCCCCAGGATATTCCGCACGGCGCATCGCTCGCCGCCGTGCTCAAGCGCCGCGCCATGAAAGCGGACGAGCTGGCGAAGATGCCGGTCGCGGCGAACGCGCCGGACGGCACGCTGGTGGCCTGGGCGATGCTGGATGCCGCAAAAGACACCTTCGCGCAGCAGGTACAGGTGCGCAAGGCGCTGCAATTACTGCTGGAGGAACAGCCGAAGGCGCTGGGTATCGCCGTCCTCGGCGACACCGCGCAGCGCGCGGCCGAGCTGGCGGTGTATGGTGCCTGGGTGAACGGCGCGCTGCTGCCGGTGCACAAGAAGAAGGACGAGCGCAAATCCTTGCAGAAGATCAATCTGTACGGTGTGAATAAGTCTGTAGGTCGGGTTTTAACCCGACACGTCGGACTAAAGTCCGACCCACAGCAGGACATTCATGGCAATGCATTCGACGCCCTGCGTGCGCAAGCCGCCGGCAACCTGCTGTGCCGCGAGCTGACCATCCTGCCGCCGAACGAGCTGACCCCGGGCATGTACCGCAGCCGCGTGAAAAAACTCGCGCAGGCCAACGGCTGGAAACGTGAAGAATTCGACATGAAGGCGCTGCGCAAGATGGGCGCGGGCGCGTTCGTCGCGGTGGCGCAGGGCAGCGAACACGAAGACGCGGCCATCGTGCATCTGACATACAAGCATCCCAAAGCGAAGCAGACCATCGCGCTGGTCGGCAAGGGCATCTGTTTCGACACCGGCGGCCATAACCTGAAACCGTCGCGCTACATGCACAACATGCACGAGGACATGAACGGCTCGGCGGTGAGCCTGGGCATCCTGCTCGCGGCGACGCAACAGAAGCTGGCGGTGAACATCGACTGCTGGCTGGCGCTGGCGCAGAACCACATCAGCCCGAAAGCCTACAAACAGAACGACATCGTCAAGGCGCTCAACGGCACGCACATCGAGGTGATGCACACCGACGCCGAAGGCCGCATGGTGCTGGCCGACACGCTCACGCTGGCGTCGCGCGCCAAGCCGGATCTGATGATCGACTTCGCCACCCTCACCGGCAGCATGGCGATGGCGCTGGGCGCGCGCTACAGCGGCGTGTTCGGCACGACCGATGAATTGGCGCAACGCGCGGTGAGTATCGGCAAGCAAACCGGCGAACGCCTGTGCGCCTTCCCGCAGGACGAGGACTACGAACCGGCGCTCGATTCCAAAGTAGCGGACATCAAACAATGCACGCTCGACGGCGAAGCCGACCACATCCTCGCCACGCGCTTCCTCAAACGCTTCGTCGAGCACGACACGCCGTGGCTGCACGTCGACCTGTCGGCCAGCCGCTGTGACGGCGGACTGGGCATCGTCGCGCATGACGTGAATGGTTTTGGTGTGGCCTGGGGGCTGGGAATGTTGCAGGGCGCGTCTGCATCCTCTACCCTGATGCCGTAGCCTACCGCTTTGAATCTGGCATATCGTTCGATTCGTTAATGGCCGGCCGTTGCAATCAATTCGGAAACCGAACCGTCAATGACCGCTTACCACAGCGCAAAACTTTTGATCAGGGAGGATGCGGACGCCACGGCGCAGGCTGTCCGGGTGAGTTGCAGCGGTGCGTGGACGGTGCGCGGAATCGCCGCCCTTGAACCGTTGTTGAGGGGGATGGCATGGCCTGACGCAGCGGAGATCGAGATCGACGGCTCGGCCATTTCCGCGCTGGATACTGCGGGTGCCTGGTTGCTGCATCGCACAGCGGGAGAGATTGAACGGCAGGGACGCCGGGCGCGGGTGTGCGGCCTGCGCCCGGCGTTCGATACCTTGCTGCAACTGGTTGCGGCGGGTTCTGTCGCGCCGCTCGCTGCGGCGCCCGCGCCGATGGGAATGCTGGAGAACGTCGGTCGCCAAACGTGGCGCGCGCGGGAGCAATTTTCCGCCCTGCTGGCGTTCGTCGGGGAGTGCTCGTTTTCCCTGCTGCAATTATTTCCCCAGCCGCTGCGCATCCGCTGGCGGGCGCTGTTTCATAATCTGCAGAGCGCCGGTTTCGAGGCGCTGCCGATTGTCGGCCTCCTGTCGTTCCTGCTCGGCGTGGTGATCGCCTACCAGGGGGCGGACCAGTTGCGGCGCTTTGGGGCCAATGTCTATATCGCCGATCTGGTGGGGCTGGCGATGTTGCGCGAACTGGCGCCGCTGCTGACCGCGATCATCGTCGCGGGCCGCTCCGGTTCGGCCTATGCCGCGCAAATCGGCACCATGAAAGTGACCGAGGAAATCGACGCCCTGCGCACCATCGGCATCGCCCCGCAGGAACTGCTGGTGCTGCCCAAGGTGCTGGCGCTGGTCATCGCCCTGCCGCTACTGACCGTGTTTGCGGATGTGACCGGCCTGCTCGGCGGGATGATCATGGCGCGCTCGAAACTGGATGTGGGGTTTGATGTGTTCATCAACCGTCTCGGCGATGCGGTCAGCGTGTCCTCGTTTCTGGCCGGTCTGGTCAAAGCCCCGGTGTTCGCCATGATCATCGCGCTGGTCGGCTGTTTTCAAGGCTTTCGCGTCGGCGGCAGCGCCGACAGCGTCGGGCGGCAGACGACGCTGAGCGTGGTGCAATCGATCTTTCTGGTGATCGTGGCAGACGCGCTGTTTTCAGTGGTCTTCAACTGGCTTGATATATGACGGCAGCCACGCAATCCGCGCAATCCCCGGCCCATGTCATCGAGGTGCGCAACCTGCGCACCTGTTATGGCAGCACCGTGGTGCACGAGAATGTCAGCCTGGCGGTGCGGCCGGGCGAGATTTTTGCGCTGGTCGGCAGCAGCGGCTGCGGCAAATCGACCCTGCTGCGCGCGATCATCATGCTGCTGCAGCCGGAAGCCGGTTCGATCCGGGTGTTTGGCCGCGAGGTGATCGGTTTGGGCGAGCGCAAGGCGCTGGAGCTGCGCCGCCGCTGGGGGGTGATGTTCGAGCGCGGGGCGCTGTTCAGTTCGTTGACGGTGGCGGAAAATGTCGGCATGGTATTGCGCGAGCACACCCGCTTCGGTGACCGTTTGATCGAGGAGCTGGTGGCGGTAAAGATCGCGCTGGCCGGACTTCCGGCGGAGACAGGAGCGAAATATCCTGGCGAATTGAGCGGCGGCATGCGCAAGCGCGCCGCCCTGGCGCGCGCCATCGCGCTCGATCCCGAGCTGCTGTTCCTCGACGAACCGACGGCGGGACTGGACCCGCTCAGCGCCAACGGCATCGACACGCTGGTGCACAATTTGCGCGACGCGCTCGGATTGACCATCATGATGGTGACGCATGATCTGGATTTGCTGTGGCGCGTGGCAGACCGGGTTGCCGTATTGGATCGCGGCAATATCCTGGGGGTCGGCACGATGGACGAGCTTTCACAATCCGAACATCCGCTGATCCGCGAATACTTTTACGGCCCGCGTGGGCGCGCCGCACGGGAGCAGGCATGGAAGAAAAAGTGAATTTCACGCTGGTCGGGCTGTTCGTGCTGGTGCTGGGGGCGGCGCTGGTCGGCGGCGTGCTGTGGCTGGGCAGCGGCAAATCCCTGCGCGCCTCGTATGACCTCTATCAGGTTTACACCGACGATTCGGTGGCGGGGCTGAATATCAACGCCCCGGTCAGCTATCGCGGGGTCGAAGTCGGCCATGTGCGCAGAATCGCGCTGGCCCCGGACAACGTCGAGCAGGTGCAACTGACGCTTGCCATCGAGCACGGCACGCCGGTCAAAACCGACACCCTCGCCGTTCTGCAAACCCAGGGACTGACCGGCCTCGCCTTTGTCGATCTGGCCGGAGGAAGCCGCGACGCACCCGCCCTGCGGGCGCAGGCCGGCCAAGCCTACCCGGTGATCCAGAGCGGCCCCTCGCTGATGAAACGGCTGGACCTGGCCGTCACCTCGCTGCTCGCCAATCTCAACCGCAGCAGCGAAAATTTCAACGCCCTGATGGACGAGGACAACCGCAAAGCCGTAAAAAGAACACTGGCAAATATCGCAGTCCTGTCGCGCACCCTGGCGGCGCGCTCCGCCACCCTTGATGCCAGCCTTGACAATGCGGCGATTACCCTGGAAAACACCGCGCGCCTGAGCGCGGAATTGCCGCAGCTCGCACAGCGTATCCAACGCAGCGCCGATGCGTTTGATCAGATGACCAACCAACTTGCCCGTGCGGCGGAAGGTGCCCACGGCACGCTTGAGGATACCCGCCAATTTACCGGCACCACCTTGCCGGAGGTGCAGCAACTGGTGGCTGAGATGCGCGAGCTGACCGGCTCGCTGCGCCGCCTCGGCGGCGAACTGGAACACAACCCCGGCGCGCTGCTATACGGCAAACCCGCGCCGCCGCGCGGCCCCGGCGAATAAGCGGCGACAGCAGAATGGGCAAACCTTTTTCAGGAGCAGACACGAGATGAACAGACAAAATTTTCGCCGGCGCTTGCGCCTGCTTATGGCATCCACAGTGGTGCTTATTTTGGCGGCATGCGGCGGTTTGCCCGCGCCCAAAGTGCCTGCCCAGAATACCTACATGCTGGATGCCGAGCCGCTTTCCGCCGCGCCCCAAACCCGGCACGACTTGGTGCTGCAGATTGGCATGCCGCGCGCGCGGCCAGGGTTCGACACGCCGCAAATGGCCTATCTGCAACAGCCGCACGAGCTGAATTATTTTGTCACCAGCCGCTGGGCGGATACGCCGGCGCGGATGCTCGCCCCGCTCGTCGCCCAGGCCATCGCGCGAACGCAAAGCTTCCGCAGCGTGGTGCAGACCCCGGCAGCGATTCCCGCCGACCTCCGGCTTGATACCGAAGTGGTCCGGCTGCACCAGGATTTCACCCGCAAACCCAGCCGCGTGCGGCTCACCCTGCGGGCGCAACTGATCGACGTGCGCGGCAAACGGGTGCTGGCCGAACGGCAATTTGACGAAACCGAAAACGCCGCCAGCGAAGATGCCTACGGCGGGGTCGCCGCCGCCAACCGCATGCTGCCCCGATTGCTGGGGCAGCTGGCTGAATTTTGTATCGCAGCGCCAAGCCTCGATGCGCCAGGCGTGCCCACCCGCCCTTGATTCGGCAACCCCGATTGCCTGTTAATTCCTTTGCGACGACGATGCTCCGGTCAAGAGTGACCGGTTCTGACAAGTTACAATCGCCGCCGGAATTGATCCTGTCCCATTCCCTATCCGAGGAGCAACTCACATGAAACGCCGCGAATTTATTCAGCTTGCTGCATCCGCTTCCCTGCTTGCCGCCGCCCCCCGCGCCTTCGCGTTCGGCACGCAGCCGGATGCGGGCTGGCGCACTTTTGATCTGACCTACACGGTCGATCTGGCGGCGCACGATGCGGCGGGGCGCATCTGGCTGCCTTTGCCGGGCAATGCGGGCGACTACCAGAAAGTGATCTCTACCCGCTGGCAGACGGGGAAGGCCGAAGCCGCGCTGTATTGGGACGAGGTCTATCAGGCGCCCATTTTCACCGCGCAGACGGAGGGTGCGGAGCAGCGCATTGCGGTCACCACGCGGGTGGCGACACGCGACCGCAACCGGGCTGCAGCCGGTCGTACACTCAAGGATGCGGACGAAGCCGCTTTCTATCTGCAACCGACCAAACACATGCCGGTGGACGGCATCGTGGCCGCAACCAGCAAACAGATCGTCGCCGGCGCGTCGTCTCCCGACGCCAAGGCTCGCGCCATTTATGAATGGGTGGTGGACAACACGTTCCGCGAGCCGACCACCCGTGGCTGCGGCCTGGGCAACATCAAATCCATGCTGGAAACCGGCAACCTGGGCGGCAAATGCGCGGACATCAATTCGTTGTTCGTCGGGCTGGCGCGGGCGGCGGGTATTCCCGCGCGCGAGATGTACGGGGTGCGGGTGGCGGAATCCGCGCAGTTCAAAAGTCTGGGCAAGGCGGGCGATATCTCCAAGGCGCAGCATTGCCGCGCGGAATATTTCTCGCCGCGCCACGGCTGGGTGGCGGTCGATCCGGCCGACGTGCGCAAGGCAGTGCTGGAAGCGAAACTGCCGCTCACCGACACGAAGATCGTCGCGCTGCGCGAGCGGCTGTTCGGTTACTGGGAAATGAACTGGGTCGCCTTTAACAGCGCCCGCGATTTCGAACTCAGCCCCCCCGCCAGCCAGCCGTTGCCCTATCTGATGTATCCCTACGCCGAGATTGGCGGGGAACGGCTGGACGGGCGCGATCCGCAAGATTTCAGGTTCAGCTTGCTTAGTGTGGAAATTTGACCCAATCGGCTTTTTGCTGCGGCAACTGCACCAGAGAAGAACAACTGGTGTTTTGCCGCCGATAAGCACATAGTGAACCAGCAGGAAATTTCCGTGCAACCCATGCAGGAGGAGGCGAGATGATGCAGCAAAATTCAGGTTTTATACGTTGGACCAGTCGTGTGATGATGGTGCTCATGCTGAGCATGGGCATGCCGCTGACGGCTTCTGCCGGGATGGTGGAAACCGGTCAGGCGGTGAATCACGCTCTGGCAGAGCAGGGGCGCGCCCGCATTCTGGCGCTGGTCGATCGCGACGATGTGCGTGCACAGATGGTGGCGCGCGGCGTGACTGCCGAACAGGCCAAGGCCCGTGTCAACGCGCTGACCGACGATGAGGTTCTCCAGGTTTCAGAAAAAATGGATCAGTTGCCGGCAGGCGCAGGGGTTCTTGGTATTTTGTTTGCGGTGTTCATCGTGTTGCTGGTGACCGATATTCTGGGGTTCACCAAAATTTTCCCGTTCACCCGCCCTGTCCAGTAACCGATCATGTTTGGCCTCGCCGCCCGCCTGTCGGCGGGCGCTGTTCTTTTACTGATCGGCGGTTGCGGCGGCACACTGCAAACCCGCGCCGTGCTGGATGCACCGCCGCCGCAATTGGCGCCCCGGACCGAACTCGGCGATACCCGTTTTTTCCCCCAGGAAGATTATCAATGCGGCCCGGCGGCGCTGGCGATGGCGCTGGGTTCGGCCGGCGTGGCAAGTGATCCTGAGGTATTGAAGCCCGAAGTGTATCTGCCGCAACGCCAGGGCAGCCTGCAGGTGGAAATGCTGGCGGCGGCGCGGCGCCACGGCGTCGTCGCCTACCAACTGGCCCCGGAGCTGGCCGATCTGCTGGCCGAAGTGGCCGACGGCACGCCGGTGATCGTGTTGCAGAATCTGGGATTGAGCTGGTATCAGGTCTGGCACTACGCGGTGGTGATCGGCTACGACCTGGAGCGCCGGGAGGTTATCCTGCGCTCCGGGCGCGAGCAGCGCCAAGTGCTGCCGATGACGACCTTTGAGCGCACTTGGGCGCGCAGCGGCTATTGGGCAATGTTGGCCGTGCCGCCCGGCAAGCTGCCGCGCACCGCCGATGAACTGCGCTTCGTGGCTGCCGTGAATGCGCTGGAAAAAAGCGGACGCCCCGAACAGGCGCGCAGTGCTTATCTCGCCGCCGTCCAGCGCTGGCCGCATAGCCTGGCGGCCCGGCTTGGCGCGGGCAATACGGCCTATCGGATGAAGGACTTGACGAATGCGGAGGCGGATTTCAGAGGCGCGGTGGAAGCACATCCGGATTCCGTGGCGGCACTGAATAATCTGGCGCAAACCTTGTCCGATCTCGGGCGCAATCAGGAGGCGCTGGGCTACGCGCAGCGCGCAGTCGATCTGGGCGGGCCACTGAAGGAAATCGCGCGGGCCACGCTGGAGCAGATCAGTCAGAAGTTGAAAAAGTGAATTACACCGCCCACGCGATCACGAGATAACGCGCGCCCTTGCCGAGCGCCATGAACAGTGCCGCCTGCCACGGATTCAGGCGCAGCCAGCCGGCGGCGAGGCACAACGCATCGCCGACCAGCGGCGCCCAGGCGAACAGCAAGGCTGGCGTTCCGTAGCGCCGCAGTTTTTCCACCTGCCTGAGCTGCTGCGTCCTGTCTCGCGCAGCTTCATCCGCAACCCTGTCTGTCCGCGTCAGCGGGTCAGACGCAGTTCCTCCCGCACCACCGCGTTGAAACTGCGGCAACAGCCAGCCCATAGCGAAACTCACCATGCCGCCCAGCGTATTGCCGAGGGTGGCGACGGCCAGTGCCGGCCAGAATGATTCCGGATGGGATTTCAATACGAGGAACAGCACCGCTTCCGAGCCGCCGGGCAACAGGGTGGCGGCGAGGAAGCTGCCGGTGAACAGGGAAAGCAGGCTGGCGGTTTCGGTCACATTGAGTCGTCATTCGGCGCAGGCGGGAATCTGTAGGTCGGGCTTCAGCCCGCCATGCCTGCCCGGGAATGACTGGGTTATTACAACTTGATCGCCGAGAAAATCTTCTTGGCAAGATTGCCGCTCGCCTTGAGCGGGTCGGCGCGAATGGCCTTTTCCTGCTCGGCCATCATCAGGAAAAGCCCGTCGAGTGCTTTGTTCGTGATGAAGTCGTTGAGTTTTGCATCTTGCTCCTTGACCAGACCGAATTGCGCGCCCTTGCCGGCAAACTGGTCGTAGGTTTTGGCCAGCTTCACTTTCTTCATCGATGCGCCGACGATGGGTTTGAATTTGCCTGCCAAAGCCGTTTCGGTATTTTTGCGGAAATAGCGTGTGGCCGCATCATCGCTGCCGGTGAAAATCGCCTTCGCATCTTCCACCGTCATTTTTTTCACCGCGCCAAGCAGCAGTGTTTTGGCTTCCGGCACGGCGGCTTCGGCCGCGCGATTCATCGAGGTTTGCAAGTCGTCGGCATAACTGCCCATGCCGAATTTGCGCATCATGGCGGCGGCTTTTTGCAGATTTTTCGGCAGCGGAATGCGCACTTTGTTGTTGCCGAGGAAGCCGTCTTTTTTGGCCAGACCTGCCACCGCCGTTTCGGCTCCCTGGGCCAGCGCCTGTTTCAGGCTGCCCACTTGGTCCGCATTGCTGAATTTGGCCAGCGCGGAAGCGTTTGTTGCGGCAGGTGCCGCCGCCGCAGTGCTTGGCGCAGGCTGCGCGAGCGTGCCGAGTTTGTCCTGCAAACCGCCCAGATCGAAGGCCTGCACCGGGCTGCCGATGAGCATGAGCGAAACCAAAGCCAAGCGTGCCGGTGTCATTTTCAATTCCTTATTTTTTGCGCGGCGGCAGCAGGTCGGTGATCGTGCCTTCCGCCATCTCGGCGGCGAAGCACAGCGTCTCCGACAGGGTCGGGTGCGGGTGGATGGTGAGGCCGAGGTCTTCCATGTCCGCGCCCATCTCCAGCGCCAGCACCGCTTCCGCGATCAGCTCGCCCGCGTTGACTCCGACGATGCCCATGCCGAGGATGCGCCGGCTCTTCGGGTCGAGCAGCACTTTGGTGGAACCCTGTTCGGCATCCATGGCCAGCGCGCGGCCGGAAGCGGCCCACGGAAAACTGCCCTTCTCGTATTCGATCCCTTTGGCTTTTGCTTCGGTTTCGGTGAGTCCCATCCACGCCACTTCGGGATCGGTGTAGGCGACCGACGGAATCGTCAGCGGCTCGAAGAACGACTTGTGTCCGGCGATGTTCTCCGCCGCGACCTTGCCTTCGTGCACCGCCTTGTGCGCCAGCATCGGGTTGCCGACGATGTCGCCGATGGCGTAGATGTGCGGCACGTTGGTGCGCATCTGCTTGTCCACCGGAATGAAACCGCGCTCATTGACGATGAGTCCGGCCGCTTCGGCATTGATCAAACGCCCGTTCGGGCTGCGCCCCACGGCCATCAGCACACGGTCATACACCTGCGCTTCCGCCGGCGCCTGTTCGCCTTCGAAGGTGACTTTCAGACCGTTCTTCAGCGCCTCGATTTTGGTCACTTTGGTCTTCAGCATGATCGCCTCGTAGCGCTTGACGATACGGTTATGCAGCGGCTTGACCAGGTCCTTGTCGGCGCCGGGCATCAGTTGATCCATCAGTTCGACCACGGAAATTTTTGTCCCCAGCGCGTCATACACCGTCGCCATTTCCAGACCGATGATGCCGCCGCCGATCACCAGCATGCGCTTCGGCACCTCCTTCAAAGCGAGTGCGCCGGTGGAATCGATGATGCGTTCATCGTCATAAGGGAAGCCGGGGATGCGCGCCACGCTGGAACCGGCGGCGACGATGGCATGGTCAAAGGTGACGATTTTTTCGCCCTCGGCGGTCTGCACCGAGAGGCTGTTGGGCGAAGTGAATTTCGCCGTGCCGCGCACCACCTGCACCTTGCGCTGTTTGGCCAAACCGGCGAGGCCGCCGGTGAGCTTGCCGATGACGCTTTCCTTCCAACTGCGGATGGCGTCGATGTCGATCTTGGGTTTGGTGAAGGTCACGCCGTGATGGCCGACTTCTTCCGCTTCGCTGATGACTTTTGCCAGATGCAGCAATGCCTTGGACGGGATGCAGCCCACATTGAGACACACGCCGCCGAGTGCGGCATATTTCTCGATCAGCACCACCTGCTTGCCGAGGTCGGCGGCGCGGAAGGCGGCGGTGTAGCCGCCGGGGCCGGCGCCGAGCACCACCACTTCGGCGTGAATATCACCCTTGGCGACGTTGGTCGCCGCTGTTGGCGCGGCCTGCGGGGCAGCGGGCGCAGCTTGCGGCGCGGGTTGGCTCGCAACGGGAGCCGGCGCGGTCGCGCTGCTTTCCAGCAACAAAATCACCGAGCCTTCGCTCACCTTGTCGCCGACCTTGACCTTCATCTCCTTCACCACACCGGCGGCAGGCGAGGGCACATCCATCGTCGCCTTGTCGGTTTCCAGCGTGATCAGCGCCTGCTCTTTTTCAACCGTGTCGCCCGCCTTGGCCGCGATCTCGATGACCGCCACGCCCTTGAATCCGCCGATGTCCGGTACTTTGATTTCGATAGTGCTCATGATTTTTTACTCCACTGTGGGTCGGACTTCAGTCCGACGGTTTTCTACGATTGATTGTCGGGTTAAAACCCGACCTACATGCGAATCTGCCCGCTGCCCAACACGATGTATTTCTGCGACGTCAATCCTTCCAGTCCCACCGGCCCGCGCGCATGGATCTTGTCGGTGGAGATGCCGATCTCCGCGCCGAGGCCGTATTCGAAGCCGTCGGCGAAACGCGTGGAGGCATTCACCATCACGCTGGAAGAATCCACCTCGCGCAGGAATCGCATCGCTTTGGAATAATTTTCCGTGACGATGCTGTCGGTGTGCTGCGAGCCGTAGGTGTTGATGTGCACGATGGCGGCATCGAGGTCGGCGACCACGCGCACGGCAAGGATGGGCGCCAGATATTCGGTGCGCCAGTCTTCCTCGGTCGCCGCTTTCATCTGCGCGACGACGGCGCGTGCAGCCTCGTCCCCGCGCAGTTCGACGCCCTTCTTCAAATAGATGGCGCACAGTTCCGGCAATACTCCGGCGGCGACTGCGGCGTTCACCAGCAAAGTTTCCATCGCGTTGCACACGCCATAGCGGTGGGTCTTGGCGTTGTCGGCGATGCGGACGGCTTTTTTAAGGTCGGCTTCGTCGTCGATATACACATGACAGATACCTTCGAGATGCTTGATGACCGGGATTCGTGCCTCATCGCTGATGCGCGCAATCAGGCCCTTGCCGCCGCGCGGCACGATCACATCGACATACTCCTTCATCGTGATCAGCTCGCCTACCGCCGCGCGGTCGGTGGTGTTCACCACCTGCACCGCCGTTTCGGGCAGCCCCGCTTCGCGCAGCCCCTGATGCACGCAGGCGGCGATGGCCTGGTTGGAATGCAGCGCTTCCGAGCCGCCGCGCAGGATGGCGGCATTGCCGGATTTGAGGCATAGACCGGCCGCATCCGCCGTCACGTTCGGGCGCGATTCGTAGATGATGCCGATGACGCCGAGCGGCACGCGCATCTTGCCCACTTGGATGCCGGACGGGCGGAATTTCAGGTCGGAGATTTCGCCGATGGGATCGGGCAGCGCGGCGATCTGGCGCAGGCCCTCGGCCATGCCCTTGATCGTTTTTTCGGTTAGGGTGAGGCGGTCGATGGACGCCGCATCGAGACCGTCGGCTTGGGCGGCAGCCACATCCTTCGCGTTCGCGGCGAGCAGCCGCGCGCTGTCGAGCAGGATCGCCGTCGCGATGTTTTCCAATGCGCGATTCTTCGCGTTGGTGTCGGCCAGCGCCATCGCGCGCGACGCGGCGCGGGCCTGCCGCCCGAGCGATTGCATGTAATCTTTTACGTTATCCATCTGTGCGGTTTCCCCTGGTTGCTGTGGGTCGGGTTTCAACCCGACATGGCGCTTTGAATTTTTCCGAACTGTCGGACTGAAGTCCGACCCACATGGCAGGGCACGCATTTTAGCACTGCGCATGCGCTAGAATGCGTGCCTCAACCAAAAGAACAATCCATGTCCGACATCCTCAACAAAATCCTCGCGGTCAAGGCACAGGAAGTCGCCGCCGCCCTGTCCGCCAAGCCCCTGCCGAAGCTGCGCGCCGAGGCGGAGCAGACACCGCCCGCGCGTGATTTCGTGGCTGCGATTCGCGGCAAGATCGCCGCCGGAAAACCGGCAGTCATCGCCGAGATCAAGAAAGCCAGTCCCAGCAAAGGGGTCATTCGCGCCGATTTCCATCCCGCCGCGATCGCGCAGAGTTACGCGCAACACGGCGCGGCCTGCCTGTCCGTGCTGACCGACGCGCAATTCTTCCGGGGCAGTGCCGAATATCTGCAGCAGGCGCGTGCCGCGTGTGAATTGCCGGTGCTGCGCAAGGACTTCATGCTCGATGAATACCAGGTCTGGCAGGCGCGGGCGATGGGCGCGGATGCCATCCTGCTGATCGCGGCGGCGCTGACCCTGAAGCAGATGCAGGCTTTCGAGAAACTGGCGCGCCAGCTCGGCATGGCGGTGCTGGTCGAGGTGCATGACGGGCATGAACTGGAAGTCGCGTTACAGCTCGCCACGCCGCTGATCGGCATCAACAACCGCAACCTGCGCACCTTCGACGTCAACTTGCAGACCACGCTCGATCTGCTGCCGCAAATTGGCGCTGAACGCATCGTCGTCACCGAAAGCGGTATCTTCACCGCGGACGACGTCAAACGCATGGGCGACCATCAGGTGCATGCCTTTCTCGTCGGCGAAGCCTTCATGCGCGCCGCCGATCCCGGTGCCGAACTCGCCCGCGTGTTCGGCCTGTAGGTCGGGATTTATCCCGACGCTTCTCGTTAAATCATCGCCCGCGACGGACTGAAGTCCGAGCTGCATAAACACCGGTGCGCCGTCCCTGCCGGCTGTCGCGCCGGCGCAATTCGCGCTCGATGCCGTTCAGCACGTTCCATTTCTGGGTGGCCCAGTCCGGCGCCAGCAAAATCTCTTTCGGCGCGGTGCCGGTCAAGCGGTGATAGACGATGTGGGGCGGCGTGCGTTCGATCAGATCGGCGGCGATGCGGATGTAATCCTCGCGCTGTAGCGGGGTGTATTCACCGTTGCGCCATTCGTGCGCCAGCATCGTATGTTTCACCACATGCAGCGGATGCAGCTTGAGGCCGTCCACCCCGATGTCAAGCACCGTGTCGAGGGTGGTGTGGTAGTGCGATTCGTCTTCGCCGGGCAGGCCGACGATCAGGTGGGCGCATACCGGAATGCCGCGCCGCCGCGCCGCCTGCGCTGTTGCTTCATACTCGGCCAGGCCGTGGCCGCGATTGACCCGGCGCAGCGTCTCGTCGAAGGCCGATTGCAGCCCCAGCTCCAGCACCACTTCCAGCCCGCTCGCGCGAAATTCGTCCAGCAAATCGAGCACCTCCGGCGGCACGCAGTCGGGGCGCGTGCCGATGGCCAGGCCGATCACATCCGGCTCCGCCAGCGCCTCCTGATACAGCGCGCGCAAGCGTTCGATGTCGGCATAGGTATTGGTATAGGTCTGGAAATAGGCGATGAATTTTGCGGCATGGGTGCCGCGCGCGATGGCGCGCCGCCCCGAGGCCAGTTGTTCCTGCAGGGTCGGCGGCGTGCGCCCGTTGGGGCTGAACGATTCGTTGTTGCAAAACGTGCAACCGCCAGTCCCCTTGCTGCCATCGCGGTTGGGGCAGGTCATGCCAACATCCAGCGCGATCTTGTGGACGCGCTCGCCGAAGCGGCGCAGCAGGTCTTGCCCGTAAGTATTGACGCGGTCGGAAAGGGTCATCGGCAGGGGTAAGCAGGCTTCAAGCTTCAGGATACATCAATGATGTAGCATAAATGCAACATTCTTTTCATTGTTTGCGCCAAATCAAAAAAAGGGATTCCCTTGCGGCATAATTCCTGCCGGATCAACTGACCCCGGCAGATGATCCGGAATTTTTTCGCTGCAGTTCGGCGTCAGGCAGTCTCCCTGTAAGTATGTTGTAAGATTTTTGTAATAGTTTGGCAATCGAAGCGAAAGAGCGCCGCTCGCCTTCAGGATTGCCATCTAAAATTTAAAGAGGAGAAAACGATGCAAAAAAAACTCATCACCCTGGCGGTTGCGGCTGCATTTTCAGCCCCCGCATTGGCCGGCACTGTCAGCACCGGCGGCACCGCAGATATCACGGTCTATGGCAAAGTCTTCATGACGATTGACCAGTTCGATGATGGCAATTCCGCGCATGCCAGCGTTACCCGCTTCAACACCAACTCGTCGCGCCTGGGTATCAAAGGCAGCGAGGAGATCGGCGACGGCCTGAAAGCCCTCTTTCAGTACGAAGTCGCGGTGGATGCGGACGGCCAAAACGGCAACGGTTTTGCCCGCGCAACCCGCAACAGCGGCGCCGGTTTGCAGGGTGACTTCGGCAAGGTGATTGTCGGTGTGTGGGATACGCCATACAAAGTGGTGCACAACAAGATCGAGCTGTTCGATAACGACACCGAATGGACCGCCCTCAAAGTGATCGGCAATTCCAATGGCAAGAATTACAACACGCGCCAGAAGAACATGCTGCAATACTGGACCCCGGTCATGGGGGGTGTGCAAGCCGCGGTGATGTACAGCCCCGACGAAGTGAAAGACAATGTCTTGGCCACGCCTGGCGTCAACCAAGGCAACAAGAACATCATCTCCGCCTCGCTCGCCTACAAGATGGATAACATTGACGTGTCCGGTGCCTACGAGCGGCGCAACGACCAGACCACGGTCGGCGAAACCGACAATGCCTTCCGTGTGGCCGGCAAATACACGCTGGGCGATGTCTGGGTGGGCGGCATCGTTGAAAGCATCAAATCCAACAAATCGGCCACCGTCAGCAAGACAGCGACCAACTGGGAACTGGTGGGCGAGTACAAGATCGATGCCAACCGTTTGGCTTTGAGCTATGCACAGGGCGGATCGACGGCAACCGGCGGGGCTCCCAAGAACGATGTCAGCCAAATCACCGCCAAGTACGCTTATGGCTTCTCCAAGCGCACAGAGGCGTTTGCCGCTTACATGGTGAGAGACCTGAATGCGACCAACACCAAAGCGAATGCAATCGGTGTCGGTATCATCCACGTGTTCTAAACTGGCTGACCTTGTCGTGAAAACGGGCGCCCTGGGGCGCCCGTTTTTTTATTGCCGGCATTCACGCGGGATTGGGAATCCGGTAACCTCGCAACTGTGAAAAATACAAGGAAAGCGACCATGCTGAATCTGGACCATTTCATCATCGAATTCGACAAGGGCTTGCGCACGCTGTTTGCCAAGTCGCCGACCGCGCGCCCGTATCCCGATGCGGAGGTTCCAGACGCGGAACTGAACGCTGCGGAGAAGAAACACGCCGCCGCGCTGATGCGCATCAACCATACCGGCGAGATCTGCGCGCAGGCGCTGTATCAGGGGCAGGCACTGACCGCGCGCGACCCGGCGCTGCAGGAGAAGTTGAACAAGGCGGCGTGGGAAGAGACCGAGCATCTGGCCTGGACCTCGCATCGCGTGCACGAGCTGGGCGGGCGGCTGAGTCTGCTCAACCCGCTGTGGTACAGCGGCTCGCTGGCGCTGGGCGCGCTGGCCGGAGCGCTGGGCGACAAGTGGAATCTGGGCTTTCTGGCCGAGACCGAGCGCCAGGTCGGCGCGCATCTGCAACATCATCTGGACACCCTGCCACCGCAGGATGCGAAGAGCCGTGCCGTGGCGCAAAAGATGTACGCGGACGAGACCTGCCATGCCGACATGGCGGTGGCGCTGGGCGCGGCGGAACTGCCGTTGCCGCTGAAGCTGGCGATGCGCGGCATGTCGAAGGTGATGACGCGGACGGTGTACTGGGTGTAGCGGTTCGTGTAGGTCGGACTTCAGTCCGACATGTCGGGTTGAAACCCGACCCACAAAAACATATCGCCGCCTTTGTAG